>WBZQ01000553.1_pt1 | contig 29568 bp, 28 predicted proteins | sample 5204251 | NCBI WGS metagenome assembly WBZQ01 (sample SAMN12412402, study PRJNA552823) | activated sludge metagenome | isolation source: activated sludge from nitrification reactor of wastewater treatment plant... | place: USA: Virginia | collected 2017-09 | reverse complement strand
GTCGTTCATCTTCTAATGAATGTTCCTGGTTCTTTATAACGAATGTTCCAGGGCACTGTCGGCAGTCTCCGGTAGCTGGCCGAGGCGCCAGCTAAGTCCAGCGCGTTCGCATTGCAATGGCGCCAGATGTAAGGACTGACGCCATGATTGAATCAACCATCACCGCGAAGGGCCAGACCACCGTGCCCGCCGACATCCGCGCGCTCGTGGACGCCAAGCCCGGCACGCGGCTGGTCTGGTCGGCGATGCCCGACAGCACCATCATCGTCCGGGCCAAGACCAAGTCGATTCTCGACATGGCCGGCATGCTCAAGGCCCCCAAGGGCAGACACGTCGGTATCGACGACATGAACCCCTGGCGTTAAGTTCGGCGGGTAGATGCCGGCGCTCGACACCAACGTCCCGGTGCGCTACATCGTCCAGGACGACGCAGCGCAGCCGGCCGCGGCAAAGCGCCACATCAGCCGCTGCGTCGCCGAGGGCGCGACGCTGTTCGTGCCCGTGACCGTCGTGCTGGAGCTCGAGTGGGTGCTGCGGTCCAGCTTCGAGTTCGGCAAGGACGATGTGCTGATGACCCTGTCCAGCCTGTTCTCGGCCGCCGAACTTACCTTCGAGTCCGAGCGCGCGCTCGAGGTCGCGCTGCAACTGTTCCGCAAGGGCTCGGCAGACTTCGCTGACTACCTGCACGTCGCTTTGGCCGGGGTCTCCTTGATTTCGGTGCAAAAAGTGACGGTTCGTGCCTGCCCGCAGAGCGAGCATTGACGCGGGGTACGGTTTCCAGCCGCCGCCAAGTGCTTGTCAGGCAACGAGTTTCTGTTGGTCCTCCGATCAGCCGATGAGGCCCTGTTCGCGTGGTCGGTTTCAGCCGGCGGCGCTTGTTTTCGTTGCCGCCTGTGACGGCAAGATCTGCTGGGCGTACCGCTCCAGTGGGAAGCGGAAGACGCCACGCAGGTTGATGCCCTCCAGCCGCGTCGGTGCGATGCGCCCGATGAGCTCTGGTGGCACGATTTGGCGACGGTTGGCCCAGCGATCCAGCACGGCCTGCATCTGGTGGGTGTTCCACCCCATCACGATATTGGCCAGCAAGCTCAGCGCGTCGGCCACCGCCTGCATCTCGTCGGCGCGCCGAGCCTGCGCGGGCCCGACACGCCCGGTGTAGATGGCGCGCTTGAGCGCGTTGACCACCTCGCCTCGGTTGAGCACGCGGCGCAGCTCCCTGCGGAAGCCGGCGTTGACGAAGTAGTCAGCCAGGAACGCCGTGCGCAGCGGCTTGCCAAGTTGCACACCGGCGCCATAGATCGGGTCACCTCTTGCGGCAGAGCCGAACCGGGCCAGCGCCGTCACCGCGCTGGCATGCCCGCTCGACACGGAGGCGGCCAGGTGCACTAGGGTGTCCCACTGGGCCTCGATCAGCGCCGTGTCGATGCCGGCCTCGCACACGGCTGCGAGTTCCTCGGGCACCGTCATACCGCGCGGCAGGAACAGGCGCCGCTGCTTGAGCTCCCGGAGCCTGGGGCACAGGTCGAAGCCCAGCAGCCGAGCCAAGGCCATCGCGAAGTCGGTATGCCCGTGCGTGTCCACCGCCAGTTGCGTCGTCTCGACCCGCTCTTGCCGCACAACGCCCTCGATGGCCGCGCCGGCCTGGCGCTCGTTGAGCACGATAGGCTGGGCGTGGAAGATCCCCCAGCGATCCTTGACGTGGCTGTAGATGCCGATGGAGGCGGTCTGCCGCCTGGGATCCTGCCGGGCCTGCCAGACCCGGCGGCTGGTCTCCAGGCTCATCGTGTCCGAGGAGGCCAGGTCGGCTCGGCCCCAAGTGGCGGCGATGGCGTGGCCCTGCATGAACTCCAGCACCGCCTGGCAGGCCAAGGCCAGACGCCGCTCGTCGCCGGCCCAGCGCATTGCCTGGCGGATGATGGCGGCCGACAGCGGCGGGATCATGCGCGCGCACTCGGCTGCCGTCAGGCTGGTGCCGTGGGCCAGGATGCCGGAGTAGGCCATCAGCAGTTCCTGGCCCGATCTCGGCTCGCGGCCAAGCATGATCCAGCTGAAGCGCACCTGGGCGTCCACGGCCAGGATGACCTCGGGCAGCTGCACCTCACCGATGCGTTGGTCGAGCCGGCTGCGCAGCTTGGTGACCTCAGGGTCTTCGTCATCGACCGCCAGCGGCGCCAGGTGCAGTTCGTCGTCCACGCGCAGCGTGCCGGCACGCACCGCTGCAGCCACCGCATCGACGCCGGTGCACACCCGCTCCAGCAGGGGCGCGAGGAAGTTCGCGGCCTTGGCCGGCATCTGCAGCCGTGCGTAGTGGCGCCGGGCCTCGGTCTGCCAACGTTCATCCGGGATGAACAGCCGCTCGCGGCCTCGGAAGCTCAGCGAGTGCTTGATCCAGATCGAGCCGTTGCGCAATCCCCGGCGCAGCGCGAACAGAGTGGCCACCTCCAGCGCGCGGAACGCCCGATCACGGTCGGGATCGGCAATGTCCTGCCGCCACGCCGCGCCCAGACGCGCCGCCGTGACATCGATCGGCAAGGTCTTGTCGCCGGCCGCGTACTGCACCCGCAGGGTGTCCAGGGCCTGCAGCGCCGGATGCTCGCCCGTGGCCTTCCATATCAGGCTGCTGACGGCCACCAGCAGCGAGCGCACCGGTGCGATGCCGGCGATCAACTGCCGGCGGATGCCCGAGGCCCGGCTCAGTGAGCGCTGGGCACGCTTGGCCGCGATGAGCTCGAGCAGCCGCGTGCGCAGTTCGGCTGCACGGTCTTCGTCCTGGGCCAGCTCAGCCAACTCTTGCAGCAGCTGGTACTGCCGCGACCAGTCGATGGCCCCCACTGCATCCTCGGCGCATTGGCGCCAGAGATCGGTCGCGCGGCGCTGGAACATGAGGATTAACTGGTCGGTGGCCGTGAGCAAGCAGTAGCGCAGGAAGCAGGCGATCTCGACGGTCCTTGCCGGCTCCTTGATGCGCTCGCTGATCGACGGTGGCCGTGTGGCCATGCGCCGGGCGTAGCGGCGCACGAGCGCATCGTTGAGCTCGCCAAGGTGCCGGTCCAGGCCCAGGCCGTTGAGGACGGTGATGCGCTCGAGCACCTCGGCGATCTGGCGCGTGGAGTGCTTGGCCGGCGCGCTCCACAACCAGCTCTGGCAGTGCTGGCCGTCCGGCCGGCAGGCAGCCACAGCGGTGGCCCACTGCTTCAAGGCAGCGGCCGGCACCGTGGCCCGGATGGACGCGGCCGTGGCGGCTTCGAGCTCGGCCAGTGCGGCCGCCACCAGCGCTCGGATGGCGCGCTCGTGCACGATGATCAGCCTGTGCTCGTACAGCCAGTGCCGGGCACGCAGCAGCAGCCGCTCGCGGTCGGCGGTGTGGGCCACCTCATCGCGCAGCACACGTACCAGTGCCCGGCGTTGGTGTTCGCTCATCCAGGCAAAGCCCAGGACCTCGCAGGCCTGCTGCTGGTGATCGAACAGGGTGCGGCCCCGCGCATACAACGCCCGCAGCGACGCCAGATCGGGCGTGGCGATGTCCAGCGTCTGGCCCAAGTGCCGCAGCAAAGCCACCGGCACGGCGCGAACGCTGTTCAACGGCCGCCCCCGCTCATGCGCACGAAGCCAATGTGCAACGCGAGGCCCAGCTTGTGGTGGTCTCCCCGGCGGCGTTCGATCAGCTCCAGCTCGGCGCGGCCGAAGGTGAAGAAGGCCTGCAGCTCGAACTGGCCGAACTCGCGCGGCAGCTCACGCAGGCCCAGGTACGGTGTGTGCCAGCCCTGCATCGCCGCCGCTCCTCACGAGTCGAAAGGCGGCCAAAGATGCCCCCGGCGCGACCGAGCAGCAAATGCCGTGAAATCAACGACTTACCACCGAGCACCCGCGCCGTTGCTTGGGAATCGAACCGTCACTTTTTGCACCGAAATCAAATGGACCCCAAGAAGTGCGTCGCATTGTCGCATCACCTTTTAAGTCGATTTAACCGGGCACTTAAGCGGCTTCAAGACTTCATCCCGGGTCCGGGGGGAGAGGGCGATGGGCGGGGACGCATCCCCAAAGACGCGCCCGGACACCGACTTCAAGAATGGTTTCAAGGCTTCGGCGAGGCGTCCTTTGCGGACCTTCTCCGAAGCCCCGAACGAACACCAACACGCACGGCGAACCGCCGGCCTTTCTTGAGGGATTCGAATGAACAAGTCACGTCAACGCCCGCACCGGTCGACGCTCCATCCGCTCGTCCGCGCCATCGGCCTCGCCCTGCTGTCCATGGGCGCCTCGACGGCCGCCCTCGCCGGCCCCGGCTACGGCGACAACCTCGACCAGAACGGCAACCCCATGCTCACGGCGACGTTCTTCGCGAACTCGCCGCGCGGCCTGCGCTGCGACCCGCTGGGCGGCCGTGCCGCCGACGGTTCCTGCCTCGCGCAGGTGAACACCGGCCGCGCGCTGCGCAAGTTCGTCGACACGCTGCCCGGCCTCGGCAAGGCGGCCGCGAACAACCTCGGCCAGTACATCCCGGTGGCGGTGCCGAAGAAGTGGATCGACGGCAACGGCAACCTGACCAACGACGACTACTTCGAGATCGCCGTCGTCGAGTACCAGGAGAAGATGCACAGCGACCTGGCCAAGCCCTCGCTGCTGCGCGGCTACGTGCAGATCGACCCGCTCGCCACGCAGACCGGCGGCCTGCAGCGCGAGGCCGGCAGCGACGGCGTGCCGCTGACGAACCTGGACGGCACGCCGGTGCGCGTGCCGGTGCGCCAGGCCGACGGCAGCTTCGTGCAGATGCCGGCCTTCGCCTACGACCGCCCGCACTACCTCGGCCCCGCCATCCTGGCGACCAAGGGCGTGGCCACGCGCCTGAAGTTCTACAACCTGCTGCCGGTCGGCCGCGCGGTGGGCGCCGGTGCCGGCGTGCAGCGCAACGGCGACCTCTTCCTGCCGGTCGACGAGAGCATCCTCGGCGCGGGCTTCGGCCCCTACCGCGATGCCGCCGGCAACCCGGTCGGCCCGAAGTACACGCAGAACCGCATCAGCATCCACCTGCACGGCGGCGACACGCCGTGGATCAGCGACGGCCTGCCGCACCAGTGGTTCACGCCGTTCGGCGAATCCGACCCGGCGACTCCGGGCTCCGTTGCCGCGGAGGCGGCTGCGGCCAGCCTGGCCGCCGGCCAGGACATCAAGGTCAGCGACTTCACGCGCGGCGTGAGCAACAAGAACGTGCCCGACATGGCCGACCCCGGCCCCGGCGCGACGACCTACTACTTCCCCAACGGCCAGAGCGCCCGCCTGCTCTGGTACCACGACCACACCTCCGGCCTGACGCGCCTGAACGTCTACGCCGGCATGGCTGCGCCCTACAACCTGACCGACTCCGTCGAGCAGGACCTGATCGCGCGCGGCGTGATCCCGGGTGCCGCCGACACCATTCCGCTGGTCATCCAGGAAAAGAGCTACGTGCCCGATGACGTGCTGCCGGTGAAGAACGGCGACGTCGACGCCGTCTCCGGCGAGGACGCGCGCTGGGATCCCGACCACTGGGGCCGCCCCGGCGACCTCTGGTACCCGCACGTCTACGAGACCAACCAGAACCCGGCCACCATCGACGGCTGGAACAACGTCGGCCGCTGGCACTACGGCCCGTGGTTCTGGCCGGTGTTCCCCGCGCCGCTGGCGCTGCCCACCGGCGCCTACGGCGACGTGACGGTCACGCCCGAGTCGTGGATGGACACGCCGCTGGTCAACGGCACCGCCTACCCGACGCTCGAGGTCGATCCGAAGGCCTACCGCTTCAAGATCCTGAACGCCTCGAACGACCGCTTCTTCACGCTGAGCTGGTTCCTCGCCGACGGCAACTCCAACGTGCCGGACGCGCAGGCCGCGATGCCCTACGGCCCCAGCGACGACGGCCGCACCAACACCGACGTGCGCCTGGTCGTCACCGGCACCGATCCGAACGCGCCGGCCGGCTGGCCGCAGGACGGCAAGCTGAACCCGCACTGGAGCGACAAGGGCCCGGCGATGCTGCAGATCGCCAACGAGGGCGGCTTCCTGCCGCAGGTCGCGAAGAAGGAGGCGCTGCCCTCCACCTTCATCACCGATCTCGGCGCGATCAACATCACCAACTTCCTCGACGGCGGCGTCTACCTCGGCAACGCCGAGCGCGCCGACGTGGTGGTCGACTTCTCGGCCTTCGCCGGCAAGACGCTGATCCTCTACAACGACAACCCGGCCCCGGTGCCCGCGGGCGACCCGCGCAACGACTACTTCTACGGCAACGGCGACGAGAGCCCGAACGGCGGCACCGAGCCGACGCGCCTGGGCTACGGCCCGAGCACGCGCACCATCATGCAGGTCAAGGTGCGCGCCGCCGCGCCGGCCCCGGCCTTCGACGAGGCACGCCTGACGGCCGAGCTGCCCAAGGCCTACGGCGCCGCGCAGGACCGCCCGCTGATCGGCCAGAAGGCCTACAACGAGGCGTTCAAGGCGGTGGGCGGCACGGATCCGTACCCGCAGGACACCTTCGGCTCGATCTACCTCGGCACCAACCGCCAGCCGACGCTCGACTACACGCCGGCCGGCGTGGCGCAGACCATCACCGGCTTCACGGTCAGCGACGGCGGCATGCAGTACCAGACGCTCAAGCCGCCGCGCGTCGACTTCGTCTACCCGGCCGGCTGGGTGGGCACGCCGGCCACCGCGCACGCGCTGGTGTCGCAAGGCAAGGTCGTGCAGATCGTGCTGGACAACCCCGGCACGCAGACCGACTTCGCCCCCGGCGTGGTGCTGGTCTCGCAGGCCGGCGCGCCGGGCTACGGCGCCAAGGCCAACGTCGTGACCACCGCGACGCAGAACATCAAGGTCGAGACCAAGGCGATCCAGGAGCTGTTCGACCCGAACTACGGCCGCATGAACGCCACGCTGGGCATCGAGGTGCCGTTCACCAGCGCGGTGGTTCAGACCACCATCCCGCTCGGCTACGCCGACGCCACCACCGAGACGCTCAAGCCCGGCGAGGTGCAGATCTGGAAGGTCACGCACAACGGCGTGGACACGCACCCGGTGCACTTCCACCTGGTCAACGTGCAGCTCGTCAACCGCGTCGACTGGGCCAACGTGAACCTCGGCGTGCGTCCGGAAGAACTCGGCTGGAAGGACACCGTCAAGTTCAACCAGCTCGAGGACCTGATCATCGCGGTCAAGTCCAAGCAGCCGCCGCTGCCCTTCGGCGTGCCCTACAGCATCCGGCCGCTCGAGCCCTCGGCGCCGGTGGGCAGCACCGAAGGCATCACGCAGATCAACGTCACCGACCCGAACAACCCGCAGATCCCCATCGGCCAGCCGATGACGGTGCTCAACGACCTCACCAACTTCGGCTGGGAGTACGTCTGGCACTGCCACATCCTGGGCCATGAAGAGAACGACTTCATGCGGGCCATCAAGTTCGACTACAAGGCCACCGCGCCCGCCGCGCCCAGCGCTCTGGTGGGCACTCAGGATGCCACCACGGGTTCCGTCGACCTGCGCTGGAGCGACGCCACGCCGGGCTACACGCCGGCGCTGAACGCCGTGCCGGCCACGACGCTGGACCCGGCCAACACCGCCAACGAGATCGGCTTCAACGTCTACCGCGCCCCGGTGGCGGCCGACAGCTCGGTGGGTGCCTACGCGCTGGTCGGCAGCGTGCCGGCCAACACGGTGGGCTTCCGCGAGACCGTGGCGATCGGCAACTACTCGTACAAGGTGGCGGCCTACAACGCCCACAGCGAGGTGATGTCCGATGCCATCGGCGTGACGGCCGGCGCGATCCCGGCCGCGCCGAGCGCGCTCGGCGCGACGGCGAACAGCGCCAGCTCGGTGACGCTGAGCTGGACCGACAACGCCGGCACCGAGACGGGCTTCCGCGTGATGCGCGACGGCGTGCAGGTGGCGGAGCTGCCGGCCGACACCACCAGCTGGATCGACACCACCGTCAGCGGTGCGACCGTCTATGCCTACCAGGTGAAGGCCTTCAACGCGATCGGTGAGTCGGCGCTGTCCAACACCGCCAGCGTGACCACGCCGTTCGCGCCGCCCAGCGGCCTGTCGGCCGCGGCGCTCGCGCCGCGCCAGGTGCAGCTGAGCTGGACCGACAACGGCGCCAACGAGACCGGCTTCGTGATCGAGCGCGCCCCGCTGGTCGGCGGCGTGCCGGGCACCTTCCTGCAGATCGCGACGGCCCCTGCCAACGCGGCCAACGGCGCGACGACCTTCCTCGACACCACGGTGCTCGACGGCAGCGCGTACGCCTACCAGGTGCGTGAGCAGAACGCGGCCACCGTGTCGACGCCGTCGAACGTGGCCACGGTGACCACGCCGATGGCCGCTCCGTCGGGCCTGACGCTGACCGGCAGCAACGTGCCGGCCCGCGTGGTGCTGGCCTGGACGGACAACGCGGGCGCGGAGACGGGCTACACCGTCGTGCGCGACGGTGCCACCGTCGCCACGCTCCCCGCTGGCAGCACCGGCTGGACCGACACGACCGTGGTCGACGGCGCGAGCTACAGCTACGTCGTCACGGCCAGCAACGGCCTGACCTCGGCGAGCACGGCGGCGCAGACCGTGACGCTGGCCCTGGCCGCGCCGAGCGGCACGACGGCGGCGGTGACGGCGTCCGCGCCGCGCACCGTGACCGTGAGCTGGGTCGACAACTCCGTGAGCGAGACGGGCTACACCGTGCAGCGCGCCAGCAACGCGACCTTCACGACCGCACTGGTCACGTTCACGGCCGCCGCCGGCTCGAGCAGCTTCGCCGACACCACCGTGCTCGCGGGCCGCGTGTACTACTACCGCGTGCAGACCGTGAAGGGCGCGGCGGTGTCCACCTGGGCGCCGACCGCGGTGGTCACGGTGGCGGTGCCGGCCACGCCGACGGGCCTCGCGGCCACGATGGCGCCGGTCAGCACCACGCCGCCGACGGTCACGCTGAACTGGAACGACGTCGCGACCAACGAGACCGCGTACACCGTGCAGCGCGCCACCAACGGCACGTTCACGGCGAACCTGGTGTCGTTCCCGCTGCCGGCCAATACCCGCACGTTCACCGACACGACTGTGGTGCCGGGCACGAACTACCGCTATCGCGTGTTCGCGTCCAACGCCGTGGGCAACTCGGGCAACTCGGGCACGGTCCGCGTGACGCCGGGCCAGCTGTGGCCGGCCGCGACGCTGAACAGCGCCACCGACATCACCTCGCCGGTGGTGGCGGGCCAAGGCCGCCGCACGGTCGCGGTGAACTGGCTCAACGAGGCGAACGGCAACGGCGCCCCGGCCGTCACCAGCCTGGCGGTGCGCTACTCGACCAGCCCGGCGATGACCAACCCGAGCACCGTCAACGTGGCCACCACCGCGCAGGCGCTCAACGTCACCGGCCTGAACCGCAACACCACCTACTACTTCCTGGTGCGGACGATCAACGCCAGCGGCCAGTCGCTGAGCAACGTGGTCAGCGTGACGACGAAGCCCTGACGCGCTGAACGCGGCGCGAGCGGCGGCCGGGATGGCGCCGCCCGCGTCCGCTCGGAGCCCCACCCCTTTCGAGAGAACCCCATGAACCTCCACAAGATGTTCCTCGCCGCCGGCCTCGCCGGCGCCCTGCTGCCCGCCGTCGCGCAGACCGTCGCCGCAGCCCCCGCCGCGGCGGCGCCCGCGCCTTCCACCGTGCGCCAACCTGCGATCTCCAAGGACAAGCTCGGCTACGCCGTCGGCGTGGACATGGCGCGCAACTTCCGCCGCAACGAGATCGACGTCGACATCGACCAGTTGGTCAAGGGCCTGCGCGACGCGATGGCCGGCGACAAGCTGCAGATGAGCGAGCGCGAAGTGCGCAAGACCATGAACCAGTTCCAGAGCGACCTGCGCGTGCGCATGGTGGCCACGCGCAAGGAACAGTCGGCGCGCGCCCTGGCGCGCGGCGAGAAGTTCCTCGCCGAGAACAAGGCCAAGCCCGACGTCCACGTGCTGCCCAGCGGCGTGCAGTACGTCGTGCACCAGGCCGGCACCGGCGCGAAGCCGGTGGACACCGACACCGTGGTGGTGAACTACCGCGGCATGTCGCTCGACGGCCTGGAGATCGACGCCACCGACGCCGGCGCGCCGGCCAGCTTCAAGGTCACGCAGGTGGTCGAGGGCTGGAAGCAGGCGCTGCGCCAGATGCCGGTGGGCTCGAAGTGGACGCTGTGGATCCCCGGCCCGCTGGCCTACGGCGACCGTGGCGTCGGTTCGGCGCTCGGCCCGAACGAGACGCTGGTGTTCGACGTCGAACTCGTCGCGATCAAGTGATCCCGCACGCCGTCGCCCGCCTGGTGCGTGCGGTCGCCTTCGTGGCGACCGGCTTGCCGCTGCTCGCAGCGCACGCTGCGGAGCCGGCGGCCGCGCCGCAGCCCGGCGCGCAGCTGTACCGCGAGGGCCGCCAGCTCGACGGCCAGCCGCTGCGCGGCGTGCGCGGCAACGGCGTCGAGGTCACGGGCGCCGCGGCGGCCTGCGAGGGCTGCCACCGGCCGAGCGGCATGGGTTCGGTGGAGGGCGACGTGCAGATCCGCCCGATCACCGGCCGCTACCTGTTCGCCGAGGGCAGCGAGCGGCACTGGGCGGTGATGGACCCGCGCGTGGGCAAGCAGCTCAACGAGGACCGGCCGGTCTACACGCCCGAGCTGCTGCTGCGCGCGCTGCGCGAGGGCGTCGGCAGCGACGGCCGCGTGCTCAACGCGATGATGCCGCGCTACGCGATCGGCGACGCCGACGCGCAGGCCCTGCAGGGCTACCTCGAGCAGCTGTCGGTGAACTGGTCGCCGGGCGTCACCGCCGACACCATCCACCTGGCCACCGTGATCGCCCCGGGCGTGGACCCGCAGCGCCGCGCGGTGTTCGTGCAGATGATGGAAGCCGCGGTGCGGCAGAAGAACATGAACACCGTGGGCGGCCGGCGCGTGCAGGGCCGCCGCAACATGGTGTCGCCCGCCGAGCACATGCAGCAGACCGAGCGGCAGTGGACGCTCGAGGTCTGGCAGCTCGAAGGCGAGCCCTCGACCTGGGGCGCGCAGCTGGCCGCGCGCCAGGCGGCGCGGCCGGCGTTCGCGCTGGTCTCCGGCCTGGGCACCGGCGAGTGGTCGCCGGTGCACGCGTTCTGCGAGGCGCAGCACGTGCCCTGCTGGTTCCCGAGCATCGACCAGCCGCCGGCCGAGCCGGGCCGCTACGCGATCTACTTCCACCGCGGCCTCGCGCTCGAGGCCGACGTGCTCGCGGCGCACTGGGCGCAACAGGAGCGGCCGCCGCGCCGCGTGCTGCAGCTGCTGCGCGACGAGCCGGCCGCGCTCGCCGCGGCCGACCGGCTCGATGCCGCGCTGAAGGCTGCCGGCGCACCGGCCAGCCGCCGCGTGGTGCTCGGCGCGGGCGCCGCGCCGGCGTGGGGCAAGCCGCTGCGCGGCGTGCGCGCCGACGAGACGCTGGTGCTGTGGCTGCGCGAGGGCGACCTCGCCGCGCTGGCCGACGTGGCGCCGCCGCGCGGCGCGGCGGTATACGCCTCGGGCGAGCTGGCCGGCATCGAGCCGCGCGCGCTGCCGCCGGCGTGGCGCGCCGCCGTGCAGCTGGTCTACCCGTACGAGCTGCCGCAGACGCGGCAATCGAACCAGACCTACTTCTTCCGCTGGCTCGACACCTGGCAGATCCCGCTGCGCGAGCTGCGCCTGCAGTCGGAGGTCTACTTCGCGATGACCTACCTGAACGACACGCTGGCCGAGATGCTGCACAACCTGTACGGCGAGTACCTCGTCGAGCGGGCCGAGCAGATGATCCGCCGCCGCGAGGGCGGCAAGGCCGAGCAGGAGGCGCGCGAGCGCCGCCAGCTGCGCTCGATCTCGGCGATCGCGCTGCGCCGCCAGCAGGCCTCGCAGGTGCAGCGCGGCATGCTCACCGAGCAGACCGCGATGCCGCCGGCCGACAGCTGGCCCGAGAGCACCACCATCTACCCGCGCCTGACGCTCGGCCCGGGCCAGCGCTTCGCCTCCAAGGGCGCGTACATCGTGCGCATCGATGCCGACGACCCGGCACGCCTCGCCCCGGTGGGCGAGTGGATCGTGCCCTGACCGGCCGATGCGCCAGGAGACCTCTGCATGATCCGCCCCCTGATCCCCACGCTGCTGCGCTGCGCCGGCCTGACGCTCGCGCTTTCCGGGCTGATCGCCCATGCCGCCGACCTGGCCCCGCGCAAGCCGGCTGCCTCAGCGGCCGCGGCGCCCACACGGCGCGCCCCCGGCGTCGAGGCCGACCGCGTGCATCTCGCGGCCGTGATCACGCCGGGCATCGACGAGGCACGCCGCCAGGCCTGGCTGGAGACGCTGCGCGCGCTGGTCGGGCAGCACAACAACAACAGCAACACCGTGAACCGCCCGAACGGCCGAAGCGCGCCGCAGGCGGCCTGGCAGCTGCACGTGTGGGAGCTCACCGGCCCGTCCAGCGGCTGGCCGGCGCAGCTGGAGGCGCAGTGGAAGCAGCAGCCGGTGCTGGCGATGGCCTCGGGCCTGGGCACGCTGTGGCAGCCGGTCGATGCCTTCTGCGCGCAGCACAAGGTGCCGTGCTGGTTCCCGAGCGTCGATGCGATGCCCGCACCGGCCGGCGCGCAGTCGCTCTACTTCCAGGCCGGCGTGCGGCTGGAGGCGCAGGTGCTGGCGCGCCACCTGCGCGAGCTGCCGCCCGGCCGGCGGCCGGCGAAGCTGGTGCAGTTCTATCGCAACGACGCACTCGGCGCGGCCGCGGCGCAGGCGCTGAAGGAGGCGCTGGCGGGCGGCAACGTCGAGGTCGAGTACCGCGCGCTGTCGACGCAGCAGCCCGAGGCGCTCGACGCCGCGCTGGCCGCCGAGCCGGCCGGCTCGAGCTGGATGCTGTGGCTGCGCGGTGCCGACCTCGAGCGCCTCGCCGCGCTGCCGCTGTCGCCATCACCCTCGCCGTCCACGGTGTTCGTCTCCGGGCGCCTGGCCGGCTCGCTGAAGGCCGTGCCGCAGGCGTGGCGCGCGCGCGCCGCGGTGGTCTATCCGTATGCGCTCGATCGCAAGGGCGCGCCGGCGGCCGAGGACTTCCTGCGTTGGGCGCAGACACGCGAGCTCGCGCTGGTCGACGAGGCGATGCAGGCCGAGACCTTCTACAGCCTGCAGATCCTCGGCGAGGCGCTGGCCGAGGCCCAGACCGCGACGCTCACGCCCGAGTGGCTGCTGGCGCGCGGCCGCGCGCTGCTCGCGCCGGGCAGCCTGCGCCGCGTCAGCGCGCTGTTCAACGACACGCCCGCGCCGGCCGAGGCCGCCAGTGCGGTGGCCGAGAAGGAGCACACCGCCGTCGGTCGCGCGGCCAACCTGCGCATGCTGCAGGCCCACGCCACCGAGGGCCGCGATGCCGCCACGCTGTACCCGCAGCTGGTGGTCGAGCCCGGCCAGGCCACGGCCTCGCGCGGCGCCTACATCGTCGGCTTCGATGCCACGAGCCGCGCGCCGGTGGCCCGAAGCGCCTGGATCGTGCCGGCCGCCCGGCCCTGAAGAGAACCGCCATGACACCGATCGATTTCGCCTCGACCCCGCTGATCTCGCGCCGCCGCTGCCTCGGCTGGGCCGCGGCCGCTGCCGCCTCCGCCTGGCTGCCCGCACGGGCGCAGGCGCACCAGCACCACGACGTCGCGCCCGGCCTGCGCCGCAGCACGGCCGACTACCCGCTGCCCGAGGCGATGCTGGTGCGCGACGACGGCAAGCGCGTGCCGCTGGCCGGCGAGCTGAACGACGGCCGGCTGGTGATGCTGAACTTCGTGTTCACCACCTGCACCGCGATCTGCCCGGTGACGAGTCAGGTGTTCGCCGAGACGCAGTCGCGCCTGCGCGGCCAGCTCGAGCGCGTGCACATGGTCTCGATCTCGATCGACCCGGAGAACGACACGCCCGCGCAGCTGCGCGAGTACGCGAAGCGCTTCGGCGCCGGCCCGCAGTGGCAGCACTACACCGGCAGCAGCGCCGCCAGCGTGGCGGTGCAGAAGGCCTTCGCCACCTACCGCGGCGACAAGATGAACCACCAGCCGGTGACGCTGCTGCGCCGCACCGCGGGCCAGCCCTGGGTGCGGCTGGAAGGCTTCGTCTCGCCCAGCGAACTGGCCGGCGAGGTGAAGGCGCTGCTCGGCGCCGCCTGATTTCAGGCCACGGCGGGCGACGCGGCCGGCGTCTCGCGCTGCACGATGCCGAGCTCCACCGCGAGCAGGCGCAGGTCGACGGCAGTCTTCAGCCGCAGCTTGCTCATCGCCGTGGCGCGGTGCTTCTCCACCGTCTTGTGGCTGAGGTTCAGGCGTTCGCCGGCGCTGCGGTTGGTGTGGCCCTGCGCGATCAGCCGGAACACCGCGCGCTCGCGCGGCGAGAGCGCACGCAGCGCGGCCTCGGCGCGGTCGTGCCCGTCGCCCTCGGCCGACAACAGCAGCCGGCGCGCGATCTCCGGGTCGGCGTAGGTGCGCCCAGCCAGCACCTCGGCCACCGCGCGGCCCAGCTCCTCTTTCGAGGTGGACTTGCGCAGGAAGCCCTCGCAGCCGATGCGCAGCGCCTCGCGCGCGCTGCCGGCCGAGCCGGTCTCGCACAGCACCAGCACCTTCTGCGCGGCGCGGCGCCGTTTGACGGTGGCGATGGCGTCGAGGCAGGCCAGGCCGTCGAGGTCGGCGCTGATCACGAGCAGGTCGGGTTGGAGTTCCTGCGCGAGCTGCGCGGCGTGGCGACCGTCGTGCGCGGTGCCGACCACGCGATGCGGCCCGACCTCGCCGATCAGGGCCGCGATGCCCTTGCAGGTGAAGAGGTGCGCATCGGCGACGAGGACGCTGTTCATGGCAGGTGTCTCCGCGGGGGACGGGGGGTCAGGAAGGGGTTGGAGGCCGCGCGCGCGGGCGGCGGCACGAAGGTGGGGGCGCTGGCCGCGCCGGCCGCGCCGCTGACGGCGGTGAACTGCCAGTCGGCGTGGCGCTGCGCCTCGGCGAATCGAGACTGGCGCAGCGTGAAGCCGCTGCGCCGGAACGGCTCGGTCTGCGACTGGCTGCGCACGCCGACGATGGCGTTGCCGAGACGGATCTCGGCCCAGGGCAGCTCGGGCGCGACCGGGTCGCGGTAGAGCTTGCGCAGGTGGCGCTTCGGCGTGGGAAAGCGGTTGTCGGCCAGCAGGTCTTCCAGCCGCGCGGGGAACTGCCGCACGCCGCCGGGCGAGGCACGCCAGTACGACTCGATCGCCGCGCGGTACTGCTCGCCGACGAAGAGAAGCTCCTCCTCGTCGTCGCGCTGGCGCTCGTCGGCCCACCGCATGCCGACCTCCGCGCCGAGCGCGGCCAGCACGGCCAGCAGCAGCAGCACGCCGAGCAGCACCACGCCGCGCTCCTTCACGACGCCTCCGAGGCCGGCGCGTCCGGCGGCGGTGCGGCGTTGCCGGCCGGCACCACGCCGCGGCCTTCCGGGTCGGCCGGGTCGCGCACGTCGTAGACCATGCCCTTGGCGCCCGAGGGCGGCGCGACCACCAGCCAGTCGGCCGCCTCGGTGCGCGGGTTGAGCGGGATGGCGCGCAGGTAGCGGCGCGTCACCAGATCCTCGAGGCGGTCGGGGTAGGCGCCGCGGTCGCCGTAATGGCGGTCGATCGCCTGGCGCATGGTCGCCAGGTCGTGCGCGACGATCTGGTCGCGGCCGCGGTCGAGCGAGTTCATGTAGCGCGGCAGTGCCATCGAGACCAGCAGCCCGATGACGGTCATCACGACGATCAGCTCGATCATCGTGAAGCCGCGCGACGGCGGGGTGGGGTGGGGCAGGCGTGTCGTCATGGGTTCACCACTCGCTGTAGGGCACGCCGTTCAGGCCGTTGCCGCGCGCCGCGGAGACCACGTCGAACACGTCGCTGCCCGCCTCGGGGCGGTCGGCCGGGCTCTTCGAGCTGCGCAGCGCCCAGGTGGCGGCCGCGGTCAGGCGCTCGTCTTCGGCGAACGGGTCGCGCGGCACGCGGCGCAGGAAGAACATCGGCTCGCGCGAGGGCGACTTCACGTTCGGCACGCCGGCCACCAGCGTTTCGAGGTCGGGCGGGTAGCCGGCGTCGCCGACGCGGCGCTCGATCAGGCCCTGCTCGGCGGCCGCGTGGTAGCGGTCGATCGCGCCGCGGATCTCGCGCAGCGCGGCGCGCAGCTCCTGCTCGCGCTGGCGCTGCACCGTCATCTCGGCCAGCGGCGCGGCCATCGCGGCCATCAGGCCGAGCAGCGCGAGCGTGACCACCAGCTCCATCAGCGTGAAGCCGTGCTGCCGATGGGCGGCGAGGTGCGTCACGTTCAGGCTCCGGGGGCCGACGCCGCGGGCGCCGGAGCGGTGGGGGTCGGCGCGGTCTCGGCCTCGGGCGGCGGCGGGTTGCCGCCGCTGCCGGTGGCCGGCGTGCGCGGCGCGGCCGAGGGCAGCGTCACCGGGGCGTTGGCGGCCGGCGTCGGCGCGGCCGTCATCGAGCGCTGGATGGCGGGGCGCACCGCAGGCGGCGTGGCCGGTGCCGCCGGTGTGGTGGCTGCCGCTGCAGCCGCCGCCGCCGCGGCCGGATCCGGCTTGGCCTGCTCGGCGCGCAGCGCGGCCAGCGGCTGCAGGCGCAGCTGCCCGTCGCGCACCGCGGTCTCGCTGCCCGACCAGGCGTCGGCGTTGCGCAGGTCCTGCTGCGCCTGCGGGCGGATGATGCGCGGCGTGATCGAGAGGATGATCTCGGTCTTCTTGGTGTCGCCGGTGTGGTTGGAGAACAGCCGGCCCACCATCGGCATCTGGCCCAGGCCCGGCACCTTCTGCGCCGAGCGGCGGTCGGAGTCGCTGATCAGCCCGGCCAGCACCTGGGTCTCGCCGTCCTTCAGTCGCAGCGTGGTCTGCGCGCTGCGCGAGCCGATCTGGTAGGCGCGGCCGCTCTCGGTCTGCAGCGTGTCGGTGACGTTGCTGACCTCGAGGTTGAGCTTGATGCCCACGTCGTTGTCGGCATAGACCTGCGCCTCGACCTCGAGCTTGATGCCGACGTCGACGTACTGGATCGAGCCGGTGACCACGCTGTTCTGGCCGTTCTGCTGCGGCGAGAGCAGGTTGGTGATCTGCGGCAGCTTGTCGCCGACGAGGATGCGCGCCTTCTCCTTGTTGCGCGTGCGGATGCGCGGGCTGGCCAGGATGTTGGTGTCGCCGTCCTGCAGCTTCAGGTTGATCGAGGCCGACAGCGGCGAGGTCAGCAGCTCGCCGCCGCGCAGCGCGTGCAGCTGGCTGAGCGTGAGCCCGGCGCCGTCGGAGCCGCCCGGCGTGCTCAGCGTCACCGAGGTCGGCAGCTTCAGGCCGAGCTCGCTGACGCGGCTGCTCGCCACCTCCATGACCTCCACCTCCAGCATCACCTCCGGGTCGGGCAGGTCGTTGGCGGCCACCAGCCGCTCGGCCAGCGCCACGGCCTCGGCGGTGTCGCGGATCACCAGCAGGTTCAGCTTCGGGTCGGTGACGATGTCCTTGGTCTTGAGCATCGTCTTCAGGATGTTGCCCATCAGCGCCGCGTCGATGTTGCTGAGCTGGAAGCTGCGCACCTTCAGCTCGGCGAGCTCCTTCTGCTTGGCGGCGGTGGCCGGGTAGACCAGCAGCGTGTTGCCGTTGAGCACGCGCTTCTCGAGCTGGTTCTGGATCAGGATCACGTCGATCGCGTCCTCGATCGCCGCGTCCTTCACGAAGATGGTGGTGCGCAGGTCGGGCTTGACGTCGCGGTCGACGACGATGTTCACGTTGGCCGCGCGCGTGAAGGCCTCGAACACCATCTTCAGCGGCGTGTCGCGGAAGCTCAGCGTCACCGGGCGGCGGAAGGCGGCGCGCGCGGCGAGCTGCTCCTCGCGCGCGGCGCGCTCGGTCTCGAGACGTTCCTCCACCGAGCGCTGCAGCGCCAGCGCGCGCGCATGCTGCGGCAGCTCGCGGGTGACGCGCTTGATCAGCTCCAGCGCCGGCTCGGCCTGGTTGGCCTGCAGGTAGCGCTCGGCCTGCTGCAGCTGCGCGCCGGCGCGACGCTCGGCCTCCACCAGCTGCAGGCCCTGCAGCCCGCGCGGGTTGCCGGGGTCGACGCGCAGCAGCTCGCGGTAGGCCTCGGTGGCAGCATCGAACGAGCCGGCCGCGCGCTCGGCGTCGCCGCGCAGCGCGAGCAGGCGCACGGCGTTGTCGCGGTGCTTCAGGTAGTCGGTGCGGTAGCGCAGGTTGTCGGGCTCGAGGTCGGCGGCGCGGCGCAAGCTGTCGATGGCCGCGGCCGAGGGGCCCTTGGCCAGCTGCTCGAGGCCCTCGCTGTGCTGGCGCTGCGCGGCGCAGCCGGCCAGCAGCGCCAGCGCGAGCAGCGCCGCGGCACGGGGCCGCCCGAGGCGGAGGAACGGGGTGGCGGTCACGAGGGATCTCCGTCGATGGGCATGCGCAGCGTCACGTTCTGCTGCAGGTGCACGAAACTCAGTTCGCGGCGGCCGATGCTCTCGAGGCGGAAGCCGCCTTCGAGCGTGTCGCCGGCACGGGCGTGGAGCAGGGCGCCGCCGAGGCCGAGGAAGACCATGGCCGGCTTGCCCGGTTCGTTGTAGACGCCGTAGAAGCGGTACGGCAGCTTGGGCGGCGGGGGCGGCGGCGGTTCGCTCGCCACCGGGGGTGGCGGCACCTCGACGCGCGCCACGCGCCGTGACGGCGGGGGCGGCGGCTCGCTGAACGGGCTGCCCGCGACGAGCGCCGCGAACGGCGTGCGCTGCGGCAGTGCGGCCGGCACGATGCACAGGTCGTCGAGGCCCGGCTCGGGCACGCGGGTGCGCGGGGCGGCCGCCGTCGCGTCGCGCGAGGCGCGAGAGGCGGCCTGCACCACGCCGCCGTCGCCGTCGTTCGTGGCGCGCCACGCCCACAGCGCGAGCGCCACGGCCACCAGCGCGCCGAGCCGCCATTGGGCGGGCGTCATCTGCGCGGGCGTCATGGCTGCACCTCGCGCCGGAACCAGAGGCTGAACTGCAGCCGGCCGTCGAGCACGCTGCCGTCGCCGGCCGCTTCCATCTCGAGCGTGTCGAGCGCGGCGTTCGGCAGACGCTCGAGCACCGTGCCGATCAGGCCGCGCAGCTTCGGGTAGCTGTCGGACACCGGCACCGAGATGCGCAGCCGGCTGAGCGCCGGCTCCTGCTCCTCGAGCGCGTACTCGGCCTGCGCGAGCGGCACCTTCGCCTGCGCCGCCGCGGCGAGGAACTCGGCGATCACGCGGCCGCGTTGGTCGAGCGTCGGCAGCGTGTCGCGCAGCGCGTCGCGGGGGTCGCGCTGCGCGCTCGCGTCACTTGCGGAGGCGGGGGCGGCGGCGCGGGCGCGCGCCTGCGCCTCGAGGCGCGCCACCTGCTCGCGCAGCAGCGCGCCGCGCTGCGAGTCGGTCCACGGCCGCAGCACGCCGCCGAGCAGCAGCGCCACGGCCAGCAGCCCGAGCGCGATGCTGCCCGGCCAGCCGAGCTGGCGGTGCCACCACCAGCGCAGCTGGCGGGCGCGGGGATGCCCCTTCAGGTCGGTCATGGCCGCGCTCCCGTCGGTGCGGAAGCCGTACCGGCCGCGCCGGTCGCTCGATCGGCGGCACGCAGGTCGCCGCCGCCGCGCCAGTCGGCGCTCAGCTCGAAGCGCAGCGCGCCGCCCGCGGCTTCGCCATCGGGCTCGTGGCGGTGCAGCAGCACGTTGCCGAGCCGCCGGTCGCCTTCGAGCGCCGTGACGTAGGCCATCATTGCCTCGGCATGGCGTGCGCGCACCGTGAGGCGGATCGAGCCGGTGGCCGCGTCCTGCTCGACGCGCTGCAGCACGGCCTGGCCGGGCCGGCGCTCCTCCAGCGCCGCGAGCAGCTCGGCCCACGGCGCGGCGAGGTAGCGCGCGAGTGCGTCCATCTGCGCGTGGCGGCGGCGGTCGTCGGCGGTCATCGCTGCCGGGGCCGCACTGCGCCGGGCCGTCAGCGCGGCCAGGCCGCTGCGCTCCTGGTCCAGCCGCTGCAGCGCGCGCGTGGATTCGAAGCCCTGCCAGGCCAGCACCGCCGCCGCCACGGCCAGCAGGGCGAGGCCGAGGCCGCGCCGCGGCGCGGGCGCGAGGAAGTCGATGCGCGAGGGGCTGCGGATCATTCGTTCACGGTGCCGCCCGGCACAGCCCCTCGCTGAGTGTCCAGGCGCGGCTGGCGGCCAGCTCGCGCAGCGGCGCGAGGTCGGCGTGCGGCGCGGCCACCACGCACACCGGCAGCGGCTGCGACTCGTCGGCGTCGAGCAGCTCGGCGGCGCCGGAGGCGATGCGATCGGCCAGCACGCCGAGCTCGTCGACGTCGCAGCGTTCCCAGGCCACGTCGAGCACCGCGCCGCCGGCCAGCGCGACCAGGCTGACGCCCTCGCCGCGCACCAGCGCCAGCACGCCGTCGTCGAGCGCGACGTGCGGCCGCAGCGCCCACAGGTCTTCGAGCAGCGCCGGCCGCACGCTGTGCAGCGCCACGCCGTGCGTCTCGAGCGACTGCCGCCAGCCCTGCACCAGCGCGGCGTCGATGGCCGCGGCGATCCAGCGCGTGCCGCAGGGCGCGAGCGTGGTGTCGACCAGCAGGTCGGCGTCGCCGAGCAGGCCGGCGAAGTACTCGCCCGCGGCGGCGTTGGCCTCCTTCCAGGAACCCAGCGCCGGCAGGGTGGCGTAGTAGACGAATTCGTCCTCCGCGCACACCGAGGCACGGGGCGGCAGCGCGAGCCCGGCGGCGCCGAGCGTGGCGACCAGTTCGTCGATCGGCGCGCTGCTCGCGCCGGGCTGGGCGGTCTCGCCCGCCAGGCGCGGGAACAGCCCGCCGCTCCACACCTCGGCCGCACGGTGCTGCGGGCCGAGGCGCAGCCTCAGCTCATTCCTCAGCGGCAGTAACACGATCGGCTTCCTCCAGGGATGTGATGCCCTCGCGCACGAGGTGCAGCGCGGCGTCGCGCAGGGTTTCGAGGCCGCGCTCGCGGGCGGCGGCGCGCAGCCGCGCCGGGCTGGCGCGCTCGGCGATCAGGCTGCGCAGGTCCACGTCCATCGCCAGCGTCTGCGCGATGGCGCGCCGGCCGCGGTAGCCGGTGCCGCGGCAGTGCGCGCAGCCCACCGGGCCCATGAAGCGCCAGCTGTGCGCCGCCTCGGGCAGCGCCATGCCGGCCAGCAGCGCCGGCGCAGGCGTCTCGGGCGCGGCGCAGTGCGTGCACAGCTGGCGGATCAGCCGCTGCGCGAGCACGCCGTTGAGCGCGGAGACGAGGTTGTAGCTGTCGACCTGCATGGTCGCGAGCCGGCCGATCACGTCGAACACGTTGTTCGCGTGCACGGTGGCGAACACCTGGTGGCCGGTGAGCGCGGCCTGCACCGCGATCTGCGCGGTCTCGGCGTCGCGGATCTCGCCGACCATGATCTTGTCCGGGTCGTGGCGCAGGATCGAGCGCAGGCCGCGCGCGAAGGTCAGGCCCTTGGCCTCGTTCACCGGGATCTGCAGCACGTCGGGCACCTGGTACTCGACCGGGTCCTCGATCGTGATGATCTTGTCGAGCCCGGTGTTGACCTCGGAGAGCACGCCGTACAGCGTGGTGGTCTTGCCGCTGCCGGTGGGCCCGGTGACGAGGAACAGGCCGTAAGGCAGCTTCGCCATCTGGCGCACGAAGGCCGATTCGCGCTCGCCGAAGCTCAGGTGCGCGAGGCTGAGCCGCTCGTCGGCGGCGATCTGGTAGCGGTCGAGGATGCGCAGCACCGCGTCTTCGCCGTACAGGCTCGGCATGATGGACACGCGCACGTCGATCGAGCGCGCCGCGTGGCGCAGCTTCAGGCGCCCGTCCTGCGGGATGCGGCGCTCGGAGATGTCGAGGTCGGCCAGCACCTTCAGGCGCGAGATCACGCGGTCGGCGAACTCGCGGCCCTCGGGCCGCGCCACGGCCTGCAGCACGCCGTCGAGGCGGTACTTCACCGTCATGCCCTGCGCCGTGCTCTCGAGGTGGATGTCGCTGGCGCGCGCCTTCAGCGCGTCGTAGAGCGTGCCGTTGACGAAGCGCACCACCGGGCTCTCGTCGGCGCTGATGTCCGCCAGCGAGAGCGTGACGGTGCCCTCGTCGGGGTCGGCGGCGAGCACGTCGTCGAGCGCGGCCACCTGGCCATCGAGCGCGCGCGTCTCGCGCTCCAGGCGCGCGAAGAACGCGGCGATGTCGTCGGCGCCGGCCGCGAACCAGCGCGTGCGCGGGTGGCCGCCGGCGCGGATGCGCGCCTCGATCCACAGCCGCAGCGCGGCGTCGCGCGGCTCGGCCAGCACGATGTCGAAGGCGCCCTCGCCGGCGCGCAGCGCGAGGCAGTGGCGGCGCTGGCCCTCGGCGAACGGGATCAGCGCGACGTCGGCCTCGTCGACGCGGCGCGCGGCCAGGTCGATCGCGGGCAGCAGCGCGCGGCGCACGCTGCGTTCGGCAGGGGCGGCGACCGTGCTCATCCGACGCTCGCCGCCAGCTGGAAGATCGGCAGGTACATCAGCACCACGATGCCGCCCACTGCCAGGCCGATGCCCAGCATCAGCACCGGCTCGATCAGGCGGCCGGCGCGCTCGATGGCGCGCTCGAGTTCCTGGTCGTGGATGTCGGCGAGGCGGTCGAGCGCCACGTCGAGCTGGCCGGTCTGCTCGGACACGCGCAGCACGCGCAGGCCGAGCGCATCCACGATGCCCTGTTCGTGCAGCGCGGCAGCCAGCGGCGCGCCGGCGGTGGCGGCGGCGAGCGCCCGGTCGAGGCCGATGCGGTCGCGCGCGAGCAGCAGCTCGCGGCACATGCCGAGCGCCTTGAGCACCGGCACGCCCGAGCGCACCAGCATCGAGGCGCTGCGCGTCAGCTGGCCGTTCGCGAAGGTGCGCACCAGGTCGCGCGCCACCGGCACGTGCGCAGCCAGCTGCGCCAGCGCGCTCTCGAGCCGGTGCTCGCGCACCAGGCGCACCACGCGCCAGAGCCCGAACGCGGCCAGCAGCGCCGCGGCCATCCAGCCGGCCGGCGGCACGCCGTGCAGCGTGCGGCCGATCAGGATCAGCAGCTTCGACAGCGTCGGCAGGTCCTGGTGGCTGCCCTCCAGCACGACGGCGAAGCGCGGCACCACGTAGACGAGCAGGAACAGCACCACCAGCGCCGCCACCGCGATCAGCAGCACGGGGTAGACCAGCGCCGACACCAGCCGCGAGCGCATCGTGCGCAGGCGGGATGCGTTCTGCCCGTAGCGCTGCAGGCTGTCGGGCAGGTCGCCGGTCAGCTCGCTCGAGCGCACGGTGGCGGTCAGCGCCGGGCGGAAGCCGCCCGCCGCCTGCATCGCCTGCGACAGCGACTCGCCCTCCTCCAGGCGCCGCAGCAGTTGCTCCACTGGCGCGGCGCGGCGCGAGGGCGTGCGTTCCTTCAGCGTCTTGAGCGCCTCCAGCAGCGTCAGGCCGGACTTCAGCATCAACGAGACGTCCTGGCAGAACGCCTCCTCGTTGACCGGCAGGGCCGCCGGCGCGGATGTGCGGGCACGAGCCGGCCCGGCCCGCAGCGTGCGGGGATGGACGATGGCCATCGCGATCACCAGGACACGATGTCGGCGGATTCGCCGTCGCCGCCGGGCTGGCCGTCCGAACCGAGGCTCAGCAGGTCGTAGTCACCGTGCTGCCCCGGGGACCGGTACTGGTAGGCGTGGCCCCAGGGGTCCTGGGGAACATCCCGCTTCAGATAGGGGCCGCTCCAGCGGGTCTCGCCGCTCGGCGCCGCGCGCAGCGCGGCCAGGTTCTGCTCGCTGGTGGGGTAGCGGCCGGTGTCGAGGCGGTACTGGTCGAGCGCCTGTCCGAGCGCCTCGATCTGGGCGCGCGCCACCTTGGTGTTGCTCTTGCCGATCTGTGAGAAGTATTGCGGCGCCACGATGCCGGCCAGCAGGCCGATGATCACCATCACCACCAGCAGCTCGAGCAGCGTGAAGCCGGCCTCGGAGCGGCGGCGGAGAGGGTTTCGTGGCGGCGTGGTCGACATGGCGGATCCCGTTGCGTACGGAAGGCAGTGTCGAAATCCCGGGGTTAAACCCGTCTTAAACGTGGGACCTGCCCCCGCGTCTGCGGGGTGTCGGCTTGCGCCTTCCTGACGCCCCCTTCAGGCGATTCCCACACGCTCGCGGGCTTCGCGATGCCGTTGATGTATGGCAATCTCCACGCTCGATGCCCGGTGGTAGCGGGCGGGTCGACGTGGTGGACGCATGAAGTTGCTGTTGGTCGAAGACGACGAGATGCTGGGCAGGGCGACGATGAACGCCCTGCAGCGCGAGAGCCTCCGGGTCGACTGGGTGCGCAACGGCATGGACGCGAAGATCGCGGCGCGCTCGCACGAGTACGACGCCATCCTGCTCGACCTCGGCCTGCCCGACATGGCCGGCGAGCAGTTCCTGCAGCAGCTGCGTGGCCAGAAGAACAACACCCCGGTCATCGTGCTGACGGCGCGAGACCAGATGCGCGACCGCGTCAACGCCCTCGACCTCGGCGCCGACGACTACCTCGTCAAGCCGGTCGACCTGACCGAGCTCGGCGCGCGGCTGCGTGCGGTGCGCCGCCGTGCCTCGGCCACCAACGACGCCTCCAACGTGCAGGTGCACGGCCCGCTCGAGCTCGAGCAGGGCGCACGCGTGGCGCGCTGGTGCGGCCAGGAGGTCACGCTCACGGCCAAGGAGTTCGACGTGCTGGAGGCGCTGCTGCTGCGCCGTCCGCGGGTGGTCAGCCGCCAGCAGCTCGAGGACGTGCTGTACGGCTGGGGCGACGAGATCGAGAGCAACGCGATCGAGGTCTACGTGCACTTCCTGCGCCGCAAGTTCACGCCCGGTCTGATCATGACCGTGCGCGGCAAGGGCTACCAGATGGGCAACGAGGACGTGCTCAACGCCGAAGTCGCGCGCAAGGCCCGACAGGCGTCGTGAAGAGCTGGTCGCTCCAGCGCTCGCTGATCGCGATCGCCTTCGTCGTCAGCCTGCTGCCCTGGGGGGCCGGGAGTGCGCTGGTGCTGGGCGCGGCCCAGCGGCACTCGGAAGACCTGCACGACATCGCGCTGCGCCAGACCGCCAAGCTGCTGATGGGGCTGTCGGTGCACGAGATCGACGAACTCGCCGGCACCAGCATCGAGGTGCGCATCGCCAATGGCCGCACCGACACGGCCAGCACCCTCGGCGACGACTACCGCTACCAGCTCTGGAGCCGGGACGGCCACCTGCTGCTGAGCAATTTCGGCCTGCCCTCGGCCGCCGCGATGGCGCGCATGGGCAGCCCCGGGTACTCGTGGTTGAACATGGACGGCGAGCTGTGGCGCGTCTACACGCTGGTCGCGGCCGACACCGGCGACGAGCTGCAGCTGGCCGAGCGCGCGGCCACGCGCGGCTGGTTCCTCCACGCGGTCGACTGGAAGCTGCTGCTGCTCGGGCCGGCCTCCCTGCTGCTGGTGTTCGCCGCCGGCCTGCTGTTGGTGCGGCGCGTGCTGCGCCCGCTGCGCACCCTGAGCGACGAACTCGACGCGCGCACGCCCGGTCACCGGGAACAGCTGCAGCTGAAGGATGCGCCGGCCGAGCTGCAGCCGATCGTACGGGCTATGAACGGCCTGTTCGTGCGCATGAACGACGCCATGGCGCGCGAGGCCCAGTTCACCGCGATGGCCGCGCACGAGCTGCGCACGCCGCTGGCCAGCCTGCGGGTGCTGGCGCAGAACGTGGCGCAGGCGCCCGACGCGCGCTCGCGCGAGGAGTCGGTGCGCGACCTGGTGGCCAGCGTCGACCGCTGCGCGCACCTGCAGGAGCAGCTGCTCACGCTGGCGCGCCTGGAGGCACCGCACGACGGCGAGATGAGCGAGGAGGTCAACCTCACCGAGGTGATCTCCGACGTGGTGGCGCAGGTGGCGCCCGAGGCGCGCGCCAAGGGCGTGGCGATCGCCTGCCGCAGCGATGCCGCACTGCTCAGCGGCCACTCGTTCGGCGTTCAGACGCTGCTGCGCAACCTGCTGAGCAACGCGCTGAAGTACACGCCGGCCGGCGGCCGCGTCGAGCTGCAGGTGCAGTCGCTCGGCCCCGACCTGCGCATCGTGCTCGACGACTCCGGCAGCGGCATTCCCCCGGCCGATCGAGAGCGCATGTTCGAGCGCTTCGAGCGCATGCACCGCGAGCAGGCCAGCGGCGTGGGCCTGGGGCTGTCGATCGTGCGCAGCGTGGTGCTCGCGCACGGCGCATCGATCCGCCTCGACGATTCGCCGCTCGGCGGGCTGCGCGTGATGGTCGAGTTCCCGGGCCGGCGCATCGACACCGGGCCGCTCGAAGCCGCCCCCGAGGACACCGCGCCGGCCTGACTCAGGCGCCGTCGGTGAGCGTCTCGCGCAGCGTCTGCTCCAGCCAGGCCTGGTAGTCGTCGGGCGTCCAGCCCGACTCGCGCACCAGCTTCTGGTAGAGCTCGCGGCTCGTGTACATCCACAGCAGCGCGGCGGCGCGCTCGCGGTCGAGCCCGGCACGCGCGCGCCCGGCCGCAAACAGGGCGTCGATGCGCTCGCGCTGCATCGTGCGGCGCAGCGTCTCGAAGCTCTGCTGCGTCTTGCGCAATTCGGGCGAGAACGCCGACGACTTCATCAGCACGCTGAGCTCGGCGCTCTCGCCCTCGTAGATCGCGCGCGCCACGTGCGCGCTCAGCGCGACGCGGCGCACCGGGTCCTGCACGCCGTCGAGCTGTCGCTGGGCCTGCTGGAAGCGCGGGCCGAAGATGGCGTCGTGCATCAGCGCGTCGAGCAGCCCGGCCTTGGACTTCACCGTCGCGTAGACGGTCGGCTCCGACACGCCGGCGCGCTCGGCGATCTGCGCGACCGTGGTCGCGTCGATGCCCTTGCGCGAGAAGAGGAACTTGCCCGCCTCGAGGATGCGCCGGCGCGTGCGCTCCGCCGCCTCGGCGCGCGCCTCCGATCGATAGCTTCGCTTGCCCGATGTTGTCATATTGACTATAGTGAACTACATCCAATAAAGACGGGATGCGTGCATGACGTTCGAAGCCTACATGAACAACATCCGCGCGAAGACGGGCAAGGGCCCGAAGGACTTCTTCGACGAGGCGGTGAGCGCGGGCGTGCTGCGGCCGGACACGAAGACGATGGAGTTCGTCGCCTGGCTCAAGGGCCACGCCGGGCTGGGCCACGGCCACGCGATGGCGGTCTGGGAGGCGTTCAAGCGCCACGGCTGGGTTCCGCTGCCTGAACCGGGGGCGAAGCGATGAGCGCGGCGCGCAAGGCCGGCATCGGCCTGTCGGTGCTGGCCACGCTGTTCTTCGCGCTCGACGCAGCGGGCAAGCTGCTGCAGGTGGAGCCGGTGCTGCGCGGCACGCAGGAACTGGGCTGGCCGCCGTCGGCGGTGTTCCCGCTCGGCGTGCTGCTGGCGATCGGCGCCCTGCTCCACGCCTGGCCGCGCACCGCGCTGCTGGGCGCGATCTACCTCACGGCCTTTCTCGGCGGCGCGGTGGCGACGCACTACCGCATCGGCTCGCCGCTGGCCACGCACGTGCTGTTCGGCGTCTACGTCGGCGTGGTGATGTGGGCGGGCCTGGCGCTGCGGAGCCCGGCGCTGCGCGAGCTGCTCTGGCCGCGCTGAGGCTCAGGGCAACTGCAGTGCCTCGGCCAGGTGCGCGTAGACCGCGCCGACGCGCCGCAGGTGGCGCGACTCGGGGTGGGTGAGCAGCCACAGCGTCGTCTCGCACTCCTCCAGCGGCTCGGTCAGGCGCGATAGCGCCTTGTCTTCTTCGGCGAGGAAGAGCGGCAGGATGCCCACGCCCAGCCCCAGCGACACCAGTTCCAGCACCGACAGGATACTGTTGACGCGGTAGCGCGGCACGGCCCGCGGCAGGTGGCGCTTGCGCCAAACCACCGAGGGATGCTCGGGCAGCGCGTCGTCGGGTGCGACCCAGTCGCAGGCGCCGGCCTCGACCTCGGCGAAGCGGCGCACGTCGCCGCGCCGCGCCGCGTACACCGCCACGCGGATCGGCCCGATCGGCTTGCCCACCAGGTGCTGCGGCGGGCGCCGCGTGGCGCGCACGGCGATGTCGGCGTCGCGCCGCGTCAGGCTGGCGAGCTCATTGCCGGCGTGCAGCTCGAAGCCGAGCAGCGGGTGCTGCTCGCGCAGGCCCCGAAGCGCCGGTGCCACCAGGCCGTGCAGCACGGCGTCGGTGGTCGTGAGCCGCACGGTGCCCGAGATCTGCGACGGCGCCGCCTGCACCGACGAGCGCGCCGCCTCGACCGCGGCCTCCATCTGCTCGGCGTGCTCGGCCAGCGCCGCGGCCAGCTCGGTGGCGAGGTAGCCCGAACGCGAGCGCTCGAACAGCGTGCGGCCCAGGCCGCGCTCGAGGCGCTGCAGCGAACGGAACACCGTGGAGGCATCGACGCCGAGGCGCTCGCCGGCGCGCGCGAGCGTGCCGCCCCGCACGAGCGCCAGGGTCAGCGCGAGATCCGCCGCGTTCAGGTCGTATTGCGTTCGTGCAACCACAGCTTGCCTCCGCGCGTATGTCCATTTCACTCACGCAATCATAGAGTCGCCTCCTTCCTTCACTTCTCCGGAACCCTTCATGAAGCTCTACTACGCCCCCGGCGCCTGCTCGCTCGCCGTGCATATCGCGCTGCGCGAGACCGGCCTTCCCTTCGACACCGTGGCCGTCGACCTCGCCGCCCACACCACGGCCGACGGCGCCGACTTCCGTGCGGTCTCGCCGCGCGGCTACGTGCCGCTGCTGCAGCTCGACGACGGCTCGCGCCACACCGAAGCCGCCGCGCTGCTGCAGTACGTGGCCGACCTGCAGCCGAGCCGGGCGCTGATCGGCGCCGCCGGTTCGGCACGCCGGCTCGCCGTCACGGAGTGGCTCACCTTCGTGGCCACCGAGCTGCACAAGATGTTCAGCCCCTGGCTCTGGCACAAGGAGACGGCCGACGCGACGCGCCAGGCCGTCAAGGACAAGCTCGCCGCGCGATTCGCCGAACTCGACGCGCGGCTCTCGACCCAGGACTACCTCGCCGGCGACTACAGCGTGGCCGACGCGTATGCGTTCACCATCGTCAACTGGACGAACTTCCTGGCGATGCCGCTCACGGCCTATCCGCACCTCAAGGCCTACCTCGCGCGCGTGGCCGAACGGCCGGCCGTGCGCGAGGCGCTGCGCGCGGAAGGCCTGCTGAAGTGAGCCGGGTGTGCGGGCGGGCCGCGACTCAGCGCGCGGCCTTCTTCGGCCGCTTCACCGCCCGCACCTTGCCGCTCGACCCGCCGCCGCAGAAGAAGGTGCCGGCGCCGTCGGATTCCAGCCCGCTGATGCCGGTGCCGGGCGGCATCGAGAGGCGCTCGCGCACCTCGCCGCTCGTCGGCTCGACGCAGCGCAGCTCGCTCTCGTCGCCCTCCCAGGTGCCGTGCCAGAGCTCGCCATCGACCCAGGTGACACCGGTGACGAAGCGGTTCGATTCGATGGTGCGCAGGATCGCGCCGGTCGCCGGGTCGATGCGGTGGATGCGGCGCTCGCGGTACTGGCCGACCCACAGGC
>WBZQ01000552.1_pt1 | contig 29571 bp, 30 predicted proteins | sample 5204251 | NCBI WGS metagenome assembly WBZQ01 (sample SAMN12412402, study PRJNA552823) | activated sludge metagenome | isolation source: activated sludge from nitrification reactor of wastewater treatment plant... | place: USA: Virginia | collected 2017-09 | reverse complement strand
ACATCTCATCGTGCCGGGCGGGTGCGTGCTGGACCTTGCCTGCGGCCGCGGCCGGCACGCCCGCTACCTGGCCGCGCGCGGCTGCCGCGTGATCGCGGCGGATATCGATGTGTCAGCGCTGGCGGGTCGCAGCGAAGCCGGTATCACGCCGGTGCAACGTGACCTCGAGGACGGCAGCTGGCCCTGGGAGCCGGGGTCGCTGGATGCGATCGTTGCCGTGAACTACCTGCACCGGCCGCACTTTCCGCACATCGCCGCCTCGCTGCGCGCCGGGGGCGTGCTGATCTACGAGACTTTCGGTGCGGGAAACGGCCGGTTCGGCCCGCCGCGCAATCCGGATTTCCTGTTGCAGCCGGGCGAGTTGCTGCAGGCTTTCCCTGAACTGCAGGTCATCGCCTACGAGCACGGCATCGGGCACGAGCCCCGACTGGCCGTTCGCCAGCGCCTGTGCGCCCTTCGCGCGCATGCGCCGGTCGAGCTGCGGGGCGGCTAGGCGGCGATCAGGCCGCCGCGGCCGCAGCGCCAGTGCGCCGCGCCGGGAACGCGAGCCAGGCCTTCGCGTCGTAGTCGTACAGCGCGCACTTGCGCGACAGGTCGCGCAGGTACTTCCAACCGGCGATCGTCGCCTTGGCGCTCGCGAGGCCGTGAGCCAGCAGGCGGCCGGTGGCGGCCTTCAACCGGTAGTTCGGGATGAACGGATCGTAGTGGTGCGCCCGGTGCAGCATGATCCCGTGCAGCAGCTTCTCGAGGCGGAACGGGAAATGGATGTCGCGCGTGAGGTCGTCCACCTTGCGCAGGCGCAGCCATTCGGAGCGCTTGTCGAACCAGACCATCTCGGGACCCGTGTGGTGCACGAAGATCACTGTGCCCATGATGTAGTTCCACAGCAGGAACGGCAGCACGCCGCCGAACAGGGCGATCAGCCACCAGGGCTGTTCCGTCACGACCGCGACGGTGACGAGGAACGCGAGGTAGATCGCGCCGAAGGCGACCGCGAGTACCGAGTCGACGATGAATTCCTTGCGGCGCGCCCCGACGTGCTTGCGCGACGGGAACATCAGCTTGTTCCACCACAACTCGACGAGGTAGTAGAGCCCGAAGCCCCACACCGAGCGATAGATGCGCTCCATGCGCTGGCGCCACTTCGGCAGCGCCGCGAATTCCTCGGGGCTGTAGGGCACCCACACCTGGTCGCGGCCCTTCAGGTTCGCGAAGCCGTGGTGTGCGACATTGTGGCCGACGTGCCAGAGGCTGAAGGTCGTGAGCGTCGGCAGGAAGACGAGCCGGCCGACGAAGGCATTGACCTTCTCGCTCTTGAAGAGGCTGCCATGGCAGGCGTCGTGGCCGAGCACGAAGAGGCGTGCGAAGACCACCGCGAGGCCGAGCGTGCAGGCGATCTTTCCCCAGAGCGGCGCCAGCACGACACCTGCGACGCACGCGGCGAGCAGCGCGAAGTCGATCGCGACCTGGACCGTGGAACGGATGGCGTTCGGCGTGCGTTCGGGAGCGGTGATGGCTGCCACGTCTCGGACTCTCCGGGGGAGGATTGCAAAGGCGCCCGATCATACAGAATCCGGGACCTGGGGGAAGGCGCCATTTCCCGGAATTTGCCTTTAGTGCAGCGCACTTACGCGTGCGCCTCGCGCCGGCCGCCGTGCCTCGGCGATCCGGCGCCGGAACCGGCCCACAAGGGTCGCCCAGGATCGTGCACCAAATTGGTGCCGACCGCCTCGGCGCGCACTATAATAGTGCGCGTCAGCCGAACGAGCAGCCGTAACTTATTGATTACAAATGGCAAGGTGAGCTGGCACGCGCCGTGCACTAAGGCTGTGCTCGCACCCACCCTGGCCCGGAGACATTCATGACCCCGAGTGACGTTCTGAAGCTCATCAAGGAAAAGGAAGTCCGCTACGCCGACCTCCGCTTTACCGACACGCGCGGCAAGGAGCAGCACGTGACGATCCCGGCGAAGCTGGTCGACGAGGACCTCTTCCGCGACGGCAAGATGTTCGACGGTTCGTCGATCGCGGGCTGGAAGGGCATCAACGAGTCCGACATGATCCTGATGCCGGAACCGGACACGGCCATCCTCGATCCGTTCATCGAGGAAGCCACCGTCAACATCCGCTGCGATGTGATCGAGCCGGCGACGATGCAGGGCTATGAGCGCGACCCGCGCTCGCTCGGCAAGCGCGCCGAGGCCTACCTCAAGTCGACCGGCATCGCCGACAGGGCGCTCTTCGGCCCGGAGAACGAGTTCTTCATCTTCGACAGCATCCGCTGGAGCAACGAGATGCGCGGCTGCTCGTACGAGATCGATTCCGTGCAGGGCGCCTGGAACACCAACACGGCCTACCCGGAAGGCAACAAGGGTCATCGTCCGGGCGTGAAGGGCGGCTACTTCCCCGTGCCGCCGGTCGATGCGTTCCAGGACATCAGGAACGCGATGTGCAACGCGCTCGAGGAACTCGGCCAGACCGTCGAAGTGCACCATCACGAAGTCGCCACCGGCGGGCAGTGCGAGATCGGAGTGGGTGCGGGCACGCTCGTGCAGAAGGCCGACGCGGTGCAGATCCTCAAGTACGCGGTGCTCAACGTTGCGCACGCCTACGGCAAGACCGCGACCTTCATGCCGAAGCCGATCGTCGGCGACAACGGTTCGGGCATGCACGTGCACCAGTCGCTGTCCAAGGACGGCAAGGCGCTGTTCGCGGGCGACAAGTACGGCGGCCTCTCGGACCTCGCGCTCTACTACATCGGCGGCATCATCAAGCACGCCAAGGCAATCAATGCGTTCACGAACGCGGGCACCAACAGCTACAAGCGCCTGGTGCCCGGCTTCGAGGCGCCCGTGATGCTCGCGTACTCCGCGCGCAATCGCTCCGCGTCGATCCGCATTCCCTGGGTGTCGAACCCGAAGGCGCGTCGCATCGAAGTGCGCTTCCCGGATTCGTCGGCGAACCCCTACTTCGCGTTCGCCGCAATGATGATGGCGGGCCTCGACGGCATCCAGAACAAGATCCATCCGGGCGACCCGGCCGACAAGGACCTCTACGACCTCGAGCCGGAGGAAGCGAAGGGCATTCCGACCGTGTGCCACTCGCTCGACATGGCGCTCGAGCATCTCGACAAGGACCGCGAGTTCCTGACGCGCGGCGGGGTGTTCACCAACGACGTGATCGATGCGTACATCGGGCTCAAGGACCTGGAAGTCACGCGTTTTCGCATGTCGACGCACCCGGTCGAGCTCGACATGTACTACAGCTGCTGATGGCGGGGCGGCGCAGGGCTGCGGTTTGGTTCCCGGGCACTCCCCGGGCTATGCTCGAAGCCTATGCGCCGCCTGTCATTTGTCTTATTTCTGGTTGTGTCCGGCGCGGCGTTCGCCGGCACGATGTACAAGTGGGTGGACCCGGACGGCACCATCCACTATTCGAGCCAGCCCGTCGCGGGTGCGACCGAGGTGCACATCGACTCCGCGCCACCGGCGGGCGCCTCGATGACCAACGCGGCGAGCGCTGTTGCGGGCACGCCGCCCGCGGCGGCGGCCGCGGCGCCCTTCAAGTACACGAGCTGCGCGGTCACGAAGCCGGCCAACGACGAGACGCTGCCAAACGCATTCTCGGCGTCGGCCGCGTGGCGGATCGATCCGCCGCTGCGTCCCGGCGATCGGGTGACCCTCGCGCTCGACGGCAAGCTGGTCACGGGCCTCGATCCCACGGCGAGCAGCTACACGTTCTCGCAGATCGATCGTGGCACCCACACCCTGATGGTCAGCGTCCTCGATGCGGACGGGCGCGGTGCCTGCCAGTCTCCCGCGCTCACTTTCCACGTGCGCCAGCCCTCGCTGCTCGCGCCGAACCGGCGTCCCGCGCCCGCGCCGAGGCCGCGCCCCACGACCCCGCGGAGCTGATCCGCGCACGAGACCGCAATGGGCGCTGAACGCGCTCTGCCCTCGCCGCTCGCGCACTTCGATCCTGCGGACCTGCTCGATGCACTCGCGACCGGGCTCGTCGTGCTCGACCGCCAGCTGTGCGTGACCTACGCGAACGTTGCCGCCCAGGACCTGCTCGGTGCCGGCTTCGCGCGCGCGCGCGGCCGTCCCTTCGTCGACCTGCTCGCCGACTCGAACGGGCTCGAGGCCGTCCTGCGCCGCGCGCTCGAGCACAGCGAAGCCTTCGCCGATCGGGAGCTCGTGCTGCGGCCGACCGGCTCACTGCGCGAAACGCGCGTCGTCGACCTCACCGTGACGCCGCTCGAGGGCACGGTGACGGGTTCGCACCTGCTGCTCGAACTCGCGGATGCCACGCAGCGCCAGCGCATCTCGCGCGAGGCGGACCTGCTCGCGCGCCTCGACGGCAGCCGGATGATGACGCGCCAGCTCGCCCACGAGATCCGCAATCCACTCGGCGGCCTGCGCGGCGCCGCGCAGCTGCTCGAGCGCGAGCTCGCCGATCCGGCGCAACGCGAGTACACCGGCGTCATCATCCGTGAAGCGGACCGGCTCACCGCGTTGGTCGACTCAATGTCCGGTACCGCGCGCCTGCCGCGCAAGCTGCGCACCAACGTGCACGAGCTGTGCGACCACGTCTTCACCCTCGTGCGCGGCGAGGCGCCCGCATCGGTGCGGCTCGAACGCGACTACGACCCGAGCCTGCCCGACGCGAACCTCGATCGCGACCAGGTCGTGCAGGCGCTCCTGAACCTCGCGCGCAACGCGCTGCAGGCAATCGGCGAACGCGGCCGCATCGTGCTGCGCTCGCGGGCGCTTGCGGGCGTGACGATCGGCACGGTGCGCCACCGCCTCGTCGCCTCGCTGCAGGTGGAGGACGACGGGCCGGGCGTGCCCGAGGAGCTGCGCGGCAGCCTGTTCTTTCCCCTGGTCAGCGGCCGCGCGGGCGGCACGGGCCTCGGCCTTGCCGTCGCGCAGGAAATTGCTTCGCGGCACGGCGGCCTGGTCGAGTTCGACAGCGCGCCCGGCCGCACCGTCTTCACGCTGCTGTTGCCGATCGTGGAGGCCGCATGAACGGTTCCGGCCTGCGCGTGTGGCTGGTCGACGACGACGCCTCCATCCGCTGGGTACTCGAGCGGGCGTTGCGCGGCGGCGGCATGGCACCGCGCGCCTTCGAGTCCGCGGATGGCGCCCTCGCCGCGCTGCGCGACGATGCACCGGACGTGCTGATCACCGACATCCGCATGCCCGGCGCGAGTGGCCTCGATTTCCTGAAGCGCGTCCGCGCGGGCTGGCCCCTGCTGCCCGTGATCGTGATGACGGCGCACGCCGACCTCGGCAGCGCCGTTTCCGCTTACGAAGGCGGCGCCTTCGAATACTTGCCGAAGCCGTTCGATGTCGACCAGGTGGTCGAACTCGTCCGCCGCGCGGCGCAGGCCCATGCCCGCGAGGGCGACGCGGGCGGCGGCGTGCCGCGCATTCCGGAGCTGCTCGGCCGCGCGCCCGCGATGCAACAGGTGTTTCGGGCGATCGGGCGCCTGTCGCGCTCGAGCGTCACCGTGCTGATCACGGGAGAATCCGGCACCGGCAAGGAGCTCGTGGCGCGGGCGCTGCACGAACACAGCCCGCGCGCCGCGAAGCCCTTCATCGCGCTCAACACCTCGGCGATTCCCTCCGAGCTGCTGGAATCCGAACTCTTCGGCCACGAAAAGGGCGCCTTCACGGGCGCCGATGCGCAGCGGCGCGGCCGCTTCGAGCAGGCGAACGGCGGCACGCTGTTCCTCGATGAGATCGGCGACATGCCGACGCCGCTGCAGACGCGCCTGCTGCGCGTGCTGGCCGAGGGCGAGTTCTACCGCGTCGGCGGACAGGCGCCGGTGCGTGTCGACGTGCGCGTCATCGCCGCGACCCACCAGGACCTCGATGCGCGGGTGCGCAACGGGCAGTTCCGCGAAGACCTCTACCATCGGCTGAACGTGATCCGCATCGAGCTGCCGCCCCTGCGTGCGCGGCGCGAGGACGTGCCCGACCTCCTGGCCCACTACCTGCGCGCCGCCGCCCAGGAACTCGGCGTCGACCCGAAGGCGCTCACGGCCGGGGCCACCGCGCGCCTCGCGGCGTGGCAATGGCCGGGCAACGTGCGCGAACTCGTCAACCTCTGCCGGCGCCTTACCGTGCTTGCGCCCGGCGCGGAAATCCACGCCGATGACCTGCCCGCCGAAATCGGCGGCGCCGCGGCCGCGGGCCAGGCGATCGACTGGACGGCGGGCCTCGCGCGCTGGGCCGAACTGCGCCCGGACGACGCCGGGCCGTGGCTCGACTCGGCGCTGCCCGACTTCGAGCGGGCGCTCGTGCGCGTGGCGCTGCAGAAATCGCGCGGCCATCGGCAGGACGCCGCGAAGCTGCTCGGCTGGGGTCGCAACACGCTGACGCGCAAGCTCAGGGAACTCGGACTGGAAGGCGACGAGGGCTGACTATAATGCCCGCGCATGGAACACCTGCTCGAAGTCCTCGAACACATCGTCCTCGGTAACACGCTGCGCGAGTGGGGCCTCGCCGCGCTCGCCTTTGCATTCACATTCGTCGTCCTGCCCACCGCGCGGGGGCTCGCCGCGCGGCGCCAGCGCGCCCGCGCCGCGCACTACGCGCGCCTCGGCCAGCCGATGCCGGCGGGCCTCGACCTGCTCGGGCGGCTGGTGGCGGCCACTTCGCGTGTCTTCCTGCTGACGCTCGCACTGTGGTTCGCGACCCGCATCCTGACGTTACCGGCGAGGCTCGACCGGCTGTTCGTGGTCGTCATCGTGTTCACCTTCTGGCTGCAGATGGCGATGTGGGGCGTGCAGGCCGCCCGCTTCAGCCTCGACCGGCAGTTGCGCAAGGGCGGCGAGGCCGACGCGGCGCGCACCGGCTCGCTCGAAGTGCTGCTGTTCGTGGCGCGCATGGCGATCTACTCGTTCGCGCTGCTGCTCGCGCTCGACAACCTCGGCGTGCAGATCAAGCCGCTGCTCGCCGGCCTCGGCATCGGCGGCATCGCGATCGCGCTCGCCGTGCAGACGGTGCTCGGCGACCTGTTCGCCTCGCTGTCGATCGCGCTCGACAAGCCCTTCGAGGTGGGCGATGCGCTCGCGATCGACGACGTCAACGGCACCGTCGAGCGCATCGGCATCAAGAGCACGCGCCTGCGCAGCCTCGGCGGCGAAGAGATCGTGATGTCGAACGCCGACCTGCTGAAGTCCCGGGTGCGCAATTACAAGCGCATGTCGGAGCGCCGCTACGTGTTCACGGTCGGGGTGACCTACGAGACGGCCCAGCAGCGCCTGGCCGAAGTGCCCGCCATCATCGAGGGGATCGTGCGCGCCCAGCCGAGGACGCGCTTCGACCGTTGCCACCTGCTGCGCCTCGGTGACTGGGCGCTGCAATACGAAGTCGTGTATTACGTGACCGGGCCCGACTACCGGCTGTTCGCCGACACTCAGCATGCGATCAATCTCGCGCTGCTCGCGGCGTTCGCGCAGCGCGGCGTCGGGCTTGCCTACCCGACCCAGCGGCAGGTGATCGACGTGCCCGTCAGTGGCCCGTCATGAAGCGCGTCCACATGCGCAGTCGCTCGCGCACGTAGGCGTCGGTTTTCATGGGGTCCGGAAAGAGGCGCGTCCTCTGCGCGGGCGGCGGATGGATGAGCGGATCGTCGCGCACCGCCGGCGGCAGCAAGGTGCGCGCCGCCAGGTTGGCCGTCGCAAAGCCGGTGGCTTCGGTGATGGCCGCCGCGACCCGCGGCTCGAGCAGGTAGTCGATGAAGCGGTAGGCGTTGCCGGCGTGCGGCGCGTCGGCCGGTACCGCGAGCATGTCGAACCAGAGCTGCGCGCCCTCGCGCGGCACCGAGTAACCGATCGTCCGCGGGCGGCCTCCCTGCGTCGCGCGCGCGCGCGCCTGCAGCGCGTTGCCGTTGTCGCTGAAAGCGAGGCACACGGCGCCGCTCGCGAGGTCGGCGAACTGCCGCACGTTCGACAGGTAGCGGATGTAGGGCCGCACGGCGAGCAACGCCCGCTCCGCGAGCACGAGGTCGTCGAGGCTCTCGCTGTTCGGATCGCGGCCGAGCCAGGCGAGCACGTGCGGCACGACGGCGATAGGGGTGTCGTAGAAGACGACCCCGCAGTCGGCGAAACGCGCCACGACCTCGGGCTTGAACAGCATGTCCCAGCTATCGAGCGGCGCATCGGGCATGCGCGCGAGGATCATCTCCCGGTCGTAGGCAAAGCCGTTCGTGCCCCAGACATAGGGCACGCCGTAGGCGTTGCCCGGGTCCTGGCGCCGCACCGCGGCCATGACCGCCGGATCGAGGTTGCGCAGGTTCGGGACCTGCGACTTGGCGAGCTTGCGCAGGGCGCCGGCCCGGGCGAGACGCTGCAGGTAGCCGGCGCCCGGCACGACCACGTCATAGCCCGAGTGCCCGGCGAGCAGCTTCGTCTCGAGCACCTGGTTCGTGTCGAGGAGGCTGTAATTGACGCGAATGCCGGTGCGCGCCTCGAAGCCCGCGATCGTGTCCGCGGCGACGTAGCCGGGCCAGCTGTAGACATTGACGACCTGCCGCGCGCCATCGCGCTCGCAGGCCGCAGGCGGCAGGAGGAGCGCGGCGCAGAGCAGGGCTCTTGCGGCGCCGCGCATGGCCTCACCCCGAGACCGGCGTGTCGAGCACCTCGCGCCCGGTGCGCAGCGAGCCCACGAGCTCGCGCACCGAGGCGAGGCCGTGCGTGCGCAGGTAGTCGGAGATGCCGGCGTTCACCTTCTTGCACACCATTGGATCGTAGAAGAGCGCAGTGCCGATGCCGACGGCTGTCGCGCCGGCGATCAGGAACTCGATGGCATCCGTCGCGTTCACAATGCCGCCCTGGCCGATGATCGGTATGCGATGCGGTCCAGCCACCTCGTACACCTGGTGCACCTTGAGCAGCGCGATCGGCTTGATCGCCGGTCCCGAGAGCCCGCCCTGCACGTTGCCGATGACCGGCCGGCGGGTCTTCACATCGATCGCCATGCCCATCACCGTGTTGATCACCGACAGCGCGTCGGTGCCGGCCTCGATGCAGCGGCGCGCGCCTTCGCGGATGTCGGTCTGGTTCGGCGAGAGTTTCGTGATGAGCGGCTTTTTCGTCACGGCGCGACAGGCCGCGACCACGCGCCCCGACATTTCCGGCGAATTGCCGAACACGACGCCGCCTTCCTTCACGTTCGGGCAGGAGATGTTGATCTCGATCGCGTCGATCGGCGAGTCGTCGAAGCGTCGCGTGACCTCCACGTATTCCTCGATCGTCGAGCCCGAGGCGTTGGCAATGAAGCGCGCCTCGCTGAAATCGAGGCCAGGCAGGATCTTCGTGACGACATGCTCGACGCCCGGATTCTGCAGGCCGATCGCGTTCAGCATGCCCATCGGCGTTTCGTAGACCCGATGCGGCGGATTGCCGAGCCGCGCCTTGCCGGTCGTGCCTTTCAGGACGATGGCGCCCGCGTCGCGGTTCGAGAAGCCCTCGATGCGCGTGTACTCCTCGCCGAAGCCGACGCAGCCGGACAGCAGCACGATGGGCGAGGCGAACGAAAGGCCGCAGAAATCGATGGCGAGGGGGGAGGCGGGGGTCATCATGGTTGCATTATAGAGGTGAGGCTGCGTGATGCGGGTTGCGGGCCGGAGGCGCGGCGTTTCATCCGCTCCCTCGCCATCCGGGCGCGCCCTCTGCGAGGTCGTTCCCTCGGAGCAGGGGCGCTCGGCGCACTGTGTCGTTGGAATCTGAGGCGTCGCGTACGCCTCGCTCTGACCCCCGCTCCCCCTCCGGCCCGCTGCTCAATGCAGGTAGCATTGGCTGAAATGTTCCACATCGTCCTGCACGAGCCCGAGATCCCGCCGAATACCGGCAATGTCATCCGCCTGTGCGCGAACACGGGCGCGACGCTGCATCTCGTGCGGCCGCTCGGGTTCACGCTCGACAAGCGCTCGTTGCGCCGCGCCGGCCTCGACTACGACGACCTCGCGACCGTGGCCGTGCACGCCGATCTCGCGGCCTGCCGCGCGGCGCTCGAGGGCGCGCGCTGGTTTGCGATCGAAACGGGCGGTGCGCAGGCCCACAGCGACGCGGCCTTCGCGCCGGGCGATGTGTTCCTCTTCGGCTCGGAGCGTACGGGCCTGCCGCAGGCGGTCCTTGCGGCAATTCCCGCCACGCGGCATCTTTCCCTGCCGATGCGCGCCGGCAATCGCAGCCTCAACCTGTCGAATGCCGTCGCGGTCGTCGCCTACGAGGCATGGAGGCAATGTGGTTACCGCTAGGCCGAAGTCGAACGGCACCTGGATCGTGCTCGCGCTCATCGCCGGCATGGCGCTTGGCGTGGTGATCGCCGCAAGCGGCGCCACCGCGCTCGCGTCCTTGGTGGAGAAGCTCGCCCCGATCGGCACGCTGTGGCTCAACGCGCTGCGCATGACCGTGATCCCGCTCGTGGTGGCGCTCCTCATCACGGGCATTGCTTCGGCGGCCGAGACGGCGGCCACGGGGCGGATCGCCGGTCGGGCGATCGTGCTGTTCGTGGCGGGTTACATCCTGTCGGTCGCGCTCGGCGCGGCCTTCATGCAGGGGACGCTCGCGCTGTGGCCGCTGGACGAGGCCGTGCGGGTTGCATTGCGCGCGGGCGCCAGCGCCGACACGACGGTCGTGCCGCCCATGCCGCCACCCGGCGAGTGGCTCACGGCCCTCATCCCGGTCAATCCGTTCGCTAGCGCGGCGTCGGGCGTGATCCTGCCGCTCGTCGTGTTCGCAGTGTTCTTCGGCTTCGCCACGACGCGGCTCGCGCCGGCGCAGCGCCAGCCGCTGGTCGCGTTCTTCGCGGGCATCGGCGAGGCGATGCTGGTGATCGTCCACTGGGTGCTGTGGGCCGCGCCGCTCGGCGTGTTCGTGCTGGCGCTCGGTGTGGGCATGCGCGGCGGGCTGAGTGCGGCCGGCGGGATCGTCGTCTACCTGGTGCTGCTGAGCTCGGTCGGCATCCTGCTGGCGCTCGCCACCTATCCCTGCGCGCTATGGTTCGCGCGCGCGCCGCTCGGGCGCTTCGCGCGCGCCGCGGCCCCCGCGCAGGTGGTCGCTTTCAGCACGCAGTCCTCGCTCGCGTCGCTCCCAGCCATGCTTACCGGCGCGCGCGAAGCGCTCGGGCTCTCGGAACGCGTCACCTCGATCGTGCTGCCGCTTGCGGTGACGCTCTTTCGCGTGAGCAGTCCTTCGATGAACCTCGCCGTCGTGTTGTTCGTCGCGCACGTGTACGGCATACCCGTCGGCTTCACGGTGCTGGCGGCGGGAATGCTGGTCGCGGTGGTGAACAGCCTGAGTTCGGTGGGCCTGCCCGGCCAGACCTCGTTCTTCACGGGCACCGTGCCGATTGCGCTTGCGATGGGGATGCCGCTCGAACTGCTGCCGCTGCTGCTGGCGGTGGAGGTGATCCCGGACATCTTCCGCACGGTCTCGAATGTCACGGCGGACATCGCCGTGGCCGCAATTGTCGAAAGAAGCGAGCAGCCGACGGCCGACAGCTGACAGCTGTCAACTCTTGCGGTCCACTTCCGCGCGCACCGGCCGCGTCATGAGCTCCCTGACGACTTCCGCGGCGGGCACGCCGTCGTACAGCGTGCGGTGGATGCCCTCGACGATCGGCATCGACACGCCTTCGCGCTGCGCCACGGCGCGCACCGCGCGCGCCGCCGGGTAGCCTTCCACGACCTGGCCGATCTCGTGCAGGGCGGCCACGGGCGTCGCGCCGCCGGCGAGCAGCAGGCCGAAGCGACGGTTGCGCGACTGGTCGTCGGTGCAGGTGAGCACGAGGTCGCCGAGCCCCGCGAGTCCCATGAAGGTTTCGCTGCGCGCGCCGAGCGCGACGCCGAGGCGCATCATTTCAGCGAGCCCGCGCGTGATGAGCGCGATGCGGGTGTTGGCGCCGAAGCCGAGCCCGTCCGCTAGTCCTGCGCCGACCGCGAGCACGTTCTTCACCGCGCCGCCCGTCTCGACGCCGACGATGTCGGCCGACGTGTAGGCGCGGAACTGCTCGGACGACAAATCCTGTGCGAGCCGCCGCGCGAAGGCTTCATCGGGTGCCGCGATCGTCATGGCGGTCGGCAGGCCGGCACCGACTTCCCTTGCGAAGGTGGGGCCCGAGAGCACCGCGACGTTCGGCCGCTCGCCGAGCACCGCGCGCGCGACCTGGTGCGGCAGCAGGCCGGTCGCGAGCTCGAAGCCCTTGGTGGCCCAGGCGAGCCCGGTGGCCGGATCGAGCAGGCGGGCGACGTCGCCGAGCATCGCGCGAAACGCGTGGCTCGGCACGACGATCACGGCATCGCGCGCGCCGCGCAGCGCCTGCGCGAGATCGGGCTCGACCGCGACGGGATCGGGGAAGGTGGCGCCGGGCAGGTAGCGCGCATTGCAACGCTCGCGGCCCATGCGGGCGAGGCTCGCGGCGTCGCGGCTCCAGAGCCGCACGCCGTGGCCTGCGCGCGCGAACTGGATCGCGAGCGCGGTCCCCCAGGACCCTGCGCCGATGACGGCGATCGGCGCGCGCGGCGTGGCGGCCGCCGCCACGTCAGTTCTTCGTCGCGCTCTGCCCGTCGGCGAGCGAGCGGGCGTACAGCGCCTCGAAGTTCACCGGCGGCAGCAGGAACTGCGGGAAGCCGCCCTGCATCACGAGGTTCGACACGGCGGCGCGCGCGTACGGGAACAGCACGCCTGGGCAGACGCTCGAGAGCGCGCGCTTCATGTCGTCGTCCGAGAGGTTGCGCATCATGAACGCGCCCGCCTGCTTCACTTCGACGAGGAAGGCGGTCTTGTCGCCCTGCTTCGCCGCCACGGTGACGGTCAGCAGCACTTCGCGCAGGTCCTCGCCCAGCACGTTCACGGTGGTGTTGAGGTCGAGGTTGATCTGCGGGTTCCAGTTGTCCTCGATCCGCGGTCCCTGCGGCGATTCGAAGGAGCAATCCTTCAGGTACACGATCTGCAGTGCAAGCTGCGGTCCGGTGGCGTCCGGCTGGGCAGCGGGTGTCTCAGTGCTCACGATGGTCTCCCGAGTAACGTATCCAGTTTGCCTGCGGCGTCGAGCGCGTGCAGGTCGTCCGATCCGCCGACGTGGGTGTCGCCGATGAAGATCTGCGGCACCGTGCTGCGGCCGCTGCGGCGGATCATCTCCTCGCGCCCGGTCGCATCGACGTCGATCTCCTCGAACGCGACGCCCTTGCCGGCAAGCAGCTTGCGCGCCCGTGCGCAGTAGGGGCACCAGCTCGCCGCGTACATGACGACTTTCGGCGCGCTCACTTCGCGCCCTTCGTGACCGGCAGGTTCTCCGTGCGCCAGGCGGCGAGGCCGCCGCGCAGGTTCGCCGCCTTCTTGAAGCCCTGCGCCGCGAGCTGGCGCACCGCCGCGGCGCCGAGCGAGCCGCTCTCGTCGTACACGACGATGGGCTTCTCGAGATGCTTCTTCAGGGTTTCGCCGGCCGTGAGTATTTCCGCGGACGGCAAATGCCGTGCACCGCCGACATGGCCCGCCGCGAACTGCTCGGCGCTGCGGATGTCGAGCACCAGTGCGTGCTGGTTCATGAGCCGGATCGCTTCCTGCGGCGACACCGCGGCGAAGGCGTGCGCGCGCGCGCGCAGTTCCCAGGCGATCACCATGACGAGCGCGAGCGCGGTGGCGCCGACGAGCCACGGGTGCCGGGCGATGTATTCGGGCAATTGCTCCATGGGGCCGGGAACCTCCTCGAAGGGCCGCGAATTATAGCGGGGGCGCTGCGCTAGACTAGCCGCAATGCGAGGTTCCCGGGTTTTCCTGTCACTGTGCACTGCGCTCATCGCCCTGCTCACGGCCGGGGCCGCCGCGGGCCAGGCCGCAAAGGAGGCCGCCCGGGCCGAAGCCGACCTGAAGGCCGTCAAGTCCGAAATCGCGAAGATCGCGGCCCAGGTCAAGCGCGACACGGCGGATCGCAACCAGCTCACCCGGACCCTGGGCGCAGCAGAGCAGTCGGTGGCGCAGGCGCGCACCGAGCTCGGCCGCCTGCGCCGCGAGCGCGGCGAGCGCGCGGCGAGGCGCGCGCAGCTGGCGCAGGAGAAGGCCGGACGCGAGGTGGCCCTCGGCGCCGAGCGGCGCGAGCTCGCGGCCGAGCTGCGCAGCGCCTACCTGATCGGGCGCGAGGAGCCGCTGAAGCTGCTGCTGAACCAGGAGGACCCGGCCCGCGCGGGCCGCATGTTCGCCTATTACAGCTACTTCGGCCGCGCCCGTGCCGAGCGGATCGCGCGCATCGAGGGTTTCGTGGCCGAGATTGCCGCGCTCGATGGGCAGCTGCGCGGCGAGGAGGAACGGCTCCTCGCGCTCGAGGCGCAGCAGAAGGCGCAGGTGTCGCAGCTCGAGTCGGCGCGCGCGGAACGCAGCAAGGCGCTCGCCGCGCTCGAGGCCGCTTCGCGCACCCGAGCCGCCGCGCTCGACCGGCTTCGCGAAGAGCAGGCGGGCCTCGAGAAGCTGGTGCGCGACCTGCGGCGCGCGCTCGAGCGCTTCCCGGTCGACAGCAAGGCCGCGTTCGGCAAGCTGCGCGGCAAGCTCGCGTGGCCGGTGGCCGGCAAGCTCGTGGCAAAGTTCGGCGCCACGCGCGCTGGCGCGATCAAGTGGGATGGCGTGATGATCGCCGCCGAGCGTGGTGCGCCGGTCCGCAGCATCGCGAGCGGCCGCATCGCCTACGCCGACTGGCTGCCCGGCCTCGGCCTGCTGGTGATCGTCGACCACGGCGACCGCTACCTGAGCCTTTACGGCCACAACGACCAGCTCTACAAGGCGGTCGGCGAACAGGTCGCGCCGGGTGAAACCATCGCCGCGGCCGGCGACAGTGGCGGCCGCAGCCGGCCGGAGCTGTACTTCGAAATCCGGCGCAACGGCAAGCCGGTCGATCCGGCGCCGTGGTTCCGGGCGAGAGAACCTTGAAGGAGCCGACGGCGAACGGCTTGCAGCCGACAGCTGTCAGCTGCCCGCCCTTCAATGTGACCTCCATCACATAAATCTGGCGCATCTCCCCCGTTTCTCCACTGTGCCTTTGCGCGCCTCCGGCGCGACACTCGCGGCCTCGTCCAGCGCCCGACGAAACGCCAACTCGGTCAACTCGCCCCGCGGCAGACTGTGACATCGTGCCGGCCACGATCAGGGGAAGGCTTGGATGGCTACACCCGCGGAAAACCTGCCTTCGGGCTCATGGGCATCGCTCGAGCCGTACGCGCAGCTCGTGCGCTCGCTCCTGCCCCGGGCATCGGGCGTGGCCGTGTTCGACGCCGCCGCGAAACTGCGCTGGTCGAGCGACGCCGCGACCTGGCCCGAGCTGGTGCAGGCGGTCGAGCATTCGGTGCACGATGCCGCGGGCGATGGCAGCAATGCGGGCCAGTTGCGCGTGCTCGACGGCGGCGTGCCGCTCTACCTTTGCTGGCTGCGCGACGACGACTCGCGCCAGCTCGTGGCCGTGGTCGCGATCCAGTGCCGCGCGGGCAGCGAGGGCGAGCAGCGGCCGTTTTCCTTCACGCACGCCCTCGTGCGGCCGGCACTCGAATGCCTGCGCCGCGAGCTCGTTTCCCGCCACAGCATCGACTTGCTCACCGAAAGCCTGGGCGCGCGCGATCGCGACCTCGAGCTCGTGCTCGCGGTCTCGACCCGCGACGGGGTGCGGCCGGGAGACGACGCCTCGGCGCTGCGCGTGATCCTCGAGAACACGGTCACGCACCTCGGTTGCGCCCTCGCGGCGGTGCTCGTGCCGGAGAAGGGACTGGTGTTCTTCCGCATGTCGCGCGACAACCCGGCGGACGGCCGGTTGCTCGCCCAGACCCACCGCCACCTGCTGTCGCTCGCCCAGGTGCGCCGCGACCCGCTCATCATGAACCGGCTCGCGCAGAATTCCGCCTTCGGTGCGCTGCCGTACAAGATCCTCTCCTGCCCGTTGCGCGGCGCCGCCGGGCGGCCGATCGGCGTCATCGCGCTGTTTCGCCATGAGGCCGCGGCGGATTTCACCGACCGCGAGTCGCGCCTCGTCGACGTGCTGTCGCGCAAGGCCTCGATGATCGTCGAATCCAGCTACGACACGATGACCGGGCTGCTGAACCGCCAGGCTTTCGAGCAGCGCGTCGGCGACCTGCTCGCGCAGAAGAACGCCGCGAAGGACTGCGTGGTGCTGTACGTCGACGTCGACCAGTTGCACCTCGTCAACGAAAACTTCGGCATGCACGTTGGCGACCTGATGCTGTCGATGCTCGCGGACGTGATGCGCCGGGGCCTGCCGCCGGGCGCCGTGCTCGCGCGCATCTCGGGCGATCGTTTCGCGGCGGTCATGCCGGGCAGCCTCGAGGCGGCGCTCGAGCACGCGACCGGCTGGTGCGAGCGTGCTGCGCAGCTCACGGCCGTGCAGGGCGACGAGCGTTCGCGCGCCTCGCTCAGCATCGGCGTCGCGGAACTCGCGCCCGGGCCCGACGGCCTCACGCACGGCCTCGCCGCGGCGGAAACCGCCTGCAAGGCGGCGAAGGACCGCGGGCGCAACCGCGCCGAGGCCTACCTTGCCGCCGACGAGAGCGTCGTGCGCCGTTTCACCGACATCACGATCGCGGCGACGCTGCGTGCCGCCGTTGCGGAAGACCGGCTGCGCCTCGACGCGCAGTTCATCCAGCCGCTCGGGGGCGTGCCCGACCAGCCGCCGCATTTCGAGCTGCTGCTGCGCATGATCGACGACGATGGCGAAACGGTCGGGCCCGACCGCTTCCTCTCCGCCGCCAACCGCTACCAGCTGATGCCGACCATCGATCGCTGGGTGATCGACCACGCGCTCGCGCAACTCGGCGCCCACGCGGAGGCGATCGCCGCCACGCGGGTCGTCTTCGCCATCAATTTCTCCGGCCAGTCGCTCAACGACGGCGAGTTTGCCGACGAGCTCGTGGCGCGCATCGAAGCGAGCGGGCTGCCGCCGCAGTCGCTGTGCTTCGAGCTGACCGAGAGCGCGACCATCGCCAACCTCGCACGCGCCGAGGTGCTGATGCGGCGCCTGCGCAAGCTCGGTTGCGGCGTGGCGCTCGACGACTTCGGCACCGGGCTGTCCTCGCTCGCCTACCTGCGGCAATTGCCGGTCTCGATGCTCAAGATCGACGGCAGCTTCGTGCGCGACATCCTGCGCGACTCGCGATCGGAATCGCTGGTGCAGGCCGTGGCACAACTCGCCCGCTCCATGCAGATGGTGACCGTGGCCGAGTACGTCGAAACCGACTCCATCCGCGAGCGCATCGCGGCGCTCGGCGTCGACTACGGCCAGGGTTTCTCCATCGGCCGCCCGGTACCGCTCACCGGCGTGCTCGCCGACCTGCCGGCCGCGCTCGGCCAGGCACCGCCCCCGCCCCGCCAGGCCGTCATCGACCCGGCCCCGGGCCTCCACTAGGGGTCGCCCCGGGGGGCCGTCGTGGAAACTTGCCGCCGGCTCCGGGCTGTGTAGTAATCGGCCCATGCAGGTCCGCTCCCGCACCATGCTGGCCCTCGCCACGGGCGCCGTGCTCGGCTTTTCCGCTTCGATGGCCGGCAGCGTCCTCGCCGACCTGCGCGGCGGCGACGGCCAGGCCGATGCGGCGTTGCCGTGGGAAGATGCCCGCCTGCTCGCCGAGGTGCTGGAGCGGGTCAAGCGCGACTATGTCGACGGGGTCGACGACCACGCGCTGATGGACAACGCCATCCGCGGCATGGTGAGCGGGCTCGACCCGCACTCCGCCTTCCTCGATGCGGACGAGTACGAGGAGATCCGCGCGAGCACCACCGGCTCGTATCCCGGCGTCGGCATCGAGATCGCGGCCGAGGCCGACGGCATCAAGGTGCTGCGACCGATCGAGGGTTCGCCGGCGTTTCGCGCGGGCGTGCTTTCGGGCGACCTGATCGTGGCGATCGATGGCGAGAAGGTCGGCCCGGATGTCGACCACGCGATCGAGCGCATGCGCGGTCCCGCAGGCAGCCATGTCACGCTCACGCTTGCGCGCGCCGGATCGACCGCGCCGATCGACGTGCCGCTGCTGCGCGCGCAGGTCGCGGTGCACAGCGTCGAGCATGCCCTGCTCGAACCCGGCTACGGCTACCTGCGGATCTCCGGATTCAGCGAGACGACGGCGGCCGACGTCGATGGCGCGATCGCCGACCTCGAGCGCTCCTGCGAAGGGCGGCTCGCCGGGCTCGTGCTCGACCTGCGCAGCAATCCCGGCGGCGTGCTCGAGGCCGCGGTCGAGGTTTCCGACGCCTTCCTCGATTCCGGCGTCATCGTCACGGCCGAAGGCCGCACGCCCGAGGCGAGCTTCCGCATGGAAGCCTCGCCGGGCGACGAGACAAACGGTGCGGAGATCGTCGTGCTGGTGAACGGCGGCTCGGCGTCCGCCGCCGAGATCCTCGCCGGGGCGCTCAAGGACCATCACCGCGCCGTGCTGGTCGGCCGCACCACGTACGGCAAGGGCTCGGTGCAGACGGTGATGCCGCTGTCGGGCGGCCGCGCCGTGAAGCTGACGACCTCGCGCTACTTCACGCCCTCGGGCGCATCGATCCAGGACAAGGGCATCGAGCCCGATGTCGTGATCGACGGCAAGGAGACCGTGCCCGGCACGGCCGCAGCCGCGGGCGACCGCGAAGTGCGGATCGCGCTCGATTCGCTGAAGTCGCGCCGCCGCCTCGCGCTCGCCGACCGCTGACCCCTTGGAATTCCTGCAGTCGCTCGCCGAACTCGTGCTGCACCTCGACCGTCACCTGGTCGAGCTGCTGGTGCGCTTCGATGTGTGGATCTACGCGATCCTCTTCCTGATCATCTTCGCCGAAACCGGCTTCGTCGTGACGCCGTTCCTGCCGGGCGATTCGCTGCTGTTCGCGGTCGGTGCGCTCTCCGCCGTCGACACGAGCGGCACGCTGACACCGCTCAACGTGATCGTGGCGCTGTCGGCCGCGGCAATCCTCGGCAATACCGCGAACTACGCGATCGGGGCGCGCATCGGCCCGCCGGCCTTCAGTGGCCGCTACCGCTTCCTGAAGCTCGAGTACCTGCGCGAGACGGAAGCCTACTTCCGCCGCTACGGGCCGATGACCATCGTGCTGTCGCGATTCGTGCCGATCATCCGCACCTTTGCGCCGTTCGTGGCGGGCGTGGGCCGCATGCCGTACGCGCGCTTCCAGGCCTACAACATCGGCGGGGGCGCGGGCTGGGTGGTGGCGTTCGTCGCCGCCGGCTACCTCTTCGGCAACCTGCCGTGGATCAAGCGGAACTTCGGCCTCGTGACCGTGCTGATCATCGTCATCTCGGTGGTCCCGATGGGACTGATGCTGCTGCGGGTCAGGCGAGAGCGCGCAGCGCGCCGATGAACGCGCCGGCGAGCAATGCCATGGTCGGCAGCATCGAGAGCGCAAAGCCGACGTGGCGGCGCTCGGCCGCGCGGGTGTAGCCGCAGTAGTAGACGAGCCGGCCCACCACGAACACGAAGCCGAGCCCCGCGGACCACAGCGGGTCGACGTACAGCGCGAACAGCAGCATCGCGGGAACGAGCACCACGAGCAGCTCGAGCGTGTTCACCTGCACGCGGTAGTAGCGTTCGAAATCCGGGTTGCCGGTGATGGCCGGAGCCTTCACGCCGTAGCGCCCGCGCGCCCGCGCGACCGCCATGCCGAAGGCGAGGTACTCGGCCAGCGCGAGCGCGATCACTGCATGGACCCAAGCCATGCGCGCGATTCTCGGCGATGCGCGCGCGCGGGCGCAAGCCGCGATGGCAGAATAGCGACCATGGCGGGCAAACTTCGCGGTTACGCGCATCGCATCGACATCGCGGCCGACACGATGCGCGTCTGGCGGGCATTCACCGAACCGAAGGCGCTGGCGCGCTGGTGCGCGCCGGGGTCGGCCATCCGGCCCCGCAGCGGCGGCAGTTTTCGCGCCAGCGTCGATCGCATCAGCACGATCGACGCGCACATCGACGTGTTCGATGCCGGGCGGCGCCTGCGACTCATACACCTCGAGCGGCCCGACCTGCCGTCGCGCGACCTGACGCTCATCGACGACTTCCTGCTCGAAGCCGACGGCCAGGGCACGATCGTGCGCTTGCTCGGCTCGGGCTTTCCCGAGGATCCGGCCTGGGACCCGTACTACCTGCGCATGCGCGCGGGCTGGGAGCGCGCGCTCGCGCGGCTCAAGGTCTATCTGGAGAAGGACATGGACAAGGAGGCGAGGAAATGACTGGATTCATCCTGCGTGCCGTGATCGCCGCCGGCGGGCTGTGGCTCGCCTCGCGCTGGGTCGACGGCTTTTCCATCACGAGCACCGGCACGCTGCTGATCGCCGCCGCGTTGCTCGGCATCGTCAATGCCGTGGTTCGCCCGATCGCGGTGGTGCTCACTCTGCCGATCACGATCGTCACGCTCGGCCTCTTCCTGCTGGTGGTCAATGCCGGCATGGTGGGCCTCGTCGCCGCGGTATTGCCGGACTTCAGCATCGCGGGTTTCTGGACCGCCGTGCTCGGCGCGCTCATCGTGAGCGCCGTGTCGTGGGTGGGCTCCTGTTTCTTCGGCTCGAGCCTGCGGGTCGAAACGCTGCGACGCGAGCGATGAGCGCGCCGGCGCTCGTCATCATCGACATGCAGCAGGGCATGACGGGCACGGTGGCCGGCCTGCGCAACAACCCGCAGGCTGAGCACAATATCGGGCGGTTGCTGCAGGCCTGGCGACACGGCGGCGCTCCGATCGTGCATGTGCGGCACATCTCGAGAAACCCCGCCTCGCCGTTCTGGCCGGGCCAGCCGGGCGCCGCGTTCCAGGAAGCGCTCGCCCCGCGCGCAGACGAACATGTGGTCGAGAAGAATGTGCCGGATGCGCTCATCAACACCGGCCTCGAGCGCTGGCTGCGCGTGCGGGGCATCGCCCGGCTCGTCGTCGCCGGTGTCAGCACCAACAATTCGGTGGAATCGACCGCGCGCACGGCCGGCAATCTCGGCTTCGAGACGCAAGTGGTGTCGGACGCCTGCTTCGCCTTCGGCATGACGGACCACGCGGGGGCGCCGCGCACGGCTGCGGAAGTGCATGCGATGTCGCTCGCGAACCTCGCGGTCGATTACGCCCGTATCGTGACGACCGATGAGCTGCTCGCGGGCCTTAGCCCGGCGACTCGGGCGCCGACACCTCTTCGGGCCAGTTGACGAGCACCACGCCGGCGATGATCACGGCCATGCCCGCGAGCATCACGCCGGTGAGCTGCTCGTCGAGCACCCACCAGCCGAGCAGGGTGGCGAGCGCCGGGTTCACGTAGCCGTAGGTCGCGACGCGCGCCGGCGTCGTGTGCTGCGTGAGCCAGGCGTAGGCCGTGTAGGCGAGGCAGGAGCTGAACACGGTGAGGTAGGCCATCGACAGCATGCCAGGCAGGGTCCAGGTCCACTCGTGTTGCTCGCCGAGCCCGAGGCCGATCGCCGTGAGCATCACACCACCGCCGAACATCTGCAGGCCGGTGAACGCGAGGACATCGAGCGACTTCTCGGCATTCCTGAAATAGATGGTGCCCGCGGCCCAACCCATGCAGCCCGCGAGGATGCCGAGTTGCGGCACGAAGTGGGCGATCGAGTAGCCCTCCTGCGGCCACACGATCGCGACGGTGCCGAGAAAGCCGAGCGCGAGGCCGAGCCCGGTGCGCCGGTCGATCGGGTGGCCGCGTGCGCCGAACAGGCCGAAGATCGCGATCCAGAACGATGAGGTCACGTTCAGCAGGGCGGCCTGGCTCGACGGCACCCATTGCAGCGCCCAGACGTTGAAGCCGTTCGACAGCGCGATCGACAGCAGGGCCATGACGAAGAGCTGCTTCAGGTCGGTCGCATCGAGCGCGAGCCGCCCGCCGCGCGCCCGCGCGATGAGCGCGAGCGCCAGTCCCGCGACGATGAAGCGGACGCCCGCGAAGAGGAAGGGCGGCAGGTGGTGCACGCCGACCGAGGTCGCGAGGTAGCTCGATCCCCAGACGATGTAGATGATCGCGAAGCACGCGATCATGCGCGTGCGAAAGGCGGCGGCAGCGGTCATGGGGGCCGCCATGCTGCCACAATCAGGCGCCGGGGCGTGATCTTGCCGCGCGGAAGCGCTCGAGGCTGGCGGCGGGCCAGGTGGTCTTCGGGTCGTAGAATTCCGCAAAAACGCGCGCGTCGCCCGGCAGCACGACCCAGGCCTGGCGGGTCGACGTGAAGATGTGGGCGTCGGGCGGGAATTGCCCGGGCGCATCGAGCGTACCGACGCGCAGAAAGGCGATGCCCGGGCCCGCGCCGGCATAGTGGCTCCAGAGCGCGACCTGGCAGTCCGGGCAGCGCACGATCCGCTGGCCGCGGCCGCTGGCCGAGGGCGTATCGATCGTGACAGGCGCGCCCGACAGCAGCACGACGCGGGCCGTCTCGACCATTGCATTCACGGCAAACGCCGAACCCGTCTCGCGCTGGCACCAGCTGCAGTGGCAGCAGTTCACGAAGAGGGGCCTCACCGTGAGCCGATAGCGCACGGCACGGCAACTGCAGCCGCCCTCGACGGCCACTTCATCGGACATGATTGGCCTCGCTGAAAAGCGGCAGCCTCTCTGCCGCGAGCGCGCCCTCGATCTCGAGCAGGCGCCGCTTGGTCGCGATCTCGCCGTGCGCGGAAAAGCCGCCCGGCCGCTGGCCGGCGGCGAGCACGCGGTGGCAGGGAATGATGATCGGCATCGGGTTCTGCCCGAGCGCCTGCCCCACGGCACGCGCGGCGCCTGGCTCTGCGAGTTGCGCGGCGATCTCGCCGTAGCTCCTCGTCTCGCCGGCCGGGATGCGGCGCGCGAACTCGTACACCCGCAGGTTGAAGGGCGGCACCCCGCGCAGGTCGAGCGCGATGTCGTCGAAATGCACGCGCTCGCCCGCGAGCAGCGCGATGATGCGGCTTGTCGCGAACCGCACGTTGGCGGGCGGCGCCTGCTCGTGCGCGCTCGGGCGCCGCCGTGCAAGGCGTGCCCGGGTGGCGGCCTCGTCCGCCTCGGGCAATTGCACGGCGCAAATTCCCTGCGCGGACCAGGCGATGCCGCAGGGACCGAGCGCCGTGCCGAAGAGTGCGATGCCGAAGGGTGCGCTGCCGTGCATGCGTGCTTCAGTGGCCGGTGAGGGCGACGAATTCGCCGCTGAACCTCGCGGCAATGCGCCCCTCATACTCCAGCGCCGCAAGGACGGCAATCCGCGCCTTGCCCCGCCGCTGCAGCAGTTTCACGAACGGCTCCCAGCGGGCAGGCTCCGCCAGCGCCGCGCGCGCCGTGAATGCGCCGGCGATGGGCAGCTCGTAGTCGACCGTGCTGCGCTGGATCACGAGGCGGTTGGCGATGCCCGCGGCGCGCAGGCGCAGGTGGAGCAGCGACCACGCCGCGAGGATCGCGAGCGCCGCCACGCTGCCGCCGAAGGCCGTGTCGCGATGATTGATGTTCGGCGCGAGGGGTGCCTCGAGCGTCACCTCGAGTTCGTCCGCCGCGCGTACGCCGATGTCCATTGCCGCCGCGAGCGGGATGTGATCGCGCAGGTAACGGCGCAGGGCGGGGGCATCGAAAGTCACGGCGTGGGCGTGGCGGGCGCAGGCGGGCTTGCCGCCGGCTCCCTGTTCGCCTCGCCCGTCACGGAGTCGAGCTTGTCCTTGTCAAGGTACTTTTCCATGCCGGCGAGGCCTGCCGCGACCTCGGGGCTCGAGAACAGCTCCCTTCCTGCGACCTGGCCCAGGACCTGGAACGCCGCCGCGATCGCTATCGGGCCTTCATACTTGACCGCCTTCTGCGCCTGCTCGCGACAGGATTCGGTCAGCAGGCGCATGAAGAGGCCGGCCGTTGCCCTGTTCTCGGCATCGATCCGCTCGGCGGGGACATTTGCGAGGGTCTTCACGGCCGGGTGCAGGGTCGCCGCGGCGAACATCCAGCGCACGAACGCGGCGCGATCGTCGACGGTCGTCGCCTCGACGATGCACTTGCCGAGATCGTCGACGTAGGTGCCGGCCCGGGCGGGGCTGGCGCTGCCGAGCGCGGCGACCAGTGCCGCGGCGGACAGGACCATCATGCGCATGGGTTTCACTTCCCTTCGCCGCGCACGGCGACGCGATAAAGCCACCAGGCGAGCCCCGCAATGAACACGAGGCCGAGCCAGGCGCCGAAGTGCAGCGCCTCGGGCAGCGCGAGCACGTCGCGGTTGGCGGTTGCGACGATCGGGATCGCAATCACGATGCCCATGAGCGCCTCGCCCGTGATCATGCCCGCGCCGAACAGCACGCCCTTGTCGCTCGCGCGCTCGGCTTCACTGGCGCCCGGCTTGATGCCGCGCGCCCGGTCGGCGATGTGGGCGAGGAGACCGCCGAGGAAGATCGGCGTCGTGTACTCGAGCGGCAGGTAGATGCCGACCGCGACCGCGAGCACCGGCATGCGGAAGTGCGCGCCGCGCGCCTTCAGCACCTGGTCGGCGACGATGATGGCGACGCCGATCGCGCCGCCGATCGTCACCATGTCCCACGGCAGGTGGCCGCCGAACATGCCCTGCGCAACCGACGCCATCAGCGTCGCCTGCGGCGCGAGCAGCGGCGTCGGGTGCGTGGCGGTCGGCGCACCGATGCCGTAGGCGCTGTTCAAGAGGTTCAGCACCGGCGCCATCACGAGCGCGCAGGAGACCGCGCCGATCGCGAGCATCACCTGCTGCCGCCATGGGGTCGCGCCGACGAGCTGGCCGCATTTGAGGTCCTGCAGGTTGTCGCCGCCGACGGCGGCGGCGCAGCACACGACCGCGCCGATCATGATCGCGGCCACCGGGCCGAGCGGCGCGGTGCGGCCCATCAGCAGCCACAGCACGAGCGACGCGAAGAGGATCGTGCAGATGGTGATTCCCGAGACGGGATTGTTCGACGAGCCGATGAGCCCGGCCATGTAGGCCGACACCGAGCAGAAGACGAAGCCCGCGACGATCATGATGATCGTCATCGGCAGGCTCACGCCCCAGCTGCCGACGATGGCGTGGTAGAGGAGCGCGAGCGGGATCGTGAACAGCACGATGCCGATCATCACGTAGTTCATCGGCAGGTCGCGCTCGGTCTCGGCGAGCGCGGCGCCGGCACCGGCGCGCGTGGCGGCGAGGCCGCTCCTGACGCCCGAGAGCAGCGAGCTGCGCAGGCTGATCACGGCCCAGATGCCGCCGACCAGCATCGCGCCGACGCCCATGTAACGGATCTTCGCGGCCCAGATCGCGTAGGCCGCGTCGTTCGCGGAGAGGCCCTGCAACGTGGCTGCGAGCGCGGGATCGGCGCTGGCGTAGTTCGCGGCGTAAAACGGAATCGCGATGTTCCAGGAAATGATGCCGCCGCCGACGATCAGGATGCCGATGTTGAGGCCGACGATGTAGCCGACACCGAGCAGCGCGGGCGAGAGGTTCACCGCCATGTAGGCGATGCCCTTGCCGGCGTAAGCGGCGATCGCCGCGGTGTCCGGGATGAGCCGCAAGCCGCTGCCGGCGAGCAGCTTCACGAGCCCGCCGCCGACCGCCGAGCCGGCGAGGATCTTGAGGCCCTGGGCTGGATTGGCGCCGGTCTTCAGTACCTCGGCGGCGGCCATGCCCTCGGGGAACTTGAGCTTCTGCTCGATGATCAGCGAACGGCGCAGCGGCACCGAGAAGAGCACGCCGAGGATGCCGCCGAGGCCGGCGATCGTGAGCACCCATGAATAGCGGAAGTCGGTCCAGTACTCGAGGATCACGAGCGCGGGGATCGTGAAGATGACGCCCGCGGCGATCGAGGCGGCGGCCGAGGCGCCGGTCGCGACGATGTTGTTCTCGAGGATCGTGCCGCCGCCGAGCAGGCGCAACACGCCCATCGACACGACGGCCGCGGGAATCGCCGAGGCGATGGTGAGGCCCGCGAAGAGGCCGAGGTAGGTGTTCGCCGCCGCGAGGATCATCGCGAGCAGCATCGAAAGGACGATCGCGCGCACCGAAAGCTGGGCCGTTGCGGCCATGTTGTTACCCCCGTATGAGCCCACGGCTCAGGGCCAAGAGCTTAGGGCCAGACGCGCCGGCTGGCCAATGTTTGCGGGCTGGCGGCGTTGGCGGGCGCCGCCGCGCGCGGGCACCGGCGGCCCCATGTACTATCGCCTGCGTCCCGACAGGATGGAGCAAGGCATCATGAAACATGGGTTCGCTTCCCTGGTGCTCCTCGGCCTGCTGTCGGGGACCCAGGCACTGGCCGACTCCAAACCCGAGTCATTGCCGCAGGTTTTCAAGCGCGTCGGCCCGGCTGTCGTCGTGATCCATACGCGCGGGCGCACGGTCGGGCGCGAGACCGCCGGCAAGGTCGTCAGCGTCGCGGGCTCGGGCTCCGGCGTGCTCGTGACGGGCGACGGCAAGGTCGTGACGGCGGCACACGTCGTGCACTCCGCGGACGCGGTTGCGGTCGAGTTCCAGGGCGGCGTCATGGCGCGGGCGCGCGTGATCGCTTCCGATACGGCGGCCGACGTTGCGCTCCTGCAGCTCGACGGCGTGCCCCCGGGTGCGGTCACTGCGAAGTTCGGCGACTCCGACAAGGCCGAGGTCGGTGACCAGATCTTCATTGTCGGCGCGCCGCTCGGCATGTCGCGCACCCTGACGGTGGGTTACCTGAGCGCGCGTCGCGAGGTGAACGCGACCTATGGCGGCATGGGCAGGACCGAGCTGTTCCAGACCGACGCGGCCATCAACCCGGGGAACTCGGGCGGGCCGATGTTCAACATGAAGGGCGAGATCATCGGCGTCGTGAGCTACATCATTTCCCGCTCGGGCGGCTCCGAGGGCATCGGTTTCGTCGTGACCTCGAACATGGCGCGCGCGCTGTTGTTCGACGCGCCGACGGTGTGGAGCGGGCTCGAGGGCTACTTGTTGACGCCGGAGCTCGCCGCCGCGCTCAACGTGCCCGGCGGCGCGACGGGGCTCCTCGTGCAGCGCGTGGCGGCTGGATCGCCCGCCGCGCAGATGGGGCTGCGCGGGGGAACCCTGCCCGTGACCGTCGGCGAGGAGAGTTTCGTGCTGGGTGGCGACATCGTGCTTGCGGTCGAGGGCATCGACATCGGCTCACCGTCGTATCACGAGCTGATCCGCCGCAAGCTGATCGAGATCCAGCGGGGTGGCGGGCCCGTGCGCGTCACCATACTGCGCGACGGCAAGGTGGCCGAAATCAGCGCAAGTCCGGGGAGGTAGTTCGCCGGCATGCAGCGCGCAGGAGGATGCGCGAATAGAGCCTGTGGAAGCCGAGCAGCGCGTTGAACTTCCCGCCGGGCGACGGGCGGGCGGTCACTGGATGAGGCCGAGGAATCACGGCCGATCCGAAAAAGAGCCGGGTGCGTGGCCGCCCGGGAACCCCGCCGGTGGAAATGCCCGCAAGCGGCATCGACTTCAACCACGAGCGCGTGCGGCCCGTGAAATCGGCGAGCAGGATTTCATCGTTGCGGCGGCCCGCCACGCGCCAGGCGGCAAAGGTGTCGGCGTCGCCCGATGCGAGCGCACGGGCCTCGGCGTCGGTCGAGGGCCGCGACACCCACCACCTCAGGACCAGCCGCTCGAGCCTGAATGCCCAGGTGGTGTAGAACGCTGCCACGAACTGCGCCTGCGTGACCGGGTGATCGACCTCGGCCACGTAGCAATCCGCATAGGCCCCGTCACGCCGGCAGTCGTCGAGCAGTGAGCCCGGCGGCACGGCGCACGCCGCTACCACCGCACTTGCCGGCGGCTCACCACCCGCAGGCCTGCCCCTTGTTCTGCTCCGCAAGCCAAGCCTGCAGCGGCGCGAAATACTCGAGGATCGCCGATGCATCCATCTGGCGCGTGCCGGTGAGCTTCTCCATCGTGTCCTGCCACGGCTCGCTCTGGCCGAGCTTCAGCATGGCGGCGAACTTCTCGCCCGCGGCCTTGTTGCCGAAGATCGAGCATTCGTGCAGCGGGCCCTTGAAGCCGGCCGCGTCGCACAGCGCCTTCTGGAACTGGAACTGGATGATGAACGAGAGGAAGTAGCGCGTGTACGGCGTGTTGCCCGGCACGTGGTACTTCGCGCCCGGGTCGAAGTCGGCTTCGCTGCGCGTGACCGGCGGCGCGACGCCCTGGTACTGCGTGCGCAGCTTCCACCACGCCTCGTTGTAGTGCTCGGGCCTGATCTCGCCCGAGAACACCTTCCAGCGCCACTCGTCGATCACCTTGCCGAAGGGCAGGAAGGCGATCTTTTCGCTCGCCATCTTCATCTGCTGGTTGATGACCGCCTCGCGCGACGGTCTAACCGCGCTCACGAGGCCGATGCGATGCAGATACTCCGGCGTCACCGAGAGGTTCACCGTGTCGCCGATCGCTTCGTGAAAGCCGTCATGCGCGCCGTTCTGGAACAGCAGCGGCAGGTCGTTGTACCAGAGGTAGTAATAGACGTGGCCGAGCTCGTGGTAGATGGTGAACAGGTCTTCCTCGTTCGGCTGCATGCACATCTTGATGCGCACGTCGTTGGCGTCGTCCATGTCCCAGGCGCTCGCGTGGCACACGACTTCGCGGTCGCGCGGCCGCACGAGCATCGAGCGTTCCCAGAAGGTCTGCGGCAGCGCCGGGAAGCCGATCGAGGTGTAGAACGTTTCGGCGGACTTCGTCATCCGCACCGCGTCCCATTTCTGCTGCTTCAGCTCGCGGTCCGCGGATTCGATGCTCGCCTTCGGGTAGGGCTTCAGGATGTCGTCGTAGACCTTGTTCCAGGTCTGCGCCCACATGTTGCCGAGCAGCTGCGCGGGGATCGGCTTGCCGGCCGGCACCTTGTCCTCGCCGTAGCGTTTGGCGAGCCGGCCGCGTGCGTAGCACTGCATTTCGTTGTAGAGCGGCTTGACCTGCCCCCAGAGCCGCGTGGCTTCCGCAGCGAACTCGTCGGGCGGCATGTCGTAACCCGAGCGCCACATCGCGCCGAGGTCGGCGAAGCCGAATTCACGTGCGCCCTCGTTCGCGAGCTCGACGAAACGCTGGTACTTCGGGCGCATCGGGCGCGCCGTGTCGTGCCAGCCGACCCAGGCGTCGGTGAGCGCCTGGTAGTCGCGGCTCGTCGCGAGCGTCTCGGAGAGCTGGTCGATATTGCGGCAGGACTCGGGCCCCGACGGACAGTACTTGCCCTCGCCGTACATCGCGCCGAGGCTCGCGAGGATTTCAGTGAGCTCCGCGCGCTTCGCCGGGTCGGCGGGCGCGGGCGCGGAGGTCTGCAGCTTCAGCAGCATCAGGCTGCGCTTCGTCGCCGGTGTGCCCGGCGCGTCGGCGTAGCCCTTTGCCTTCTCGGTCGTCGCGCCGAGATACTCGAGGTAGCGGTCGTTGGCGCGCGCGCTCAGGATCTGCGTGTCGAGCGTGATGTCGGTCGCCTGGGTCCAGTCCGCCGCCGCCACTTCGCGCAATATCGGCTTCAGCTCCGCATTGACCTGCGCGATGAACTCGTCGGCGGTGGGCTTCGCGGCCGCACCGGTCGGCGGCGCCTGGCTGCAGCCGGCGAACGAGAGCGAAGCGAGCGCGATGACGCCCACCGCCCGGAACAAGTGGCCCGCTGCCCGCGTCATTT
>WBZQ01000551.1_pt1 | contig 29576 bp, 20 predicted proteins | sample 5204251 | NCBI WGS metagenome assembly WBZQ01 (sample SAMN12412402, study PRJNA552823) | activated sludge metagenome | isolation source: activated sludge from nitrification reactor of wastewater treatment plant... | place: USA: Virginia | collected 2017-09 | reverse complement strand
TCACCAGTAAATTGTCTTGCGGTGGTGATGTATCCTTGATACTCGCCACCAAGTGATCGGTAGGAACACTTCCGGAATTAGTGCAAGAAACCTGCGCAAAACCAGTAAAACTGGCAACATTACCATTAGGATCCATAGTCGCGCCTGCATCATGAGCATGACTTGCACTCGCGGTGGTTAATACAAGTATCAGAAAAAAAACGGAGAGCATTTTATCAAAAAATTGTGATGACATAATTGTTTATCCCTTATTTTAAGTTTAAAAACCTTTTAATCAATCTATTGAGACAAAAATTTCTGTATTTCAATAAGCAAAAAAGGCAGCTATGAAGATCATAAGTGCCTCAAAATTTATCCAAAAGATTGGCCTTATCTTTTTATTCATTATATGCATACCTCAAGATGCTTTCTAAAAAAACCTCGCTCCGAGAAGGAAGGAGGGAGAGCGAGGGTTTCATCACAACAGCAACCGGTATTACAATTAATTACTGTGGCCAGATTTGTGTGCCATCAAGCTTAATAGGCATGTCACGATTAATTTGTGCAGCCGATGGCTTGACTTCAACGACAACACCTTTACCGCCACAGCTCTCTGGCAACGGATTGGTAGTCGTATTACGAACTACTGTCAAAGTTGCCGGACCATCATCGGTTGTACCGACACGATCATAAGGTGTACCTAAATTATTATGTGTCCAGAAATTGACCGTATTTTCATTAAAACCAGAAGTTGAAGTAATTTCGCAAATATCTGCGATAGATACGTAGAATTTTACACTCGCAACACAAGAATCAGATTTTAACGTTACCGGTCCAACCCTGAATGAAATATAACCATTCATATCATGAGGCAATGAATCGCCACCGCCAGCCCAAAAACCTAGCACATTCCCATCCGCATCAGTTTTTGATTGTTGATGGGTAAAAACTTCCTTGCTATAGTTTTTCTTGATCAAATTGCCCCAATTATCAACAAAATCGGCCAAAGTACCGGTGTGAGGCTGACCATCAACTGTAACGGTTGAATCCACTCCATCTGGAAATACCACACTCGTACCAATAACGTTGCTTTCCCCACAACCATGACCAACAATCACATTGTTACTGGCTCTTATGTTGTCAGCAATTTCAGGTACTTCCAAACGAGTATGTGCTAATGCACTTACACCACTGACGCATATAGCTATAGTGGCTATTGAAATCGTAAAAAATTTTAGTCCGTGTTTTGTATACATCTTTATACTCTTAAATTTTTTCTAAAAATTGTTAATCGTCACAGTAAAGAACCCAATCAATCTCATATCATGATTTGCCGATAAATTATTGCCATCAACGCATTTAAAATTACCGTAAGCAATCACTTATACGAGCGTCCACTCCACTCTTTCTGCTTTTTGATTATCTGACTCCATCATTAAAATATCAATGCGACAAATTGTCGCACCCCTCCAACTTGCAATTTCATAGATCAAGTTATGGAAATTAAGAAACCAAGGAAACGCTGAAGAAATCAACATGTAAATTATTAAAACTTCCCTATACGCAAGCATGAACTTTGCTTTCAACAAAACCCAGGTGCGGCATTTTGCCACATTGCCATATTTGGAACTTTCCATAACAATGCGTGCTTTCTAAAAAGTTAAAGTCATACAAGAGCCATTTATTTCTTTATTTGAAAACCATGGACTGAGGAGTTTATTTAGTCTATTGGCTTTGTTGTTAATCAGCTTCACACTTCACTCGATCTGTAATTACCAACTTAGAGCAGAATTATGTATAGGGAGCTAGGGAGTTAATAATGCGAAAAAATAAAAGAGTACGATTTGCAATACAAACTTTTTTGGGTTTAATGGTAAGCATTGCTGTAGTCCAGAATGTCACGGCACATACAGTTTTAGAAACACCGCAAGTTACCGAACTGAAAAGGACTGCTAACAATATCGTCATTGGACACGGATGTGGAGAATCACCTGTCATTGGTACCAGTATTGTTTTTCCTGATGGAATAGACTCAAAGATTACTGCTGGCGCAGATCCTCATAGCGGTGCTTTGAGTGATTTCGTGACAAATTGGGGAAATCTCATACAATTACTGCAAAATCGCTCAGTGTTTACTGAGCAAGATGAAAAAACCGATAATAGTGGCAATGTGGTTGGGTTCTGGTCGGGCGGTGGACGAGGCGTCGCTGCAAACCTTAATGCTTATATTCCCTTTACAGTAAGTGCCGCTGTTTTTGAAGCTGGCTCTTGTGCCAAAAGCGTAAGATTCGATGTCGCGATCGTTGATGTATGCCAAATAACACCAATCAGTGGATTTTCGGATGATGTGGTAAGTTTATGGACTCCAGCCGTAGGATCTAAATATGATGGCACTCCTGGTGGACATGCTTACGATTCACCTGCATTCCTCACGATCAATCGTGATTTGGAAAATAATCCATTACCTGATACCTGCGAGGAAGGCCTCGATGTATTTGTTAGGCCATCAGCTGCTCAAATCGACCGTGACATGCCCATTATTTTTAATGGCATACAAGTATGGCCACAACCTTAATATCTAAGGAGGAAAGTGGAATGGCAAAAATTCAATCAATTTCGCTTGCTTTCGCTGTGGCACTCGTATTTGCTTCAAAGGCTACCTTAGCGACAATTACTTATACCGATGAAGCTACTTTTAATGAAGCTCTAGGGGGAACTTCTGCGATAATCGAAAGTTTTGAAGAACCCTCTACAGATACGAATACGACACCACTTAGTTTTCCAACTGCCGATATTGCTTGTGATGGGTCAACATGGTGCTCAGATTTTTTTGGGACATCCCCTCTGATGCCGACGGATGGCTCGCAAGGCGTTTACTTTGCAACGCCCGATAGCATCACTTTTACATTTAGTTCCCCTATCACTGCTTTCGCAATTGATATTGGTGATTTGGGCACCCGCGGCGCCACCGACCTCAGTGTCACTTTATCAAATGGGAATTCGACCACACTTTTAACAGAATATAGCGGAAGTAGTTATAGTCAAACCTTTGTCGGCCTGATTGACGATGCTGAATTTACGACGATTACTTTTCACGGTACAGTTGCGGACGATGGCATTTATTTTGATCGTATGCAAACAGCCGTCGTAGCGGCGCCCGTACCGGAACCGGAAGCTTCTGCAATGGTAATCACTGGATTAGCTATTTTAGGATTGTTTGCCTACCGTAGAAAACGATAAACCGCCTATAAAGCAGAATCGAGGCAAGTCGAGGAAAGGATTATTCTTTCAATACAAGCTCTTCTGATACCCCGCCCTCTTGGTACGGGGTAATCCATTTTTCAATGGTATCGTTAGAAAACTTAATTCATGCAAATAATGGCGTTGCTTACTAGAATGCATAGACGCCTCTCATTATTAGGTCGCTACAAATTCCAGAAAGACAGAAATCCAAATATTGTCTGATGGTTACTCCCGGTTATGGAGATACAAATATCGTCAAAACAAATATTTTATTTCACAATGGCGTGAACTTGACGATCATAGCCAATGGCAATTCATAACTCACCTAGTGCTAATTAACCCAAATTCTTGAGGAACTAATCAAAAAGTATCCATTTCCTCGAATGTTTCCCTCAAATTCCTCTCAGATTCGATAAGATAAACTTATTTTCTCCCATTTTTCATTTCGTTTTTATCTCGGAAATCCTTCGATTGTGGTAGCAGACCTAGATGAAATGTAAGAGAAACTCCCAGAAACCTGATGAAGCAACAGGTAAGCAACAAAAGGTTACGCTGCGACATTCTATGCGCTGAGAGTTCAAAGAATTTCCGGTTATTATAATAAAGATAATGTAACTTGGATGTCAGTTAACTTTCGGAGAAAAAATGAGCATTCCAACAGAATTTTGGCTGCATCATTCGATTTTTTACGCTTTATTATTTCTAATTCATTACCTCAATGGCGTATTAGTCATTCATCGAAATTTTAAAGTTAACTACACACGAAAGATCAATCACTTCGCTTTCTTCTTTCTGCCTACCTTACTGTCGTCTGTAATTGAATACAGATACAGCGCAGCAACATTTTTCATGGATATGGTGTGTGCATTTATATTCCTGACTTTTTTTATTGCGCCTCTACGCAATAAAATTAGGCCACTGTATGTAATGTTTTGTTCGTTTGACAGACCAGAAGATAGGCCATTAACGCTCACTTGGCTTTATACGCAGTTTATTGCAAGCTATTTAGTGCTCATTCCATTGCTGGTCTATTTCGAAAACCATAATATGCTTCCTATAATAATGATCATTATCATAGCCAATGGTGTGGGTGATGGCCTTGCTGAACCGGTAGGTATAAGATTTGGAAAAAGAAAATATATGACCTACGCACTTTTTACTAAAGAAAGATATGTACGTAGCTATATCGGTAGTACCTGCGTATTTAGCACAACTTTTATCGCAATATTAATATTTCACCAACATTTCAATTCAATTCAGCTAGTTATCGCTCTTCTGACTGTACCAATTTTAATTACCTTGGCTGAAGCATTTTCTCCACACACATGGGATAGTCCGTTTATATACGCGGTAGGAGGTATTGCAATAATCGCTATTTTTAGTATCTTTTAGTTTTGATGATTATCAAAACTAAAAGATACTATGATTTGTAGCGGAGTTCTTTTCATCAATTTAAGGCAAGTCGAGTCGATAATCCAAGCCAACGCCGATCTACTTGCCTTAATTTTTGCACATACCTACCAATTATCCGTTCATCCCTATACTTATTAAAAGATAATGCCTTACTCGAGGCGATTGGAATTGCTGATAATAAACAAGGCGCAGATGACGCAACATTTAAAAAGCAAACAATTTCACTAACTGAGCAGCAACAAAACCAATTCTGATTTTCTATAAATTACGCACCTGAACTCCCACTGCCACTTTTAGCAAAGATATAACCAAGAATTGCGGTAAATACTGGCAGGAGCGCTTGGGTAACAATTGTCTGAAATAGATCTTGAGCGCTTTTAACCGCTATGGCACTAAGTTCTTTATACTGCTCAATTGCTTGATTATTGTCTGGGTAATCCTTAAGCATTCCCAATGTAGGAGCATCCGGATGGTGAGAAATTAGAAGATAAACCGCGCTGAGTGTTACTATAGCTATGACAATGCCGACTGCCGTAGCAAGTTTAAGTCCTGCTCTTTGCACAAATGGTACGGGTTGCACTTTAATATCATGCACTTCAGCCATCACTTCTTCAGGTGCAATTATCTGTTTTCCACTCGTATTCATTATCAGGATCTCACGGAATAATGATATCTTTTAAGACACGATCGTCTTCGTCCGTAATCGATACTTTATTTTTTGAATTAATCGGTGCCTGGGTGGAAAGCATGTTGTAGGTAGCTAAGGCTCGCTTAATAATTTCCGCTTTAGTCGTGTGTTTTTCAGCTGCTAAAGCGGATAATTTTTCATCAAAAGCCGCATCAAGATCAATCGTATATCGTGTAGTGTTACTAGCCATAGCAATCTCCTCCCCATAATTACATTTCATTTTTACATCAAAATTACTGCAATCTGCAGTAGACGTCAATAATGGCAATCAGTTCAATTCACCAAAGAAAAAAAGAATCTTTTCGGCTTAGCAGGATACTGTATAGATAGAATCAAGATATTCCGTGCCAGGAGCCGGTCATATGCCCCTGCGCAATCATATCGTTCTTACCAGCCTTACGGCACAATTCTTTGAAGTAAAATCTAAGAATTACTTGAAAATCTTAAAAAACTCGCAACTAGTGGGTAAGATTACAGCTCAGCCTTATGCTTGCGCTATAGTTAAGAGAACCAAGCCCACTGGAGGGGTGGAGGGATGATAGTATGTCTGTTTCCATATCTATCGCTTAGATCAGTAGGACTGACCCGTGGGCTTGGTGGGCAAAACTGATAATAATTGAAGATAATTTTTGTTTAAGGTCAGATTATAGGTGTTAGATCATTAGCCGATCAATATGGCAAAATGTCGCACCTCATGTAAAAGTGGTCTGTTTCAAGTTTTCTTCCTTATTTATACATATAATCACCGTTCTCATGAGCCTTTAGAAATCGCCTGGTGTCCCATTGATAGGCTATAGCAAATGCAGTTATTATTACCTGTACAAGACGAAACAGTTGCCAACCGGTAACAAATATAGATTGCATCTCTAAGAATGAAAAGTGTACGTAACTGGAGTGACATTTTTCGTTTACTAACTTTTCTTTACTTTGGCTGCTTTGTCTCCTTAATCAGAGAAATTTTCTAATAAAAATTATCACAGCAAGTTTCTAGGAATAAGAATAATTTTTTGAATTACAGCGGATTGACCCGCACATATTTTTCTTCCGGGGATTTTGAACTTTGCTTTAGTAACAGAGCGATAACAACTTGAAGTAGTATGCGGTTGATAAAGCGGATATTGAATCCGATTGGATTCAATACGACTGGGAAAACTGTGCTATACCGCAACCTACAGTGAAGCAAGCAAAGTTTAATGGCATGCGGGTTAACTTTGAGCTACATTTACAAAATACCTAAATAACGCGTTGCAAAAACAACTTGCGATGAACTTGCTCATGAACTAGGACTGCTCATAACACCTTATAAAGTCACGACAAAACAAAATTTGCCACCACTGAAAACTACAAAAGAAAAAATTACATATTACTTAGTTAATATTAATGGAGACAAAATATAACCTATAGTTAAGAAAACAAGATTTCCTTAATTAATAAGTAGTACCTCAATTTTAAATTTACTTTAATATAAAACTTAACTTACGCGTTAAGTGTGAAATAACACGGCTGATTTATTGTTAAATTCCTAATGGGAGAATATTATCAATAAAAGATTCAGATCCCTCACATCGGCGCAGATCATACTTCGTAACGCACACGATTTGGATCCACTGTGTTCCGAACTGTTTAATATTGAACAGTTAAAACGCCATGCCATTACATTGGCAACTCACCATAAAATCGACGCGCGTCCGAAATCGGACAAATTGTTATCACGGCTGTTGGATAACGAAATTATCTTATTGGCTGCTTATGATCTCATTACTGAAGCTGCCATAAAAGGTAACAAAATTATCTTAGCAGAAGCCTGGTTGCTGGATAATTTCTATCTTATTGAACAACAGGTTGAACAAATTAGACGGTATCTGCCGCGTGAATATAGTTATCAATTGCCGCGCTTGTTGGAAGGAGTGTCAGCCGGTTTTCCGCGTGTCTATGATTTGGCATTACAATTGATTTCACATATGGATGGACGAGTTGATAAAGACAACGTCATCCACTTTATTGCAGCTTACCAAACTGTTACCCCCTTAAAGCTAGGCGAGTTATGGGCATTTCCCATTATGCTGCAACTGGCATTGTTGGAAAACGTTCGCCGCGTAGCATTACGTATAGCACGGCGACGTGAAGAATCGGATTTGGCGGTTATTTGGAGAGATCGCATCGTTGCGACTATCGAGAATGAACCCAAGAAATTGATTCAGTTGTTAGCGGAATTTACGGAAATGGATCAGCCTTTAAGTGCATCCATGGTAGAAGAATTTAGTATCCACTTCCAATCTCAGGGCCCAACCATGATGCTTTTACAAAGCTGGGTTGAGCAAAAATTATTGGATCAGGAAGTTACCGCCGCACAACTATTGGAAAGATCGACTCGAGCGATTGCTGCTAATCAGATTTCCATTACCAATTGCATTAATAGTTTTCGCTTTATTAATGCCATGGATTGGCGGGAATATGTGGAATTACTAAGCGTTGTCGAAGAAACCTTGCGTAAAGATCCTACACACACTCATGAAAATCAGGATTTTGCCACTCGTGATAACTATCGGCACGCAATCGAAGAAATAGCAAGGCGTTCCTCCCATAGTGAGTTACAAGTAGCCCAAACAACCATTGACTTGGCACAATCCGCTGCAGAGCAACTTGGAATACATCACCGCAGTGCTCATGTGGGATATTATTTGATTGATCATGGGCGGCCAATCTTGGAGCGTACGGTAAATTCTCGGCCTTCATGGAAGTCACGCATCAACCGCATAGGGCAATCTTTCAATTTATTTTTATATCTTGTACCCATTCTGTTAATAACTATAGGAACTACCTGCACGTTACTTGACTTATTGGATATCAAATGGAATGAAGGCTGGCGTTACTGGTTTTTTGCCCTAACAGGATTCATTGGCACATCAGCACTTGCTATTTCACTAGTTAATTTATTCGTTACATTGTTTCATCCACCACGAATATTGCCGCGTATGGATTTTTCCCGTGGTATTCCGGCTTATCATCGCACCATGGTAGTGGTACCGACTTTGCTAGTCGATTCGCAACAGTTTGATAATCTTCTGGCAGATTTAGAGATACGCTATCTGGGTAACAAAGATCCGAATCTTTTCTTTGCATTGCTGACAGACTTCCCTGATGCACAAGAACCCCTACTGCCCGATGAAAGCGCCCTGCTCGTCTATGCAAATGAAGCAATTACCAAACTGAATGCCGCTTATTGTAATGATCGTCCCTGCATATTTTATTTATTCCACCGCCCGCGCAAATGGAATCCCCATGAACAAATATGGATGGGGTATGAGCGCAAACGTGGAAAATTGGAGCAATTTAATGCACTTTTACGCGGAATTGGCAAGGATGCATTTTCAGAAATTGTTGGAAATCTCGCTTTTCTTGAAACCATCCGCTATGTGATTACTTTAGATACGGACACGCAGCTCCCTCACGATACTGCTCAAGCACTTGTAGGTAATATAGCGCACCCACTCAATCGGCCCGTCTATGACAGTAATCGGAAACGGGTCATCGCAGGCTATGCAATCTTGCAACCGCGAGTTTCAATCAGCATGAGCAGTGCCAATCAATCGCGATTTACGCAGTTATTTGCTGGAGAAACCGGTATAGATCCGTATTCACGGGAAGTGTCTGATGTCTATCAGGATATTTTTGCGGAAGGCTCATTTGTAGGTAAAGGAATTTATGACGTAGATGCCTTTCGCCAAACCATAGATGGTAGATTTCCTGAGAATCTGATTTTAAGCCATGATTTGCTTGAGGGGGGATATGCGCGTTCGGCTTTAGTCACTGACGTTAACCTTATCGAAGAACATCCGGCTAGCTATACCCAGGAAAGCAGCAGGCGCCATCGATGGATACGCGGCGATTGGCAGCTTGTGAATTGGTTGTTGCCTTATGTACCCCTTCCCGTTGACGTTGACGTTGACGTTGAAAAAATAAAGCCTAAGCGTCAACGTAATCCGCTTAGCGCCTTATCGATTTGGAAAATTTTCGATAATTTGCGGCGTAGTCTTGTTCCTCCCTCACTGCTGGCATTGCTGATTGGAAGTTTGCTATTCAGTTCTTCTGCAGCATGGTTTTGGATTATTTTAGTTGCTGCTATATGGTTGCTGCCTATACTCGCTCAAAGCCTGGCAGCATTTCTTCGAAAACCGGCAGGGTGTGACTGGTGGATACATACCAACCTGTCCATTCAACAAGCTGGCCGGCCAATAGCACTGGCTTTATTAACGGTTATCATGCTGCCTTACGATGCGATGATCAACTTGAATGCAATCTTGCATTCAGGAATCCGTATGCTCTATACCAAGCGAGAACTATTGTTGTGGTATTTGCCGTCTTACAGTTCTCGCAATGCATGCTGCACCTTATCCGATTTTTTAAAGGAAATGTGGATTGGCCCTGTATTAGCAGGCATTCTTAGTGTGTTGCTATGGAATCAGTCCCTCGATTTTCTTTTTTATTCGCCCGTGCTGTTAGCTTGGTTCTTATCTCCCTTTATTGCTTGGTGGATAAGCCGACCTCTATCCACCCAAGTTCCTCAATTAAACGATGAACAACGCATGTTTCTACGGATGGCCGCACGACGGACGTGGCGCTACTTTGCGCAATTTGTCAGTAGCGAAGACAATTGGTTACCTCCGGACAACTTCCAAGAGTACCCGGCAAAAGAAATTGCTTCACGCACCTCCCCTACAAATATCGGAATGTCATTGCTGGCACATTTAAGCGCGCATGATTTTGGTTACCTTTCTAGCGGACAACTGCTACAGCGCGTCGAAGATACCCTGGCAACGATGGAAAAACTGGAGTGTTATTTAGGTCACTTTTATAATTGGTACGACACCCGCACACTAACCCCTTTACCTCCCAAGTATATTTCCTCAGTAGACAGTGGCAATCTGGTTGGCAGTCTGTTGACGTTGCAAGCGGGATTGATTGAATTAAAAGACCAACCTATTTTAGGTATCCAGGCAGTGCGAGGGTTACAAGACACATTGAACGTTCTCGCAGAAATTGTTACAGCCGCTTTTCCGGTTTCTGAGATTGCTGAGAAAGTCAATAAGATTGCGAACGAACTGACTGAATGGCAACAAGGTGATGTGCCATACTCAGTGGCGCAAATAGCTAGTTTTTTGAACAAACTCCATTACGAAAGTAACGAATTAATCGCTTTATTACCGAGAGATATTGCCAGGGAGCAAGACTTATACTACTGGATACAAATGCTTGAAGATCAAATCAGCGCATTTCGTCATGACTTAAACGAATTGCTAATTGATCCCAAAGCTATTAATAAGCTTTTAACCCTCGAACAATTAGCGAATGACAGTCCATCTGATATTGATCCTGTGTTGTTAGCAAAAATACAGAAAAAAGTGCTAGCAAGAATTAAGCGTATCGATGATTTGGTTGAGCGTTGTCGCAAGCTAGCCATTATGGATTTTGATTTTCTCTATGATACATCGCGTGATTTATTGGCTATTGGATATGACGTTGGTGAAAGAAGGCATGACCAATCCTACTATGACTTACTGGCATCGGAAGCGCGTTTAGCAAGCTTCTTGTTGATTGCACAAAGAAAAATACCACAAAAACATTGGTTCACATTAGGCCGCTTACTGACAAGCCATGGCAGCGGAATTAGTCTGATTTCATGGAGTGGCTCGATGTTTGAGTACCTTATGCCTTGTCTAATTATGCCTAATTATCCCGACACTTTATTGGGACAAACATGTAAGGCTGCAGTCTCGCGTCAAATTGAATACGGCCGCCAACGTGCAGTGCCTTGGGGAATTTCCGAATCCTGTTATAACCTCACCGATAAGCACCATATTTATCAATATAGAGCCTTCGGCGTACCTGGGTTAGGTTTCAAACGTGGTTTAAGTGATGATTTAGTTATCGCACCCTACGCCAGTGCACTTGCGCTGATGATCATGCCGCAAGAAGCTTGCCATAACTTACAGAAAATGGCTGCCAGTGGTTTCCTAGGTGCGTATGGCTTTTATGAAGCGATTGACTATACGCGAACACGGGTGCCTCGTGGCAAGACACACGCTGTTGTACGCAATTTTATGGCCCACCATCAAGGCATGAGTTTACTGGCATTTGAATACGTTTTACTGGATCAGCCAATGCAACGTCGCTTTATGTCGGATCCCCAAATTCAGGCAGCAGAATTATTTTTGCACGAGCGTGTTCCGCGCCAGAGCATTACACTGCACCCCCACGCCGCCGAGGTCACTGCCGCAGCGCGTTCCAGCATGCCCGATACGGGTTCGCTGCTGCGTATATTTACTGATCCCAATACGCCAATACCAGAAGTGCACCTGCTTTCCAATGGTCAGTATCATGTCATGGCCACTCATGCAGGTAGTGGTTATAGCCGTTGGCAAAACATTGCGATTACTCGCTGGCGTGAAGATGTAACCGCGGACAACTGGGGTACCTTTATTTATCTGCGTGATCGTGATTCAGGTGAGTATTGGTCTTCTGCTTATCAGCCGACGCTTCGCCAGGCCGATTATTACGAAGCAATTTTTGTACAAGCACGTGCTGAATACCGTCGACGAGATCATTCCATTGAGACACATACTGAAATTACTGTTTCTCCTGAACATAACGTAGAAATCCGTCGCATAACCATAACCAATCAATCTTCCTATACCCGATATATCGAGGTAACAAGCTATGCGGAAGTGGTACTGGCATCATTAAACTCTGATTTGGCGCACCGCGCTTTCAGCAATTTATTCGTACAAACTGAAATCATTTCAGAAAAACAAGCCATTCTCTGTACTCGCCGGCCACGCATGCCAGGGGAACAAGTTCCGTGGATGTTCCACTTATTAACTGCGCCCAGTGAATCAGCCGATGAACCCACTTTTGAAACTGATCGCGCTCAGTTTATTGGGCGAGGAAGAACGCCAGCCAATCCCATTGTGCTGGAGAAAAATCTCGGCAATTCCGTATTATCAAACTCCGCTGGCTCGATACTTGATCCAATCATGGCCATTCGCCGTATCGTTACTGTGTTACCGAATCAATCTACAGTCATTCAGGTGATATCCGGTGTCGGAAGTACACGTGAAGAAGCATTAATGTTGGTGGATAACTACGGTGAGCGGCACTTTATTGAACGAGCATTTGAAATGGCATGGTTTCAGAATCAAGAAGTATTACGTCATCTCAATGCTTCCGAGGCGGATGCACAAATTTTTGCAAGCTTTGCAGGCTCCATTATTTATAACAGCGCCTTTCGTCGCACCTCATCCGATATTATCGCACGCAACCAATTAGGCCAATCGGGGCTATGGCGTTTCTCGATTTCAGGCGATTTACCGATTATCCTCGTGCGAATTGCGAATTTAAATCGTATTGATCTGGTTAAATTAGCGCTGCAAGCCCATGCATATTGGCGCATAAAGGGTTTGATTGCTGATTTAGTGATCATGAACGAGGATTTTTCAGGATACCGTGCAGTACTTCATGATCATATCGTCGGTTTAATCAATGCTAGCTCTAACGTATCAATCATCGATAAACCGGGCGGCATCTTTTTTTGCCGCACAGAGGAACTCAGTGAAGACGAACGCATTCTGTTACAGACGGTCGCACGCGTGATACTCAGCGATACCACGGAAACATTGATACAGTTAGCAGAACGTCGCATATCAAACAAGCGTGTGTCAGACCTCTTAACCCCCCAATTATTGCCAGTACGCGAATCACAAAATCTTTCTTTCATGACCCGCGAACGAATTTTTTACAATGGTGTGGGTGGATTTACTCCTGATGGACGGGAATATATTATCACTCTGGAACCCGGACAAAATACCCCCATGCCGTGGGTCAATGTTATTGCCAGTCCTCATATTGGCACAGTAATCAGTGAAAGCGGCGGGGCTTATACCTGGGTGGAAAATGCTCATGAATTTCGCTTAACAACTTGGCATAACGATCCTATTAGCGATAGTAGCGCTGAAGCGCTATATATCCGAGACGAAGAAACAGGAGAATTTTGGTCGCCAACACCACTTCCAGCGAGAGGCCAGTGCGGTTATGTGTGCCGGCATGGTTTTGGCTATAGTGTATTTGAGTACGCTCAATCGAATATCTTTTCCGAAGCGTACATCTATGTAGCAATGGATGCACCTGCTAAGTTTGTCGTAATTAAACTACGCAACCATTCCACCCGCAAGCGGAAATTGTCAGTAACCAGTTTTTGGGAGCTGGTACTCGGCGAATGGCGGCATAGCAATTTAATGCATATCGTTACCGAAACCGACCTGCAGAGTGGAGCGTTGTTTGCACGTAATGCTTACAGCCGTGAATACGCCAAACGTATCGTTTTTGCATGCGTCAACCAGCACAATCGGTTTGTTACTGGAAACCGCACAGAATTTATCGGACGAAACGGATCATTGAGTAATCCGGCTGCAATGCGCCGTAAAACTTTATCAGGAAAAACCGGAGCAGGTTTTGATCCCTGTGCAGCCATCCAAACAATGGTTGAACTGGAAAGTGGCGAAGAGCAAGAAATTGTTTTTCTATTGGGTGCTGCCCATAACGTTGAAGAAGCACGACAATTGATCCAACAATATGGTCAACCTCTAGGGGCACACCAAGCACTTGAAGCAGTTTGGGGATACTGGAACCATACACTGGGTGCAGTCCATGTGGAAACACCCGATATCGGGTTGAATGTTTTAGTGAATGGCTGGCTGATCTATCAAACACTCTCTTGCCGATTCTGGGGACGAAGTGGTTATTACCAATCGGGGGGGGCCTATGGTTTCCGCGATCAGTTACAAGATTCCATGGCTTTGATTTACGCAACCCCATGGCTCGCACGTGAGCAACTGCTTCGCTGTGCAGGAAGACAGTTTCTTCAAGGAGATGTTCAGCATTGGTGGCACCCCCCCAACGGTCAAGGCGTGAGAACACATTTTTCTGATGATTACTTATGGCTGCCTTACGCAACTTGTCATTATGTCCTAAGAACCGGAGATACCGGAGTACTTGACGAAGGCATTCATTTTCTGGAAGGGCGTGAATTACATGATGAGGAAGAATCATATTATGACCACCCCCAATATTCTTCTGAGGTAGCGAGTTTATATGAGCATTGTGTGCGCGCCATTCAACATGCTTTACGCTTTGGTGAACATAACTTACCACTAATAGGGTGTGGAGACTGGAATGATGGTATGAATCTTGTCGGACGTAATGGTAAAGGTGAAAGTGTATGGTTAGGATGGTTTTTATATCAAAATCTGGAATTATTTGCTTCGTTGGCCCGCAATCGAGGCGATGGGGTATTTGCTGACCTCTGCACACAGGAAGCTGATAAATTGCGTGAAAACATTGAGACTCATGCTTGGGACGGCAATTGGTATCGCCGCGCTTTCTTCGATGATGGGACTCCGTTAGGTTCTGCAAATAATGATGAATGCAAAATTGACTCAATCAGTCAAAGTTGGGCGATTATCTCGATGGGAGGTGAGTTAACCCGTGCACGTCAAGCAATGATGGCTGTGGATACGCATCTAGTACATCGCGATTCAAAACTCATTCAACTTCTTACACCACCATTTGACAAATCCTCACTTGAACCCGGGTATATTAAAGGTTATGTACCGGGAATTCGTGAAAATGGCGGGCAATACACCCACGCGGCGATATGGGCGACAATGGCTTTTGCATTGCTGGATGACAGAAATCGCGCGTGGGAATTGCTGGCGATGCTTAACCCCATCAATCACAGTCTTAATCCTGAAGAAACTGAGCACTATAAAGTCGAACCTTATGTCATGTGTGCTGATATTTATGGTGCAGCACCGCATACAGGTAGAGGCGGCTGGACTTGGTATACGGGGGCTGCAGGATGGATGTATCAATTAATCGTGGAAACCTTACTCGGTCTGCAATTAAATAAAGACTCTCTCGACATCACAACGCGAGTTCCGGCATCCTGGGAAACCTATACTATTCATTATCGCTTTTTTGACACTTTTTACCATATTACTATTACGCAACAAAATGAAGCACCCCAGCAAATGAGCACCCTATTAGATGGGGTATTAATCGGAAAAATAGATATGGCTCAGTCAGAACAAACAAGCACTACTGTTCCATTAGTAAACGATAGACGTGATCACTTGGTTGAAATCAACTGGAACTGAAATTACTTATTCACACGATTAATTTTTACAATGTAAAGGGCAATTCCTGCTGCAAACAAATTGCAGTCTTATTTGTGGAATGAGTGGATATTAATGCACTGGCCTTTATTCCCAGCAAACGAAGCTTTTTCTTTAACGCTACCCGTCGCAGGCATTCTCTACCCGCACGGTGGATTATTATAGGATCAGCCGTATGCGTTGTAAGCGTGAAATCACGCGTGATCGTATGAAAATCTTCAAATCGCAGCTTAATGCTGATAGTGCGCCCCATATAACCTTTGTGTTTTAAATCTTCTGCAACTTGTGTGCAGAGTACTGTAAACGCCTTGGATAAAGCTAAGCGATCATCGCGAGGATGAAGATCGCGCTCAAAAGTCGTCTCCCGGCTAATGGATTTAGGATCCGTATGTGTTATGACCGCACGCCGATCAACTCCATGAGACGCCTCATGCAACCAGATTGAGTAACTGCGGCCAAAATGGTTTTGCAAAAGACCAATATCAGCTTGAGCCAATTCAGCAATTGTTGTAATACCCAGAAACCCTAGCTTTTTAGCCGCTTTAGGCCCTATCCCGTTAATTTTGCTTACCGATAGCGGCCAGATACGAGCTGGAATATCAGACAGTTGCAAAATAGTAAGCCCATCAGGTTTTTCCAAATCCGAGCAAATCTTTGATAGTAATTTGTTAGGCGTGATTCCAATCGAACAGGTAAGCCCCGTTGCATCTTTAACGGCTGCCTTTATTCGCTTTGCCAAAGTCAAAGAATCCTCCTCCAAATTGCTCAAATCCAGATATATTTCATCAATGCCAGAATCCTCGATGTGTATAGCAATCGTTGCCACCGCAGCTTTAAAAAGGCGTGAGTAGTGGCGATAAATATCAAAATCAACGGGTAAAAGAATAGCATCAGGTGCCAATTGCGCAGCTTTCATAACACCCATTGCAGAAAAAATGCCTAAAGCACGTGCTTCATAAGTTGCCGTTGTGATTACACCGCGGCCACTATAATCGCGCAACCTAAAAAAATGCTTGCAACCATCTGGCTTCATCACTGGTTTATGTTCATTCCGGCCTGCAATGACTACCGGTTGACCGCGCAATTCCGGATAGCGTGTGAGCTCGACGGATGCATAAAAAGCATCCATATCGAGATGAGCAATGCGGCGTGATGGCATATCCATAATTTTATACCGTGTTAATTCGTAGCGGAATTGTTTACCCCTCTCAAAAAATTTACAACCCGTGTTCTTATTGATAGCGATTTTACTCAATAATCTCTTATAATCGGAAAAACCACTATCACTAATCTAATGCCGACATTTAAACGAGTGTATGAGTTATTCCATGATAAGTAAGTATCAAATTTATGCAGGGCTAATAGGATTCATCGCTTTGATGAGTATTTCTCCCGCAACGCAAGCTTTACCCGAGGATTGTCTGAATTTATCGGCACCAGCTACCTACATTGAGACAAATGGTCTGGTTTGCTTGCAAAAAATAATCGTAGTTGACGAAATAGGTAATCAGCAATTCTATAAAGCGTCGCTACAGTGGCTAGGAATTGATAATCCTAATCGATTTAGCTCAATAAGCGTGGAATTGGATAATGCTTCAGAAACTTATAGTCCTATTTTTTCAGAGGTGAATGGATTGCTATCGCTACCCAAAGTCGATATCCCTAAGCAATTTGGTACGGAGCGGTATGCTGTTAATTTGACGCTGGCACCGGATATCGGAAATGCTGGAGACACACAATTTGAACTGACAAAAGTAGATATTTATAACAATCCTGATTATATGCCTGGCAGGGACTGGAAACCTTATGGTATGTTACTTCCCAATGAACGTCGTGCGGTCGATATTCTAGGTCGATCCGTTCCATATGCGCAGCTTGCAGATGCTATCTATGACTTTGATAATGTAACCGTCGATTCCTGGGATTTAATCAAATCCATCGGTACAAACACAGGAATGGATGGAGGTGTTTTCAGAAATCGCGACACCCAGGAACTGGTTGTGGCATTTCGTGGCACCGATACTTGTGATTTTCCTTGTTCAGTTAAGCAGTTGAATGATCTTCGTCTTGATGTTACAGCCGATACCGCCATTGGAATTGGCACAGTTAGTGATCAATTCAAAGACGCCTTTAGTTTTGCACAAGATATTGTTAACCTTAACCCCGGAAGTAAAATTACTGTTACAGGACATTCACTGGGCGGTGGGCTGGCGCAAGCGGTCGGCGCTGTACTGGGCCTTGAGACGTACGCATTTAATCCTTCACCGGTTCCTGATCATTTCTTTGATACTTATACCATTACACTGACCACCGAGCAGCTTATGGATTTAATTTATGTGATTGCCGATGTACATGATCCTGTTTCGAATTATGCTGACGAAGAAACTGGAAAATTTTATTCAGATTCTCATCATGTAACGCCGTTGATTCAATTTAATTTTGATTTAAAAGAAATTATGCCTAATCAATCGGTGGATCTGTTTGATCAACGGTTTGATCGACATGGCATTACAAAACTCCATGATAATGCGGTGGGACTCATCGTTAATACCTATCAGGCTGGCTGGTAAATTTGATCGATACTCTTCTAACTGCATAATTAAATAACGCTGATGAAATCGACCGTTTATTTAATAAATGTGAGCTTTAGTTTTTTTCCAATCAAAACGCGACTTCGGTAGCGTTTTTTGCTTCAATCATCAAATCAAATAATTTTCACTTATCACATTGATTTATCTAATCTAATGGAATTAGATTTTTTGATATCTGAGAAATGTATTAAAAAAGTATGGTTATTTAACATTTGGTCTATAGAACTTCAAATTTATAATTGTGAATATATTGTAAATAAAGTGTGAACTTTTTGTGAATTTTTGTATCATATGGATACAAAGCTTTTGAACAATATTGATAAACATTTATGAAGGAGATTATTATGAAAACAGGTCAAATATTTGCAATATCAGCGATAGTAATTAGTGCTATATTTTTTGGTGTTTTATCGGTATTCGACTTACCACATTCAGTTATGGATTGGGTTATTTCTGATGTTATCCTCGGCATCATTCTTTATTTGAGCTATCTTGCGATTGTTATGGTGTACGGTCCTTCCAGAAAAACTCGTCATCAAAACTAAGAAGTAATGATTTTAAGCGGGTTCAATGTATATGCTACATTGAACCCACCTGAATTTTGAAGAACTCCCTTCCAGAAGAAAGACCTCAAATAAAAAGCATGTCACTTGAAAATGGAGAAATGTTATATGCTTTTAAATCGCGCGATTGGATGATCAAGCCAATAAACAAGTCCTAGGGCATTCAGTCGAACATCAGATCGAAGTAAGTCATCAATATCGGGTTTTGGCATCAGACAACCATGTTCATCTAATCGATTTATTAGAAGCTTGTACAAGGATTCTGAAATGAATGATTGACGATCAATTTCAATATCTTTCGCCCGCAGTGCGATTTCAACATGTGCGTTGATTAGGTCATGCATTGATTTGGCATGATTAACTAGGTGGCCAATGCGGCTGTAATGGGTAAGAAACGCGTAATCCGGTTCGTAACTCATGATGCGGTCTATAGAGGCATGCGCCGCATCGGGATCAAACTGAACCGGTGAAGTCGTAGGAAACACGAACTCCATGCCATTAACATCAAATTCCCGGTATGAAACACCAAATGTATCGCCAGTAAAAAACGACCGACTCACTTCATCATAAATGCAATTATGATGACGCGCATGTCCGGGGGTATCGAGAAAAAGCAATGAACGTCCATTGAGATCAATGCGGCTTTCGTCATGAGCTTCAATAATTCGCTCGGCGTCAATTGGGTAAATTTCACCATAAACACATTTAAATTCTGCTTCTCCATAAACACTCATGGCACCGGCAACAAGCCTTGCAGGATTTGCCATATGACTTGCGCCGCGAGGGTGAACAACTAATTTTGCATTAGGGAAAAGCCGCATGCATTCACTCGCCCCTCCGGCATGATCAAGATGAATATGCGTCAATATGACGTAGGCAATATCTTCAACTGCAAGATTTTTTTGCTGAAGTACTTCGATCACACCCGGAATCGAAAAAGCGGTACCGGTATCGATCAAGGCAGCCGTGCCCTTTTCGACTAGTAAGTGAATGGCTGCCCGCTTAGGGCGATGAAATTGCGCATCAATGGCACTGATACCATGCTCAAAATCAATGACTAGTGGTGGTGATAACATATATGGAATTAAGTTGGAAGCGTTTATAAAATTAGTGATAGTGGCTGTTGCATTATTGCGCCGGGTTTTTTAATTGTTCGAGAATTGCTGGGTTTTCGAGAGTTGAAATATCTTGAGTTATTTCCTCACCTTTAGCGAGCGTTCGCAGCAAACGGCGCATGATTTTACCAGATCGAGTTTTGGGTAGATTTTCCCCAAAGCGAATTTCTTCAGGTTTAGCGATCGGTCCAATCTCTTTAGCTACCCATTCTCGTAACACATTTGTAATTTCATCAGCCTCTTTTTCATGCGGATATTGACCTTTTAGTACCACGAATGCAACGACAGCTTCACCCTTAATTTCATGCGGCTTACCTACCACAGCTGCTTCCGCAACAAGCGGATGAGCCACTAATGCGGATTCAATTTCCATCGTTCCCAATCGATGTCCGGATACATTCAAAACATCATCAATGCGTCCCATGATCCAGAAATATCCATCACAATCACAATACGCTGAATCGCCCGCGAGGTAATAGTTTCCGTGTCCAATCTCTTCCGGAAAATAAGTTTTCTTGAATCGTTCCGTATCACCCCATAGTGTACGAATCTGTGAAGGGAAAGGCTTCTTGATGACCAAGAAACCACCCTTGCCATTTTCCACGTCATGGCCCGCTTCATCGACAACCGATGCAAAAATTCCAGGTAGCGGAAAAGTGCATGAACCTGGTTTAAGCCCTACAGCACCTGGCATGGGGGCGATCATATGACAACCCGTTTCTGTTTGCCACCAAGTATCAACTATAGGGCAGCGCGATTGCCCCACCTTTTCATAAAACCACATCCACGCTTCTGGATTAATCGGCTCGCCCACTGAACCCAATAACCGTAATGACGATAAATCGTATTGCGCAGGCAAATCTGCCCCCAATTTGATCAATGAGCGGATTGCGGTAGGTGCCGTATAAAAAGTTGTAACTTTGTGTTTTTGAATAATTTCCCAGAAACGCCCGGCATTAGGATAAGTAGGAATTCCTTCAAAAATCACTTGCGTAGCACCCATCGCAAGTGGTCCATAACACACATAACTATGCCCGGTAATCCAACCTACATCTGCTGTGCACCAAAAAATATCAGTCGGTTGATAATCAAAAATCCATTGCATGCTCACTTTTGTTCCCAGCAAGTAACCCGCACTGGAATGCTGAACACCTTTAGGCTTACCTGTTGATCCGGAAGTATAAAGTGTAAATAACGGATGCTCGGCGTTAATCCATTCCGGCTCACACTGAGTACTCACATCGCGAATAATTTCATGCCACCAAACATCACGTGGCGCTTCAAAAGAAACTTGCGCACCAGTTCTTCTATACACCACCACACGCTTTACCGATTCGGTATCGCCCATACTCATGGCTTCATCAACAGTTGCTTTAAGAGCGTTATGCTTACCTCCGCGTACTTGTTCATCCGCTGTAATGATTGCTGCAGCCTTTGCATCGACGATTCGCTCATGCAAGCTTTTAGCAGAAAATCCCCCAAATACTACGGAATGTATCGCGCCGATACGTGCACAGGCTTGCATGGCAACTACTGCTTCAATGCGCATCGGCATATAAATGATAACGCGATCGCCTTTTTTTATATTTTGTAATTTCAGCGCATTGGCGAACTGGCAAACGTGTTGATGAAGTTCACGATAACTGCAACGTATAACTTCTCCATCATCAGATTCAAAAATAATGGCAACTTTGTTTGCTTGCGTTGACAAGTGCCGATCAAGACAATTGTAAGAAACATTTAATTCACCATCGCCAAACCATTTGTAAAATGGCGGTGTTCGGTCATCCAAAATTTGTGTAAAAGGTTGATGCCAGAGAATCTGTTCTTTTGCTTGTTTTGCCCAAAAACCTTGAAAATCCTGTTCTGCTTCCGCGCATAATGCGTGATATCTTTCAATATTAGGAATGTTTGCTTTTTTGGCAAACTCGTTAGAAGGCAAAAAAACACGCGTCTCGTTTAAAACAGATTCAATAATTGACATGCAATTCTCTCCTTTTATTACTCTCTTCTGATCAAAAATGAATTTATAAAGATTGTATCATTGGGTGATGTTCATCATTAAATCTCAACATAGGATTTATAAGCATAATTTGATTACTTAAAAAATAATCACTAATGAAGAGTAAAGAAACCAAAGAAACACTACACTATTGCTGTAGCGAAGTTTGTGTTTCATATTTCATAATTTTTTGATAGAATCAAAGCTGTTGAGGGGATGGGCTTTTTAGCCCATTTTTTATTTGTGGTAAAGCTATGATACTAGAAGAGCTACTGGAATCAACTCTTGAAGGAATGGGATACGAGTTGGTTGGCATTGAGCAATTTGGGCACAATAAATTATTAAGAATTTTTGTTGACAAAAAAAATGGCATCAATATTGATGATTGTGTAGCTATCAGTAATCACTTGAATCGATTGTTAAGTGTTGAAAATATCGACTATGGCCGGTTAGAAATTTCTTCGCCGGGGCTTGATAGGCTTTTGCGAAAAGAAATTGATTTTCTCCGCTTCAGGGGTGAGACTATTAAATTAAAGCTGCGTATTCCTATACAAGGGCAAAGAAATTTTGTCGGAATTCTGCGGGAATTAAACAATGGCATAATAAAACTTGAAGTCGATGGAAAATTGTTAGACCTTGAATTGAGTAATCTTGAAAAAGCTCGCTTGGTCCCAAAATTATAGATATAAAAAATTGGCCGGAGGATTATGAGCCGAGAAATTTTACTATTGGTTGATGCATTATCCCGTGAAAAAGCAGTAGAAAAAGAAATTATTTTCACAGCCTTAGAGCTTGCATTAGCATCTGCCACAAAAAAGCGATTTCAAGAGGATATCGAAACGCGGGTTTCTATTGATAGGATCACAGGAGATTATCAATCGTTTCGTCGTTGGTTGGTAGTGGAAGATGACGCTGTTGAACACCCTACTCGTCAGATCGCTTTAAGTGAAGCAAAAAAAACCAATATTGATATCCAACTTGGTGACTATAATGAAGAGCCACTGGAACCGATTGAATTTGGGCGAATTGGTGCACAAGCAGCAAAGCAAGTAATTTTTCAGAAAATACGCGATGCTGAACGTGAACAAACGCTCAATGATTTTCTTGAAAGAGGAGATTATTTAATTACGGGTACCATAAAACGTATGGAACGCGGTAATGCTATCATTGAATCTGGAAAAATTGAGGCGGAATTGCCACGCGATCAAATGATACCGAAAGAGAATTTACGTATCGGTGATCGAGTGCGCGCTTATTTGTATAAGGTTGATCGTACCGCAAGGGGGTCACAATTAAAACTTTCACGCATTTCCCCTGAATTTTTAATGAAGCTCTTTGAGTTGGAAGTGCCAGAAATTGAAGAGGGCTTATTAGAAATAAAGGCAGCTGCACGAGATCCAGGATCGCGCGCCAAAATCGCAGTCAAATCAAATGATCAACGCATTGACCCTATAGGTACCTGCGTTGGTATGCGTGGATCGAGAGTTCAGGCTGTGATCAGCGAATTGGCCGGAGAACGTGTCGATATTGTATTGTGGTCAGATGACCCAGCGACCTTCATTATTAATGCGCTATCACCCGCAGAAATCAGCAGTATTATGGTTGATGAAGAAAAGCATAGTATGGATATTGTGGTTGATAATGATAATCTGGCACAAGCAATTGGACGCAGTGGACAGAATGTACGGCTTGCTTCAGAACTCACTGGTTGGGTGCTAAATATTATGACCATAGAAGAATCCCAAGCCAAGCACGAAAAAGAATCGTCACAATTATGTCAACTTTTTATGCACAAATTGGATGTTGATGAAGAAATAGCAGAAATACTCGTTCAAGAAGGCTTTACTACGTTGGAAGAAGTAGCTTATGTGCCCCTAAATGAAATGCTGGAAATTGAGTCTCTTGATGCAGAAATTGTTAATGAAATACGTAATCGGGCTCGTAACGTTCTGCTGACAGATGCCATAGCAAATGAAGAAAAAGTGGAACATGTAGCGGAGGATCTACTTGCATTAGAAGGAATGGATATTAATATTGTTCGCGAACTAGCGGCTAAGGGCATTAATACTCAAGCTGATTTGGCTGACTTAGCTGCAGATGATTTGGTTGAAATGACAGGTATCGATATTGAACGTGCAAATCAGCTGATTATGAAAGCACGTGAACCGTGGTTTACTTAAGTCAAATCGATGCGGTAATAATAGCGTATTAAAGTGTTAAAACGTTTTATTTTGAAAAAATCTGTCTGTAGTTTTGATTGTTGAAAGGTTATAAATGGCTCAAACGAGTGTAGAACAATTTGCTAATGAATTAGGGTTGCTGCCAGCAGTCTTATTGGAGCAACTTAATGCTGCTGGTGTTAGAAAGCTGTTAATAGAAGACAATCTGACAGAACAAGATAAAACCAGGCTTCTTGATTATCTCAGGAAAACCCATGGGTCTACAGAAGCTAAAAATAAGGTTACTCTTACACGCCGCCAAACTTCAGAGATCCGGCAATCGGATAGCACGGGTAGAGCCCGAACTATCCAAGTTGAGGTTAGGAAAAGACGCGTCCTGACGAAACCTACGCCTGGAGACCTCGATTCTGTTTCAGCTCCGATCGAATCAACCGGAACGGCAAGTCATCCAGCGACTAAAGAATCTGTTATTGACGCAGAACAAATGGCACTGCGTAACGAAGAAGCAAGAAAACAAGCAGAATTAATAGCCCGTCAAGCTGAAGAAGTTAAACAAAAAAGAGCACGCAAGAAAGCTGAAGATATCGAAAATACAAAGAAAAAACAACCTGAAGCTTCCGTTAATGAAACCCCAGATTTAATTAAACAAACAGTGCTCGTAGCTGCAGAATCGGAACAACCGATTCAGACTCAACCACCTTCAGTCTCTACCGAAGGAACATTACATAAACCAACAGAAAAATCTGAAGAAAAAGCTGAAAAAAAGAAAAAGCAACAAGCTAAGCAGCAAGCTGTTTGGAAAGATGAAAATATTAAGAAACGCAGCGTTAAAACTCGGGGCGACATCTCTACTGTACAAGGTTGGCGCACACGCAGAGAAAAGCATAACAAACCAACCCAGTCAGAGGAACAGAATATTCACGGCTTTTCTGCACCGACAGAGCCTATTGTACGTGAAATAATGGTGCCAGAGACCATCTCTGTAAGTGCATTAGCTCAAAAAATGTCTGTTAAAGCGGCTGATGTCATCAAGGTACTCATGAAAATGGGCAGTATGGTGACCATCAATCAAATGCTTGATCAAGATACGGCTATGATAGTCGTGGAAGAAATGGGGCATATAGCAAAATATGCCGAACTGGATAACCCGGAAAACTTGCTGATTGACAGCGAAGCATTGGCTACCGAAGCAGAATTAGCACCACGTGCACCAGTTGTAACAGTAATGGGTCACGTCGACCATGGCAAAACTTCTTTGCTGGATTATATTCGTCGCACTCGAGTAGCTGGAGGTGAGGCTGGAGGAATAACTCAGCATATTGGTGCATATCATGTGGAAACCGATCATGGCATGATAACTTTTCTGGATACACCTGGCCATGAAGCTTTTACCGCAATGCGAGCGCGGGGCACTAAAATCACTGACATTGTTATTCTAGTAGTTGCAGCTGACGATGGCGTTATGCCTCAAACTATTGAAGCAATTCATCATGCTAAAGCAGCAAAAATTCCTATCATCGTAGCCGTCAATAAAATTGATAAACCTGAAGCTAATGTTGAAAGAATCCGGCATGAATTAGTTGCTCATGCAGTAGTTCCAGAAGATTGGGGAGGCGATACTATATTTGTTGAAGTATCCGCTAAAACTGGCCAAGGTATTGACACTTTATTAGAAAGCATTTTACTGCAAGCCGAAGTATTGGAATTAAAAGCATCAACAAACATCCCCGCTAAAGGTGTCGTGATTGAATCACGCTTAGATAAAGGTCGCGGTCCTGTTGCGACTATCCTCGTACAATCGGGAGTTTTAAAGCGAGGAGACGTCTTGTTGGCCGGTGCTGTTTATGGCAAGGTACGTGCCATGAATGATGAAAATGGCAAAGCTATTAAACAAGCAGGCACATCAATCCCGGTTGAAATTCAAGGCCTAGCAGAGGTGCCTGAGGCTGGCGAAATTGTTTTTGTGTTAAATGATGAACGTAAAGCGCGAGAGATTGCCTTGTTTAGGCAAGGTAAATACCGTGATGTCAAACTTGCCAAACAACAAGCGGCAAAGCTAGAAAGTGTTTTTGATCAACAAGAAGATGTTAAGGTTCTTGCATTGATTATTAAAGCAGACGTTCAAGGATCATGCGAAGCGTTAGCTTATGCATTACAAAAACTTTCAACTGACGAAGTAAAAGTAAACATCATTCACAGCGGAGTAGGCGCTATTATCGAATCCGATATCAATCTGTCATTAGCATCAAAAGCTGTAGTGATTGGTTTCAATGTCCGTGCAGATGCCGGTGCACGCAAACTGATAGCAACAAGCGGTGTTGATGTACGCTACTATAATATTATTTATGAAGCCGTAGATGAAGTTAAAGCTGCGCTTTCTGGTATGATGGCGCCTGATCGCAAAGAAAATATTATAGGTCTCATTGATATCCGTGAAATCTATCGTATTCCAAAAGTTGGTGTGGTTGCCGGCTGCTATGTAATTGATGGTATCGTAAAAAGAACCTCGCAAGTTAGAGTATTACGAGACGGATTAGTTATTCACAGCTCTGAACTTGATTCTCTAAAACGATTCAAAGACGATGTGAAAGAAGTAAGAGAAGGTTTTGAGTGTGGCCTATCCCTAAAAAACTTTAATGATATTCAAGTTGGAGACCAACTGGAAGTATATGAGATTGTTGAAACAGCGAGAACCTTATAGGATTTACTTTAAGCAGCACCATTCTTATGTCCAGAGACTATTCCCGCGCATTGCGCGTCGCTGATCAGATTCAACGTGATTTAGCTGATCTATTACAAAATGAAATCAAAGATCCCCGTATTGGCCATATTACTATTACTGCAGTAGAAGTAACACGTGATTATAGCCACGCGAAAGTGTTTTACACTTCATTAGCCGGCAAAGAAGAAAAATTCTTGGTGGAAAATGGACTCGAGCATGCAAAAGGTTTTTTACGTTCGAATTTGTCGCATCGCTTAAAACTGCGAATTATTCCAGAATTACATTTTGTTTACGATGAGTCCGTTGAGCGTGGTGCTCGCTTATCGAAATTAATTGACGAAGCGATTGCTCAGGACAAGAACATGCATTCCATTGATTAAGAAATTGAAACAAGCATACTTGCTACGCGTATACCACTAAGTAAGCCATTGCCAAAGCAATCTATCAAACGAAATATCAGCGGCATTCTGTTATTGGATAAACCTTATGGAATTTCATCCAATAAAGCGGTGCAAATTATCAAACGAATCTTTTCCGCTGCCAAGTGTGGACATACCGGTACATTGGATCCAATGGCAACTGGACTGTTACCTCTTTGTTTAGGAGAAGCCACCAAATTTTCATCGATACTTCTAGGTGCCGATAAAACATATGAAGCCGCACTAAGACTTGGTTTTCTAAGTACTACCGGAGATGCTGAAGGCGAGATCGTGCAAGTCGCAACAACTTCCATCCCCCCCAGTCTATTGCAGTGTGAACAAGTGTTAAGTCACTTTATTGGCAAAATCCGACAAATACCGCCGATGTATAGCGCATTGAAGCATAATGGCAAGCCGCTATATGCCTACGCAAGAAAAGGCGAAACAATTGAACGACCTCCGCGAGAAATCCATATCTACGATATATCGATCAAGTCACTTATAGAAAATGAATTGCAGTTAAGTATCCACTGCGGCACAGGCACTTATATCCGCACCTTGGCAGAAGATATTGGTAAAGCTTTAGGATGCGGTGGGGCGTATCTGACCCGATTAAGGCGCACCACTATTGATCATATTGATTTATCACACGCGCAAACTCTATCGGTATTGGAAGAAGTAGCCCCAGTTAACCGCGATAAATATCTATTACCTATCGATCACTTTTTAAAAAAATTTCCTGCAATTATCCTGGATGAATTGGCGGCAGTACACATTATGCAAGGACGCATGGTAACCAATCTAAATATTGATGTTAAACTAATCAATAATCTTGTACGTCTCTATAATTGTCAGGAGCAATTCTTGGGACTGGGTGAAATTACCAACGAACGAAAAATAGTATCGAAACGCTTGCTAGCCAATTCTTCATAGCCTATCGCGTTCGAAACATGAAATAAACCGCCCCCATCATACACAAAGTAGCCCACAAATAATCTAATTTGAGCGGCTCTTTCAAATACAATAATGCAAAGGGTACAAATACAGTGAGTGTGATAATTTCTTGTAAAATCTTGAGTTGTGCCACTGTGAGCACCGTATAGCCGATGCGATTGGCAGGAACTTGCAGCATATATTCAAAAAACGCAATTCCCCAACTAATCAAAGCAGCTATAATCCAGGGTTTATGGTTCAAATCTTTCAAATGAGCATACCAAGCAAACGTCATGAATATATTGCTCATTGTCAGTAATAAAATAGTTTGCCAAATCTCTCGCATAAAACTAGTACAACGCAGCACGCAACAGTTGAAAATCAGATTCCCAATTCACTCCAAATTTCATCGACTCGTTTCCTAATCGTATCATTCATCACTATCGGTATCCCCCATTCTCGAGTAGTCTCACCAGGGAATTTATTGGTAGCATCCAGCCCCATTTTTCCACCCAAACCAGACACCGGACTGGCAAAGTCAAGATAATCAATCGGAGTATTCTCAATAATCAAGGTATCACGCGCTGGATCGACACGCGTAGTAATCGCCCAGATCACTTCTTTCCAATCGCGCACATTGATATCATCATCAGTGACAATAATGAACTTGGTGTACATAAATTGCCGCAAAAAACTCCAAATACCAAACATGACGCGTTTGCTATGGCCGGCATATTGCTTTTTCATACTCACCACCGCCATCCGGTACGAACATCCCTCTGGTGGCAGATAAAAATCGGTAATTTCCGGAAATTGCTTTTGCAATAACGGCACAAATACTTCATTCAGCGCTACACCAAGAATTGCCGGTTCATCCGGTGGTTTCCCGGTATACGTAGAATGGTAGATCGGATTACGGCGCATAGTAATGCGTTCAATGGTAAATACTGGAAACATTTCCTGCTCGTTATAATAACCGGTATGGTCACCATATGGCCCTTCCAGGGCGGTTTCTCCAGGATGAATAGCACCTTCCAGCACGATTTCGGCACTTGCAGGCACTTGCAGGTCATTGCCGATGCATTTCACCACCTCAGTCTTCGCACCACGTAACAGGCCAGCAAACTGATATTCACTCAAACTATCCGGAACTGGCGTAACTGCACCCAGAATGGTTGCAGGATCGGCGCCTAAGGCTACTGCTAACGGATAGGGTTTACCAGGATTTGCCAGAGTAAATTCACGAAAATCCAGCGCGCCTCCCCGATGCGCCAGCCAACGCATGATTACCTTATTGGAACCAATCACTTGCTGCCGATAGATACCCAAATTTTGACGAGTCTTATTAGGCCCTCGCGTTACGGTCAAACCCCAAGTTATCAGCGGTGCGACATCCCCCGGCCAGCATGTCTGAATCGGTATCCGGCTCAAATCGACTTCGTTGCCTTCCCATATAATTTCTTGGCACGGTGCACTGCTCAATTCTCTCGGTGCCATAT
>WBZQ01000550.1_pt1 | contig 29595 bp, 15 predicted proteins | sample 5204251 | NCBI WGS metagenome assembly WBZQ01 (sample SAMN12412402, study PRJNA552823) | activated sludge metagenome | isolation source: activated sludge from nitrification reactor of wastewater treatment plant... | place: USA: Virginia | collected 2017-09 | reverse complement strand
GGCTCGGGTTCCATCACAAGCGCTCGAACGGACCATAAATCGGAGGCGCCGTCTTGGAAGTAATGCTTGACGATCGGTGGTGCTGCGATCAACAGGCTGCTGTTCTCCAGGTTGCGCCGGATGGCGAACAGATTGCCCATCATCATTTCGGTACCTTCCTCGGAAGTCAGCAGTTCGGGATAAGCCGACTCCACCGGCTCGAAGGAAAGGCCGTAACTTTTCACCAGATTTTCAAACGTTTTCGCCGTAGAAAGGGTCACGGTATGGCCGCGGCGCGCCAGGGCGCGTCCCAATACCGCGTATGGCTGGACGTCTCCGCGGGTTCCCAATGTGAGCAGTGCAATCTTCATGGCATTCCGAAGCAGGGCTACCGGGAAAAATGTCGTGCCATCGCCGGGAACTGCCTCGCTCAAAAAACGGGTCAGGCGACGACCTTGCGATCGCCGCCTGACGTAAATTCCAAAAGACTGGCGCAACTATATCCCATCAACTAGCGCAACACGGTAATCTTTTCCGCCTGGATCAGATTACCACGGGCGTCGCGGATAGACACGAGGTACAGGCCCTGCGGATAATCGCCGACGTTCAGGAAAGCGTCGCCGGCGCCGTCGAATTCGAGTGTCTGCCATCGGCGTTGCAGCAGGTCGGTTACTTCTACCGTAAATATACCCCTGGCGGCGCCGGTCGGGTGGACGGTAACCACGTTGTTGGCCGGGTTGGGGAACACCGAAAAGGCAGGCGCAGGCAGGTGGCCGAAACCAGTGGCCGCCAGCGCCTCCTGCAGGCTGCCGTAGGCCGGGCCGGGGTTGGCTTTCAGATAAGCGCTGAGCACCTCTTCGGGGACGATGGTCACCGGCAGGGAAGCACCTTCATCCGATCTTTCGTGGCAGCAGCCGCACACGACGATAACCGGATTGCAGGCCACTACCTGCCGGCAATAGGCGTAGGGGTCCGACCAGGGCGTTTCCACACACAGTTGGTTCGGGTATATGGCCCGGATACGAACGGTAAAGCAATCCCAGCCGGCAGGTATCTGCCAAGGTGAAGCGCTTACGGTAATATTCGGGGGAGACGGCAGATTCGGCGCACAACAGCCGCTGCCGCCGTCGAAGTCGATATCCAGTTCGTAGCCGACCGCGCCGGCCACCCCCACCCAAGAGATCTGCGGAATGCCCGGCACATAACTAACCGAGCCGTCCGGACGGCAGAATTTGGTGATGGGTTGCTCGCATTGGACGGAGAATGGTTTGCGGTCGCAACAAACGGGTGAATAGCCGTCTTCCCAGAAGCAGCAGAATTGGGCCGGGTTGGTAATACGTACGGAATTGATGCTGTTCAACTGGCCGGTGACATAGGTGCCTGTGGCGCCGTTTTTCCAGACAATCTGGTAGGGCGGGCCGACCGGCAATCCGGTGCTTTTGCGGAATACGCCGAGGGTAACCGAAGTGCCGCTGACGGCATTACATACGTTCTGACAACCGTCGGGGAATACCAGGTTCAGGGCAGCATCCCGGGCGTCGCCGCAACCGGCGATAAAGAAGTCGGAGAAACCTTCGCAGGGGCCCTCGCAGGCCGGCGGGCAGACCGGGCCGATCTTGAATTCACAGATGTCGGTCCAGGTGCCCGGGATCGGCGGTCCGGAGTAATAATACCGGGTATAGCTCAGCGAATAGCAGGCGCCCGGAGGAATGATGATCGGATTTTGTCCGTTGTGCGGAACCGGGCTGTTATCGTTCGGCCCGCTGCCAAATACCCTCCAATTGACCTCGTGGACGTAAGGAGTAGGTACGACGGGAATTCCCGTAACCGCATCTACCAGGGTCAGAAGCACATTGCCGCAATCGTCGCAGCGTTCCACCACCTTTACCCCGCAGCCGCTGGTGTCGCAGCGGGCATCGCCGGCGAGGCTGTCGTAGCAGAGCCACTGTTCGTCCTGGAAGCGGAATACCTCCACCGTGTAGTGGACGGTCTGCCCGGGAGGCGCCGCCACGGTAGTAGGATTGGCGTGCCCGGATGCAGCGCCCCCCCAGTTGATGTTGTACGTAGCGGGATCGATCAGGTTGTTGTTCTGGTCCAGCAGGGAAAGCACCACCTGATTTTCCACGCAGACCTGCTCCACGTGATATACCGGGCACAGGCAGGAGGTACAGCAGGTATCGTTCAGGATTACCCGGGTAGTATCGGCCAGCCGGCAGGATACCTCTTCGCTGCTGAAGGACCATTCGAAGTCCAGGGTAACGGGCAGGTTACTGCAATCGTCGTGAATGTAGATCCGGGTATTCGGATCATGGGGATTTTCGAACGTAACCGAACATCCGCTGCTGCAGGAAAGAAGCCTCCAGGTTCCCTGTGTTCCGCACCCGTACGGATTGTTGCCGTTCAGCCGGATATCGGGATCCACACAACAGTGTATCTGATCGGTGCCGGCGGTTACCGGCCTGGCTTCCGCCACGTTGATGGTCAGGATCTTGGTGACAGGACAGGTGACGGGCGAAGAATTAAGGCTAACTGATTTGACGACTATCTCAAAGACAAATTGCCCGCATCCATCCACCTCTAGTTTTAAAAATTCGTTCTCACTTACCGTAGCAGGCAGGGAAGAGCCGGGAGGCTGGCTCAAAACGGAGATTTCGGAATGGTGGGGAACGTAGTTGACAACCTCGAAATAATCGCCGATCCGGACGAATTCCGTTCCGTCGCTGCACAGGAAATTTACGTTCTCCGACTTCATTTTGACATCCGGGCTGCCGAAAAACCAAATATCGGCCTCGGAAGTGCATTTTTGCCAACAAATACCCGGTTGTGCCAGCAATTCCTGGATATAACTCCAGTTCTGCTCCGGGTCGGTGTAAGGCAATTCGATTTCCTGATTCGGCAGCGGCCCTTCGCAATCGGGATCAAGGAAATACCGGGTTGCCCTTACTTTGATAACGGCCGAGGTCACACTCAGATCAATATCCTGCAGGACAGTTACATCCGATTGATAGTCATGAGGGGTTGCTACGGAAAGCGCGGAAGCCGGGTAAGGTTCCCACTCATAAATGGCGTTTTTCAACTGGTTGAACTCGAAATGGTACGAAGTGCCCGCCGGAATAAGATTATCGCATTCCGCTATAGCAATGGAATGGCCAATGAAGAAATCGCCGGTTTGCAATACCGAACAGGCTATCTGATATGTGGAGGCCGGGCAGGCTTCATTGGTAACGGTGTACTCAAAAGTATAGTTGCCCGGTTCGGACAAGGTTACCACGGCATAGCCAAGGGCTGTAATCTCCTGTGCCGGGTCGAAAGTCGCCGTCGCGTTGGGCGGAAGATCCGTTACGCTCCAGGTACCCGCCCCGCCGCACCCCGGCCGGTCGCCCCGAAGGGTAAGCGTATTCGTACAGGAAGGGCAACCCGGAAAAATACGCCCTTCGATGATGCCGTCCAGATTCGGATCCTGCGGTTGAACGAAGGTCACTTTAACCATCGCGGTGCTGTTACAACCCTCATTTTTAATGGTGTAACTGAGATCATACGTGCATTCTCCCTGAGTAGTGGCCGCGTATCCCGAGCGGACCAGGTGGTAAGTAGTCGGCGAAGTTTTGGTCCAGGTAACCAACCCGTCGTCCGGCAGAATGGACAGTGCGCTCTGCTCCAGGTTGCCGGGAAGATTTACGGTGATATCGGCCTCGTGGCATACGGTAAAATGCCCGTCCTGGGTGCCATCCGGCTCGATGATCTGCGCCTGCGTAACAGGCGGTGAGACAAAGGCCGTCATGTCGTCGCACACCCGGTCCTGAACGCCGTCGCCGTTCGTGTCCTTGCACAGGGCGCAAAACCGGAAATTGTACTGACCGGGTGCCCAGTTGCCCCCGCCGTTATTGACGGTCACGTTATAATTGTTCGGTCCGGGGGAGAAGGTAACCGGCATGGGAGGAGTCGGGAGCACCTGCCAGCCGATGTTCGTCAAGGGCGGAACATCGTAAGAGGCCGATACCGGCGCCTCTAAAACCATGGGATCGGTAACGCAAATGGTAATGTCGGGGCCGGCGTTGGCCGCACAACCTCCTTCTCCGATCTGGCCGAACAGCGTAACGGCCATACCAAGCATGAAAATGGTTAAAAGCGATTTCATAGAATTCTGCGTGTGGGTGAAAAATGTTCGGGTAAATACACAGCGATGCCAGGCCACGCGCCTGCGCGCACCACATTTTTTTGATTTTCAGCATCTTTTGAATGAAATACCGGAACACTACGCCCTGCGGCATGGTGTGGACCGGTGGAATAAGGAAGCAGGCGGCCTGAACCTGACCAAAGATACACCCGGCGTTTATGCACTAAAATATTAAGATCATAAGCCTGTACTTTGGGTTCTTATCCCTGTCAAAAGGCCTGTTTTCGGCGCTGGCCCGGCAGGACAACACCTACCGGGCCAGCGCCGAAAACAGGTCAGGCGGCGACCTTGCGGTCGCCGCCTGACTAAATTCAAATAACTGTTACGTATATGCCGGATGTACTACCGCAATACGGTGATCTTTTCCGCCTGGATCAGGTTGCCCTGGGCGTCGCGGATCGTTACGATGTAGAGGCCTTTGGGATAATCACTGACGTTCAGGTAAGCATCGCCGGCGCCGTCAAAATCCAGCGTTAGCCGCTGGCGCTGCAGCATATCGGTAACCTGGACCGTGAATACTCCTTTGGTCGCTTGCGCCGGATGGACGGTAATCGCATCGTTGGCCGGGTTGGGGAACACCGAGAAGGACGGTGTGGCCTCCGAAATGTAGCCGATAGCGGTAAGCGCCTCCTGCAGCGAAGGATAGGCCGGTCCGGGGTGAGCCTTCAGGTAAGCCTTCAATTCCTCTTCGGATACCATGACGACCGGCAGGGACATAAACTCTTCCGACCTGCCGTGGCCGCAGCACCCGCAAACAGTAATAACGGGGTCGCAAACCACTACTTTCGGGCAGTATACGTACGGCGCCGACCATTCCGAGCCTTCACAAACGCCCTCGGGATAAATAGCCCGAACGCGGATGGTGAAGCAATCCCAGGTGAGCGGGATCGGCCACGGCGAACTGGTTACGGTGATGTACTGGGTCGGATTACCGTTCGGCTCGCAGCATTTCTCTTCGCCGCCGCCGTCGAAGCTGATCTCCAGTTCGTAACCGACGGCGCCGGCCACACCGATCCAGGAGATCTGGGGGACGCCGTTTACGTAGGTTACCGTGCCGTCCGGTTTGCAGTATTTGGTAATGGGTTGCTCGCAGCGGACGGCAAAAGGTTCGCGGTCGCAGCAAACCGGCAGATAGGCGTCTTTCCAGAAGCAGCAGGGCCGTTGTTTACTCGTAATGGTGACCGAATTGATGGTCGAGAGTTGTCCGTTCACGTAGGTGCCGGTGCTGCCGTTTTCCCACACGATGTTGTATTGGGTCGGGTCGACCGGCAGGCCGGTGCTGGTGTGGAACACGCCCAGCGTCACGTAGGATCCGGTCACGGAATTACAAACATTGAAACAGCCGCCGGGGAAAGTCAGGTTAAGCGTCTGGTCCAATACGTCGCCACAGCCGGCAATAAAGAAATCCGGGAAGTTCTGACAGGGACCGGGGCATTCGATGGCGGGGCAAATGGGGCCTTCCTCAAAGTCGCAGATGTCCGTCCAGGTACCCGGAATGGGCTGTTGGCCCGGTGCGTAGTAATAACGCCGGTAATCGATTTTATAACAGGCGCCCGGAGGAAGGGTGATCGGGTTCACATGCGGAACACCCAGAGGCGACGTGTCGTCGGCGCCCTCGCCGTAGATCAGCCAGCGGATCTCATGCACGAAGGGAATCTCGACTACCGGCAGGCCGGTTACGATATCTACCAGCGTCAGGGTGATGTTCCCGCATTCGTCGCAACTTTCCACTACGCGCACGCCGCATCCTTCCGGCTGCGTGGGCGGGCAATAAGCGGAGCCGGTAAGCATATCGCTGCAAACCCGGTTTCCGTTCTCCACCAGGTACACATCTACCGTAAAGGGCATGGGTACGCCGGGAGTAGCGGGGACGGCAAACGGGTTGGTCGAACCCGGGGTGCCGTTCACGTTCCAATTGACGGTATAAACCGTAGCGTCGATGGGCGTATTGTTTTGGTCCAGCAGGGTAAGGACCACCTGGCCTTCCACGCAAGCCCAGTTAACATGATATTCCGGGCAGTGGCAGGAGGTACAACAGATGGAATCGAGGGTGACACGGGTGGTATCGGTCAGCAGGCACGACGGGTCTTCGCTGTTGAACGACCATTCGAAATCCATAACGACGGGCAGGTTCCGGCAGTCGTCGTGAACGGTAATCCGGGTATTGGGGTCATGCGGGTCGTCGAAATCGACCGTGCATCCGCTGCTGCAATAAATCAGTTTCCAGGTTCCCTGCGCGCCGCACTCGAAGGGGTTGTTTCCGTTCAGGCGGATATCGGGGTCCACGCAACACCGGATCTGGTCCGTTCCGGCGCTGACCGGCTGGGCTTCTTCGAGCGTGATCGTCAGTATCCGGGTGGTTGTACAGACGATCGGCGGAGAGACGGCATAATTGTAGGTCTTGGCATTGATCTCAAATACATACTGGCCGCATCCGTCCACTTGCAGTTGCAGGAAGTCGTATTCGCTCACCGGTGAAGACAACGACGATCCGGGCGGCTGGCTCAACACATTGATTTCGGCAAAATACGGAGTTCCGTTCGTAACATCGAAATAGTCGCCCAAACGAACCGTTTCCGAGCCGTCGGTACACAGGAAACTAACATTTTCCTGGTCCATTTTTACCGTGGGCGCGCCATAAAACCGGACGTACGCGACGTTAACGCAGGTAGCGAAGCAAATACCCGGCTTCTTGATCAGTTCCTGGATGTAATTCCAGTTTTCGTCCGCGTTGCTGTACGGCAGTATGATTTCTTCATACGGCAGGGGGCCTTCACAATCCGGGTCCATAAAGAATTTGGTAGCGGTGACCGTGATGCCCGTTCCATAAATGCCCAGATCGATGTCCTGCAGGGCCGTAACGTCGGATTGGTAATCATGCGGGGTGGCTACGCCCAACAGCGCCGCATTGTCCGGTATCCAGTTGTAGATGGTATTGGGTAACTGGAGAAACTCGAAGTGATACGTGGTGCCCTTGGGGATTTTGTTGTCGCACAGCGTGACGATCTTGTCGTACCCGATGGTAAACTCCCCGACCTGAAATATGCCGCAGGTGATCTGGAAGGATGAATTAGCGCACGGATCGATGTTGGTGACGTCGTACTGGAAGGTGTAGGTTCCGGGTTCCGACACGGTTACCACTGCGTCGCCGGTCAGGGGATTCGTATAAACGGGATCGAAGTCCCAGGTGGCGCCCGGGGGTGATTGCACTACGGTCCAAACGCCCTGTCCGTCGCAGCCGGGCCGGTCGCCCTCCAGAGACACCCTGTTGGTACAAAGAGGGCAGCCCGGACGGATGTGGCCTTCGATGGTGCCGTCGAGGTTGCCGTCCTGAGGTTGTATGAATTTCACGGTGGTATTCACCCGGCTTTCACAACCGCCGTTGCTGATGACGTAGGAAAGCGTGTATTCGCAGGTACCCTGGAACGGCGATCCGTGCCCCGTCCGCACCAGGTGATAGGTGGTAGCGGAGGTCTGCACGATGTGAACCAGGCCGTCGGAAGGAAGGATGGAAAGGGCGGAAAGTTCGCCGTTGGCGGCAGCATTCACCATAACATCCCCCTCGTGGCAGAGTGTAAAATGGCCGTCCTGTGTCCCGTCCGGCTCGATGATCTGGGCCTGGGTAGCCGGCGGCGTTACGGTTACCACCGACTCGTCGCAGACTACATCCTTCACTCCGTCATTGTTCAGGTCGCGGCAGGTCGCACAGAATTTAAAGTTGTAAGTGCCGGGGTTCCAGGTGGCGCTTCCGTCGGTCACGGTAACGTCGAAACTGTTGGAATTGGGCAGGAAACTGACCGGTGGGGTTACAAACCCGGCCGACCAGCTGATGTTGGTCGGCGACGACAGGTCGTAATCGAGCGACATGGGCGCGTTGAGCGTCATGGGTTCGTTAAAACAAATGGTCTGGTCGGGGCCGGCATTGGCGGCACATTCGGCCGGCTTCTCTTTCTGGCCGTGCAGCACCGCAGCCAGACAAAGCAAAAAAACGGTTAAAATCGATTTCATCGAAGAAACATGATTGTGAGTGAAACAATGTTTGGGTAGAGTCAAAAGAATTTCATGTCGTGTGGCATGAGCACACAACAGTTTTTGATTTTCAACATGTTAGGAGTGGAACAACCACGTAGTGCCCGCATGGCACACGCCTTGAATCCTTGTGTTTATTTGCGGATTAAAAAACAGGCGGCCGCTTTTGACCAAAGGCATACTTTATCTTCCGGTCGCTACAAAGATTCGGCGCGCCCGCCTGGCCGCCAATAACACTTTTACCAACAAATTCCGGGTATAAAAAAAGAAAGCCCGGTTCACACCGGTTAAAACTTCAGTTTCAACCGGTGCAAACCAGGCTTTTTTATCTAAAAATCGTAACGGGAAGAGCCGGTTTTTCCTGAAACAACCGGTTTTCTAACGAAACACCTGCTGCCATTCGCCCCGGCAAGGCGCATTCACTCCTTTCCGGGATCAAACAGCCGCCGGTTATTGCCTCCCCGGCAATGCATCTACCGCAATACGGTGATCTTCTCCGCGTGGATCAGGTTGCCCCCGGAATCGCGGATCGACACGATGTACAGGCCTTTCGGGTACTCGCCGACGTTCAGGAAGGCATCCCCGGAACTGTCAAACTCGAGCCGGTGCCACTGGCGTTGCAGCATATCGGTAACCTGCACGGTAAACACACCTTCGGCAACGCCGGCCGGGTGGATGGTGAGCACGTCGTTGGCCGGGTTGGGGAACACCGTGAAAGCCGGCCCGGTCAGGTTGCCGTAACCGGTAGCGGTAAGCGCATCCTGCAGGCTGGCATAAGCCGGACCGGGGTTGGCTTTCAGGTAGTCGTTCAAAACTTCCTCCGGCACTACGGTGACGGGAAGCGATACTCCTTCATCCGACCTGCCGTGGCAGCAGCCGCAAACGATAATGACCGGGCTGCAGGCAATTTCCCTTTCACAGTAAATATAGGGATCCGACCACGGCGTATCCATGCAGAGGTCGTTCGGGTAGACAGCGCGGATGCGTACGGTGAAACAATCCCAGTCCAGCGGGATCGGCCACGGTGAATTCCCGGTGGGAATTTTCTTTATGCTGCCGTCTCCTTCGCAGCATTCGCTTCCGCCAAACGTGATCTCCAGTTCGTAACTCGTTGCGCCGGCAACCCCGATCCAGGAAAGTTGCGGAATACCGGGTACGTAGGTGATCGAACCGTCCGGCTTGCAGTATTTGGTAATGGGTTGCTCGCACATGACGGAGAACGGCGCCCGGTCGCAACATACAGGCGTGTAACCGTCTTCCCACACACAGCAGGGCTGGTTCGGATTGGTAACGGTAACCGTGTTGATGGTGTTCAACTGCCCGTTGGCATAAGTGCCTACCGTGTTGTTTTCCCATCTGACCACATACGGCGGGAGAACCGGCAACCCGGTGCTCTTGTGGAACACGCCGAGCGTCACCGTCCAGCCCGTAACGGAATTGCAGACATTATAGCAGTTGGCCGGGAAAGTCAGGTTCAGCGACTGGTCCAGTGCGTCGCCGCAGCCGGCAATGAAGAAATCGTTGAAGTCTTCGCAGGGGCCATCGCAGGACGGCGGGCAGACCGGTCCGAGGTCGAACTTGCAGATGTCGGTCCAGGTGCCCGGAATGGGGTAAGGCTGGCCGTTGGCATAGTAGTAACGAACATAGTGCAGCTCGTAGCAGGCGCCCGGCGGCACAATGATCGGGTTCTCGCCGTTGTGCGGCGACGGGCTGTTGTCGTTCGGTCCGTTGCCGTAAATTTTCCAGCGGATCTCGTGTACGAACCAGGTTTCCACAATGGGCAATCCGGTATTGGCATCTACGAGCGTAACAATGGTGTTGCCGCAACTATCACAGCGTTCCACCACTCTTACGCCGCAGGCGATGGTATCACAACGGGCGTCGCCGTAAAGGCTGTCGTAACACAATTTTTGCTCCCCGTCCTGCCGGTACACTTCCACCGTGTAATGGATGGTCTGGCCGGCCGGCGCCGCTACCGAAACCGGGTTGGCGGTACCGGTCGCGTTGCCGCCCCAAAGAATGGTGTAGTCGCCGTCATCGATCAGATGGTTGTTCTGGTCCAGCAGCGAAAGTGTGACCCGGCCGTTCACACAAGACCAGTCTACGTGATATTCGGGGCAGTCGCAGGAAGTACAACAAATTGAATCCAGAATAATACGGGTGGTGTCCGCGAGCAGGCACGACGGGTCTTCGCTGTTGAACGACCATTCGAAATCGAGGATAACCGGCAGATTGGCGCAATCGTCGTGGATGGTGATGCCGGTGTTGGGGTCATGCGGGTCGTCGAAATCGACCGTGCATCCGCTGCTGCAATACACGAGCTTCCAGGTGCCCTCGGCGCCGCATTCGAACGGATTGTTGCCGTTCAGACGGATATCGGGATCCACGCAGCACCGGATCTGGTCCGTACCTGCGCTTACCGGCTGGGCTTCTTCGAGGGTGATCGTGAGTACCCGGGTGGTGGTACAAATAATGGGCGGAGAAACCGAGTAATTCGACGTGCTGGCGTTTATCTCAAAAACAAACTGGCCGCATCCGTCCACCTGCAATTGCAGGAAATCGTATTCGCTTACCTGTGAGGGGAGCGTCGATCCGGACGGCTGACTCAAAACATTGATGGTCGCATAATATGGAACACCGTTCGTGACGTCAAAATAGTCGCCCAGGCGTACCGTTTCCGACCCGTCGGTGCAAAGGAAATTGATGTGCTCCTCGTCCATTTCAACCGTAGGAGAACCATCAAATTTGATATATGCTACGGAGACACAGGAGTCAATACAAATTTTAGGATCGTTCAATAATTCGCGGATAAAATTCCAGTTTTCGTTGGGGTCGTCGGACGGCAACGGAATCTCCTGGTAAGACAGAGGGCCTTGACAGTCGGGGTCCAGAAAATATTTGGTAGCCGTCACGGTTATCACCGCCTCATAAATACCCAGGTTGATGTCCTGAAGTGCAGTGACATCAGATTGATAGGTATGCGGCGTGGCCACGCTGAATTGCGCGGGATTGGGTATCCAGTTGTAAATGGCATTGTTCAACTGGACAAACTCGAAATGATAGGTTGAACCAATCGGGATGATGTTGTCGCATTGCGTAATTACCTTGTCATCTCCAATCGTAAATTCACCGACCTGAAATACCTCGCAGGTAAGCCGGAAAGTGGAATTATTACAGGGATTAATGCCGCTGACATCATACTGTAAGGTATAGATACCTGGCAAAGACACTGTTACCACGGCATCGCCGGTCAGGGGATTGGTATAAAGCGGATCAAACGACCAGGTCGCGCCTGCCGGGGCTTGCACCACACTCCACACTCCCTGTCCGTCGCAGCCGGGGCGGTCGCCAAATAATCTTAAAACATTACTACACAACGGGCAGGCCGGATCGACATGACCTTCGATTGTGCCGTCGAGATTACCGTCCTGGGGCTGTATGAATTTTACGGTAGTGGTCACACGGCTCTCGCAACCGCCGTTGGTGATGACGTAGGAAAGCGTGTATTCGCAGGTACCCTGAAAGGGCGACGTATGACCAGTCCGCACCAGGTGATAGGAAGTGGGAGACGTTTGCACGATTTGAACCAGACCATCGGCAGGCAGTATTGTAAGCGCTGAGCTCTCTCCGTTCGCCGGCGCATTTACCGTAACATTGCCCTCGTGGCAGAGCGTAAAGTGGCCGTCCTGCGTCCCGTCGGGCTCGGTGATCTGAGCCTGGGTAGCCGCCGGCTTGACGGTTACGACCGTCTCGTCGCAGACTATGTCCTTCACGCCGTCATTGTTCAGGTCCCGGCATGTCGCACAGAATTTAAAGTTGTAAGTACCAGGATTCCAGGTGGGGCTTCCGTTGGTCACCGTGACGTCGAAACTGTTGGCGTTGGGAAGAAAGGAGACCGGAGGAGAAACAAAGCCGGCAGACCAACTGATATTGGCCGGTGAGGAAAGGTCGTAATCAAGCGACACGGGCGCGCTGAGCGTCATGGGTTCGTTGTAACAAATGGTTTGGTCGGGGCCCGCATTGGCGGCGCATTCCGCCGGCCTTTCTTTCTGGCCATAAAGCACGGCGGCCAGGCAAAGCATAAAAACGGTTAAAATTGATTTCATTGAAGATCGAGTGTTGTGAGTGAAACAATGTTTGGGTAGAGTCAAAAGAGCATCTTGCCGTGTGGCCTGCGCACACGACTGATTTTGATTTTCAATCTTTTACGAATGAAACAGAGAGGCCGTGGCCGCCCGGCGCACGCCCCTGGAAATGTGTTTATTTGCGGATTAAAAATTCAGCGGACCGCTTGTAACCAAAGATACGCCCAGGCCTCGTAGTGTGAGTGTTAAAACTAATAAGTATGTAATTCGGGCATTTATCTGTGCCGGACAGCCGGCCTGAGCCGCACCACTACCCCTTTCGACACCGGCGTACCGCTCTTCTCCGCCGTGTCGCCGATCGGCACCAGCACGTTCGTTTCGGGGAAATAGGTGGCCAGGCAACCCTCCGGAATATCATACGCCACCACGATAAACCGCCGGGCCACGCGCTCTACTCCGTCGTGCGCGTTGAACAGATCCGTCACATCGCCATCCTTCAGGCTGGCTCGTTCCATATCGCGGGGATTCATCATGACCACCCGGCGCTCGTGGTAAATGCCCCGGTAGCGGTCGTCGAGGCCGTAGATGGTGGTGTTGAACTGGTCGTGGCTGCGGATGGTCATCATCAGGTATTCGCCGGCCGCCAGCGCGTGCTGCGGCACTTCGGCGAGGTGAAAACCGGCTTTGCCGTTCAGGGTATTGAATTTCCCGTTCCGCGCGCCGTTGGGCAGGTAAAAACCGCCGGGTTCGCGCACCCGCCGGTTGTAGTCTTCAAAACCGGGAATGGTCCGCCCGATGGCCTCGCGGATGTGGTCGTAGTGCTGTGCATATCGTTCCCAGGGGATACCCGACCCACCGCGCCCTGAAAACACCGCTTCCGCCAGCCGGCACACGATAACCGGCTCGCTGAGCAAATGCGCCGAAACCGGCGGCAGATTGCCTTTCGAGGCGTGTACCACGCCCATCGAGTTTTCTACCGATACGAATTGCGGTTCCCCGTTCAGCAGGTCAGCATCGGTGCGGCCCAGGCACGGCAGGATCAGCGCCTCCCGGCCGTGTACCAGGTGGCTGCGGTTCAGTTTGGTGGAGACGTGAACGGTCAGGTCGCAACGCCGCAATGCTTCGACGGTGTACAGGGTATCCGGCGTGGCGGAAAGGAAATTGCCGCCCATGGCCATAAATACCTTCGCCCGGCCTTCGTACATGGCCCGGATGCTTTCCACTACGTCGTAGCCGTGGTGTTGGGGAGGCCGGAAACTGAAGGCGCGCTCCAGGTTGTCGAGAAAAACCTGCGGCGGCTTTTCGTTGATGCCCATGGTGCGGTCGCCCTGCACATTGCTGTGGCCGCGTACCGGGCAGGTGCCGGCGCCGGGTTTGCCGATGCTGCCCTTCAGCAGGAGCAGGTTGACGATTTCCCGGATGGTGGCCACGGCGTTTTTGTGCTGGGTGAGGCCCATCGCCCAGCAGGCGATGATCTTTTTGTGGAAAATGAGCAGTTGCGCGGCCTCGCGGATCTGCTCCGGCGGTACGCCGCTGGCGGCAGCGAGATCCTGCAAATCGTGTTTTTTCAGGTGTTCCAGGTAGGCTTCCGCACCGGCGGTATGGTCGCGTATGAAATCCCGGTCGAACACCAGTCCGGGGTTTTGCTCTTCGGCGTCGAGCACCAGCAAAGCCAGCGCCTTCAGCAGAGCCATGTCGCCGTTGATCCTGACCTGCAGGAACACGTCGGTCAACGGGGTGGCCAGGCCCAGCGCGCCTTTCAGCGTTTGCGGGTGACTGAAGGCCAGCAGTCCGGCTTCTTTGAGCGGATTGACGGAGATGATCTTCGCGCCGTTGGCTTTGGCCTTTTGCAGGGCGGTCATCATGCGCGGGTGGTTGGTGCCCGGGTTCTGGCCGAGGATCAGGATCACTTCCGCCTCGTAGAAGTCCTCCAGCGTCACCGAGCCCTTGCCGATGCCGAGTGATTCGCCAAGGGCCACCCCGCTCGATTCGTGGCACAGGTTGCTGCAATCGGGCAGGTTGTTGGTGCCGAAACGGCGGACGAACAGTTGATACAAAAACGCGGCTTCGTTGCCGGTGCGGCCGGAGGTATAAAACACGGCCTTGTCCGGAGAGGCCAGGCCGTTCAGGTGGCCGGCGATTTTGGCGAATGCGGCGTCCCAGGCAATCGCCTGGTAGTGCGTGCCGCCGGGCGGCAGCCACAACGGCTCGGCGAGGCGGCCTTTTTTACCGATCTCGAAATCGGACAGCCCGGCCAGTTCGGCCACGCTGTGCCGGGCAAAAAAGGCGGCATCCAGTTTTTTGGTAGTCGCTTCTTCGGCCACGGCCTTGGCGCCGTTCTCACAGTATTCGGCCAGGCCCGAACGTTCATCGTCAGGATCAGGCCAGGCGCAGCCGGGGCAGTCGTGGCCGTCTTTCTGGTTGAGTTTGGCCAATACCCGAAAGCCGCGCACCGGGTCCATCTCGCGCAGCACGTGTTGCACGCTGCTGAGCACCGCAGGCCAGCCGCCCGCCGTCTTTTTGGGCCGGCCCCGCCGCAGGCCGGTAAAGGTTTCGGGGTTTTCAGGGTTGGAGGTGGGCGGTATGACTTTATTTTTCATGGCAAAACAGTTCGCGACAACGTTTACTAAACCTGCAAGGTTTAGTAAACGTTGGCCCGGCTAAATCGGTAACCTGTTTTTTGAGCGTTACTTATTGACAAATATTCCCGGGGTTTGCGTAGTGATCCGACTGGTCTTCAATGGTGTTGTCCAGGCAGGCAAAATCTTTTTCCAGCAGCAAGTGAAGCCAGGTACCCGGCGCGACTTCCGTGTTGTTTTCAAAACCGACCCGCTCCTCGTCGTACCAGTTTTTTGCCGCTTCGGCCGGCACCAGCAGGGTGATCGTCCCGCCGTCGAAAGTTGCTTCCAACTGCGAAAGACCGTTCCTGGCTTCCAGCGCGTACCCGAAAGCCGCCCCGGGCCCGAAGCGGGTTTCTTCGGCCAACCGGCCGGTTTCACTTAAAACTTTTACTTCCGGCCGGGTCAGCCGGTAGCGGATGGAGTTGCCTTTGATGCGGATTTTCATGACAAAAAATTTGATAATGGGATAATGGGGGAATGGGATAATGGGATAATGGGATAATGGGATAATGGGGGAATGGGGATATTTGATAATGGGATAATGGGATAATGGGGGTTCAGGCTTGGGTGGGATTGGGGGCGGGTTTGAGGCGCTGTGGTCCGGAGTAGAGGTTGAACCGGCCGTCGCGCAGGAAACCGACCAGGGTGATGCCGAAGGCTTCGGCGGTCTCGACGGCCAGGCTGGAGGGTGCTCCGACGGCGCAGACGAAACGGATGCCGGCCATGGCCGATTTTTGCAGTAATTCGAAACTGGCCCGGCCGCTGAGCAGGAGAATATGCTCGTGGAGCGGCACTGCGCCCTGCCGGAAAAAATGGCCGGTCAGTTTGTCCAGGGCGTTGTGGCGGCCGACGTCTTCCCGGATGGCCAGCAGCTGGCCGGTCCGGTCGAAAAGGGCTGCCGCGTGTAACCCGCCAGTGGCTTCAAAACTCGCCTGCACACGGCGGAGGGCAGCGGGCAGACCGTAGAGCAGTTCGGGGGGCACCGTCCAGTCCTTCCCCGTAACGGCAACCGAACCGCTGCTTACCGTTTTAACCGCCTCCACCGAGGCTTTTCCGCAAACGCCGCAACTGGAGGAGGTGTAAAAGTGGCGCTCCAGTTTTTCGAGGTTGAAATCCCGCTCCGGATCCAGCGCGGCCAGTACTACATTTTCGGTCAATACCCGGATGGAGGCCAGGTCTTCCGGCCGGCTGACGATGCCTTCGGTAAACAAAAAACCGGCGGCCAGGTCCTCGTCGGCGCCCGGTGTACGCATGGTAACGGAGAGATTTTTGAGCCGGCGGGTAGTGCCCGGGCCGTGTTCGAGCCGGATTTCCAGCGGTTCTTCCACCGCCAGCAGGTCCGGCGATTCCATACCGGTATTACGGGCATCGAATTTATAAACGGCACATGGCTTTACTGCCTTCATGCAATGCTGATTTGGCAACAAAGATGGATAAACCCCGGCTTTGCCGGGAGAAAAAAAGAAGCCATCGGCGCCAATGGCGCGATGACTTCTAACAGCAGGCAAAACCTGCGACGGTATTGCCCGGTTCAGAAAAATCTGCTTCTTTACTTACTGGCCGCCACCGGACGAACTCTTCTGGTCCTTTTTCTGGCCTTCTTTGTTGTCAGTGCCCGTACCCGATTTTTTCTGGTCGGCACCCTTCTGGTTCGGCTGATTCTTGTTTTTAGGATCCATGTTCGAATCCTTGGCCTTCACACCGGTAGCCGGTTTGTCCGCGTCGCCGCTTTTCATCTCCGTTTTGAACATCAGGCCGGAAGTGTATTCGCTTTTCACCGTGCCGGTACCGGCCACGGCCTGGGCCAGGAACGCGCGGGCGTCGTTGCTGGTACGTTTGCCGGTGATTACGTCATGCGCCAGGTTCAGCGCCAGGAAGTTATTTTCTTCCTTGTCGCAGCGCGCCGAAAGCGTGCCTTCGGTGCGGTTCACACTGATGCTGCCGTCGAAACGGGCCAGGTCATCCAGGTAGTCGGCCGGGACGCTGTGCATGATCACCTGTTCCAGCACGTCTTTGTGCGGCATCGGGAAATCGTGTTGTGTCTCGTACCGGGTAACTACCGTTTTGTGCCAGGGGCCGTTGTTGCGCCATATCAGCATACTGGTGGTGTGCTCCTGCGGCTGACCGTACTTCTGGATCATGGTCTGGGCGGCCGTTTTGGAGGGTTCCGGCCAGTCGGAAATGCTGGCCATACTAAAGGTCCCGCCGGTAGTACCCCAGTTGCCAGTGGTATTCGTATTGCGGGTGCTGTCAGGACGGATACCGGTGCGCTGGTCGGTGCGCGGGTTGCCGGTACGTCCGGGAGGAGTGGTATCGTTGCGAATCCCCGTCCGGGGCTGGGTTTGCGGTTCCGTGACGCCGCGGGGCGGCATGGTATCTCTGATTCCGGTGCGCGGGGCGGTTTGCGGGTTGACAGTTCCCCTGGGCGGCGTAGTATCGCCCTTAATGGTGGGGCGCGGGCTTCCCGGATCAATTGCTTCCGGCGGGTTCGAAGTGGGGGGAGGCGTTGGGTTTACCTGGGCCTGGGCGAAGGCCAGTGAAAAACACAACAGGCATACCGACAGGCCGGTTACGACCCGTAATTTCACAATGGATGTCATAACAAAAAATGGATTGGTTAAAAAAATCGGTGATTGAGAAGTATGTGGAATCTTCGCCCCCGATCGGGGAATCAAAGAGCCACGCGCGATTATTCATCTGAATGTTTTCAACGGTTGTTAACCGGTTATGGCGCAACAGGCAATGGAAGCGGCCTTTTGCTGGAACAAAAATGTCCGGGGAGTATAATATCGCTTTCTGAACTGGAAAAAAACTGTGCCACCCCCGGCCGCTACGGGCAGGAGAGCCAGTCATGTTAAATATTTACCGTTGTTTAAAATTCTAACAATCAACCTGCTCAACCGACTGCACCGGGTTGACCCGCCGCAGAATCGCTTTTACTGTGGCTACGCCGGTATTCGGTAGGCGTCATACCGGTCGCTTTTTTGAAGGCAGAGTTGAAAGACACTTTGTTGTTAAAACCCACCGCGTAGGCGACCTCGATGACGTGCAGGTCGCTGCGGGTGGTCTCCGCTAACAGTTGGGTGGCCTCTTCGATGCGGAGTTGATTGATATACTCGAAAAAAGACGTGCCGAGGTGTTCGTTGATGACCTGCGAGACGTGGTGTTTGCTGGCATTCAGGGCGTTGGCCAGTTTTTCCAGACTGATGTCCGGGTCGCGCCAGCACTGCTCCTCCCGCATCATTTCGGTCAGGTTCTGTAACAGCGAGCGGCTGGCTTCGGTCGTCAGGCCGGAGTTGCGGTACTTGACCGGCGTGGCCGGTTCGGTCCAGGCATAACCGTCGAACACCGCCGGCTGCACATAGCCGGCGTAGGCGATCAGGTAAATGAAGGCAGTCATCATGGCCGACACCTGGTAGTCCCACTGCGGGTTCAGCAGGCCGGTAAAAGCCAGCACGTAATAGGAAGTGTAAGCCAGAACAAAGCCCGTGTAAAACCAGTTGAGCCACGCAGCCCAGCGGGTCGTAGCGCCGACGCGGGGTTGTCGGTAAATGTACACGGCGTTCCAGGCCGCATACGCCAGCATGTGCAGCATGCGCGCAACGATGGTCGCCTCGACGATCTCCTGCCGCACCGGGAAACGCCCCTGGCCGCTTACGATGGCCTGCTTGGCCGACGTATCCAGCCAGTACCAGGGTACCATCAATGCGGCCGAGGCCAGGAACGGCAGGAAGTGCCACCAGTCGGCCCGGGTCACTTCCCGACCGGAATACACCTGCCGGAAATACAGCCACAACAAGGGACCGTAAAGAAAGGGAAACTGGGCGCTGGCCTCAGCGACATGCGGGAACCGGTACAGGCAATGGGTCCAGAACAACACGTATTCGCCCATGGTCAGGGAAAAAAGCAGGAGCACCCCGGCCAGCAGCCGGTTGGCCTGCCGGTAACCGCGCCGCAGGCGGAACAATACCAGGGCAATGAACAGCCCCTGCACCGCAGCGACGAGAAAAAGTAGGCTCCAGGCGTCGAATGATGGGCAGTCAGGCATGGGTGTGGTGGGGAGAAAAGGGTTATCAGAAATAATTTAAAAGGGTAATTGGCGGGGAGGATTCAAACTACTGCAAGGTATTGCGCCCGGCCGAAGTAAATCCGTGAATCCGCGTCGGGAATGGTCAAACTTTATCGGAATTGACTTTTTAACGTTTCATGCAGGGCAGTTTTGGGCAAAAATGTTCACCAGACACAAGCACACATGAAGCAAATCCTGCTCTTCCCGCTCCTGCTCTTCCCTTTCTGCCTGCTGACCGGGCAAGGTAGTTTCACCCGGGTCACCGACCCGAACAACCCGGCCGTAACCTTTACCAATACGAACGCACCCTACAAAGGGGCGTCATGGATCGACCTGGACCACGACAACTGGCCCGACCTTTTCGTGAACCAGCGTTTCCTTTTTCGCAACGACCGCCACGGCAGTTTCGTAAAGTTGCCCGACCTGAACGGCGCCACCGCCGGCCAGATCGCTTCCGGTTCCAGTTGGGGCGACCTGGACAATGACGGTCACCCCGATGTGATTACGGCCAGCCTGGCCTCCGGCGTACACCGCAACAACGGCGACAATACCTTCAGCCTGCTCAACACCAGCCTGCCCGAATTCACCAACTACTCCGCCTGGGACTGCGCCCTGGCCGATGCGGACAACAACGGCCGGCTCGACCTGGCTTTCGTCCATGCCTGCTGCACGTTCCACCCCAACGGGCCCTTTCCCTGCCGCCTGTACCTGCAGGACAGCAGCGGGGCTTTTGCCAAAGTCAGCGGCTACGAATTCACCAACACGAACGCGCCGTACACCATTCCCACCTGGTCGGACTACGACCTCGACGGAGACATGGACCTGTTCATCGGCAGCGGCCCGGCCAGCGTCGCTCCTCAGCCCGATTTCAACTACAAGAACCTGCTCATGGAAACCGGCACTTTCTCCCTGGAGCGCCTGACCAACTTTCCGTTTATGGTGCCGCAGGACGGGCAGACCTACAACTTCATCGACATCGAGAACGACGGCGACCTCGATATCTGCCTGACCAATTACTCGCAGGCGCCGACGCGGCTGTACCGGAAAGATCCCAACGCTTATGTGAACCTCACCACCCCTTTCACCGTCACGGCCAGTCATTTGTCCAACTGCTGGGGCGACCTCGACAACGACGGCGACCTGGATGTGTTGATAGCCGAAGACGGCGTAGCCACCGTGAAGTGGTACCGGAATGAAAAAGGGCAGTTTGCAGCCGCCAAAACCGCCGGCACGGCGGGCAACCAGGTGTGCGGGATCGCGCTGGCCGACTACGACAACGACGGCGACCTCGATTTTTACACCAATGGCGTCACCGAAGGCCGGGCGCTGTTCCGCAACGATACCCTGGCCGGCTCGCGCGGCTGGGCGCAGTTTACCCTGGAAGGCGTACAAAGCAACCGCTCGGCCATCGGCGCTCTGTTGCGGCTGAAAGCCACCATCAAAGGCCAGGAGGTCTGGCAGATCCGGGAAGTCACGGCCCACAACTCCTTTCAGGGCCAGAACGACCTGCGCCAGCACTTCGGGCTGAACGATGCGGACCAGGTGGATTCGCTGGTCGTACGCTGGCCGTCCGGCCTGGTGGAAACCTTCACTGGCCTGGCCTACAATACCTTTTACAAAATTGTGGAAGGCCAGAGCATCGGGGTGATTACCGCCGCGCCGGAGCCCGGTGCTGCGCCGGCTTTCGAGGTCAGCCCCAACCCGGTTCACCAGGACTTTTTTGTTCGTTCCCCGGAAAAAATCACCATGGTGGAAATGTTCGACACTTCCGGCCGACTCATCCCGCTCAGCAAAAACCCGGGCGATCTCCGGTGGCAGGTATCCGTAACCGGGCAGGTGCCCGCCGGCACGTATTTCCTGCGCGTACATTTTGCCAACGGAACGACCGGTTTGCGGCAGTTGGTAAAATTTTGAAGTAAATTAAGGTATGAAGCAAAATCAGGCGGCGCGTCGGAAAGACGGGTCGCCTTTTTTGTTGGGTTTCGCGCAAAGCCGCAAAGTGCCGCAAAGACGCGGTGGGAATAACACTTTGCGCCTCTGCGCAAACTTTGCGTCTCCGCGTGAACCCTACGCCTCAGCGCAAGACCTGCGCCTCCGCGTGAAACCACTCACTTCAAACATTTATTTTCAAAAACCTTTCCTTAGACAAACAAAAAGTAAAAAGGGCGGCTACATTTGTCTGACCAAAAGTCCCGCCTATGGACAATACACTGTACATTTTGCTGGGTGGTATCGGGCTGGTGCTGTTGTTTATGGCCCTGCAACGCCGCCAGGCGGCACCCGCCGGCACCATGCCGGCCGGCCGGTTCGTACCGAAAGAACTGCACGACGCCATTGCCGCCCAGAACGAACAACTGCGCCAGGACCTGAACTTCCGGGAACAGGAACTGCGCGACAGCCACGCCCAACTGGCTGCCCGCGAACAACAGATCTTTCACCTCGAAAATACGCTGCAAACCCAAAAGGAAGAGGTGCGGCAGTTGCAGGAACGTTTCAAAACCGAATTCGAGAACATCGCCAACCGGCTGCTGGAAGAAAAATCGCAGCGCTTTACCGAGCAGAACGCCCGCGAACTGCAAAACGTGCTCTTTCCGCTGAAAGAAAAGATCAAGGATTTTGAAGAAAACGTGGAGCGAAAATTCCTGGAAGAAACGCGGGAAATGATCAGCCTCAAAAAAGAGCTCGAACAACTCCACCTGCTCAACCGGCAACTCAGCCAGGACGCCCACAACCTGGCCACCGCGCTCAAAGGCCAGAGCAAAGTGCAGGGCGACTGGGGGGAATTCCAACTGGAGACGCTGCTCGAAAAATCGGGGCTGCAAAAGGGCATCCATTTCCTCACCCAGGCCACTTTCCGCGACGACGACGGCGCCGCCAAACGTCCCGATTTCATCATCCAGTTGCCCGGCGACAAACACCTCATCGTCGACGCCAAAGTCTCGCTGACCGCCTTCGAGCGGTATTACAACGCCGACGATCCGGCCGAACGCGACCAGCACCTCAAAGCCCACGTCAGCAGCCTGCGCAGCCACGTGGACAACCTCAGCCGCACCAACTACCAGACGCTGTACCAGATCAATACTCCGGACTACCTGCTCCTGTTCGTCCCGCTCGAAGGCGCCCTGACCATCGCCTCCCAGGCCGACCCCAAACTGTTCACCGACGCACTGGAGCGCAACATCGTCCTCGTCACCACCAGCAGCCTGCTGACCACCCTGCGCACCGTTTCCCACCTCTGGCGGCAGGAGAAACAAGCCCGTTCCGTGCTGGAAATCGCCCGCCAGAGCGGCCTGCTCTACGACAAATTCGTGGCTTTTGTGGAAGACCTGCGCACCGTCGGGGCCCGCCTCGACCAGGCCCGCGGCGCCTACGACGACGCCATGCACAAACTGACCAACGCCTCCCGCCCCGGCGACACCCTGATCGGCAAAGCCGAAAAGATCCGCGAACTCGGCGCCCGCGCCACCAAGTCCCTCCCCCAGGAGTTGATTAATGATGAGTTATGAGTTTTTAATTATGAATGATGAGTTATGCGAATCAAGGATATCGATTCCTGCTTCAAATGTTGAAGATTCAGCGATTCACCCTAATGATTACCTCGAAAACCCGGGCGAACGTGTCATGCAGAGCCTTCAGGCGTGGCATCCGACGGCGTAGCCGGAGGATGTTTTTTCTTTCTTCGGCCTTCGGCCTCAGATGCCACGCCTGAAGGCTTTGCATGACACACTCCGGGCTTTCTCTGTGTTTCAAAGAGTATTGATATTCAACTTATTATCGATCGGGGCTTGAGCCATTCAACCCTTGATCCGCATCATTCATCATTCATCATTCCCCCCCGTTGATCTATTTCACGTAAAACACCTGCTCCTGCCACAACCCGAAGGCCCCGATACCATTTTCCAGGTTGCTGTAGGTAGTGATCGGTTCGGCCAGGGGAAAGTCTTCGGAATTGTACTTCCGTTCGGCCGATAGGGCCCAGGAATAGTATTCCCGCGTCACGGTGCGCACGTAAACCCGGAAAGTATAGCCGCCGGTTTCGTACATCCGGGCGACAAAGCGGTACGACTGTCCGTCGAAAAAACGGTCGGTGATGGCCAGGCCGTCGCCGAAGGTCAGTACGGCATTCGGGTCGTCGGAGCCGATCAGTTCGACGGGAAATTCCTCATACCCGACGGTGTCGATGTGCGTCACCATGCCAATAGAATCAAAGGTGAAGGCCAGTTTCGGGTAATTGATCGTCACCCGGACTTCATAGAAATTTTGCACACCGGGTGCGTCGTTCAAAAAAACGTCGACTGCCGAGATCTTCGAGCCGTCCGTATCGATGCCGGCTTTCTGGCGGAAGCGCACCGAGTCCACCGCCACCGGCTGCGGCATCACCTGGGAACTGGTCACCGTCTCGAAATCGGGATGCGCGACTTTTAACTGGTAGGTTTTCCCCGGCTGGAAAAATCCGGGCAGTACCAGCGCCGCATACACTTCCTGGGGCAGCGGCGCCGGCGCCATGGCCAGAGTCGCCTTTACCTGGCCGTCTTCCAGCACTTCCACGGTGGCATTCCGAACCGCCCAGGCCGTGTCCGGCACATTTTCCAGAATACCGAAATTCCGGGTGACCGACACCCGGAAAAAAGAATCCCGGTCATTGCCGAAACCGTGCACCACCAGTTGTTTTTCGTATTCGGGCGGGTCGATATTCAGCGTTTGGGAGAAAAAGTCTTCGGAGCAGGACGAGAGTCCGGCGGATATGAGGAGGAAAAAGAAAAAATTGCGCATGGCTGGGTCTTTTTGATCGATCAGAATTTGAAACTGTAACTTACGTAAGGGATCACGGGGAACAAACTGATCTGCTTCAGTTTGGATTTTTCCTCCGGCTTTCCGTCGGGGCCGTCTTCATAGTCGGTCTCCAGGAGCAGGAAGAAGGGATTTTTGCGGTTATAGGCGTTATAGGCGCCGAACGACCAGGTGCGTTCGTGCCGTTTTTTCTTTTTGGTGAAATCGATGCCCACGTCGAGCCGGTTGTAGGAGCGGTAGCGGAAATTGTTGCGCTCGGCGTTGTGCGTGGTTTCGTAGGAGTAATAATAACTGTCGTAGTTGTAGGGGCTGGGGGCCTGGTACTTCGAAGTTCCCAGCGTTACGGCGTTGCCGGTGGAATACACCCAGGTAGCCGCCAGGGTAATGCGGTCGTTGAACTTGTAGGAGCCCACCACCTCGAAGTCGTGGCGGCGGTCAAATTTGTACGGATAGCGCCGGCCCAGGTTGATGTCGTCGAATTGCCGCCAGGCCCAGGACAGGGTGTAACCTATCCAACCGTTGAACCGGCCTTTCTTTTTCTGCAGGAACAATTCGAGGCCGTAGGCCGTGCCGTCGCCCTGCGAAACGCGGGTCTGCCAGTCCTCAAACTGGAACAGGCTGGCGCCTTCGCGGAAAGCGATCACGTTCTTCATTTCCTTGTAATAAGCCTCGGCGCTGAACTCGTAATCCTTGCCGATGGTCTTGGCCACGCCGAGCGCCGCCTGCCAGCTGTCCTGCGGTTTTACGTTCTCCGTGGTCGGCAGCCAGAGGTCGGTGGGCAGGCCGATGGTTTCGTTGGTCAGCAGGTGGATGTATTGCCGCATGGTGCTGAACGCGCCTTTGAGCGCCCAGCCCCGCTCGAGCAGATAGCGGGCGTTGATCCGGGGTTGCAGCGAAAAATAAGGCTTGCTTTTCAGCAGAAAACCGGAGAAATGCAGGCCGTAGTTGACCCGCAGGCGCTCGCTGATCTTCCAGTCGTCCTCGGCGTACAGGGCCGACTCGGCTGCGCTGACCTGCGCCTGCCCGATGCTGGCCCGGAATTCAGTGTCGTCGCTGCTTTCCTTGATGTAGGTATCGAAACGGCCGGGGGAAAAGGTATGGACGATCATACTGCCCCCGAACTTGATCAGGTGCTGCGGGTTGGGCAGGAAATCGAAATCCACTTTGCCGGCCACGTCGTCGATGCCCGAAAAATAGTGCAGCGAGTAGGCCGATTCTTCCAGCAGGTTGCCGTTGAGAAACTCCTTGTCGCTGGACGCAGCCCGCGTATCGAACTTGTACCGGCTGTAGGTCAGGGTGGTATTGGCGAACAGCCGGGGCGATAGTACGTGGTTCCAGCGCAGGGCGGAGGTGAGGTTGCCCCAGCCGAGCCCCGAACTGGTGGTGAATTCGTCGCGCTGGCCCCCGAAGTCGTCCTCTTCCTTCAGATCCAGGTAAAATTTGTCTTTACCCGTATAAAAACTCAGGTACAGGCGGTCTTTATCCGAAAAACGGTGGTTCACCTTGGCATTCAGGTCGTAGAAATAGTAACCGGCCACGCCTTCCGACCCGTCCGACCGGAACCCTGCCTTGATCAGCGGCCGGGCCAGCAGGTCGATGTAGGTGCGCCGCCCCGATACGATAAAGGAGGATTTACCCTTCTGGATCGGCCCTTCCAGGGTCAGTTTGGACGCGACGATGCCCACCGTGCCTTCGCCGTGGTACTCGCTTTCGTGCCCTTCCTTCATGTTGATCTCGATGACCGACGACAGGCGCCCGCCGTAGCGGGCCGGGAAACCGCCTTTGGTCAGGGAGACATCCTTGATGGCGTCGGCATTGAACACGGAGAAAAACCCGAACAAATGGCTGGCATTGTACACCGGTACACCGTCGAGCAGGATCAGGTTCTGGTCGGGGCTGCCGCCGCGCACGTACAGGCCCGACTGGCCTTCGCCGCCGCTCGATACGCCGGGCAGGAGTTGCAGGGCTTTCAGCACATCCTTTTCGCCGAGCATGGCCGGCACCCGTTTGATCTGTTCGATCGGCACGTCGATGCGGCTCATCTGGGCGCGCTCTTCGATGCGCTCGTACTTGTCGGCCACGATCTCCACTTCCTGCAACACCGCCGAAGCCGAAAGGGACACGTTCAGGGTGCGGTTTTCCCGCAAGAACAGGGAGAACGCCTGGGGTTGATAGCCGATATAGGCTACGTAAAGGTTCAGCGAGTCGGTGGGCAGGGTCAGGCTGAAAAAGCCGTAGGTATTGGTCACCGTACCCTGCCCCGATTTCCGGTCGGCGACCGTAGCGCCGATCAGCCGTTCCCCGCTGGCCGCATCGCTCACGTAACCGCTGACGGTAAATTTTCCCGCGAATTGGGCGGAGAGGGAAGTCAACGTAAAAAACAGGAAAAAGGCCAGGGCTGCCGGCCGGAAACGGGCAATGGAAAAAATAAGCGGCGGGCGGGTGCGGGAGGAGAAAAGGGGTAGAAGGCCGGCTTGTGTGTATTTGTGTTGTGTCATAGTGGTTGGGAAGCGGTATTTTCAAATTCAGGGCAAAAGACGAACGGGAGTCAGTTTTGGTTGGCCGGTTTTTCAGGCTTTAATGAATATTTAACGACAAAGAAAATTCGGCTCGCAAGGCCGGGGTGCCGGCTTAGGACAACAAAAAACTGCCGGCAGTCGCATGGCATACATTTTTATGCGGTGTGACCGGGTGTATGCCGGGATGGCCAGGGTGCCGGCCGGCAATTCACCTGACAAGATTAGTTAAACTGTAAAGCAAAACACATGAGAAAATTAGCCATCAGTCTTCTGACTGCGTGCCTGCTCACGGCCGTGGCGCCCTTGCCGGCATCGGCCAGCATGATCGCCCCTCCGAACACCCATGCCAACGCCCCCGTTCAACCCGTAGCCAACCAGGCTCTGCTCGACCGCCTGGCCGAGATCGAAAGCCTCGACAAGTCTACGCTGACCCGACGCGAAAAACGGGCCCTCCGCAAGGAAGTACGGGAGATCAAAAAAGGGCTTGCCGCTGACGGCATCGGCGGTACGATCTATATCTCGGCCGGCGCTCTGATCCTGATCCTGATATTGATCCTCCTGCTCTGACCGGTACTGCAGGCCTGCTTTTTTTGGCGCGGCGTCCCTTGGCGGATACCGCGCCATTGTTTTGAGGTTAATTGGTTATTCGTTTATTTGGTTATTTGGTTATTTGGTGATTGCGTTGAACCCTCAGGGGACGGCACTTTAACCAAATAACCAAATCATCGCATCAACAAACTTTCGACCCAAGTACCAATAAAAAAAGCCGCCCTCCCGGAAAGGAAGAGCGGCCGTATTTCAAAATAACCGAAGGTATTAACGGACGAGAAGTATGGACTTCACCGCCGTCTCATTATCTGCTTCCACGCGCAGGAAGTAGGAACCGGAGGCGAATCCGGCCGCATCCCAGCGCAGGATGGTATGTCCCTGAAGGGCGCCGTTGTACACCGAGGCAACCTGCTGGCCGAAGGCATTCCACACGCTCACCCGGGCGTTATCAGCCGATTTGAGGTCGATCTCGATGTTCAGAACATCGCTGAACGGCTGCGGGTAAGTGGTCACGTCGAACGCCGAAACGGTGTTGCCGCCGCCGCCGATGACCACGTCGTCGGCTGCTCCGCCTTGCGATTTGTTGTCATCGCAGCCGGCCACGAACAGGCTCACCGAACCCTGGTCGGCCTTGCCGGCCACGTCGTCGCGCAGCGAACCGACGATCACGGTACGCGAATAGATATCGAGTACGGTACCGAACTGGTCGTTTTTGTCGCCCTGCGGGTCATAAATTTTGCTGACGTATTCCCAGTTACCGTCGTTCTGGCGCTGCCAGATGTAAGCCGAACCGGAGTTGGTGCCCTTGTGGTTGTCGTAGCGGGCGCCGGCCACAGCGTAGTTGCCGTACACTGCCACGGCGAAACCGAGTTGGTCGTTGGAGACACCGTCGATGGCCAGCAGTTTGGCGGCCTGGCCCCAGCTGTTGTTTACACCGTTCAGGTTGCGCTCGAAGATGTAAGCCGAGCCGGAGTTGGACCCCTTGTCGTCGTTCTGGTGGGCGCCGACCATGAGCACGCTACCGCTCAGGCCAACACTGATGCCGAAGTTGTCCAGCGGAGCGGCGTCGTTGGCAGTGATCTTCTTCACCTGCCCCCAGGCATTGGTGCTGCCCTGGTCTTTGCCGAACAGGTAAACTGCGCCGGCATTCTGGCCTTTTTCGTCTTCAAAGGCCGCACCGATCGCGGCAAAGTCGCCGTCGAGGCGGAGGCTGGCGCCAAACAGGTCGCCCGCTTCGCCGTCGGCAGCCGTGATCTTGGCGATCTGGCCCCAATTGCCGGCTCCGCCCTGGTCTTTGCCGAACAGGTAGGCTGCGCCGGCGTTCAGGCCTTTTTCGTCGTTCATGCTGGCGCCAACGAGCACTTTGTCGCCGTTCACGCTGACCACCGTACCGAAATTGTCGCCGGCAAAACCGTCGGCGGCTTTCAGTTTTTTGGCCAGGTTCCAGTTGCCGGTATTGTCTTTCGCGAAAATGTAAGCCGCGCCGGCATTGGCGGCCTGGTCGTCGTCCTGCGGAGCGCCCACCACGATCAGGCTGCCGTGGATGGCTACACTGGCGCCGAACAGGTCGTCGGCTTCCAGGTCAGTGGCGTTCAGTACGGCCACCTGCTCCCAGTTGTCGGGGTTGGCGTCGCTGTTGTGCAGTACGTAAGCCACGCCGGTGTTGGCCGCAGTGCCGTCGGCATTTTTGGCGCCGACTACGGCGTATCCGCCGCTAACGGCCACGCTGGCACCGTACAGGTCGTTGTTCAGGCCATTGCCGGCCACCTGCTTGTCCACGGCGCGCCAGGCGTCGTCGGATTCGTCCACATAGCCGTCGCAGTCGTCGTCGAGGCCGTTGCAGATCTCCTGACCGGGCTCCACGATGATGCAGAACTGGCACATCACCTGGTTGCCGGCAGCGTCGGTAGCCGTCACCATGACGGTCGTGTTACCGATGGAGTACAGACCGTTCTCCGAAGGCGGCCACTCGCTGTAATCGATGGTCACGCCCGGGCAGTTGTCCGAGGCGGTTGCTTCGTAGTCGACGGCAGCCTGGCAGGGCAGGTTCGGGTCGTTGATGGTATAGATGTGTTCCGGGCAGGAAAGCAGCGGAAACTGGCCGTCGTACACCGTAATCGTTTGCAGACAGGTAGCGTCGTTGCCGGCGGCGTCTTTGGCCGTCCACACGACGTTGGTGGTACCGATCGGGTAAACCGTGCCGGTTGCATTGTTGCTCAGGCTGGTTACGGCGCAGTTGTCTTTGGCCGCGGCCGTGCCGATATAGTCAATGGTGGCCGAGCATTTGTTGAAGTCGTTGGCCTTGACGATGTTGGCCGGGCAGGTGATGGTCGGGTCTTCGTTGTCGACCACGATCACGTTGAAACTGCAGGTGGCCATGTTACCGGCCGCATCGGTGGCTTTGTAGATCACGGTGGTGGTACCGACGGCGAACAGCGACCCGCTGGCCATGCCGCTCACGAAGGTAACGACCACCCCGGGGCAGTTGTCCGTGGCCGTGATTTTCGGCCAGGTCACTACGGCGCCGCAGACGCCGGGCAGGTTGACTTTGGTGATGGTGCCGGGGCAGGAAACGAAGGTCGGCGCCTGGGTGTCGTTCACCCGCACGGTGAAACTGCAGGTGGCCATGTTGCCGGCCGCGTCGGTTACTTTCCAGACGTTGGTGGTGATGCCCACCGGGAAGAACGAGCCGCTGGGCAGGCCGCTCACCAGTACGATGGTAGCGCCGGGGCAGTTGTCGCTGAAACTCGGCGTGGCGTAGTTGACGGTTGCGCCG
>WBZQ01000549.1_pt1 | contig 29599 bp, 42 predicted proteins | sample 5204251 | NCBI WGS metagenome assembly WBZQ01 (sample SAMN12412402, study PRJNA552823) | activated sludge metagenome | isolation source: activated sludge from nitrification reactor of wastewater treatment plant... | place: USA: Virginia | collected 2017-09 | reverse complement strand
TTTTTCCGGTAGCTTTAGAAGCAACGCTCACTCCGCACCCAAGCTCTGGTCAAGCGATGCCCTGAGGAGGAGTTCGAGTCGGTTCCAGGTCCCCGGCCCTCTATGATGGTTCTGCCCCACCCCCCCCAGGACGTTCGATGCGCATCTCACTCATGGCTGACATCCACGCGAATCGGCGTGCGCTGGATGCCTGCCTGGCCCATGCGCGGGCGCAGGGTGCAAGCCGCTTTGTGTTCCTGGGTGACTATGTCGGCTACGGCCCCGAACCACAGGAGGTCTTGGACCGCATCATGGAGGCGACAGCCCGCGGTGCGATCGCGGTCGCCGGCAACCACGACCACGCCGTCGCCGAGACCCGTGAATCCATGACCTCCGATGCGGAGACCGCCATGGCCTGGACGAGGGGACAACTGGGCCCCGGCGAACGCGAATTCCTGGGCAGCCTCCCCATGCGCTTCGAGGACGACACCCGCCTCTATGTCCACGCGAGCCCGCAGACCTATCCGGAGTGGATCTATGTGAGCGATGGTCCCGCTGCGAAGCGCGCCCTGGAGGCCAGCCGCGCCCAGACCGTGTTCTGCGGGCATACTCACCTTCCGGCCCTGCACGGCATCACCGCCACCGGACAGCTCGTGTCGTTCCAGCCAGTCCCATCGGTGCCTGTGCCGCTCCTTCGCCACCGTCGCTGGCTCACGGTGGTGGGAGCCGTGGGGCAGTCCCGGGACGGTGATCCCAGCGCGGCCTACGCCATCCTGGACACGGATCGCTCCGAGATCACCCACTTCCGCGTGCCCTATGACGTAGAGGCCACCGCGCTGGCCATCCTCCGCGCTGGGCTCCCCCCTTCCCTGGCGAGCCGACTGCAGAAAGGGCGCTGAACCATGATCCGGTCAGGCATCGAGCCCGGGGCCACCCTCGATGGGTTTCTCATCGGGGAACGCCTCCACCGCGGAGTCATGGCCTCGATCTGGAGCGTAAGCCACCCCGATCACCCCCTTCCCCTGGTCATGAAAGTGCCCCTGATGTCGGAGGGCATCGATCCCGCAGCCATCGTGGGATTCGAGATGGAGTCGATGATCCTGCCCCGGCTGTCGGGTCCGCATGTCCCCCGCTACGTGTCCCAGGGCGACTTCGGCGTGCAGCCCTACCTGGTGATGGAACGGATTCCCGGCCCCTCTCTCCTACCCACGCTCCTGCAACTGCCCCTGCCCTGGGCTGCCGTCGCAGCCCTCGGAAGGAGCATCGCCACCGCTCTGGACGACCTCCACCGGCAGCACGTTGTGCACCTGGACGTGAAGCCATCGAACCTGCTCACGCGTCCAACAGGCGAACTGGTCCTCGTCGACTTCGGGCTATCCCATCACGATGAGCTGCCGGACCTCATGGGCGAGGAGTTCCGGTTGCCCTACGGCACCGCCCCTTACATGGCGCCAGAGCAGGTGCTGGGGCACCGGAAGGATCCCCGCAGCGACCAGTTCGCCCTGGGCGTCCTGATGTACTTCTTCCTCACCGGGGTACGGCCCTTCGGGGATCCCCAGCGGCTCTCCGGGCTCAAGCGGCGGCTCTGGCGGGATCCCGTGCCGCCCCGGCGGCTCCGCCCGGACTGCCCCGCCTGGCTGCAGGAGGTCATCCTCCGCTGCCTCGAGGTCCATCCCGCCTGGCGCTTTCCCACGGCTGGCCACCTGAGCGTGGCGCTGCAGCACCCGGACCAGGTCAAGCTCACCGCCCGCTCCGAGAAACTGACACAAGACCCGTTCCTGACCGTGATCAGACGCCGCTTCGCCGATCAGCAGCAGGCCAGCCCCAAGGCCAAGGCCCCCGTCCGCCATGATGGGGACGCGCCGATCCTGGCGGTGGCCATCGACCTGTCGGTGGAGGCCGCCCCCATCGCAGAGACCCTCCGCACCATGGTCTTCCGCATGCTCCCAACCCTGCCCGGGGCCCGGGTCGCCTGCATCAATGTGCTCAAGCAGGGACGGATCACCCTGGACCAGACCCTCGACGCCCAGGGACGGAACATCCACCACCAGCGCCTGGTGGAGCTGCGCAGCTGGGCCATCCCGCTCGACCTCGAGGAGGGCCGGATTACCTATCACGTGCTGGAATCACCGGACCCGGCCTCGGCGATCCTGCAGTACGCCAACGCGAACCATGTGGACCACCTCGTCATTGGCGCCCGGGCCAGCTCCCTGCGCCGTTCGCTCCTGGGCAGCGTCTCCAGCCAGGTGGCCGCCCAGGCACCCTGCACCGTGACCGTGGTCCGGTCCCGCCGGCTGCGGAAGGCAGCCCTCCTGGAGGAGGCAGACGAAGAGTCCAGCGGGTCCTGGACCGTGGGCTGACCAGGCTTTAATCAAAAACGCCCCGGCTTCCCGGGGCGTTTTTATGACTTTCGTGACGGCCTACTCGGCGTCCTCGGCCTTCGGCTCGGGGAGGGTGTAGTCCACGAACTCGATGAGGGCCATGTCGGCCGCGTCGCCGAGGCGATGGCCAACCTTGAGGATGCGGGTGTAGCCGCCGGGACGGCTTTCGAAACGCTTGCGGAAGTCGGCGCCGAAGAGCTTCTGCACGGCGTCCTTGCTTCCGAGACGGGCCATCGCCAGGCGGCGGTTGGCCACGGTGTCTTCCTTGGCGAGGGTGATGAAGGGCTCCACATACATGCGGAGCTCCTTCGCCTTCACCAGGGTGGTCTCGATGCGCTCGCTCTCGATGAGGGCGGTCGCGAGGTTCTTCATGAGGGCCTTGCGCTGGTTGGTGGTGCGGCCCAGGCGCTTGCCGGAAACGTTGTGACGCATGGGGGCTCCTTACACTTCCTGCTCAAGCCGCATGCCAAGGGAGAGGCCGATACGAGCGAGCTCGTCCTTGATCTCCTGGAGCGACTTCTTGCCGAAGTTCTTGGTTTTCATCAGCTCGGCCTCGGTCCGCTGGACCAGCTCGCCGATGGTGGTGATGTTGGCATTGCGGAGGCAGTTGTTGGCCCGCACGGAAAGTTCCAGTTCCTCGACGGACTTGCCCAGCCAGGTGTTGGCGGCCTCGCTTCCGAGGGTGGCAGTGCCCATCTCCATCTCCGTGAAGTCCTCGTCCTGACGGGCGAACACGAGGAAGTGATCACGCAGGATGAGGGCAGCGTCGGAGACGGCTTCCTTGGGATTGACGGCGCCGTTGGTCCAGACCTGGAGGGTGAGCTTCTCGTAGTCCGTGCTCTGGCCCACGCGGGCGGGTTCGACGATGTAGTTCACCCTGAGGATGGGGCTGTGGTTCGAGTCCATGGGAATGAAACCCAGGCCCAGGGTCTCGCTGTGGTTGCGATCGGCGGTGACGAAGCCGCGGCCGAGGCAGACCACCATCTCGATCTCCAGTTCGCCTTCCTCGCCCAGGGTGGCGATGTGGATGTTGGGATCCACGACTTCCACGTTCTGGTTGCAGCGGATGGCGGCGGAGGTCACCGTGCCCTCGCCCTTGGCGGAGATGGTCACCGTCTGGGGCTCGCTGCTGTGCAGCTTGAAAGGCACTTCCTTGAGGTTCAGGAGGACGTGGGTGATGTCCTCCCAAACCCCGGGAAGGGTGGTGAATTCATGCATGACGCCCTTGATGCGGACGTTGGTGACGGCGGCGCCCTGGATGCTGCTGAGCAGCACCCGGCGGACGCTGTGCCCGACGGTCGTGGCGAAGCCGCGCTCGAAGGGGTAGGCCACGAACTCCCCGTAGGAATCCGTGAGGGACCCGGGGGTCACCTCGGCGAAACGCGGCCTCTGGAAATCGCTGAGATTCAGCATCCGTCCCCCTCTACTTGGAATACAGCTCAACGATCAGCTGCTCGTTGATGTCAAGGGTGATGTCCTCACGGGTGGGTGCGGCGAGCACCTGGCCCTTGAAGGCAGCGGCGTCCAGGGTGAGCCACTTGGGAATGCCACGCCCGGCCGAGGTCTCGACGGAGGACTTGACGCCGTCGTTCTCCTTGGCGCGCGTTCCCAGTTCCACCGCCTGGCCAGGCTTGACCTGGTAGGAGGGGATGTCCACCCGCTTGCCGTTGACCAGCACGTGCCCGTGCATGACCATCTGGCGCGCGGAGGACCGGCTGGGCGCGAAGCCCAGGCGGTAGATCACGTTGTCCAGGCGGCACTCGAGGAACCCGAGCAGGTTGTGGCCGGTGACGCCCTTCTTGGCGTCGGCCTTCTCGAAGTAGTGGCGGAACTGCTTCTCGAGCACACCGTAGATGCGCTTGACCTTCTGCTTCTCGCGAAGCTGGAGGGCGTAGCCAGTGGGCTTCTTGATCTTCCCCGCGCCGTGCTGGCCGGGGATCTTGCCCTTGCGGGTCTCGAACGAGCACTTCTCCTTGAAGCAGCGCTCGCCCTTGAGGTAAAGCTTCATGCCCTCGCGGCGGCAGAGGCGGCAAACGGCGTCTGTGTAACGTGCCATGTCTCTCCTCCTCTCTTAAACCCGGCGCCGCTTGGGCGGCCGGCAGCCGTTGTGGGGGATGGGGGTGACGTCGCGGATGCTGGTCACCTGGATGCCAGCGGCGTTGAGGGCGCGGATGGCGCTCTCACGACCGGCCCCGGGGCCCTTGACGCGAACGTCAACCGAGCGGACACCCTGCTCCTTGGCGGCCTCGGCAGCGACGCCGGCGGCAACCTGGGCTGCGAAGGGCGTGCCCTTGCGGGTGCCGCGGAAGTTCTGGTTGCCGCTGGAAGCCCAGCAGAGCATGTTCCCCATCGGATCGGAGATGGAGATGATGGTGTTGTTGAAGGACGCCTGGACGTGAGCCACGCCGTGGGGGACGTTCTTCTTTTCCTTCTTCTTGACCACCTTTTTACCGGCGGTCCGGGTCTGAGTCTTAGCCATGTGCTCCTCGCCTTACTTCTTCTTGCCGGCTACGGTGCGTCGCTTGCCCTTGCGGGTGCGGGCGTTGGTGTGCGTGCGCTGGCCACGGACGGGGAGGCCCTTCCGGTGGCGCAGGCCGCGGTAGCAGCCGATATCCATGAGCCGCTTGATGTCCAGAGAGATGTTCTTGCGGAGGTCGCCCTCGACCGTCTCTTCGGAGGTGATCACGCGGCGGATGCGGCCGACCTCGTCTTCGGTCAAATCCCGCACCTTGGTGCCGAAATCGACCTTCGCGCGGGTCAGGATGCTGTGCGCCTTGGCGCGCCCGATGCCGAAAATGTAGGTGAGCGCGATCTCGATGCGCTTGCCGATGGGCAGATCAATACCTGAGATGCGTGCCATCGTTTCTCCTTAACCCTGACGCTGCTTGTGCTTGGGGTTCTTCTTGCAGATGATCCGGTTGATGCCTTCGCGCCGGACCACTTTGCAGTGCTCGCACAGCTTCTTGATGGAGGGCCGTACTTTCATGGTGTCCTCTCGTTTACTTGAATCGGTAGATGATGCGGCCGCGGGTGAGGTCGTAAGGGGTCACCTCGACGAGGACCCGGTCACCGGGAAGGATGCGGATGAAGTTCTTGCGCATCTTTCCGCTGATGTGCGCCAGCACCTGGTGTTTGTTCTCCAGTTCGACCCGGAAGACTGCGTTGGGCAAGGCCTCGACCACTGTGGCTTCCAGCTCAATGGCTTCTTCTTTGCTCAAGCGTGTTCTCCGAAGACGTGACGCAGCGATTCAAACACCAGCTCCGGGGGGCGATTGCCATCCACGCTCCGGAAGTTCGGCCGATGCTTGTAGAAGCCCAGGAGGGGCTGGAAGGTCGAGTTGAACTCGCCCATCCGGCTCTGGAAGGCTTCGGAGGTGTCGTCGGAGCGGTGCTTCAGGGGACTTCCGCACACATCGCAGACACCGGCTTGCTTGGGGGGCTTGGACTCCATGTGGTAGATGGCGCCGCAGGCATTGCTGCTGCAGACGCGTCGGCCCACCACGCGGGCTTCCAGCACCTCCTGGGGGACATCGACCAGAACCACGTGCCCGACCTTCATGCCCTTGGAGGAGAGGAAGTCTTCCAAAGCCTGAGCTTGCTGAAGGGTGCGTGGGTAGCCGTCAAACAGCACGTCAGAGGTCTCGTCCAGCAGCCGCGCAAAGACAAGCCCGTTGACGGTGTCGTCGTCCACCAGTTTTCCCTCGGCCATGATGGCTTTCGCCCTCAGGCCGATCTCCGTCCCTTTCGAGACGGCATCTCTCAGAATGTCACCGGTTGACAGGTGAGTCAAAGAGAATGTTTCCACCAGACGCTTGGCCTGGGTGCCTTTCCCGGAGCCGGGGGCCCCCAGGAGGATGTGGGCCGTCAAGGTCATGCGGCACCCCCGCGGGTGGAGCGGCCGCGGATGCGGCCCTTCTCCAGGAACCCGTCGTAGCGGCGCATGACCAGCAGGCTCTCCAGCTGGGCGGCACTGTCCATGGCCACGCCCACCACGATCAGCAGGCTGGTGCCGCCGAAGTAGAAGTTGAGGCCCTGGATGTTGTTGGTGATGAGCAGGGGCACCAGGGAGACTAGGGCCAGGTAGATGGCGCCCACAAAGGTCAGCTTGGACAGGATGCCGTCCATGAAGATGCTGGTTTCCTTGCCGGGGCGGATACCCGGGATGTAGCCCCCGGACCGCTTCATGTTCTCGGCGGTCTCATCGGGATTGAAGACGATGCTGGTGTAGAAGAAGGCGAAGAAGATCACCACGCCCACGAAGACGGGGGTGTACACCCAAAAGTGGGTCTGGGGGCTCACATAGGCCGCTGCCTTGGCCAGCCATTCCCATCGTGTGAACTGGGCGATGGTGGCTGGGAAGAAGATCACGGAACTGGCGAAGATGACCGGCATCACGCCGGCAGTGTTCACCTTCAGGGGCATGTACGAGCTGCGCTGACTGGACATGCCGGCCGAGTCCGCCCGACGGGCGTAGTGGATGGGGATGCGCCGGTAGGCGTTCTCCACCAGCACCACCGCCAGGAGCACCACGATCATCGCCGCGATGAGCAGGATGAAGATGCCAGGGGGCGGGACGTTGGCGGCACCCTTCAGGGACTGGGTGATCATCACGGTGAGGGTGGTCAGCGCCTGGGGCAGGCCGGCCACGATGCCGGCGAAGATCAGCAGGCTGATGCCATTGCCGATGCCCCGCTCGGTGATCTGCTCGCCGATCCACATGACGAACATGGTGCCCACCGCGAGGGTGAACGCCGCCAGGAAGCGGAAGGCCGTCGGGGAGAGGGAGCTGGTTACGACTTCGAGACCCGGGGCGTTCTGGCTCTGGGCCAGCGAGGCAATGCCCAGGCCCTGGACGAAGGCCAGGCCGACAGTCAGGTAACGGGTCCACTGATTGATCTTCGCGCGACCGGCCTCGCCTTCCTTCTTCTGGAGGTTCTCCAGGTAGGGTACGACGGCGCCCATCAACTGCAACACGATGCTGGCCGTGATGTAGGGGGCGATGCCGAGGGCGAAGACGGAGAACTTCTTGAAGGCACCGCCTGAGAAGAGGTCGATGACATCGAAGAGGCCGCCGCCGCCGCGACGAAGCGCTGCCGCCAGGTTCTCGGCATTCACCCCGGGCACGCTGACGTGCACACCCAGCCGGTAGATGGCCAGGAGGAGCAGGGTGAAGAGGAGCCGCTTGCGCAGCTCCGGGATGGCGAAGAGGTTCCTGAGGCGGTTCATGGGCCGTTACTCGGCCGACTTAGCGGCGGGCTCCTGGATGGTGCCGCCCTTGGCCAGGATGGCTTCCCGGGCGCCCTTGGTGATGCGATCGGCGACCACGTTCACCTTTGCGGTGAGCTCGCCGCTGGCCAGCACCACGATCTTCTCCACGCGGGAGTTGACGAGCTTCTTCTCGCGCAGGGCATCGAGGGTCACCGTCTCGCCATCCTTGAAGTGGATGGAGATGAGGCTGAGCGTGATCTCCTTGGTTTCCGGGGCGAAGATGTTGGTGAAGCCGCGCTTGGGCAGGCGCCGGACGAGGGGCATCTGGCCGCCCTCGAAGCCGCGCTTGCTGCGGTAGCCGGAGCGGGACTTCTGGCCCTTCTCGCCACGACCGGAGGTCTTGCCGAGGCCGGAGCCCTTGCCGCGGCCGAGCCGCTTGCGGGTCTTGGTGGCGCCCTCAGCGGGGCGGAGTTCGTTGAGCTTCATGGTCTACCCCTTCACCTTGACGTCAATGAGATGGGGAACGAGCTTGACCATCCCGTGGACGTTGGGGGTGTATTCGCATTCGCGGGTGTCGCCGGGACGCTTCAGGCAGAGGGTCTGCATGAAGGCGCGGTGCTTGGGAGTGGTGCAGATGATGGAGCGCTTGAGGGTCAGCACCACCTGCTTGCCGATGAACTGCGACATGTTAAACCTCCGCCTGATCCAGGCCCCGATTGGTCAGGACCGTGTAGGGATCCATGAGTTCCTTCAGGCCCTCGAACGTGGCGCGAACCACGTTGTGGGGATTGGAGGAGCCCAGGCTCTTCGTCATCACGTTGTGGATGCCGGCGGCTTCCATGATCGCGCGGACCGCGGCGCCGGCGATGATGCCGGTGCCCTCGGGGGCGGGCTTCAGCAGCACGCTGCCAGAGCCGAAGATGCCCGTCACCGGATGCGGCAGGCTGCCGTTCGGGGTGAGGGGGACGCGAATCATGTTGCGCTTGGCGCTCTCAATGCCCTTCTTGATGGCGGAGGGCACTTCGAGGGCCTTGCCGAGACCGAAGCCGACCTTGCCATTGCCGTCGCCCACCACCACCAGCGCGGAGAAGGAGAAGTTCTTGCCCCCCTTCACCACCTTGGTGACGCGGCCCACGTAGATGACCTGGTCCTTGAATTCCCCGGCTTCGGGGTTGCGGGATTCCCTGTTGTCTTTGACTTCTGCGATCGCCATGGTCATCCCCTAGAACTGAAGCCCGGCTTCGCGGGCGCTGTCGGCCAGCGCCTTGACGCGGCCGTGGTAGACGTAGCCGTTCCGGTCGAACACCACCGAGGTGATGCCCTTCTCCTTCAGGCGGGCGGCGATGCTGGCGCCGACGGCCTTGGCGGCCTCGATGTTCGCGCCGTTCTTCAGTGAAGCGCGGAGATCCTTCTCCAGGCTGCTCGCGGACGCCAGGGTGATGCCCTGGGTATCGTCCACCGCCTGCACGTAGATGCGCTTCAGGCTCTTGTAGATGGTGAGGCGGGGACGCTCGGGCGTACCGCTCACGCGGCCGCGGATGCGGGCCTTGACCTTGTCTCGTCGAATCTGGATATCGTTCGCCATGGGTTCCCCTTACTTCCCGGTCTTGCCGGCCTTGCGGCGGATGACTTCGCCGGTGTACTTGACACCCTTGCCCTTGTAAGGCTCGGGCTTGCGGAACTTCCGGATGTCGGCGGCGACCTGGCCGACCAACTGGCGGTCGATGCCGGTCACGACGATGTGGGTGGTCTTTTCCACGGCCATCTGGATGCCCTCGGGGGCTTCGTAGTTGATGGGGTGGCTGTAGCCGAGCTCGAGCTTGAGCTTGGCGCCCTCCATGGCGGCCTTGTAGCCGACGCCGACGATGTCCAGTTCCTTCTTCCAGCCCTCGGTCACGCCGGTGACGGCGTTGCCAAGCAGGGCGCGGGTCAGGCCGTGGTAGGCCCGGTTCTGGGGTTCGTCATTGACGCGGGAGAGGACAACGGAGTCGGCCTGGATGTCGAGCGTGATCCCTGCAGGGATCGGGCAGCTGAGCTTGCCCTTGGCGCCCTCGACAACGGCCTCGGACCCGGCGACTGTGACCTTCACGCCCTTGGGCAGCGTCACGGGCTTCTTTCCGATTCGAGACATGGGTGATTCCTTAGATGAGGGCGGAGGCTCCGCCCATTTCAGGATGGGTTACCAGACGTGGGCGAGGACTTCGCCGCCGACGTTCTGCTTCTTGGCGTCCTTGCCCGTCAGGAGACCCTTCGGGGTGGACAGGATGGCGATGCCGAGGCCGCCGTGGACATCCGTGATGTCCTGGGCGCCGGTGTAGATGCGCAGACCGGGACGCGAGACGCGGCGCAGGCCGTGGATCACGTTCTCCTTGTCCTTCACATACTTCAAATTGACGATGAGGTACTCGCGGCCCTCATGCTCGACCTGCTTGAAGGAGTGGATGTAGCCCTCCTGCTTCAAGATGCCGCAGAGACCGGCCTTGATCTTGGAGGCGGGCACCACCACGGCATCGTGACCGGCCATGATGCCGTTCCGGATGCGGGTGAGGTAATCAGCGATGGGATCGGTATTCATGGGTCCCCTCTCCTACCAGCTGCTCTTCTGGACGCCCGGCAGCTCGCCATTGAGGGCGAACTTGCGGAAGCACAGACGGCAAAGTTCAAACTTGCGCATGTAGCCCCGGGGCCGGCCGCAGCACTTGCAACGATTGCGGTGCTGGGTCGAGAACTTCGGCTTGCGCGAATCCTTGACGATCTTGGAAATCTTGGCCATCGGTATGATCTCCTTGGCTATTTGCGGAAGGGCATACCGAGGTGGGCCAGCAGGGCCCGCGCTTCGGCGTCGTTGGCGGCGGTGGTCACGAACGTGATGTTCATGCCCTTCATCTTGTCCACCTTGGAGTAGTCGATCTCCTGGAAGATCAGCTGGTCCTTGAGGCCCAGGGTGTAGTTGCCGCGGCCATCAAAGGACTTGGTGGGCACGCCGCGGAAATCGCGGACGCGGGGCAGGGACAGGGTCACCAGGCGGTCGAAGAACTCCCACATGCGGGGACCGCGGAGGGTCACCATGCAGGCGATGGGCATGCCCGCGCGCAGCTTGAACTGGGCGACGCTCTTCTTGGCCTTGCGGACCACGGCCTTCTGGCCAGCGATGGCGGTGAGTTCATCGACGGCCACATCCAGCACCTTGATGTTCTGGATGGCATCGCCGACGCCCATGTTGATGACGATCTTCTGCAGGCGGGGCACCTGCATGGCGGAGGAGAAGGCGAACTCCTCCTTGAGCTTCGACACCACCTCTTGGTGGTAGCGAGCCTTGACGCGGGGCTCCGCGTGGCCTTGCGTGGCAGTCATGGATTCCTCCATTTCCGAGGGGCGGCTATGCCCCAGGGGTTCGGGAGAGCGGGGGGGCTTGGGACGGCGGTCCGGCCCGTTTCCCCCCAACCTCGGTTGTCATGGCGCGGAATGCGCCGTGGATGCCCGCCCCGCGCACGGGGCAGAACGACCATCCTCCCACGAAAGCGGGAGGATGGAAAGCGATTTACTGGGGACGCTTGCGGGTGCCCTTGCCGGTCTTGGGATCCAGGATCATGACGTTGGAGGCGTGGATGGACGCTTCCTTCTCGATGATCCCGCCGCCCTCGCCGGTCTGGGGATTGGGCTTGGTGGCCTTCTTGATCATGTTGAGGCCGGCCACGACGACGCGGTTGGTGGCGGGGCTGACCTTGGTGACGGTGCCCGTCTTGCCCTTTTCCTTGCCGGCGATGACGACGATCTGGTCGCCCTTCTTGAGCTTCATCTTGGTGGTGGTGGCTTCCATTACAGCACCTCAGGGGCGAGGGAGACGATCTTCATGTACTTCCGCTCGCGCAGCTCGCGGGCCACAGGGCCGAACACGCGGGTGCCGACGGGCTCGCCATCCTTCTTGATGATGACGGCGGCGTTCTCGTCGAAGCGGATGTACGAGCCATCCTTGCGGCGGTAGGCCTTGCGCTGGCGGACGATCACCGCCTGGACGACGGCCTTCTTCTTGACGGTGCCGCCGGGGATCGCTTCCTTGACGGAGGCGGTGATCACGTCGCCAAGCTGGGCGATCTTGCCCACACCCCCGCCCAGGGGCAGGATGCAGCAGATCTTCTTGGCGCCGGAGTTGTCGGCGACGGTGAGCATGGTTCCCATCTGGATCATTGGAGCTCCTTACTCGCCGGCCTTCTGGACGATCTCGAGGACGGCCCAGCGCTTGCGCTTGGAAAGGGGGCGGGTCTCCACGATCTTGACCAGGTCGCCAATGGAGCAGGCGTTGGTCTCGTCGTGGGCCATGAACTTGGCGGTCTGCTTGACGGTGCGGTGGTAGAGCGGGTGCTGGAACTTGCGCTCCACCTTCACCACCACGGTCTTGTCGGCCTTGTTGGAGACCACAATGCCGTTACGAGTCATCTTGGTTTCGAGGCTCATGGGTTCTCCTAGGCCAGCTTGGTAGCCAGGGCGGTTTTGACACGGGCGAGCTCACGGCGAGTCTTGCGGATCTCGGCGGTGTTCTCGACCTGGCCCACGGCGTGCTGGAAGCGAAGGGTGAAGCGCTTGGCGGCCAGTTCGGCCTCCAGCTGCGCCAACTCCTCGACGCTCTTGCCGGTCATATCGGAAAAGGGGTTCTTCTTGGTCATGGCTCTCACTCCTCCGGCGGCGTGCGGGTGATGAACTCGGACGCCACGGACAGCTTCATCTGGGCCAGGCGCAGGGCCTCGCGCGCGATCTCCTCGGTGACGCCTTCCATCTCGAAGAGGATGCGTCCGGGGCGGATCACCGCCACCCAGCCATCCGGAGCCCCCTTGCCGGAACCCATGCGGGTTTCCGCGGGCTTCGAAGTGGTGGGACGGTCGGGGAAGATGCGGATCCAGATCTTGCCGCCGCGCTTGATGTGGCGGGTCATGGCGATACGGGCGGCTTCAATCTCACGGTTGGTGAGCCAGCAGTGCTCCATCGCCTTGAGGCCGAAATCGCCGAAGGCGAGATCATTGCCGCGGGTGGCGATGCCGCGGGTGCGGCCCTTCTGGACTTTGCGGTTCTTGACCTTCTTGGGCATCAACATGGATTCACCTCAGCGCTTCACGGTCTCGGCGACCAGGTCACCCAGGTTCACCCAGACCTTAATGCCGATGATCCCGTAGGTCGTGTGGGCCTCGGCAAAACCGTAGTCAACGCCCGCGCGAATGGTCTGCAGGGGCATCTGGCCGGAGAGGTAGTCCTCGGTCCGGGCGATCTCGGCGCCGTTCAGGCGGCCGGAGACCTTGATCTTGAAGCCCTTGGCGCCGAAGCGGATCGCGGCCTCTTCCGCCTTGCGCATGGCGCGGCGGAAGGCGATGCGGCGCTCGAGCTGCTGGGCGACGCCCTCGGCCACGAGCTGGGCATCGACTTCAGGCTTCTTGATTTCCTGGATGTCGACGGACACGGGACGGTTAAGGCGCTTCTGGAGGTCTTCGCGCAGCTTGTCGATCTCCGCGCCCTTGCGACCGATGACGATGCCGGGGCGGGCGGTGTAGATGCGCACGGTGACCTTGTCGGCGGCGCGCTCGATGTCGATCTTCGAGATCATCGCGTTCAGGCTGTGCAGCTGCTTCTTCAGTTCGCGGCGGAGCTTGATGTCCTCATGAAGCAACAGGGCGTAGTCCCGCTTGGAGAACCACTTGCTGTGCCAGTTCTTCTGGTAGATGAGACGGAACCCGTACGGGTGGACCTTCTGACCCATGACTACTCCTCCCCGGCCGCGGACGCGAGCTGGATGGTGATGTGGCAGGTGCGCTTCTGGACCCGGTAGGCGCGTCCCATGGGCGCAGGGCGGACGCGCTTCATGCGGAAGCCTTCGTCCACGAACGCGGTCTGCACCAGAAGCTGGTCCGGATTGACGGAGGGATTCTTGTCGATGGCGTTGGCCACGGCGGAATCGAGCAGTTTGCGGATGGGGGCGGCGGCGTACTTCTTGGCCTGCGCGAGCACCCACTGGGCCTCGCCGACGTGCTTGCCGCGGATCAGGTCCACCACGAGGCGGGCCTTCTGGGCCGAGCCGCGCAGGTGGCGAACGGTGGCGGTGGAAACGATATCAGCCATCGCTACTTCCCCTTCGCCTTGGAATCGGACTTGCCGGCGTGACCCTTGAACGTGCGGGTCAGGGCGAACTCGCCCAGCTTGTGGCCGATCATGTTTTCGGTGACATACACAGGAATGAACTTGTTGCCGTTGTGCACGGCGAGGGTCAGTCCGATCATCTGCGGGACCACCGTCGACCGGCGGGACCAGGTCTTGATCACGCGCTTGTCGTTGGCGGCCGAGGCGACTTCCACCTTCTTCTGGAGGTGGGCGTCAATGAACGGGCCTTTTTTCAGGGATCGTGCCATTGTCGTGTCTCCTAGTTGATCCGCTTGACGATGAACTTGTCCGTGCGACGGTTGCCACGGGTCTTGTATCCGCGAGTCGGCTGGCCCCAGGGCGTCACGGGGTGACGGCCACCGGAGGTGCGACCCTCGCCACCACCGTGCGGGTGGTCGACGGGGTTCATGACCACGCCGCGGACGGTCGGGCGGATGCCCTTCCAGCGGGTGCGGCCGGCCTTGCCGATCTGGATGTTCTCGTGTTGCAGGTTGCCGACGGTGCCGATGGTCGCGTAGCACTCGAGGTGGATCTTGCGGATCTCGCCAGAGGGCATGCGGAGCTGGGCGTAGTCGTCTTCCTTGGCCACGAGCTGGGCGAAGGTGCCGGCGGCGCGGGCGATCTGGCCACCCTTGCCGGGCTTCATCTCGATGTTGTGGACGGTGTTGCCGACCGGAATGTTCCGCAGGGGAAGCGCGTTGCCCACCAGGATGTCGGCGTTCTTGCCGGCGACCACGGTGCGGCCCACTTCCAGGCCATCGGGGGCCAGGATGTAGCGCTTCTCACCATCAGCGTAGACCAGCAGGGCGATGCGGGCGGTGCGGTTGGGGTCGTACTCGATGGTCGCGACCTTGGCGGGGACTTCGAGCTTGTTGCGCTTGAAGTCGATGATGCGGTACTGGCGCTTGTGGCCACCGCCGATGTGGCGGGTGGTGATCCGGCCGGTGTTGGAGCGACCTCCAGTGCGGTTCCTCTTGGCAATCAACGAACGCTCAGGCGTGTCCGTGGTGATTTCCTCGAAGCCGAACTTGGACATGCCGCGCTGACCGGGGGTCGTGGGCTTGAGCTGCTTGATGCTCATGGTTGTCCTCTTGCCTCAGGGTTGAAAGGGGCGGGCGATAGTGGGCAAAGCTTTTCCGTCCGCCGGAGTGGATCGAATTCGCCCTACTCGGACGCGGGAGCGCCCTCGGCGAGTTCGACATAGGCCTTCTTGCGGGGATTGGAGGTCCCGACAAAGCGGCCAAGGCGCTTGGTCCGGCTGGGAATCCGCACGGTGCGGATGGCCTTCACCTTGGACTGGAGCAGGAGCTCCACAGCTTCCTTGATCTGGTGCTTGGTGGCCCAGGTGGCCACCTCGAACACCTGTATGTTCTTCTCGCGCAGGATCTGGCCCTTCTCGGTGAGGAGGGGCTTGCGGATCACGTCAAAGATCTTGGTCATGGCTTCACAACCTCCTGGAGGGCCAGGACGGCTTCCTTGGAGAAGATCACCTGGTCGTACTTGAGGAGCTCATAGACGTTGACGCCCAGGCTCTCGACGGTCTGCAGCTTCGGGTTGTTGCCGGCGGCCAGCGTGAGCTTCTCGCTGGCCTCGGTGCCGACCAGGAGGGCGGAACCGGTGACGCCGAGCTTGCCGAGGGTCTGGATCAGGGTCTTGGTCTTGTGGGACGCGACATCCCAGTTCTCGACCACCAGGATCTGGCCGCTGGCCAGTTTGGCGGACAGCGCGTTGCGCAGGGCGGCGCGCCGGGCCTTCTTGGGGAAGGCGTAGTCGTAGGAACGGGGGTGCGGACCGTGGGTGGTGCCGCCGCCCTTCCACAGCGGGCTGCGGATGGAGCCCACGCGGGCGCGGCCGGTGCCCTTCTGCTTCCAGAGCTTCTTGCCGGAGCCACTGACTTCCCACTTGTCCTTGGTCTTCGCCGTACCGGCGCGACGCTTGGCCAGGAAGTGGCGGACCGCCTCCCAGATCAGGTGCTGGTTCAGGTCTTCGAGCTTGAACACTTCGGGCAGCAGGTCAACGGTGCCCGCGGGCTTGTTCTCGAGGTTGACGACGGGGTGCTGGAACGCTGCCATCCTAGGCCTCCTGCTTGATGACGATGTACCCACCCTTGGGGCCGGGGACGGCACCCTTGATGAGCAGCAGGTTGTTCTCGACATCCACCTTGGCGATCTCCAGATTGCGGACGGTCACCTGGGCATCGCCCATGTGGCCGGGCATGCGCACGCCAGGGAAGACGCGGCTGGGATAGCTGGACTGGCCGATGGAGCCAGGCGCGCGGTGGAACATGGAGCCGTGGGTCGCGCGGCCGCCAGCGAAGTGGTGACGCTTGATGACGCCGGCGAAGCCCTTGCCCTTGCTGATGCCGGTGACGTTGACCTTGGTCTTCGCCTCGAAGGCGCTGGCCAGGACACTGTCGCCGGGCTTGGAGGCGTCGGCGGCATCCACCTTGATCTCGCGGAGCACGCGGACCGGGGCGACACCGAGCTTCTCGCAGTGGCCCTTTTCGGCCTTGGAGGCGCGCTTGCCACCGTTGGGGTCCACGAAGCCGATCTGCACGGCCTCGTAGCCATCCTTGGCGGAGGTCTTGCGCTGAACGACGACGCAGGGGCCGGCCTGGATGACCGTCACGGGGACGATCTGGCCCTGCTCATTGAAGATCTGGGTCATCCCCAGCTTCTTTCCGATGATTCCTTTGGACATGTTTTCTCCCCCCTCTACCGGTTGCCCTGACGGCTGAAGACCTTGATCTCCACGTCGACGCCAGCGGGCAGGTCCAGGCGCATGAGGGTGTCCACGGTGTTCTGGGTCGGGTTCAGGATGTCCAAGAGCCGCTTGTGCGTGCGGATCTCGAACTGGTCCCGGCTCTTCTTGTCCACGTGGGGGGAACGGTTCACGGTGTACTTGTTCGTCCGGGTGGGCAGGGGAATGGGCCCCGCCACCGAGGCGCCCGTGCGCTTGGCGGTGTCCACGATCTCGCGGGTGCTCTGATCGAGCAGACGGTGGTCGAAGGCACGCAAACGGATGCGGATGTTGTCTTTCATGCTCACTCCATTGGGACGCTGAACGTCCATAGACGTGGGGCGCTGACCGCCCATGTAAATCCGTCCCAACGACAGGGACAGGGCTGATCAGCATAACAAAAGCCGCTGGAAATACAACGGCTATTTTGAGAAGAACGCACGACCACCCGTGGGTGGAAGCGGTTGGATCAGGAGGCCCGGCAACCTTGCGGTTCGAGTAATGACCTCACCCCGAGAGGGGCTTGAAAAGCAGGTAAAGCAGAAATGACTAGTGTTGTTAGCTGTGGTAACCAGTTTTGCCGGGTCGAGCAGCGGGGGTGCGGGGGTGTGCGCGCAGCGAAGCGGAGCGCGGAACCATCGCTGCCCTACTTGGCGCCCTTGACCTTGGCGACGATCTCTTCGGCCACGTTGCGGGGTGCTTCCTCGTAGTGCGAGAACTGCATGGTGTAGTTGCCGCGACCCTGGGTCATGCCGCGGAGGGTGGTGGAGTAGGCGAACATCTCGGCCAGGGGCACCTTGGCGGTGACGACCTTGACGCCAGCCCGGTCTTCCATGTTCTCGATGCGGCCACGGCGGCTGTTCAGGTTGCCGATGACGTCGCCCATGTAGTCCTCGGGGACCACGACCTCGACGGCCATGATGGGTTCGAGGATCACGGGGGAGGCCTTCTCGCAGCCACTCTTGAAGCCCATGGAGCCGGCGATCTTGAACGCCATCTCGTTGGAGTCCACGTCGTGGTAGCTGCCATCGTAGATGGTGATCTTGATGTCGACGCAGGGGTAGCCCGCAAGGACGCCGGACTGCATGGCCTCCTGGATGCCCTGGTCGATGGGCTTGATGTATTCCTTGGGGATCACGCCGCCCTTGATGTCGTTGATGAACTCGTAGCCCTTGCCGGCTTCGTTGGGTTCCACATACATCTTCACGTGGCCGTACTGGCCGCGGCCACCGGACTGACGGACGAACTTGCCCTCGGCATCCACGCGCTTCCGGATGGTCTCGCGGTAGGCCACCATGGGCTTGCCCACATTGGCTTCCACCTTGAACTCACGCATCATGCGATCGACGATGATCTCGAGGTGCAGCTCGCCCATGCCGGCGATGATGGTCTGGTTGGTCTCGGGGTCGGACTTGACCTTGAAGGTGGGATCCTCCTGCGCCAGGCGGCTCAGGGCGACGCCCATCTTCTCCTGGTCGGCCTTGGTCTTGGGCTCGATGGCCACCTGGATCACGGGATCCGGGAAGTCCATGGACTCGAGGATCACGGGGTGGTTCTCGTCGCAGATGGTCTGGCCAGTGAGCACTTCCTTGAGGCCCACGGCAGCGGCGATGTCGCCGGTGCGGACCTCCTCGATGTCCTCGCGCTTGTTGGCGTGCATCTGCAGCAGGCGGCCGATGCGCTCGCGACGGCCCTTGGCGGCGTTGTAGACGCCGGAACCCGCGGAGAGGACGCCGGAATAGACGCGGATGAAGGCGAGTGAACCGACGAAAGGATCGGCCATGATCTTGAAGATCAGGGCGGAGAAGGGCTCCTTGTCCTCGGCCTTGCGCTCGACTTCATTGCCATCAGAATCGACGCCCTTGATGGCGGCGATGTCGAGAGGGGATGGCATGTAGCTCACCACCGCGTCGAGCATGGGCTGCACGCCCTTGTTCTTGAAGGCGGAGCCGCACATCATCGGCGTGAAGGTGAGGTTGATGCAGCCAGTGCGGATGCCCGTGCGGATTTCGTCTTCGGTCAGTTCTTCACCGCCGAGGTACTTGTCCATGAGCGCATCGTTGGTCTCGGCGACCATCTCGATCATCTTCTCGCGCCACTCCTTGGCGGTCTCCACGAGCTCCGCGGGGATCTCGCCGTAGATGACCTTGAAACCCTTGTCGCCTTCATCGAAGGTGAGGCCCTTCATCATGACGAGGTCGACCACGCCCTTGAAATCCTCCTCGGCTCCGATGGGGATCTGGATGGGCATGGGACGCGCCTTCAGGCGGGTCTTCATCATCTCGACCACGCGGAAGAAGTCCGCGCCGGGGCGGTCCATCTTGTTCACGAAAGCCATGCGGGGCACACCGTACTTGTCGGCCTGGCGCCACACGGTCTCGGACTGGGGCTCGACGCCGCCCACCGCGCAGAACACGGCGCAGGCGCCGTCCAGCACGCGCAAGGAGCGCTCCACCTCGGCCGTGAAGTCCACGTGGCCGGGGGTGTCGATGATGTTGATGCGGTGCTCGATGCCCTTCAGCTGGCCCGTCTGGGCGGTCCAGGCGGCGGTGATGGCAGCGGAGGTGATGGTGATGCCCCGCTCCTGCTCCTGCACCATCCAGTCGGTCGTCGCAGCGCCTTCATGCACCTCGCCGATCTTGTGGATCTTGCCGGTGTAGAAGAGGATGCGCTCCGTCGTGGTGGTCTTGCCGGCATCGATGTGCGCCATGATGCCGATGTTCCGGTAGCGCTCGAGGGGGGTCTGACGGGCCACAGCGGCCTCCTGAAAGGATCAATTCGGAATCGGGGTCGTTCGTGCTGCTTCAAAGACCTTCGCGGAAGGAGCCGCCCAGGAGGCGGCTCCTTCCGGTCAGACGGGCTGCTACCAGCGGAAATGGGCGAAGGCCTTGTTGGCCTCGGCCATCTTGTGGACGTCGTCCTTCTTCTTGATCGAGGCGCCACGGAAGTTCATGGCGTCCAGGATCTCGCCGGCCAGCTTGTCGCGCATGGTGCGCTCGCCGCGGGAGGCGGAATAGGTCTTCAGCCAGCGCATGGCCAGGGACTGGCGGCGGTTCTGGGGAACCTCCACGGGCACCTGGTAGGTGGCGCCGCCCACGCGGCGGGACTTCACTTCCACCGAGGGCTTGATGTTGTTGAGGGCCTTCTGGAAGGCCTCCAGCGCCTCTTCGCCGGACTTCTTGGCGACGATCTCGAGTGCCCCGTAGAGGATGCGCTCGGCGGTGGCCTTCTTGCCGCGCTCCATGAGGATGTTCACGAACTTGGAGACGGTGAGGCTGTTGTAGACGGGATCCGGGAGGATCTCACGCTTGGCGGGTGCATTGCGACGAGCCATGGTCTACCTCCCTACTTCTTCTTGGCCGGCGCGGCGCCAGCCTTGGGGCGCTTGGCGCCGTACTTGGAACGGGACTGGTTGCGGCCGGCGACGCCAGTGGCGTCGAGGGTGCCGCGCACGATGTGGTAGCGCACGCCCGGCAGATCCTTCACGCGGCCGCCGCGGATGAGCACGATGCTGTGCTCCTGCAGGTTGTGGCCCACGCCCGGGATGTAGGTCGTGCACTCGATGCCATTGGTGAGGCGCACGCGGGCCACCTTGCGAAGCGCGGAGTTCGGCTTCTTGGGGGTGGTGGTGAACACGCGGGTGCACACGCCGCGCTTCTGCGGGCAGGCGTCGAGCGCGGGGCTCTTGGTCTTGTTGATGAACGTCTTCCGCCCGAAGCGGATCAGCTGATTGATGGTAGGCACACCATCCTCCTAGGAAGGCACCGGTGGATCCGGGCCTGGGCCCGAGAGGTTCGCCGGGCACGCCGGGGAACGTCGGACGGATGAAATCCTGCGCCGACCCACAGGGCCGGAACCATCTAGGCTATCGGAATGCCCCTGAAAGTCAACGCATCAAGTGTGAATGGGGACAGACATCATCCAGCCAGGGGACAGCCGCAACCCCCGGCCGCACAGCCGTGGCCCGACTTGGGCGACTCGGCCGCCGGGGCCGACGCGGGCTCGGAGGCGGCGCCCTTGTACCAGCCAGCCCCTGCGAGCGCGAAGGCGGCCACGGACAGCTGACGCTTCATGCCTTCCTGGGCCCCGCAACCAGGGCAGGCATGAGACTGCGGCGCGGACAGGCTCTCCAGCTTCTCTTCGGGCTGGCCACAAGCATCACAACGGTATTCGTAGAGGGGCATGGCAGACTTCTCCTGGGAATCGTCCCCGAACCAATGATTTTATCCAGGTACTGAGATGCCGTCACCGACCCGTTTCTTCCAGACTCCCGAAGCCTTCCTCGCGGCCCTGCCCCGGCCGAAGACCCTCTGCTTCACCAACGGCTGCTTCGACCTGATCCACCCGGGCCATGTGCAGTACCTGGCCGATGCCCGGGCCCTGGGCGACTTCCTGGTGGTGGGGCTCAACAGCGACGCCTCCGTGGCCCGCCTGAAGGGAGCCTCCCGCCCCCTCCAGGACGAGGCGGCCCGCGCCGCCATCCTGCTGGGCCTGCGCAGCGTGGATGCCGTGGTGCGCTTCGACGAGGACACCCCGTACGAGCTCATCCGGGCCCTCCAGCCTGACGTGCTGGTGAAGGGCGGCGACTACACGCCGGAGACTGTGGTGGGCCGGGACCTTGTGGAAGTCCGGGGCGGACGCCTGGTGCTCATCCCCTTCCTGCCGGGGCACAGCACCTCGCGGATCGAGGCCCGGATCAAGTCGGGGCGGGGCGTCACGCTGGAATAACAAGCGGGCCGCGTGAGCGGCCCGCTTGGCGTGGTGGCTGGGTTCTAGACCAGCGGGGACAGCAGCTGCCAGTACTTCGGCAGGGGCCAGAGGTCGGCGTCGCAGGCATCCTCGAGGGCATCGAGCACTTCCCGAAGGGCATGCTTGGACTGGTTGACCTCATTGCCGAAGGCCTCTGTGCGGGCGTGCAGATCCTCGAGGGCCTCGGCCTTGGCCAGGGCGGCCTTCATGGCGGCCAGGCGGGCCTGGGCCTCGCCCGCGAGCGCAGCCTGGGTCTGCAGCGCGGCCTTAAGGGTCTCGGGTACGGAGATGCCGGCGGCGGCCAGCTTGCCCAGGCTGTCGGCGCGGGCGCCGAGGTCGGCAGTCACCGAGGGCAGGATCTGGGTCTCCGCCATCTGCCGCAGGACCTGGGTCTCGATGGCGATGACCTTCTGATACTCCTCGTGGCGGATGTGGAGCCGGGACTCCTGCTCACCCTCTGAAAGGATGCCCGGCTTGGCGAGCACCGCCTTGACCGCGGCCTCTTCCCAGATGTGCAGCGCGGCCACGGTGTCCTTGGCGTGGGGCAGGCCCCGGCGCTCGGCCTCGGCCTTCCACTCGTCCGAATAGCCGTTGCCCTCGAAGCGGATGGCCTTGGTCTCTTGAATGGCCTGGCGCACCACGGAAAGGACGGCCGCCTTGTGCTCCTTGCCGGCCTTCAGCTCGGCTTCCAGCCTGGCGTTCAGGTCGTCCAGGGCCTCGGCCACGGCGGCGTTGATCACCGTAAGGGGCAGAGCGATGGGCTGGCTGGACCCCACGGCACGGAACTCGAACTTGTTGCCCGTGAAGGCGAAGGGGCTGGTGCGGTTGCGGTCCGTGGCGTCCTTCTCGATGCGGGGCAGGTTGCCAATGCCAAGGTCGATGATCTTCTGGCTGGAGGCGTCGGCGGCGGCGCCCTTCTCGATGGCGTCCAGGATGTGGTTCAGCTGGGCGCCGAGGAAGGCGGACATGATGGCCGGGGGCGCCTCATTGGCACCGAGGCGGTGGTCGTTGCCCGCGAAGGCGATGGAGGCCCGCAGCAGCCCGCCGTGGGTGTGGATGGCCTTCAGGGTGGCGCTGAGGAAGTAGAGGAACTGGAGGTTCTCCTCGGGCGTGTTGCCGGGCTCCAGAAGGTTCTGCCCCTCGTCCGTGGCGATGCTCCAGTTCACGTGCTTGCCGCTGCCGTTGACGCCGGCGAAGGGCTTCTCGTGCAGCAGAATGGCCAGGCTGTGGCGCTCGCCCACGGATTTCAGGATCTCCATGAGCAGCTGGTTGTGGTCGCTGGCCAGATTGGCGGCCTCATAGATGGGGGCGATCTCGAACTGGTTGGGGGCCACCTCGTTGTGGCGGGTCTTGGCGGGGATGCCCAGCTTGAAGCACTCCAGCTCGACATCCTGCATGAAGCCGAGGACGCGCGCCTTGATGCTGCCGAAGTAGTGATCCTCCATCTCCTGGCCCTTGGGGGGACGGGCGCCCTGCAGGGTCCGGTTCGCGAACATCAGGTCCGGCCGCTGCTGGGCCAGGTCGATGTCGACGGCGAAGTACTCCTGCTCGGGACCGCACTGGGCCACCACGGATTCAGCGTTGATTCCGAAGTGCTTGAGGGCGTTCTTGGCGGCAATGGAGACCACGCCCATGGAGCGCAGGAGGGGCACCTTGTGGTCGAGGGCCTCGCCGTGGTACCCGACGAAAGCGGTCGGGATGCAGAGTGTCTTGCCCAGGGGGCCTTCCATGATGAAGGCCGGGCTGGCGGGATCCCAGGCGGTGTAGCCACGGGCCTCGAAGGTGGCGCGCAGTCCCCCGCTGGGGAAGGAGCTGGCGTCGGGCTCGCCCTGGATCAGCTGGCTCCCGCTGAACCGCTCGATGACCACGCCGGGTTCATCCCAGGTGATGAAGGCGTCATGCTTCTCGGCGGTGGCGCCCGTCATGGGCAGGAACCAGTGGGTGAAGTGGGTGCAGCCCTGCTCCAGGGCCCACTCCTTCATGGCGAGCGCCACACTCTTGGCCACTTCGGGGGACAGGGCCTCGCCGCGCTTCAGCGCCTGGCGGTACGCCTTGTACACATCCTTCTGCAGCCGTTCGCGCATGGTGCGTTCGCTGAACGTGTTGCAGCCGAAGTACTGGCTGATCTTGATCTGATCCAGCCGTGAGATGCTGGAAGTGTCTGGCGCCTGCGCCTTGGCCATGGTTCCCCCTGAGGATGAGTGAGGCATGAATCCATATACACGTGGACCGATGTCCGCCCCAGGGGGGCAGTCATCGGATTCCCACATCCACATGGACCCTGCGATCCACCCACAGGATAGCCGAAGCCCGCTTGTGACAACAGGTTTTGATGCGTGTGGGCGGGCTCTTTTTTGGCTCGGAAACCTCCAGTGCGAACAGGAGGCCCTGCCCCGCGCCGCCGCACTGGCCTGGGAACGCGTGGCCTTCGCCAAAGTCTTCGATCATCCGGAGCCTGGACTCCGAATCCGTCGGTTTCTCGACAAGGGCTAGAATCACACCATGGATCTGACCGCCCCCTACGTCCCTGACCTCGACAGCATTCCCGCCGGCCTCGACCTGGTGGCGGAGATCCGGCGCTTCAAGTCCAAGCGCAAGGCTGTGCTCCTGGCGCACTACTACCAGGAGCCCGAGATCCAGGATCTGGCCGATTTCGTGGGCGACAGCCTCCAGCTGAGCCAGCAGGCTGCCAAGGCCGACGCCGACGTCATCGCCTTCTGCGGCGTCCACTTCATGGCGGAGACCGCCAAGATCCTCAACCCCACCAAGACCGTGGTGATCCCCGACATGGACGCCGGCTGCAGCCTGGCGGACCGCTGCCCGGCCGATTATTTTGCCGAATGGCTGAAGCAGTATCCCGATCACGACGTCGTGAGCTACATCAACTGCTCCGCGGGCGTGAAGGCCCTCAGCACCATCATCTGCACCAGCAGCAACGCCGTGCGTGTGGTGGAGAGCCTGCCGAAGGATCGCAAGCTCGTCTTCGCGCCGGACCGCCACCTGGGCAAGTGGGTCATGAAGCAGACGGGCCGGGACATGGTCCTGTTCCCGGGCTTCTGCATCGTGCACGAGCAGTTCACGGCCAAGCGCCTCGCGGCCCTCAAGGCCCAGCACCCCGAAGCCAAGCTCATCGCCCACCCTGAATGCGACGCCACCGTGAGCCAGCTGGCGGACTTCGTGGGGTCCACGGCCGCTCTGCTCAACTTCGTGGCCAAGGACAGCGCGACGGCGTTCATCGTGGCCACTGAGGCCGGCATTCTCCATCAGATGCGCCAGCGCCGCCCCGAAGCGGAATTGATCCCCGCACCGGCGGACAGCGGCTGCAACTGCAGCCTCTGTCCTTACATGAAGCTGAACAGCCTGGAAAAGCTCTACCTCTGCCTGCGGGACCTGAAGCCGGAGATCCTGCTGGACGAGCCGTTGCGCCGCCGGGCCCTCCAGCCCCTGGAGCGGATGCTGGCCCTGGGCTGATGGACTGTCGACGGCCGCTGGCCTGGCGGTAACCTGAGGGGAACCTTCGCTCCGGGCCCCCATGCATCGCCACCGAACCTCCCGCTACCGCGCCCTGCATCCCGGCGTGGGCCCTTCACGCTGGCAGCAGCTCCAGCAGCGCAGTGGCATCGTCCTGCTGGTCCTCGCGGGGCTGGTCACGGCGGCGATGCTGTTCATGGCCCCCAGGCTCGACCGCCTGGACCAGTTGGACCGGGGCCGGAACGCCTTCATGGAGACCCACTGGGTGAACTTCGAGGCCGTGGAGCGGCACTGGAAGACCCTGCCCATCCTCCAGGCGGTCCGGACTGGCGACGAGGAGGACGTCCGCAGGTTCCTGGCCGACCAGCCCCTCACGGTGGCCCTGCTGGACCGCTTTGATGGCCGCCGCCTCTGGACCCGCCAGGGCGACCGGCTGGTCGAGCCTCGGGATCCCGCCCTGGCCCAGCGCTATCTGGGCTGGTGCTCCCACGCGGAGATGGCCCAGCGGTTTGAATGGAATCCCCCCCAGGCACAGGATCCCGATTTCGGGAAGATCGCCACGGTGGTCCTCCTGTCGGACCGCTGGCTCGTGATCAAGCGCTGGCGGCCCGGATCGCCCGAGGTTGAACTGGAACTGGGCAAGGCCCTGGCTCCCAACCGGGCGCTTCGGATGGGGCTGGTGCAGGAGAAGGATCTGGAGCGCTACGACCTGAAGCTGGAACCCTGGGGCGCCGAGCCCAACCTCCAGGTGGATGCGGAACGGCTCTCGACCCTCCCCCTGGGCAGCGCCACCAAGACCAACGCCTTTGGAGATGGCTGGATGCTCGCCGGCGTGGGCTTCGACCAGCAGCAGGCGGCCTTCCGGAAGCTCCTGCGGCGGCGGTACTGGCTGGCCTCCGGCGTGTCCGCCCTGGTCGGCATGGTCATCCTCCTGGGGCTCTGGCTCCGCCACCGCAGCCGGCGCAAGGCGGTCCTCGACGCGGACCGGCTGGCCTCCATGACCCACAGCCTCAAGACGCCCCTGGCCATCCTCAAATTCCGCTGCGACTCCCTCCGGCTGGGTCGGCTCAGTGCGGATCGCGCCGACGAGGAGCTGCTGAAGATCGGGGAGGAGGTGGACCACCTCACCACCCTCATCGAAAGCGGCCTCCGGGTGATCCGCGGCGGCGGTCCCTCCGGCCCCCGCGACCAGGCGACCCGGGACTGGTTCCTGGAAGTCGCCGAGGACCTCCGCCCAGCCTTCGAGTTGGAGGAGAGGCAGCTGGACCTGCGCCTGGCCGAGGAGGCCGGCCATGCCCCCCTTCCATCCTTGCGGGCGGCCCTCCTCACCCTCCTGGAAAACGCCCTCGGCCATGGCCGGGGCCGCGTCACCCTCCAGACCTGGCGCAACCGGCGGCGATTCTGCATCCAGGTGAGCGATGAGGGCGAGGGGCTCGAACCGCACCAGCTGAAGTCCCTCGGCAAGCCCTTCCAGAGGCTGCGGGTGCAGGGCAAGGAGGGGTTCCAACGCGAAGGCCAGGGCCTCGGCCTCAGTCTGCTCATCCAGGTCGCCGAGCAGGAAGGCTGGGGCCTCACTTTCTCGTCGGCCCCCGGCGAGGGCTTCGTCGCCCTACTTGAGGTGCCTGCCGCATGACGGGCGGCTGGATTTGCCCCTCTGTATGTATATTTCCGCGATCATAGATAAACGCTTAGGAAATAAATCGTAATTTCAACTTGTCATTCCCAGCGAAGGTCGCCATGGTGAATCCACCGATCCTTGAGCGAGATTCCGTGACCCACATCCTCGTGGTGGAGGATGAGCCGTCCCTCTGCCAGCTCCTCGTCAACAACCTGAGCTTCGAAGGCTATTCCGTGGAGGCGGCCGGGGATGGTGTGCCTGCGCTCGCGGCCCATGCCGCCCACCGGGCGGACCTGATCGTCCTGGACCTGATGCTGCCCCAGATGGACGGGTTCGCAGTGCTCCGGACCCTACGGGAGGGCAAGGACGAGGTGCCCGTTCTGATGCTGACCGCCCGTGGCGAGGAGACGGATCGCGTGCAGGGCCTGAGCCTCGGCGCGGACGACTACCTGGTGAAGCCCTTCTCGGTGCTCGAGCTGATGGCCCGGGTGAAGGCCATCCTGCGTCGCACGCGACCCATGGACCGCCCCCCCCTGCTGCGCTCGGGTCCCTTCCGGTTCGATCTGCCCCGGCTGGAGGCACGCCGCGACGGCCGTCTGCTGGACCTGACGCCGAGGGAATTCCGCCTGCTGGAGATCCTCATCACCCACCCGGGCCGCACGCACAGCCGGAAGGAGCTGCTGCAGCTGGCCTGGGAGCAGGATGCCCGACCCAGCGCCCGGACCGTGGATGTCCACATCGCCAACCTGCGGAGGAAGCTCGGCGAGGAGCAGGGGTCGTCCTGGATCACCACCGTGGGCGGCGAGGGCTACCGCTGGATTACCCAGGTGGAAGCCGAGCCCCAATAGGAATTCCGGGGGTCCCCCTCGCAGATCCTGGCGGAGCCGCGATCTGCTTCCACTCGGCTCGCCCCAAGGCGTGTTCCGCGCCAGAATGGGGCATGACGCCCTGGAACCCCCACAGCTGGCAGCGCTTCCCGGCCCAACAGCAGCCGGCCTATGACGATCCCTCCGAGCTGGAAGGGATCCTGGCCCGACTGCGCCGGATGCCCCCGCTGGTCGTGCCCGAGGAAGTCGACCGGCTCCGCGGCCTGCTGGCGGAAGCTGCGGCCGGCCGCCGCTTCCTGCTTCAGGGCGGGGACTGCGCCGAGCAGTTCAAGGACTGCACGCCCGAGTCCATCGAAGGCAAGCTGCGCGTCCTGCTCCAGATGTCCGTGGCCCTCACCCACGGGGGCCGCAAGCCCGTCGTCCGGGTGGGCCGCATCGCGGGCCAATTCGCCAAGCCCCGCAGCAAGCCCACCGAGATGGTCCAGGGCCAGGAGCTGCCCAGTTACCGGGGGGATCTCGTCAACTCCCTAGAGGCGTCCGCCGCCGCCCGCCGCCCTGATCCCGGCCGCATGCTCGAGGCCTACTTCCACGCCTCCGCCACGCTGAATCACCTGCGGGCCCTCACCGCCGGGGGCTTCGCCGACCTCCACCACCCCGAGCGCTGGGAACTGCCGGGCGGCACGGGTGAAGTGCCCGCCGCACGCTCGACCAGGTGCGCGAGTCGCTGGATTTCCTCGAAGCCCTGGGCGGCGTCCAGCGGGACGTGCTCGAGCGCATCGACTTCTTCACCAGCCACGAGGCCCTGCTGCTGCCCTACGAGGAAGCGCTCACCCGCTGGATCCATGAGGACGGAAGCTACTACAACCTGGGAGCACACACGCTCTGGGTGGGCGAGCGCACGCGCCAACTGGACGGCGCCCACATCGAGTACCTCCGCGGCATTCGCAATCCCATCGGCGTGAAGGTGGGGCCCAGCGCCACACCGGAACATTTGGTGGCCCTGCTGGCGAGCCTCGATCCCGGCCGCGAACCCGGCCGCATCACGCTCATCTCCCGCTTCGGCGCCGCCAAAATCCAGGCCGCCCTGCCCCCGCTACTGAAGGCCGTGCAGGCCACAGAGCATCCCGTGCTCTGGAGCTGCGATCCCATGCACGGGAACGGCACCGAGAGCGCCACCGGCCTCAAGACCCGGGAGTTCAGCGCCATCCTCTCCGAGCTGCGTCAGGCCTTCGAGGTCCACCGCGCCCACGGTTCCCACCTGGGCGGCGTGCACATCGAGCTCACTGGGGAAGCCGTCACCGAATGCACCGGCGGCACTGAAGGCCTATCCGAGGCGGACCTCGCCAAGGCCTATGAGACCGGCTGCGACCCCCGCCTCAACGGCACCCAGAGCCTCGAGATGGCCTTCCTCATCGCGGAGATGATGCGGGGCTGATCCAGCTCAACCTCGACCCCCGACCCAGGGTCGTATTGATGTGTCCGGAGGTTCCTTGCGGCGTCTGCTGTCTGTTCTTGGGGTGGTATTGGGGCTCCTGGCCTGCGGTGGAGGCGGATCCGCGCCAGCCCCGGAAGCGGATGTCTGGGGGCCCACCACGGCCGCCATCCAGGCGGTGCAGGCTGAGTTCCCCGGGGGCCTCACGGTGGAGGTCATGACGCCATCGGGGGTGGTGTATTCCAAGGCCTTCGGCGGCTTCACCAACCAGGAGGCCGTCCTGGTGGCCTCCGCCTCTAAGTGGGTCACCAGCACGGTCATCCTGCGCCTGGTCCAGGCCGGAGCCTTCCCCCACGGGCTGGATACCCAAGCCAAGGAGCTCCTGGTGGACGGCGACGGCAGCCCCTGGGCCGGCCCCATGGGCGACATCACCTTGCGCCACCTGCTCAGCTTCACCTCCGGCATCAGCGGGGATGACCCCGCCTCGGAGAACGTGCTCATGACGCTGGATGCCGCGGTGAAGCAGATCTACGGGGACTTGGCGGCCACGGCCGCCGCCCCCGGGGCCTACTTCCACTACGGCAGCACCCACATGCGCATCGCAGCCCGAATGGCGGAGCGGGCGACCCAGAAAAGCTGGGAGCAGATCTTCACGGAGCAGTTCCGCGATCCCCTCGGCTGGTCCAGCGGCAGCATCTTCAGCGGCGGGGGGCCCAATCCCAATCCGGCCGGCGGCCTGAAGTGCACGGGCCTGGAATACACGCGGTTCCTCATGATGCAGCTGCGCGATGGCCTCGACGGCAGCCAGGTCTTCCTGCCGCAGCCCCTCATCACCACCCAGCGCACCGATGGCTATGGACCCGCCACCACCCTGGCCTACAGTCCCTACGTCGCCATGACCGGGAAGACCTACCACTACGCCCTAGGCAACTGGCTCGAGACGGCCGGGGGCGGAGCCCCTGCCGCGGGCGACCCGGTCCTCCGGTACTCCAGCACGGGCACCTTCGGCTGGGCCCCCTGGGTGGCGGCGGACCGCGCCTACGCCGGGATC
>WBZQ01000548.1_pt1 | contig 29609 bp, 20 predicted proteins | sample 5204251 | NCBI WGS metagenome assembly WBZQ01 (sample SAMN12412402, study PRJNA552823) | activated sludge metagenome | isolation source: activated sludge from nitrification reactor of wastewater treatment plant... | place: USA: Virginia | collected 2017-09 | reverse complement strand
CGAACCCCGGCAATTCGTAGTAGTGCCCCAGGCCCGATTGGTGGTTCAGCAAATACGCCACGGTCACCTCCCCGGCGACCTCCGGACGAAACCCGTCGAGGTGCCGGCCCAGTTTGTCTTCGAGCCGCAACTTGCCTTCGGCAGCCAGTTGCAGGACCAGGATTTTAGTGAATAATTTGGTGATGGAGCCGATAGCAAAGCGGGTTTCAGCCGAGTTGGGGATCCGGTTTTCATGGTCCGCCAGGCCCGTTTGTTTTTGGAAAAGCACCTGTCCGTTTTGCTGAACCAGCACGTTGCCGGAAAAAACGTCTTTGGCCGCCGCCTCGGCCAGCAGGGCGTCGAGGCGCGGCGTCACTTCGTTTTGCGCACCGGAAGATGTGGTGAAACCAAGGGAAATCAGCAAGCAGAGGAGTCGTAGTTGCATGTCCGTTCTAAATCGGGCACAAACATCTACGAGAAGTTTCGTAGTTGCAAATTTTTTCTACGAAATTTTTCGTAGAAAGTAAAAACATCACTTCAGGGCGGGTAAAATCCCGTTGCGCAAAGCCAAAAGGGCTGCGAAGCGGTCGGGGTTGGTCCGGGCAAAATTCCCCGCCCGCAGTCGTTCCCGGGTGCGGCGGGCGACGGTGGCATAGCGTTCGGCCCAAAGTCCGAGGACTACGGCCAGGAGAACAAAAGCCGGCCCGTAGTGCTGCCAGCCGGTCCAGGCCGGAAAAAACCGGTACGCCGCCCACAGGGCCAGCGGAAAAGTGAGCAGCCCGACGCCCATTTTTACCGTCGAACTGTACCCGACGTAGAGGTCCAGTTTTTTATTGAGCCACCAGGGCAAAAAGCAGGGCAAAAACCAGAAAGCATAGCCGGCCAGAAATGGCAGCAGGCCGGCGATCAGGATAAAAGAATCGGCGAAAGCCCGCCAGCCTGCATTTGGCGCCGACCAGCATCGAAGCCCTCGGTCGGTCAGGCCGCTCCGGTGCAGGCTTTCGAAATAGCGGCTGGTGGCGGTTTTCAGTTCCAGGTTGTCCAGTTGGGTGGCGGCCAGCCGCTGGCTGTTCAAAAAGGATTCCTGCAGGGAGGTTCGGTATTCGTTGTCGCGGATCTCTTCCAGTTGGGCGATCAATTTTTCTCCTGCTTCGTCGCGGGTATGTATGGTAAGGCCGGTTACCCGCCGTTGGAGTTCTTCGGTCAGGTCATTTACGGCCTGTTCGGGGTTTTGACGCCAGGCCTCGGCCCAGTCGCGGGCATAGACCGGCGGACCGCATTGGACCACCACGTCGCTGCGAAACAGGTTAGCGGCATAATACGAGAGCCCGACCGGGACGATCTTCAGGGCGAGGTTCCAGTTGTTGCGGTGCTCGGCGCCGAAAGCGATGCGGGCGGTGCCGGTTTTGAATTCCCGTACGAAGCGATGCATCCAACTGGTCCCTTCCGCGGCAATGAACAGCACGCCGCCTTTTTCCAGGTGCTGGAACGATTGCCGAAAGGCCGAGTCGTTGTTGCGCGCTTCACCCTCGGCCACGTCTTCCCGGCGTTTTACGGGAATACAAAAAAGCCGGGTCAGCAGCCAGTTCATTACCGGGTGTTTGAACAATCCGTAGTTGGCCAGAAAAAACATCTCCTGGCGCACCGGTATGCCGGGGTTGAACACATCCATCAGGGTGCTGGGATGGTTGGTGATCAGGATCGCCGGACCGTCGAAGCGAAAATGCTCCCCGCCCAGCACCAGCCGGCGGCGGAAAAAAACGCCGGTGCCGGCCCAGGCCAGCGCACGGAAAAGAAAATAGAGAAAACGAAGAACCGGATGCAGGCGGATGTTGCGATAGGACATTGCGTCGGGCTTTGACGCGGCAAATGTACCTTTTGAAAAATGTTTGTCTCCCGCAGATTGCGCAGATGCCGCGGATTTTCTGCGTAATCCGCGCAATCTGCGGGAAAACCCGTTTACCGCAGCACCGTCACACTGCCGGCGTATTCCAGTTCCACCTGGTCGACAAAACGCACCGAGGCGACCCAGGTGAATACGCCCATCATCTTGTCCCCTTTGTAGGTACCATCCCAGCCCAGGTTCGGCTCGTTGAGCGGGAAGCCGCGTTTTTCAAAGATCAATTCACCCCAGCGGTCGTACACGCGCAGGAAAACGAACTCCTCTACGGCCGGGCCGGAAAAGCCGGTAAAGTGGTCGTTCGGGTAGGGCTTGTCCGGATTGAAGACGTTGGGGAAATACAGCGGCCGGCTCCGGTTAACCCGGATCTGCACGGTATCGAGGGCCATGCAGCCGTCTTCGTCGGTGATCTTGACGACGTACAACTGGTTGTTGATGGCGGTGATGGTGGGGTCCGGCACGGTGGCGTCGCTGATGCCCAGGGGCGGGCTCCACTCGAAGGTGACCGGGCGGCCGAAGGGTGCGGTAGCCGTGGTGATGTCGACGGTGTAGCCCAGATCGAGCAGGGTATCGGCCGGCTCGGCGACTACGATAAGCGGCGGCGGCTGCACGATGGTGGCGAATACGGAGTCGATACAGCCCTCCGAGTCGCGCACTTTTACCCAGTAATCGCCGGCCGGGAGACCGGTCAGCGGGCTGGTCGGGACATAGTTTTCGCCGTCGGCACTAAAAGTATAGGCCGGTTTGCCGCCCACGCCTTCCACGTCGATCGTTCCGGTCGGCTCGCCGTTGCAGAGCAGGTCCACTACGCCGAGCAGGTTGATGCCCACGTCGGCCGGCTCGGTGATGAACACCCCGCCGGTGATGGTGCAGCCGTTGCCGTCGGTTACGGTGACGCCGTATTGCCCGGGTGCCAGCCCGCTGACTTCCGGATCGGTCAGGGCGCCCGGTGCCCATTGGTAGGTAAAGTTGCCCACGCCGCCGGAGGGTTCGGCCAGGGCGGCTCCGTCGTTGGCGCCGAAACAGGAGATGTCGGTAGTATCGAGCCCCAGTTGCAGCGGCGGGTTGTCGGTCACGGTCACCTTAAAAATGCCTTCGCACAGCACGTCGTCGGCGGCGGTAATGGTGTAGACGCCGGCCGCGAAGCCGCCTTTGGTATTGTTGGGTTCCGGTCCGCTGCCCCAGTTGAACAGGATGGGCGGCTTGCCGTTGGTGATGTTGAGGGTGATCTGGCCGTTGGCGTCGCCGGTACAGAGCGGCCTGGTAACCACGGCGTCGGCGGTCAGAACGCGTTCCTTTACTTCGATGTCCAGGTCCGTCTCGCAGTTGTTGGCGTCGCGGATGACCAGGTTATACATGCCCACGCCCAGATTGTTGAGTGAGTTGTCGGGACCGAACGGACCGTTGTTCCAACTGAACTGGTAAGGCGGTGTGCCGCTGGTGATGTTGTTGATGGTGATCTTGCCGTTGGCGGTGCCGTTGCAGTCGGGCGCCGCGATCACCGTATCCACCTCCACGTCGGGGAAAATGGTGGCGTTCAGGATCTTGGTCACTTTACAGCCGAGGTCGGTCTCGATGGTGAGCACTACCGGGTGCTGGCCCGGAATGTTGAACGTGACGTCGTGCGGCCCGGCGCCGGTGGCGGTCTGCGGCACGGCATCGGCGCCAAAACTCCATTTCCAGTCGGTAATACTGCCGATGGGGAAGGTGGAGGCGTCGGTGACCTGGACCAGCGTACCCAGACAGACGGCCGCCGGCACGGTAGTGAAGTTGGCTTCGGGCCCCAGAAACTCGCCGGTGCCGCCGAATTCGATGGAAAAGCCGTTGCCGGTGGAGGTATAGTTGTTGATGGCCAGGGCGTAGGTTTCACCGGCCACCATATCGAGCGAACGCAGCCAGGCGTCGTCGTTATTTTCCTGACAGCCGGCGTCTTCCGAAATATCGGGGTCGCCGGGGCGCAGGCCGGTAGGGCCCATGCAGGGGCTGGTGGGCTGGTTGAACTCCCCGGAGGCCATGCAGCGCACGATTTGTTTGCCCGAGCAATTGCCGATCCCGTTGGGCAGGCGATATACCACAAAATCGAGGTCGTCGGCCGGGTTGGTGGGCGTCAGCGTGAAGTCGAGGGTGCCGGACTGCGAGCAGGTCCAGACGAACCAGGTCGAGTTGGATTCCTTGATGCCGGGGGCGCCGTTGTCGAAACAGGTGGCGTCCTCCATTTCGAGGTTGTTCTGGCCGGCGCCGGTTACATTTTGCACCACAAACGGGGACTTGTCGCACAGGATGGAGGCCTGGGGGCAGTCGGAGGTCGGGTCGACCGGCGGATTGTAGTTGTTCACGCAAATCTGGAAAGTGCCGGTCTGGCCGCCCGCCCCCTGGATGCGGATGAGGTAGGTGGAGCCGACGAAAAGTCCGCCTTCGTACAATTCCACGATGTTGCTGTTGCCGGGTGCCGTCTCGCAGCCCAACTGGTTGATCGTGCCGCCGCAGGTGCCGAAGTAAAGGGCAACCTGGGGGTCCTGCAACGTACCGCCGGCCGCCACGGGAGTGGCTCCGCGCACGGTAATGGTTACGTCGGTGGCCTGCGGGGTAAAGGCGAACCACACGTCGTTCTGCGTAGTGCCGAAGCAGGTGGCCGGTCCGTAAGTAGAGGCTGTGGCGCCGGCGTTGGTGTAGGCGCCTACGTTGCTGCACGAGTTGAACACCTGGTTAATAACGATGGGGCTGGTGCATTCGTCGTTGGAAGGTTGGGCCCAAGCGGAGGCGGAAGCGATTAAAACTGCAAACAGAGCAAGGGCGATTTTTCTCATGGTGTGTCGTAGTGTTTATCAGTTTAAACAGGGTAAAAAGGGTAATCGGTACATTTTCACCGGGATCAGTTGTTCTACAAAGACGCAAAGAGCGTAGTTTTTGTTGGTCGGGGTATATGTCAAATTTTTCTTAAAAACGCTGAATATCAACCTTTACGTTCTTGAAAAAGGCAAAATATTTCTTTCAAAACGCCGCAAAATAGCAAAATGCAGTTCGTATCAAAAAGTCTACATTTGCTGCTCTGTGTGGTTTGATAGTTTGATAGATGGATGGATGGATGATTGGAAGCGGCAATCAAACTATCGAAACATCAATCCATCAAACCTCCTTTATGCTTAAACACATTCCCAATCTCCTGACCCTCAGCAACCTGTTTTGCGGCTGCTGCGCGCTGGTCTTTACCTTGAACGGCATTCCGGTACTGGCCGCCTGGTTTGTGCTGGGCTGTTTCATTTGCGACTACGCCGACGGGATGACGGCGCGCGCGCTGGGAATTGCCTCGCCTTTGGGCAAGCAGCTCGACTCACTGGCGGATGTGGTGAGTTTTGGCGTGGTACCCGGTGCCATGCTGTACATGCTGCTGAGCGAGGCCACCTGCGGGACGATCTTTTCCGGCGGCCTTACCTACCGGCCGCCCGTCACACCGGATTACTGGGAAATTCCGCTGGTCTGCCTGTGGTCGGTCCCGGCTTTCATCCTGACCATGTTTGCCGCCATGCGGCTGGGCAAGTTCAACATCGACACCCGGCAATCCAGGTATTTTATCGGGCTGAGCACGCCGGCCTGTACGGTCTTCGTACTGGGTCTGGCGCTGACCGCCTACCACGACCGTTTCGGGTTGAAGAACCTTATCGAAAATCAGTGGTTTCTGTACGCCCTGATCGGTGCGCTTTCCTGGCTGATGAACAGTGAAATCCCCATGTTCGGCATGAAGATCCGTTCTTTCGACCTGAAAAGCAACGCCTTCACGATCCTGTACCTGGTCATGCTCCTGGTCCTGGTTTTCTTTTTGAAAGAGCTGGCCCTGTCCGCCGTCATCATTCTCTATATCCTGAGTTCCATTTTTTGGAAAAACAAAATCCTGCAGGCTGATGAGGGTTGATAAAGGTTGATGAGGTTGATGAGGGTTGATGAGGTTGATACCAGCGCCTCTCTCATCAACAATATCAACCTTTATCAACCTTATCAACCCTTATCAACCCTTATCAACCTGCATCAACCTTTATCTCCGCACACATGAAATTCGTTGCCGAAATTGACATCATGCCGCACAAGGAACTGCTCGACCCCCAGGGCAAAGCGGTAGTAAACAACCTCGACCACCTGCATCTGAGCGGCGTCACCGACGTGCGCATGGGCCGCCACGTCACCATGACCCTCGAGGCCGCCTCGGAAGCCGAAGCCCGGCAAACCGTGGAAACTGCCTGCCAGAAACTGCTTGCCAACCTGATCGTGGAAACCTATCACTTTGAACTTACCGCACAATAGCCGGTCTGCGGCTTACGATCCGCCCTGTGCCTGGGCCCGTATTTCAGGTATGCTTTGGATTGCAGGTCGTAAATCGTAAGTCGTAAATCGTAAGTCGTAAATCGTTCATGCTCTACGTTGTCCCCACTCCCATCGGCAACCTCGAAGACATTACGCTGCGGGCCCTGCGCGTGCTGAAAGAGGTATCGGTAGTACTGGCTGAAGACACGCGTACCAGCCGCAAACTGCTCGACCACTACGGTATCAAAACGCCTTTGCGGGCTTTCCACTCCTTCAACGAGCACGCCGTGGTGGACCGCATGACCGACGAACTGGCGTCGGGCGCCGACATGGCCCTGGTGTCCGACGCAGGCACCCCCGGGATCAGCGACCCCGGTTTCCTGCTGGTGCGCGCCTGCGTGCGCAAGGGCATAAAAGTGGAATGCCTGCCCGGCCCCACGGCTTTCGTACCGGCCCTCGTCGCGAGCGGGTTACCCTGCGATACCTTTCACTTCGAAGGCTTTTTGCCCCATAAAAAGGGCCGTCAGACCCGCCTGAAGTACCTCGCTGAACTGCCGCACACCTTTGTATTATACGAGTCGCCGTTTCGCCTGCTCAAATGTCTCGAAGAACTGGCTGCGGTTTGCGGCCCGGAGCGCCCCGCCTGCGTGGCCCGGGAGTTGAGCAAACTGCACGAAGAGGTGAAAACCGCCCCGCTGTCCGAACTGAAACAGCATTTTTCCCAAAAGGAAGTAAAGGGGGAGATCGTGGTGGTGGTGGCAGGGAAGGGGTGAGGGGGACGTTGGACTGTTGGAAGTTGGACTTTATTCTTGTGAACAAGGGGCAAAACCAACCCTTTTGTTCTAAAAATTTAAATTTATCGCCTTTCCCGGCTAAAAAGCCATGACCAGACTGAGTGTCAACATCAATAAAGTGGCCCTGTTGCGCAACGCGCGCGGCGGCAATCTCCCCGACCTGGTGCAGGTGGCCAAAGATTGCGAAGCCTTCGGCGCGGAAGGCATCACCGTGCACCCGCGGCCCGACCAGCGGCACATCCGCTACGACGACGTACCGGTGCTGCGTTCGGTCGTGACGACCGAGTTCAACATCGAGGGCAACCCTACCCGGGATTTCCTGGACCTCGTGCTGGCCAACCCGCCGCACCAGTGCACCCTGGTACCCGACGCCCCGGACCAGCTGACCTCCGACGCCGGCTGGAACACCGTGGCCCATGCCGCGTTCCTGCGCGAGGTGATCGAAGAACTCCACCGGAAGCAGATCCGCGTATCCGTCTTCCTCGATCCCGTAGCGGTCATGGTGGAAGGCGCCAAAGCGGTGGGTGCCGACCGGATCGAGTTTTACACCGGGCCGTACGCCCACGATTTTCCCGGCAACCCGGCAGAGGCGGTGAAAGCCTATACCGAAGCGGCCCGGGCAGCCAATGCGGTCGGCATTGGCATCAATGCCGGCCACGACCTGAACCTTGACAACCTGCGCTTTTTCCGCGAAAACTGCCCGCAATTGCTGGAGGTCAGCATTGGCCATGCGCTCATCAGTGACGCATTGTATTACGGATTGGCCAATACGATCCGGATGTATTTGCGGCAATTGAAATAATTCATTTGGGGCGCATCTGGATCGGGACAGGGTTGTCAACCTGATTGCCTGGGTTATGCATTGATGATTGCAGGCAAAGAAGAAGGAGTGTTGGTTTGTGTTTGCATTCCGCACATTATTCATTTCAAACAGGTTACAACATGAAAAACACACTCCTGATCTCTGCCTTCCTGCTGCTTTTTATCGGATCGAGCGCATTTACGCCTGCGCCCGGCTTTGAACTGGCCAGGACAAAAACTTTTACGGTATACAGCGGTAGCATCACCGCACGGATGCTCGATAACGGGCTGACCGAAGTTTCCTGGACTTCGCTGGATAACGGCGGTGTTACAACTGTGGCTGTTACCAACCTGTCTACTTACCAGACCGTGACCGGCCAGGCTCCCAATGGGGTCAACAGTACGACTTTTGCCGGCCTACAGACCCAGCAGCCGTATCGTTTCAGGGTGGAAAATTCCAAAGGAAGTATTGTAATTATCGATGTAGTCGTATCGTAAAGTGCGCGCGCCGAAAATCTTTTTTTTCGGCAGCCGCTACTCGTTCGAACGGCAAAAACACCGGACATCGAACAGCCCGGGCGAAAAATCGCCGAACGGCCGATACGGTCATTTTCACCTTATTTCCTTCAAAATCAGCAACTTGAATTGGAAGCCAATCCGAAGCGGTTTTTTTCAAAATGAAAAAATTGTTAAATTCGGCTAACGCTTCCAATTTAAGTTGTTTACCTTTGGTGGCAGAAAATTTTATTACAGGTTTAATCGCATACCTACCATATCAAATTTTCGGAAGTCGCTCATGGGCAGCATGTTCCGCCAAGGAACAGACGCATCGTGCGCGGCTTTTTGCTTTCCGGAAAGGTTCTGTTATGTAAATTTTCGGTATCGCCGGTTTTTCAGATACTGCCCGGCTCTCACCTTCCGGCAACGCGATGAAGTTTAACACCTAATCGCTTAACTCTCCAAATCTGCTTTCAAACCACTGGCTGACAGACCATTATGTCAGCCCGGACCCGTGCCCGGTGGTTTCCTTAGTGAAGTCTGCGTCCGCGGCTTTGCCCGGACAGTTCTGTCTTGTGAACTCAACCATTCTTTCACTAAATTTTTTTAAGTTATGAAGCAAGTACTGTTAACAACCCTCCTGGTATGCTTTGCCGCCGGACTAGCCCTGGCGCAGCGTACCATTACGGGTACTGTACGGGGCGACGACGGTGAGGCACTGATCGGCGCTTCGGTACGGGTACCCGGAACCAACGTCGGCGCGATCACCGACGCTTTGGGCAGTTTCACCGTGGCGGTGCCGGCCGGCGCCGACTCGCTGACCATTTCCTACACCGGTTATGCCACCAAGGATGTGGTGCTGGGTGCCTCCAACGTCGTCGACGTGGTGCTGACGGCCGGCCAGGTATTGAGCGAGGCGGTAGTGACCGCCCTGGGTATCACTCGCTCCGAAAAAGCGCTGGGGTACAGCGTTTCCCAGGTGCAGGGCTCCTCGGTTTCGGGGTCCGGGGAAGTGAACGCCATCCAGGGCCTGGCCGCCAAAACCTCCGGGATACAAGTCATCGGCTCCGGGGGTACACCCGGCGCCTCGTCCAAGATCCTTATCCGGGGCAACTCATCCATGCAGCTGGAAAACCAGCCCCTGATCGTGATCGACAACGTGCCGTTCGATAACCAGGTGAATACGGTGATCGGCGTGGACTATCCCTTCAACCCGAATTTGCAGGGCGTGAACGAATCCAACCGCGCGCTGGACATCAACCCGGACGACATCGAGAACATCTCGGTGCTGAAAGGCCCGGCCGCCAGTGCCCTGTACGGTACCCGGGCCGCCAACGGCGTGATCCTCATCACGACCAAAAAAGGCGCCCAGGGCAAACTGCGGGTCGGCTACAACGTGATGTACAGCCTCGACCAGGTAAACAAACTGCCCGAACTGCAACGCCAGTACGGACAGGGCAACGGCGGCGGCGTGGCCATCACCGATGCCAATGGTAACATTACCGGCAGCAACCCGGAAGGCACGTCGGCGACCGAAACGCCCAACAGTTGGGGGCCCTCCATCTCCGGGCAATCCTACGACAACCTGGAAACCTACTTCCAGAACGGCACCTCGCTGATGAACAACCTGTCGCTCTCCGGCGGCACGGACAACACCACCTTCCGCTTCTCGTACGGCAACACCAACCAGACGGGTATCGTACCGAACACCGCGCTGAACCGCAATACCTTCCGGGTAGGCGCCAGCACCGGCAGCAACAAGTTCAAGATCAACCTGAACGCCGCCTATACCACCATCCAGGACCGCAAGGCCCAGAACGGCAGCAACCTTTCCGGGGTAATGCTGGCCCTGACCCGGATGCCGGCCGACTTCGACGTGCTGGGCGGCGACGGCCCGAACGGGTTCGACAACGCCGACGGATCGCAGTACACCTATTTCTCGGCGTACGACAACCCGCTGTGGTCGGCCTATCACAACCCGAACAATACCAGCCTGAATCGTATTTCCGGCTCGGTCGGGTTCGACTATACGCCCCTGGACTGGCTGACCCTCACCATGCGCGTCGGTACGGATATGTACACCGACAACCGGCAGCAGATCTGGGACATCAGCAGCCAGAACTTCGACCCGCGCGGGGAAGTGTGGGAATCGACCGTCCGTCACGAAGAGGTAAACGCGGACTTTCTGGCCCGGCTCAACCGCCGCTTCGGTGATATTTCGACCAGCGTGCTCCTCGGTACGCAGTTGAACCACCGTGGCGACGAGTCCGTATTCTCCCGGGGCAGCGTGCTGTCGGCTGCCGGCTACTACAACCTGAAGAATGCGTCCATCCTTTACGCCGACAACCAGGACTTCATCCGCCGCATTGCCGGTATTTTCGGTTCGATCGACCTCGGGTATCGTGATTTCATCTACCTGACCGTAGGCGGGCGCAACGACTGGGCTTCGACATTCGGTCCGGAAGCCAAAAACAGTTTCTTCTACCCGCAGGCTTCGCTGTCGTTCGTTCCGACCGAACTGATGGATCCGAGCGGCCTGTTCTCGTACATCAAATTGCGGGCTTCCTACGCCCAGGCCGGCCGCGAACCCGGCAACATCCCCAACCTGTACACGTCGCGCACCTACTACGGCCGCCCGACTTTCACGGACGGGTTCACCAACGGGATCGGCTTCCCCTTCCTGGGCCAGAACGGCTTTACCATCGGTATCGGCAACCCGAACGTACTGGGTAACTCCCTGCTGCGTCCGGAGATCAACACGTCGTGGGAAGGTGGCTTCGACCTTCGTTTGTGGCAAAGCCGCGTGCGCGCAGCCTTTACCTATTACTTCTCCAAATCGACCGACCTGATCGTGGTCCGGCCGATCGCCGCCACGACCGGCTTCTCGTTCTACACCAGCAACGCCGGTGAAATGGAAAACAAGGGCATCGAGATCGACCTTGACTTCGACATCGTGCGCAACAACAACTTCACCTGGACGCTGGGCGGCAACTTCACCATGAACGACAACGAAGTGACCAAACTGGCCCCGGGCGTGGAACAGTTCAGCATCGAGACGGCCTTTACCGGCATCGGCTCCTTCGCCATCGTCGGGCAGCCCTACGGCGCCATCTTCGGCACCAAGTGGGTCCGCGACGACCAGGGCCGGCTGGTGATCGGCGAAGACGGCCTGCCGCTGGTGCAGGACGTCGACGGTTTCCTCGGCAACCCGTATCCCGACTTCACGGCCGGCGTACGCAACATGTTCAAATACAAAGGACTGGCTCTGAGCGCCCTGCTCGACATCCGCGAAGGCGGCGTGTTGTGGAACGGTACTTACGCCCGCCTCAACCGCATCGGACGGACGCAGGAGTCGGCCGACGGCCGCGGCAATTTCTACGTGATCGAAGGGGTAAAAGAAGACGGTTCTCCCAACGATACGCGCATCAGCGCCCGCAACTATTTCAACACTTTCGTGGGTGACGGCGGCGACTACGCCGTGGAAAATGCCATTCAGGACGGTTCCTGGATCCGCCTGCGCGAGGTGACGCTTGCGTACGACCTGCCCAAATTCTCCAGTTTCCTGCAGGGCGCCAGCATTTTCGTGACCGGCCGCAACCTCTGGCTCAGCACCGACTACAAAGGCGTCGATCCGGAAACCAGCCTGACCGGTGCCGGCTCCAACGTCGGCGGATTCGACTATTTCAACATGCCGAGCACCCGTTCATACATCGTCGGGCTGCGCGCCAACTTCTAATGTTTCACAACAAAATCAATTCCGATGAAAAAGTCATTTTCGATATTCACCCTGCTGTCGCTTGCCTTATTTGTGGGCGGCTGTAAAAAGTACGTCGAGGGATACGACGTTTCTCCCAACGACCCGCTCGACGTGAACGTGGAGGTATTGCTCACCGGCACCCAGGTGGCTACTTTCAGCAATTACACCGGCAACCTGGCCCGCATCCCGGGGGTTCTGACCAACCAACTGGCCGGACGCCAGTTCCAGTTCGAAGATTTGCAGGCCTATGTGATCCGCGAAACGGACGTCGACAACGATTTTCAGCAACTGTATAACGGCGGCATGATCAACGCCCAGCAGCTGATCGAAAAAGCCGGCGATGAAAATCCCTACTACCGCGGTATTGCCCGCGTTTTGAAGGTGATGAACATCGGCCTGGCCACCGACCTGTGGGGCGATGTGCCCTATTCCGGAGCCCTGCGCGGACTGGAAGGCGAGCAGTATTTCAACCCGGCTTACGACGCCCAGGAGAACATCCTGCGCGACATGCAGGCCGACCTGGACCTCGCCATCCAGGATCTGAGCCAGGACGAGTCGGCCAACCTGCGCATCCCGGGCGAAGACGACCTGATCTTCGGCGGCGACCCGCAGCAATGGCGCAACGCCGCCCGGGTGCTCAAGGCCCGCTACTACAACCGGCTCAGCAAGCGCGACCCGCAGGGCTCGGCCAACCAGGCCCTGGCCGCCCTCGACGCGGCTTATGCCGACGGCTTCGACGGCTCCGACGATGACATGACGGCGCGCTTCGGCCTGGCCGCCAACGAATGGAACCAGTGGTATGCCTTCGAACAGCAGCGTGCCGGATACCTGACCATCAGCCAGTACTTCATCGACCAGTTGCAGAACGATCCCCGCCTGCCGCTGTACGTCACCGCCGATGCCAGCGGTGGTTTCAACGACCAGCAACCCATCGGTCCGTACTACGGCGACCTGGACTCTCCGCTGCCCCTGGTCACGTTCTTCGAAGCCAAGTTCATCGAGGCGGAAGCCGCCCTGCGCGCCGGCAACAGCGCCCGGGCCGCTACGGCGCTCAACGACGCGGTGGAGGCCAACCTGACCAAACTCGGCGTACCGGATGCCGCCTACCTGGCCGCCCACGCCAGTGAAACGGCCGGCAGCATTACGCTGGAAAAGATCATGGTGGAGAAATACAAGGCCATGTTCACCCAGCCCGAGGTGTGGTCCGACTGGCGCCGCACCGGCTTCCCCACGCTGACGCCGAATCCGGACGCGGAGGAAACCCAGATCCCGCGCCGCCTGCCGACGGCTCAAAGCGAACGCCTGTACAACGACAACTCGGTCGTTGTTTCGGACATCCTGCAACCGGTGTGGTGGGATGCGCTTTGAGGTTGAAGGTTGAAAGTTAAAAGTTGAAAGTTAAAGGTTATAAGTTGAAGGTTGGGGGTGGAAGGTTAAAGGTGAACAGCACCGGACCTCCCATTTCCGACCTTCAATATTTTAGGCATATCCCCCGGGGCCCGCCAGAGCCTTCAACCTTCAACCTTCAACTTTTAACCTTCAACCTTCAACCTTCAACCTTCAACTTTTAACCTTCTCCGTATTTTTAGGCCCATGGAAAACCGCTTTAGCATTCTGTGCGTGGACGACGAGGAGGACAACCTGCTCGTTTTCAAGAGTTATTTCCGGAAACACTACAATGTCATCACGGCCCGGAGCGGCGAGGAGGCCCTGGCTTTGCTGCAGCAACATCCTATAGATCTCATCGTCAGCGATCAGCGGATGCCTAACATGACCGGGGTGGAACTCTTCGAGCGCGTTTTGAAGGAATATCCTGACATCATCCGGATCATCCTTACCGGATACAGCGATATCCAGGCCGTGATCGATGCCATCAACAAGGGCAAGGTATACCACTTCGCCACCAAACCCTGGGATACCGACGAACTGAAAAACATCCTCAGCAACGCGCTGGAAGCCTACACCCTCAAAATACTCAACCGCCGCCTGGTGGAAGAAAATATCGAATTGCTGCTTCAGGCCGAACGGCAGCAGAAAGCCAGTATCCTCTCCCAGTTCGAATTGCTGAAAAATCAGATCAATCCCCATTTTTTGTTCAACAGCATGAACATCCTGGCCGCCCTGATCCCGCAGGATGCGGCCAAAGCGGTAGAATTCACCAACCGTTTCTCCAAAGTTTACCGAAAACTGCTGGAATTGCGCGAACAGCCGCTGATAGATCTGGCCCAGGAGATGGAATTCACCGAATCTTACGTTTTTTTGCAAAAAATGCGCTTCGCCGACAGCCTGAAGGTGCAAACCGACCTGCCGCCGGCCGTACTCTCGCATTGCCTGCCGCCTTTTACCTTGCAGATCCTGCTGGAAAACGCCGTCAAGCACAACGAGGTGTCGGAAGCCCGTCCCCTGCACATCCGCATCACTGTTGCCGATACCGGCAAACTGGAAGTGACCAACAACCTTCAGCCCCGGGGTACTCCCGTCGAATCCACCCGCCTCGGCCTCGATATCCTTAAAACGCGCTTCGCCCTCATCACCTCCGAACCCGTGGAATTCGAACAAACCGACACCGTTTATACCGTACGGGTACCCCTGATCGGGGAGGGGTGAGAGGAATTTGAAATTGGAAATTGTGAAAACCAGAAATCTGAAATATGAGAGCAATCATTGTTGAAGACGAAAAGCACGCGCGGGACAACCTCGAAAAACTACTGACCGAACTCGAGCCCGGCATCGACATTCAGGCCAAACTGGATTCGGTACGCGGTGCGGTCGACTGGCTGAAAACCCATGACACCGACCTGATCTTTCTGGACATCCACCTGGCCGACGACCTGAGTTTCAAGATCTTCGAGCAGACCGAAGTAAAGGCTCCCGTCATTTTTACCACCGCCTACGACCAGTATGCCCTGCGGGCTTTCAAGGTGAACAGCCTCGACTACCTGCTCAAGCCCATCGACCGGGAAGAACTGGCCCAAAGCCTGGAAAAATACCACGCCACCCGCCCGGCCCAGCCGGCTTTCGACGTGGAACGGCTGATGCAAATGATCCGCCAGCCGTTACCCAACTACCAGCAGCGCTTCCTGGTGACCCGCCGGGAGAAGATCCTGAGCGTCAAAGCGGAAGATATTGCTTACTTTGAAGGCGAAGACCGGTACGTGTACCTCGTCAAGCGCGACGGCAACCGTTTCATCGTCGAATACAAACTGGCCGACCTGGAAGACCTGCTCGATCCGGCCCATTTTTTCCGGCTCAACCGCAGTTACATCGCCCACTTCGAAGCCATCGACAAGATCACCGTGCTGTCCAAAAGCCGGGTCAAGGTCGACCTGAAGCCCGCAGCACCCCGGGAAGTCATCGTCAGTACCGAGCAGACGCGCAGTTTCAAGGCCTGGCTGAACCGGTAAGTATGCCTAAATAAACAGGGGTTCCCGGTAGCGCGCCGGGGGTTTGCCGTGTTGCCAAAGCCCGGGTGCGCTACGGGAAACCCCCGTATGCCGGTGTGGGAAAAAATAATTATTTATACACTGCTACCGACGTGCTGCCCGTCATCAGGTGCAACTGGTCGTTCTCCATTTTCCAGGAGTCGATCTTGGTGAGCACGGGCAGGTATTTGTTTTCCCAGGTCATGTCCGGACAAGCCTTTTTGGTCGAAACCGGGTTGGCCAGGCGCAGGGAGAAGCCCTCCAGTTTGAACAAGCCGTTGTAATTGTTGCAGGAGGCCGTTCCGCTGTACCGTTTATTGGCTTCGTCGAACACGATCATGATGCGCGTTCCCGCCGGCACCGGCTCGTTGTTCAACGAAACCAGTTCCCACTCCTTGCCGTAGCCGAAGGTGGTTTTGCAACGCTCCAGGCTGATGACAACCGGGAAAAAGAGGAGAAAAAGAGCGATTTTTTTCATTTTGATTTGCTTTGTACTGTGAAAGAAACCGGTAATCGGGTGAAATTCCGGGGCGAATAAATAAAAAATCCGGCAAAAGTCCGGTGGCAGAATCTCAATACGCGCCGATCGATAACATGACCAGGGTGCAGCCCTCTACCGTCTCGATACCCCGCTCCTCCGCCAGCCGGCGCAGTTCGGGGTTTTCAGCGCCCGGATTGAAAATGATCCGCTGCGGTTTCAGTGAAAAAATGTAGTCGTAGTACTCCCGCTGGCGTTCGGCGTTCAGATAAAGCGTGACGGTATCGATGCCTTCCAGCGCCGGCCGGCCCTGCTCGATGGCCAGGCCTTCGATCTGGCCCTGCCGGTTGCCGAGCGGTACCACCGCGTGGCCGTGGCGGAGGAGCCGCATCACGGCGAGGTAGGCGTAGCGGGCAGGATTGGGCGTAGCGCCGAGCACGAGCGTCTTTTTCATAAATCGTACGGATCGGTGACTGGTTGATTGGTGGTTGGTTGGATCGGTAAGCCTGGCCAACCAATCGCCACTCCAACCAATCACCAAAAACAGGCCGGGCGCAGAAAAGTTAGGCCGGTGATTTATTTTCGGGGGATTGGGGTAATTTTGCCCGCTTTTTCCAAGCCGTTTACCGCATTTTACGACCATGATCCTGACCGACAAAAAAATACTGGAAGGCCTCGAAAGGGGCGAGATCGTCATCGAGCCGTTTCGCCGCGAGTGCCTGGGCACCAATTCCTACGACGTTCACCTGGGGAAATACCTGGCCGTTTACCGCGACCGGGTGCTGGACGCCCGCAGGCACAACCAGGTGGAAATGATCGAAATGCCGGCCGACGGCTTTGTACTGCAACCCGGCACGCTTTACCTCGGCGTCACGGAAGAGTACACCGAAACCCACAATGCCGTGCCTTTTCTGGAAGGCAAAAGCAGCGTGGGCCGGCTCGGCATCGATATCCACGCCACGGCCGGCAAAGGCGATGTGGGTTTCTCCAATACCTGGACGCTGGAAATTTCCTGCGTCCAGCCGGTGCGCGTGTATGCCGGAATGCCGATCGGGCAGTTGATCTATTTCCTGGTGGAAGGCGACATCGAAAATTATTACAACAAAAAAGGGAGCGCGAAATACAACCAGCGCACCGACAAGCCGGTGGAGAGCATGATGTGGAAAAACTTCTGATCAGGGCAGGGGCGCCCGTTTGCCCGGCGCGGCGTTTTAAGTCTTTTTTAAGCAGATTTTTTGCCGGCGGATTGCTAATTTTGGGCAATTTTTAATTTCCTACTGATGAAAAAGACCGCTACTTTCCTCAAAATCAACTTGTTAGCCCTGCTTCTGATTTTTTCCAGCCTCCAGTGCAAGCAGTACAACAAGGACTTCGCTAAACAGGCGAATAACCCGGAGTTCCTCCACGCCACCGTTCGCCGGCTTACCGAGATCATCCGCCACGATATTTTCGCTCCGCCCATTTCCGCCCGTATCTATGCCTACTCGGCCATCGCCGGTTATGAAGCCCTGGTGCCGGGCTTCCCGGAATACCAGAGCCTGGCCGGACAGATCAAATGGCTGAAACCCGGCCCTCAACCCAGCCCCGACGTCGAATACTGCTTCCCCCTGGCCAGTGCCAATGCCATGCTCACCGTGGGCAAACAACTGGTCTTTTCGGAAGGAGACATGCAGGAACTGAAAGAGAAGATCTTCGAGGATTTCAAACAAATGAATATGCCGCCGGAGGTCTACGAGCGCTCCATGGCCTTCGGCGACGCAGTGGCCAAGCACGTTTTGGCCAATTCGAAACTCGACAACTACGCCCAGACCCGCAGCGCCCCCAAATTCACCATCGACACCAAAGAGGCCGCCCGCTGGCGCCCCACGCCGCCGCAATACGCCGACGCCCTGGAACCGCACTGGCCGGAGATCCGGCCCTGGGTGCTCGACTCGGCCAGCCAGTTCAAAGCCGACCCGCCGGTAGCGTTCAGCACGGCCAAGGGCAGCGATTTTTACAAGCAGGCCTACGAAGTGTACGACATCGTGAAAAACCTGACCCCCTGGCAGGACTCCACCGCCTGGTACTGGGACGACAATCCTTTCCGCATGGACGTCAGCGGCCACCTGATGGTCGGGGTGAAAAAGATCAGCCCCGGCGGCCATTGGATGAACATCGCCTCGCACGCCTGCCGCAAAGCCAACGCCGACATGATGTTGTCCGCCGAAACCTACGTAAAGGTCTCCTGCGCATTGTCCGATGCCTTTATTTCCTGCTGGTACGCCAAATACCAGCACAACCTGATCCGCCCCGAATCGTACATCAACCAGTACATCGATCCGGACTGGGCGCCGCTGATCCAGACGCCGCCTTTTCCGGAGCACACCAGCGGACACAGCACCATTTCGGCCGCCGCGGCCATGGTGCTTACCGACCTGTACGGCGATAATTTCACTTTCTCCGACAGTACGGAAATGGAATTCGGCATTCCGCCGCGGACCTTTAAATCCTTCAACACCGCGGCCGACGAGGTAGGCATGAGCCGGCTGTACGGTGGAATCCACTACCGCCAGGGCAATATGGCCGGGCTGAAGAACGGGCGGGAGATCGGCCACTACATCGCGGATAAGATCAAAACCCGACGCAGTGCCGGTTCGCTGGGAGAATCGCGGTAACTGCCATATTATAAATCGATTGCCGGGCATCCCGGGTATTAAGCAGGAGGCATCCCGAATTTTCGAGGTGTTTCAGGTTGTTTTAGCAGGCAGGGGCAGCGCCCCGTAATCTTGGTAGCACTCCATGCCGATCATCGGGCTGGAGGTGCAGCGCACCGAAACAGTATATTCCGGTGCGCTGCACCTCCACCATCTTGCCGAATTCCAGGCTTCCAATCTTTCGCCGCGCTGCGGCTACCTCCGTATCGGGGACACCAATGAAGCGCTGGTAAATGGACCGGTGTTCCATCAACTAAGAATTGCTCTCGGATTTATCTTCATTGACTTCGTCGCCCAAAATTCGGGATGACTCATGTTTAGTGCCCGGGATGCTGCGTTAAAAGAGTAACCTGCGCGACACATCGGCATTTTAATGTTAAAATCAAGCAGCGTTTAAAGCCGCCACCCTGGAAAATCCTATTTTTGTCACGCATAAGCATTCCAATTCTCGCCACTTCTTTCAATCCGCTCCCCCGCCGTACGCACGGTCCGGCACTTGCTTGCTGTGCGCCCTCTTTTGCGCATCCCTTAATACTGTTGCATCCATCAACATTCCGGTTACCAAACACTGTTCATTTATTCCCATGGGAAAAACATTTATGTATCTTCATCTCCGGGCAGGCATCGCTTCATTTGGTTCGCTCCTGGCATTGCTTCTGCTTCCGGCACTGGCCGGCGCGCAGGTATCCGTTACGGTCACTAAAACCGACATCACCTGTGCCGGCGCGCACAACGGCACCGCTACCGCCGTCGGTTCCGGCGGCTGGGCGCCCTACACCTACCTGTGGAGCAACGGCGCTACCACAGCTACCATCACCGGCCTCGGCCCCGGCACTTACTCCGTCACGGCAACGGACAAAGACATGGGTTATGCAGTAGGGACGATCGAGATCAAGGAACCCCTGCCCCTGTTCATCGAGGTATCCTGCCAGAGCCAGATCTGCGGCCTGCTGCCCGACGGTACGGCCCAGGTCGTTCCCTCCAACGGCACGCCGCCGTACACCTACAAGTGGAATACCGGGGCTACAACGGCCAAAATAACCGGCCTGGCCGCCGGCCTCTATTCGGCTACCGTCACCGATGCCAACGGCTGTACCAAATCGGACACCTGTCAGGTGGTGTTTTTCAACGAAGGCATCTGGCTGATGGGCGATACGACCGACGTCTCCTGCTTCGGGCTGAACAACGGCAAAGCCAAGGTGAGCCCCATGTCCGGCACGCCTCCCTACACCTACAAATGGAGTACCGGGGCGGTCACGCCGGAAATCACCGGCCTGGCGCCAGGCAACTACAAAGTGACGGTCACCGACGCCATCGGCTGTTCCAACGAACTGAATTTCCCGATCGGCCAGCCCTCCGCCCTTACCTGCAACGTCACCACCACTCCCGGCGTTTGCGGCCTGATGGGCTCGGCTACGGTGAATCCCTCCGGCGGCACCGCGCCTTATATGGTATTGTGGAGCACCGGCAGCACCAACCTTACCATTACCGCGCCCCCGGGCAACTACAGCGTCACGGTGACGGACGACAACGATTGCACCTGCGTCTCCAACGTCACCATTACCAGTTCTTCCGGCAGCATCACCGTGACGACCACCGTGAACAGCAGCGCCGGCTGCACGGTCGGCGGCAGCGCCACGGCTACCGCCAGCGGCGGCGGCGGCAACTACGCCTATTCCTGGGACAACGGCCAGGCCACCGCCACCGCCACCAACCTTACCGCCGGCAACCACAAAGTGACCGTAACGGATATCGCCACCGGCTGTACCGGCACGGCTACCGTGAACATTCCCACGGCGCCGCAACTGACCGTCAGTGTGGTACTGGTGGCCAACGCTACCTGTCTGACCGGGGGCAGCGCTACCGCCGCCGGCGGCGGCGGCACGCCTCCTTATACCTTCAAATGGGATAACAACCAGGTCACCGCTACGGCCACCAACCTCGGCGCCGGCCCCCACTCCGTCACCGTGACCGACTCGAAAGGGTGTATCGCCACCGGCACCGTCAGTATCGGGCAAAGCCAGGGGCCGACCGTCACCGCCGTGGTGAACAGCAACGCCACCTGCACGACGGGCGGCAGTGCCACCGCCACCGCTACCGGCGGCTCGGGGCCCTACACCTACCTCTGGGATAATAACCAGGTTACCGCCACCGCTACCAACCTCTCCGTAGGTCAGCACATGGTCACCGTGACCGACGCCGCCGGCTGCTCCGCATCCGCTTCCGTCACCATCACTCAGCCCATGGCGCCCACGGTAACCGTAACCGCCAGCACCAATGCGGGTTGTACGACCGGCGGCTCCGCCACGGTAGCCGCTTCGGGCGGCACCTCGCCCTATACCTACAAATGGAGCAACGGCGCTATGGGAGCCACGGCCAATAACCTGGCCGCCGGCAACTATACCGTCACCGCCACCGACGGCGCGGGCTGTACCGGCACGGTCACCTTCAACATTGCCGGTTCGCTGCCGCCCAACGTGGTCATCACGGCTTCGTCCAACGCCAAATGCGACCAGCCCGGCAGCGCCACAGCCAGCGCCACGGGTGGCAACGGCACCTACACCTACAAATGGGACAACAATGAAACTACCGCGACGGCCATCAACCTGGCCGCCGGCCCGCACAGCGTCACCGTGACCGACGCCGCCGGCTGCACGGCAGTGGCTTCTGTCACCATCGGATTTACCAACAACGGCATCAAGATCGGCGACTACGTCTGGTACGACAACGACCAGGACGGCTTCCAGCACCCCCTGGAAACCAACGGCGTCCCGAACGTGACGCTCAAACTGATGAAGGCCGGCGCCGACGGCAATTTCAACACCGCCGACGATCAGACCATTCAGACCACAACTACCAATGCCCAGGGTAAATACGAGTTTGCCTGCGTCACTCCCGGCTCTTACATCATCAAGTTGAGCGGCATACCGGCCGGCTACCAGTACACCAAAAAAGACTACGTAGCCAATGACTGCAAGGACAGCGATGCCAGCCCGCAGGGCCAGATCGGTCCGTTCACCATAGTGGCCGGCCAGACGGACAACCTGTGCTTCGATGCCGGCATTCACATCTTCTGCGAGAATGTGCTCAATGCGGGCGTGGTGTGCTGCAATCAGACCATCTGCGAAGGCGAAACACCTGCGCTGCTCTACAACGTCCAGTCGCCTTCGGGCGGCTCCGGCCAGATCGAGTACCAATGGCTGCAACTGATCCAGGTCGGCCAGGCGCCGCCCAACTGGGTGGCCGTACAGGGCGCCAACGGCCCCACTTACCAGCCGGGGCCGCTGTTTGAAACGGCTTATTTCATGCGCTGCGCCCGCCGGGCCGGCTGCACCACTTTCCTGGAGTCGAACATCGTGACCATCACGGTACAGCCCGCCGGCTCGCAGAATTGCCCGGACTATACCGGCGATATCACCGTGAACCTGGTCGGCAAAAATACGGTACAGGTGCAGTGGACTACCCTGCTGCCGGAAAACGACGAGTACATGTACACTGTGCAGCACTCGACGGACATGGTTGCCTGGGAGGTCGTTACCAGCCTGATGGGCCAGCACGACGCCACCAAGCCCAACCACTACAGTGTGATCCACCAGACGCCGGTAGCCGGCAAAAACTACTACCGTGTCAAGCGCGCCAACGCCGCCGGGGTGCCGAGTTTCTCGCCCATCCGCTCGATCGACCTGAACATCACGGAAGCCGGAGCCATCACCATCAACCCCAACCCGGTGTACGACCGCCTGATCATCAAAAACGTGCAGGCTTACGACAGCGACGTCACGGTGCAGATCATCGGCGCCAATGGGGACGTGCTGCACCGGATCACCATCCCGGCCGGCGCCCTCCACTACGAGGAACTGCCCGTGGAGAACCTGCCTACCGGCCTGTACCTGGCCCGCATCCGCTTCGGCAACGGTGAAGTACAGACGATCAAGATCACCAAATTCTGACGAATTTCCTTCGTCGGCATACCACAGCCCCCGTCCGGTTCGCCGGGCGGGGGCTGTTCTTTTGCATTTTTCGGTCCCAGGCGGGACAAGCAGGATACAAACTGTTGATTTTCAGTTTTTTGAAATAGGTGTTTTTTTGTTAAAAAAGGGCAAAAACCTTGCGCATTTCCTTCCGGAAGCGTGGTTAAAATCGTATCTTTGCACGTTTATTTGAAGGAGGAAAAGTGCGGCATAAAATATCCCTCCCCCGCACAAGGAATTGAAAATGAAAGAAGAAAAAGAAGACCAGAACCTGGGGCCTAAGCAAAGCCAGACCACCGGCAACGATTACGGCGCCGACAGCATTACCGCCCTGGAAGGCCTGGAGGCCGTGCGCAAACGCCCGGGCATGTACATCGGCAGTACCGACATCAAGGGCCTGCACCACCTGGTGTGGGAAGTTGTGGACAACTCCATCGACGAACACCTGGCCGGACATTGCACCCGCATCGAGGTCACCATCCATCCCAACAACAGCATTACCGTCAAGGACAACGGACGCGGCATCCCGACCGGTATGCACCCCAAGTTGAAGGTAAGCGCCCTGCAGGTCGTCATGACCGTGCTGCACGCCGGCGGCAAATTCGACAAGGATTCCTACAAGGTATCCGGCGGTCTGCACGGCGTGGGCGTATCCTGTGTGAACGCACTCAGCATCCACCTGCGCGCCGAAGTACACCGGGAGGGCAAAAAATTCGAACAGGAATACAGGCAGGGTAAGCCCCTGTACGACGTGCGCGAGATCGGCATTACCGACGATCGCGGCACCATCGTTACCTTCCTGCCCGACCCGGAAATATTCGAGACCGACGAATATAAATTCGACATTTTGGCCCACCGCCTGCGCGAACTGTCTTTCCTCAATAAAGGCCTGAACCTGAAACTCACCGACGAACGCGAAAAGGCCGACGACGGCGGTTACAAAACCGAGGAATTCTACTCCGAAGGCGGCCTGCTGGAATTCGTCACCTGGATCGACGAGGCCAAGACCAAACTCATCAACGACCCCATCTACATCGCCACCAAAGAAGAAGGCGTGGATGTGGAGGTAGCCATGAGTTACAATACTTCCTACTCCGAAAACATCCTGTCGTTCGTCAACAACATCAACACCCGCGACGGCGGTACGCACGTCAGCGGCTTCCGCCGCGCCCTTACCCGTGAGTTCAAGAAATACGGCGACGACAACGGCTTTTTCAAAAAACTGAACTTTGCCATCTCCGGCGAGGACTTTATGGAAGGCCTCACCGCCATCGTGTCGGTAAAGGTACCGGAGCCGCAGTTCAAAGGCCAGACCAAGGGCGAACTGGGCAACTCCGAAGTGCTGGGCATCGTCAGCCGCTCGGTCGGCGACGCACTCAAAACCTTCCTGGAAGAAAACCCCAACCAGTCCAAACGCATCATCGAGAAGGTGGTCCTGGCGGCTACCGCGCGCAATGCCGCCCGCAAAGCCCGGGAAATGGTGCAGCGCAAAGGCGCCCTGACCGGCGGCGGCCTGCCCGGCAAACTGGCCGACTGCGCCAGCCGCAATCCGGACGAATGTGAAGTGTTTCTCGTGGAGGGCGACTCCGCCGGCGGTACCGCCAAACAGGGCCGCGACCGCCATACCCAGGCCATCCTGCCCCTGCGTGGTAAGATCCTCAACGTGGAAAAGGCGCTGGAACACAAAATCTACGAAAACGAAGAGATCAAAAACATCTTCACTGCCCTGGGCGTGTCGGTGGCCGAAAACGACGAAGGCCACCGGGTGCTGCAGACCGAGAAACTGCGCTACTACAAGATCGTGATCATGTGCGACGCCGATGTAGACGGCAGCCACATCACCACGCTGATCCTGACTTTTTTCTTCCGCTACATGCGCGAACTGATCGAGAAAGGCCACGTATACATTGCCCAGCCGCCGCTATACCTGGTGAGAAAAGGCAAAAACCAACGCTACTGCTGGAACGACAAACAGCGCAAGGAAGCCCAGATCGAATTTTCAGGCGGGCGCGAGGACGACGATTCGGTGAAAGTGCAACGCTATAAGGGCCTTGGAGAAATGAACGCCGAGCAGCTCTGGGAAACAACCATGGATCCCGCCGCACGCATCCTCAAACAAGCCACGATCGACGACGCCGCCGAGGCCGACCGCATGTTCGCCATGCTTATGGGCGACGAGGTGCCGCCCCGCCGGGCTTTCATCGAGGCCAACGCGAAGTACGCGCGCATCGACGCATAAAACTGTACGCTCCGGAAAAGCAACGGCCCGGCTCCCGTTCAGGGAAGCCGGGCCGTGCTGTTTTGGCGCCGAGCGGAAGCCGGTCAGATCGACAGGTCGTGCTCCTCCTTCAGCCGGATGCCGGTGCGGAACATCTCGCCGAAAGTAAAGATCAGCAAAGCGACCAGCAGACTGACGAATACGCGCTCCCGGTGCAGGTCGGGTATGGAAGTATGGTACTCGTGCCCGTGAAAGGAATAGGCGATACCTACCAGAATGTACCCGGCCAGATAATGGGCAATGGAGATGCCGATGGTTGTCAGGGCAATGATCCGGATTCGCCTGACGTTGGTAAAGTGGAAGAATTGGCCCTGCTCCAGATTGCGGATGAGGCGGTACAACTGGTACAGAATGATCACTCCCAGTATCCAGGGAATGTTCTGAAAAAAGATGTAGGCCAGGTAGCGCCCCCGCAGCATGGTGCCCATTTCGTCGAACTCCAGCGTCATCAATTTCTGATGCGCATTGTGATACATGGTCATGGAACTGTCTTCGGGGTGCGGTGTGGCCACGTCCTCATCTTCGGTCACCATCATCACCCATCCGTGGATGTAGGCGCCACGGCCGGTGAACCCGAAATAGGAGGAGAGGTCTTTCAGCAGCAGAAAACTGCCGACAAGAATAAGACCGATAAAAACAAATCGTAAAGTGCGGAGTGTAAAGGTTTGTCCTGCAGCGCTCATAGTAATGTTTTGGTAAGTCGGTAAAAGGAGGGTGGTCATTGGATATTCTGTGGCGGGAAGACAAGAAATGTGCCGAAATAAGGGAATTAGTTTTACCTTTGCGGTGTTTTACAACACTACGGGCCCGTAGCTCAGACGGTTAGAGCAGCTGACTCATAATCAGACGGTCGCGGGTTCAATTCCTGCCGGGCCCACATCGGACAAGAGCCGCTCCAAATTTTGGGGCGGCTCTTGTTTTTATTTTAGGACGATAATATTCAGCGCACCACCACCACCTTGCCAACGGCCAGCGTACCGCCCGATTTTCCGGAAAGCCGGAGTTCGTACGTCCCGCTGCTCAGGTCCGACACCTTGAGGTCGAGCGGCCACATAGGCCGGTACAACACCTGAACGGTACGGCCGCTTTCATCGGACACCACCAGCCGTTCCGCCTGGTCTGCCGCTTCCCGGGGCACTTCCACCCGGGCATAAACACTGGCCGGGTTGGGCGAAATGGTCATCTGATATGCCTCCCTGGCCGGCTGACCTGTTCCGGTGGGATACTGAACGGTGGTTTTTACCGTATTGGTCACGATCGGAGTATTGAAATCAAAGACAATTTCGGCAGTGTTGGCAACCACCTCGTTCAGGGCCAGGTCCCGGTCGGCTTCGACGGAAAACCTGACAAACCCGGTTTCCTCCGGCCACAGGAGCATGTTTTCAAACACAAATTCGACAAGCCCCCCGTTTTTTATCCGCCAGGTGCAGGGGTGGCTCGAACTGATGAACCGGAAGGTCGCGGGGGCCAGGCCGCTCTCCAACTGGTCGGTGATCACCACTTTTTCGGCGTAGAAAGTCCCGGTATTTTCAAAACGAATGGTGTACTCGATGGGTTTGCCGGCCGCAATATCGTCGGGAGAGATCCGCTCGGCGGCCTGTTTGTCGTTGGGGTCGTAAGAACCGACGACCGTTTGAGCGAGCCGGGTTTCGTTGTTGGCCGGATTGGCGTCGTTGACGCCATCCACGGCAGCCGGAACGATGAGGAGGGAGCCAAGCGTCGTACTCACTTCCACCCCCACCTGTATATCGAGCGCAATGCTTTGCAGGGGCGGCAACTGGTCGATCTGCCAGATAATACTGTCGTTTTTCACGCTCAGCGACGTGCCGGGAGGCGCGAAAGCTATTTCATAGTGCAGCCCCGCCGGCAGAACGCAAACCGCCGTGGCATTTTCCGCAATGGCAGTCCCGATGTTTTGCACCGTCATCGTCAGGTGGTTGCTGAACCCGGGGCGGAAGGGACCCCAGTTGACCAGGTCGATGCCGAGATCGACAATATCCGGTATAAAATGTACGGCGAAATCGTAACCGCCGCCGGTCTGTGCAGCCAGGTAGGCGGACGGACTGGCGCCGGAATACACGGTTGGCAAACTGATGGAGATGCTGTCGAGCTGGGATGCGGCGACCAGGGAATAAGTGCCGTCAGTGCCCGTTTGCGTGATGGAGCCGAGCGGGTCCGCGGAAACGATGATGTTTGGAAGGGCCTTTTCGCCCGCATCCCGGACACCGTTGTCGTTCAGATCGTCGAATACTTCGCCGGAGAAAACCTCGAACTGGCTGTTCATTGCCCAGACCCCCGACCGCGAGCCGCCGTAGTACAGGGTATTGCCCCGGGTCGCCATCGCGTAGCCGTACCGGCTGGTCAGCCCCGCATTCAACGGTTCCCAGGAATCACCCTGGTCGAAACTGATATAGACCCCGTAGGGCGGCAGGGTAACCACCATGGTATTCTGGAACAGGGTAAAACTGCTGAATTCAAAGATTGCATCTCCCCAGGTGTCGGTTGGCAGGCCATCCAGGGCCCGGGCTTTCCAGGTAGTGCCCAGGTCGTCCGATACGTAGGCCTCATCATCTTCAAAATGGTAGATCCGGTTGCCGATGACCGGTAGAACGTGGATGCGGTGCGCCCCGGGTGACCAGGTCTCCTGTACCGACTCCCAGGTCAGGCCGCCATCCTTCGACCGGGACACCACGCCGCCGTTGGTCACGTAAAAATAGGTGTCGCCGATTTTGGCAATATCGCGCAACCCATCGGCAAAGGAGGCGGTCAGGAAAGGCTCCCAACTCACGCCGTTGTCGGGCGAACGCCGTATCTGGTCGTCTTCCACCAGGAAAAGTTCATCGCCGATAACCCGCACGAAGGATTCCCCGGCAAACCAGCCGTCTGCCCCGATGACAGCCTGCCAGGCATTGGAATTCCCCCGCAGCACGTATAGCGAGTCGTTGCCGGCTACCGCCCAAACGTCGTTTCCTTTGACGGCCATGGTCAGAAAAACCTCGGGGTAAAAGTTGGAGGAAGTGGGGGGTAAGGGCTGCCAGCTTTGCCCGCTGTTATAGCTGATAAAAACGCCGTTTCTGGTCCCCGCCACCAGACGCCCGTCGGGCGTGGCGGCCAGACAGTAAACGGTGGAGGCCACAAACCCGGTGTTGGATGTTTCGAACGCGGTATTGTTCTGCACGGTGCGGTAAAAGCCGTAACTCCCTCCGCAAAGAAAACTGCCCCCCAGGTCGATGCCAGTCCGCACCGGCGCATAGGATGTACTGGCCTGCTGCCAGTGGATGCCGTCGTCCGAAAGCCATAAATAACTGTCCAGCACCGCAAACCGGCCGTCCTGGGTCCGAAAAATTTGGCTTTGAAGATAGGAGAACTTGGAACTGTCACCCTGCCAGGTATATCCGAAATCGTCGGAGCGCAGGATGCTGTCGCCGTCAATTCTGATGAGCAGGTCACCGTCGTTGTAGGGGAACTGGACGTTGTAGCTGGTATCCTGTGCCGTGGCCTGCCAGCTGACGCCGCCGTCGGACGAACGCCAGACATTGTAATAAGAATAGGCCAGCACCTGGTCGCCCGAAACGGCCATGGCCTGCACATAATCATTCGTTCCTACGGGCGGCTCGCTTATGGTCGTCCAGCTGGCGCCGTTATCGGTGCTTTTCAGAAGATCACCCAGACCGGAACGGAACCAGAGTATGTTGCCCTGACGCCAGATATGCGGATAGTCCCAGTTTAAAGACCATTCTACATCATAATCGAAAGCCATTTTCTGCCAGGTCTGCCCCCCGTCGGCGCTTCTGTAGACCGAGGCAGGGTAGACGTATTCGTCTACCACCTCGTAACTGATGATTACCATCTCATCACCGCCCGTATACATTGCTACGGGTACTTCCGCTTCCGACAAAACTGTGGTGCGCGTCCAGTGGGCGCCTTCATCCGCCGAAGTCCACAAACCGCCGCCGGCGCAGGCGTATACGATGTTGTTGTGCCGGGCCAAAGAATAAACAGTGCCCCCCTCCGGGCCTTTGGTTTTTTCCCATTCGGCCTGGCCGAAGGCAAGGGAGGACAAGCCGACGAAACCGGCAAAAAGGAATAAGATTTTTTTCATGTGGGATTGGTTGAAATGTGAATAGATGCGGGTAGACTTTATTAGGGTCACACAGAAATATCAGTGTGAGCGAATATACTGGAATGCCTGAAAATCAGCCGAAAAAAATGTAATAATATTGTTGATTAGTCAGAATATTGCAATTCAGCCGTTTTGTTTCCGGTAGCGTATTGTCGTAAAAAAATATGAGTTATCCCGAATTTTCGAGGTCATTCAGGTTGTTTTTAGCAGGCAGGGGCAGCGCCCCGTAATCTTGGTAGCACTCCATGCCGATCATCGGGCTGGAGGTGCAGCGCACCGGAATATACTGTTTCGGTGCGCTGCACCTCCACCATCCTGCCGAATTCCAGGCTACAAATCTTTCGCCGCGCTGCGGCTACCTCCGTATTGGCACACCAATGAAGCGCTGATAAATGGAGCGGTGTTCCATCCACTAAGAATTGCTATCCTGAAAAGGTCGGGGGGCAACCGGATATCCGGTTGCCTCCCGACAGACTTGGAATCGCTCCCGAATTTATCCGCAATGACTTCGTCGCTCAAAATTCGGGAGGACTCATGTTGGAAATAACCCGGCAGGAAGATCAGTTCACCTTCGCCGTAAAATCGTATTTCAGGCCCCAGTACTCCTTGATGACCATTT
>WBZQ01000547.1_pt1 | contig 29617 bp, 39 predicted proteins | sample 5204251 | NCBI WGS metagenome assembly WBZQ01 (sample SAMN12412402, study PRJNA552823) | activated sludge metagenome | isolation source: activated sludge from nitrification reactor of wastewater treatment plant... | place: USA: Virginia | collected 2017-09 | reverse complement strand
CCTTGCTGCGTTCGTTGTTTGTTATGGCGCGAAATTCGTTCAGGAGAACGTGGATGGTCGCCATGTTCAACGCCAGATGTTTTTAAAAGCTATCCGGCCAGCGCCGGGCGCCGTGATACACCGCCAGGATCTCAATGCGATCCTGGCGCACACGGTACGGCAGGACATAGGGGTTGTTGCCCATCACCAGCTCGCGCGTACCGTCGATGCGGCCAGGGCGGCCAAGGTGGGGATTGTCTTGCAGGAGGGTGACGCGCTCGCGAATTTGCGCCTGCAGGCTACGCGCCGCGTAGGGATTGTCTTGGGCGATGTACAGGACGATTTCCCGCAAATCCCGGCGGGCAGGTTCGGTCCATACGATTCTCACTGCCGGCCTTCATGCCGGTCGATGTGCGTTTGGATCAGAGCGTCCATTTCGGACATCACGTCTTCATGCGGGATCAACTGGCCGCGGTCGGCCGCTTCGATACCTTCCTGAATTTTCTCGATCTGCCAGGCATGGAGATCGAGGTATTCCTTGATGGCCTGGTTGACGAGGTAATTGCGCGAGCGCTCCAATCGCGATGCGAGAGCATCCAGGCGGTGGACGGTTTCACTATCTGATCGTACGGTGAAGGCTTCCGTCGTCATGGGCTTGGACTCTTTATGGTTCATAATGAATCATAGTGAACCGCACTCCGGGTGTCACGCGGTCATTTGGCACGCTCGGTCTCTGGCCAAGCGCCGCTGATCCTCACGGTTCGGTAGCCCACCCCGATTCGTTTCGGCGCGCTTTGCCGCCGCTTGAGGCACTGACGCGCATAGCGGTGTGCCGCAGCTTCGTCGGCCACCAGCACGGTTTTGGTCCGGCCTTTGGTGCCGATACGGCCATACGTCAACTCGACGATCCAATTCCCGAACAGGTCTTGGCCGCCGGCAATCTGGTAGGAACGCCAGATGTTCCGAGCCGGGTCGCTGGCTTCGAGCTCAACCGCGAATTCGATCACGAGACGATCATTTAGTATGATATGAAATCATATCGTATGATGCCGCAGTAGCTGCGCGCCCTTCTCCCAGCGGAACCGCTGCGGTTCGCTAACCATCGTCCCGCGCCTTCGTAAGCTGCTTGATCTTGGCGTCGATCGCCGGCAGCAGCACGTCCAGGCAAAACTTCTGCATCGAGTCCGGTGTGTGCTCAGCGATGTACTTGAGCTTGAGCAGGTAGGGCTCCGGTAAGCGCAGGTTGTAGAGCTTGAGCACGTCGTCCCGTACAGTGGGATGTTGCCAGGGCAACGCGACAGTATCATACGATATGGTATGATATGATTCAGTATCATGTGATACCACTGACCGCTGCTCGGCACCGGCGATGAAATCTTCGAGGGCTGGTCTTTCCGCTGGCTTCGGCTTGCGCGTGAATTTAGTCACCGAACACCTCCGCATAGAGCGCTTCGATTTCTTCCGAGGCCTTCGGGTCTTTCGGTTTCAGCTCGTCGACACAGAGACCATCGCGAGCGGCCTTCCGGTAGGCGATGCGGTCCCGAATCACCACGTTCGATAGCGCCAGATGGGAGAAGTCCGCCAGGATATCCTTGGCGTCCTGGGATTCATGGACCGATGGATTCGTCGACACCCGGCTGATGACCACGCAAGCCTGCAGACTCGGGTTGAAGCCGTGGGCGCTGCTGACCAGCTCGTCCATGCGGTCGAGCGTCCAGATGTCGAACTGGCTCGGCTGGATCGGAATGTAGGCCTTGTCGGCTACCACCAGCGCGGCGCGCAACTCCACCGAATCCCGCCCGCCGGCGTCGACGATGATGTCCTGGTATCGATTGGCGAGGTCGAGGACCTCGGCTTGGAGGCCCTTTCCGAACTTCTGCACGCAGGCCACCCGCCGCGGCTTCCCTTCAGACTCATCCCGGCTCTGTGCCCAGTAGTTGGCGCTGCCCTGGGCATCGGTATCGATCAAAAGCACGTCCCGGCCCGCCAAGGCCCGCTTCGCAGCCAGGTTGGTAGCGAGCGTGGTTTTGCCGGTGCCACCCTTTTCTCCGCCTATCAGTAGGATCATGGTGAACTCATACGATATGACATGATTTCATATCATATCATGGGATACCTTCCAGCTTGTTCAGACGGCAAGTCATTTTGCTAAAAAGCGAATTGAGGCCGCACAGCGAAGCGTGGCGGCCGTTGTCGAATGACTGCCGGCAGGGATGCCGGCTTCCTTGAATCGTCTAGCGGGGGCTGGACGGGGGCCGGTAATGAGGCCCCCGTCAAAATAAACTGCGTAGCCTCCTTTTTGTCTTAAGGTACTGATAGATAGTGCTGAATAAGCTGAGCCACTTAACGGCTCATCTTCCTGACACTTAACGTCATAGTCTCTGCACCCTGTTCGACACATACTTTCAAGCCAACCGGCATGGCTAGCCATGGACCGACAGTTAATTTCGGTTGTGGTCAGCCGTCGGCCCAGTCCAGGCACGGGATCAGACAAGAACGGCCAGGTCAGGGGCTAGGCCGACCAGATTGGGGAGCGGCTGAACCGCGTTTTGGGGAGATGCGCGACCGCCAAGCAAAAGGAAGGTTGCGCCGGGGCGGGCTGCGGGAGCGGAAAGGGCAGGGGAGAACGATTCAGGACGGGGGGCCGCGGCCTTTCAGGCTGGCCTTGATGCCGGCGAGGATCTCGCTCACGGCCGTGGGGCCATTGGTCCGGGTTTCGGTGGCGGCGCTTGCCGGCGGCTCGGTCTGGCGCTCTCGGGCGCGTCTCCCGTTCATGGCCATTTTCACATTGGCCTGACCGCGCAGGTCGGCTTTTCTTTCCTTCTTCCGGCGGCGCGCGGCGGCCTTCTCCCGCTCATGTCTGAGCCAAGCCCCCAAGCCGAAAGCGTCGAACAGCGAACGGGAAATCGCGCGGATCGCGGCATAACCCTTGTAGACGCAATCCCCAAGGCGCTGTGCTATGGGGTGGATGGTGATGATGCCAGCCGCCGCCAGGTCGTGGATGGCCCGCTCCGCCCTCCGGAGTCCAAGGCCGGAGGTCTCGGCCAGGAATTCCATGGTCAGGCCCTGAAACGATCCGTCGGCTTGGGGAATGCCGACGCGGAGCGTCACGAGGTCGGTGTAGTGGAGCAGGCAACCGAGCAGGTCAACACAGGCCTCGCGGCGCTCGCTGCGCTGCTGGCGGTCCGATTCGTTGACGGCGTTGAGAGCTGGCAGGGTCTTTTGAGGGTCAGCGTAGTAGCCGCGGATACGCTCGATGAGCTTCCGCAGCACGCCGGGCCGTTCCTTGTGCTTTTCCGGGGGCTCGAACCAGCGTGGATTCGCCGGATCGTGGCCGCAACGGTTCCCTTCACACGTCACAATGATATGATGAGATCGATCATCTCATTCCTGCTTGGAAGAATGATTGCAAGCCGAAGAGTGCTGCAACACTCTTCGGCTTTTCCATTTTGAGGCTATGCCCTCATGTCAACCGCTCGATGACGATTTTATTACGTGGTCGTATTTCGTCACGCCCTCTAACATGTCGCTAATACCTTGCTAAGCACCGTTTATCCAACTTTGTGATCTGATTCGCAAAGAGGTTCGTCGGGATCACCCCGCGTTCCGAACCGGATTCCCCGACCGGCACCGCCCGACGCAGGCCTCATGCCTCGCCGGCCCTCGCGAACTCCAAGGTGCCGTTCTTCGTGAGGCACCAGTCCCGCACTTCTCCGACCGCTTCCAGCTCGCTCATCGCCTCCCGAAGACGTTGGCGGAATTCACGGACGTTCTTGCTTTCCGAGCCGCACAGCTCGAGCAAGCCATCAACACCGATCTGGTGGTTGGCTCCCTTCGCATGAGAGCGCACGAAGCAGTGGATCCACTTGGCGAGATCGGTGCGCAGCGCGCTGCGCGTCTGCCAGACCAATAGCGTGTACCCGTCGTCGAACAACATGGCGAGGCGCGGGTTCACGGTCAGCACGTACTCGTTGGTGTGCTCGTCATGGAAGAACTCGTGCACCAGTGAACCGACATACGTCCGGCTTCCCACCGATATTTCCACGGCGCTGGCGGTCAGCCGGATGAGCACCCCCTTCAGCCATTCGCGGTTCTGCTTGCCTTTCGACCGCCCGATCTCCTTCAGAAAGCCGTAGCCGCTGAAACGGATCTGCGAGCCCAGCGAGTGATGGCGGGCGAGATGAACCGCGAGCAGCCACACATCGAGGTCCGATTGATCCAGCTTGATGCCGGTGTAACGGATCGTGACGCCCTGCCAGCTGGCGATCAGTTCCTTGTCGACGTAGCGGCGCCGGCCGCGGCGGACGATCCCGAACAGGGCGGAGCGGAGGATGCTGTTGGGAATGCCGCGGTCTGGCTCCGGCCACAGCGGCAACTGAATGACATTGTTCGAGGAAGGGAGCGGCTGGCCCTTCCGCCGGCGAGGCGCTCGCGCGGCAGCTTGGCCCTCCTGTGGCTCCGTGATCTCGGCCAGTTGCTGTGTCCGGTTCACCCTGAATTTCCTATGTCGTTCAGATGATTGTCGGGATCAGGGGAAGGCGCGTCAATGGGGGTATAGCACCTACGCTTCGGCCATGGGCTGTTGTCCGAGGAATTCGCGAGGCCGTTGAATTTCTTTGTTGTTCAATGTCTTGAATGACTTTAGACAGCCAAGCGTAGGTGCTATACCCCCACCTTTCCCGACCGAAAAATTTTTCACTTTTTTCGCATCGGCCAGAATCTTTCATTTGTAAACAATGGCCTGCGCTTTCGCAGCTTCGGCGCGAAAGCGTAGGTGCTATACCCCCTATTTTCCCCGCGCGGGTATGGCAGGGCGGTCCCGGGAAGCAGGGCGTAGCTGCTATACCCCCTGTCGTTACTGGGAATGCGCGGCTCGGTGGCGTCTAGCGGTCCGGTTCGTCCGGGGTATCCGGCCCGGGCGCCGGGGACTTGCCCGCCGAGGCTGCTTTGGCTCGTACCGCATCGGGTCTGACTTTCTTCTTGTCTTCATCCGGCAGCAGGTCCACCACGGCACAGCCGAAGGCCTTCGCCAAGCCGCGCAGCGTGCCGATCGTCACGTTGTCCTCGCCGCCCTCGATGCGCGAGACCATCGCCTGGGTGACGGCTCCGGTCCGCTCGGCGAGTTGGGTTTGCGTCCAGCCGCAGGCCTCGCGGCGTTGCTTGACGATTGCTCCGATTCTCATATGCGTTCCATTGGCTCAAACGCATGAGTTTAGTTATAGACCACCGCGAGGTAAATGCCAGGATATTCCGCCTCCCACGCTCAGGTGGTTTCCAGCGGGTCGAGCAAAGAGGCTTCGTCGACCCGCGGGCTGTTCACTCGCCGGCTGACCGGAACCGCTTCCATTTCGCCCGCGGGGTAGGACCTGAGCAGGCCGGCCAGGACGCCGGTGTCGCGGTTTTCGCGGTTCAGCCAGGCTTCGTAATCGGCCGGGTCGAGGATCACCGGCATCCGGTCATGGATCGGGCGCATCAGGTCGTTCGCTTCGGTCACGATGATCGAGCACGACTCGATCTCCTGGTCCTCTCCCTGCCAGCGTTCCCATAGCCCGGCGAAGGCGAAATCTCCACCAGCTTTCAGACGGATGTGGAAAGGCTGCTTTCCGGTTCCTTCCTTCCGCCACTCGTAGAACCCGTCCGCTGGAATCAAGCAGCGCCGGCGGCGGAAGGCTTCGCGGAAAGAAGGCTTTTCGGCGACCGTCTCGGCCCGGGCGTTGATCATGCTGTAACCGGTCTTCGATTCCTTGGCCCAGTGCGGGATAAGCCCCCAATGCGCCATGACCAGCTCGTACTTGCCATCCCGGGATTCCCGGATGATCGGCACATCCTGGGACGGCGCGATGTTGTAGCGGGGCGCCAGTTCCGGGAACTGGCTGTGGAGCGCCTTCTCGGCGAGCGCGAGCTTGCGGGCGGAAAGGGTGTAACGACCGCACACGGCGAGGGTCCCTCTGTCGTTTTTGACAAGCTGTATCGCTATGTTTGGGGATGCGTCGCCCCTTCGAGGAGGGCGGCGATGATCGGACAAGAGACCGCGCCGATACCCCCAGCGCAGCTCTCGGCCAGATCGGTCAAGGTCCGCTCCATTTTGCGCAACGCCGCGATCCGCTCGCGGATGACGGCCAGCTTTCTGAGCGTGACTTCCCGTGCTTCGCGGCAGTGCACCCCTTCTTCGAGGTTCAGAAGTTCGGCAACCTCATCAAGAGAAAAGCCGAGCTTTTGCCCTTCCTTGATGAACCGCACGCGTTGGACGGCGCGATCGGTGTAACGGCGCACGCCTCGGTACGGCCTTTCCGGTTCAGCCAGCAGCCCGCGCCGCTGATAGAACCGAACGGTCTCGACGCCCACGCCGGCCATCTTCGCCAGAGTGCCGATCGTAAAGCCTGCCTCTGTCATTGGTGACTTGACTCCGTACTTAAGTACGGAGCCTATAGTACGCTCGTTGCAATTGCCCGAGCTACTGCCATGAACCAGAAACACGCGATGATTGCGGGCGTTATTGCCGGGATCGGCGCCAGCCTGTGCTGTGTCGGGCCCTTGGTGTTGCTGAGTATGGGCCTCGGCGGCGCATGGCTCGCCTACCTGACCGCCTTCGAGCCGGTGCGCCCGGTGTTGCTCGTACTCGCGCTGTTCTTCGTCGGGTTGGCCTTCCGCAAGCTTTACTTCGCCCCCCAATCCTGCAAAGCAGGCGAAGAGTGTGCGAGCGAGAGAACCATCTCCCGGCCGCAGCGCGTCATTTTCTGGATCGTGACCGTTCCGCTGCTGGGCCTGCTGGCCTTCCCCTGGCTTGCCCCACTGTTCTATTGAGGAAAACGATGAACACTCGAATCCTTCCGCTGCTGCTGATGCTTATCCTCGCGTCAGGCTCAGCCCTGGCCGCGCCGCACTCGGTCACGCTCGACGTACAGAACATGACGTGTGCGCTGTGCCCTATCACCGTTAGAAAAGCGCTCGAGCACGTCCCTGGTGTGCAACAGGTCACCGTCGATTACGCGAGCAAAACCGCGGCGGTGCAGTTCGACGACACCATCAGCACGGTTGATCGCTTGACCGAAGCGACCAAGGCCGCGGGTTATCCGTCCACCGTCAGGAGCGATGGGAAATGAATGGCGTCATTCTGGAATCGACCATCACCTGCCCGCACTGCGGGCACAGCGAGACGGAAACCATGCCGACCGATGCCTGCCAGTTCTTCTATGACTGCAAGGGCTGCGAAACGCTGCTGAAGCCGAAGCCGGGCGATTGCTGTGTGTTCTGTTCCTATGGATCGGTCAAATGCCCGCCGATCCAGCAGCAAAAATCCTGCTGCGCGGGGGTAGAGTTTCCCGCGTAGTCTGGATCGGCGCTTTATCTGCCCGCCGGGTCAGGCCCCGTTTTCTTCCGGGAGCCGGAGGCCTTCGGGGCTTTGGGCTGTCCAGCCACTTCCTGAAACCGGGCATGGAGCTGGGCCAGCTCCTGCCGCAACTCCTCGCCCCGGCTTTCGGCGGCCTTGGCCCGCTCGTCCAGCCGGGCGTTTTCGATCTTCAGGCCGCCGACGGCTTTTTCCGCCTCGGCGAGGGCGGCCGTGGCCTCCGCCAGCCGCTCGGACAGGCGGGTGATTTCTTCCGTCTGAGCAGCGTTCTCTGCTTCAAGGCGAGTGATTTCGTTCGTCATGTCGCGGCGCTCGCGCTCCATGTCGCGCCGAGCCGCTTCTAGCGCCTCGCGCTCGGCCTTGATGCCGTCCTGCGCCTCTTTCCAAGCCACACCCCACAGTTGCCGCATGGCCCGGCCGACCGGCTCCGGTATGTCCGGCACCTCGGCGGGTTTGCGAGCATCGCCGCTTTCCTTCCACTTCGCCAGGAAGGTGCTGATCGTCGAAAAGCTGCCACTGCCGATGACCTCGCGCACGGCGGAGACCGTGACGGCCTGCCCACTCTGCGCCAGTTGCTCGGCGGCTTCGAAGACTTGCTGTTCGGAAATGCCTTGTCGGGCCATGGTGAACTTCCTCCGGCGTGCGGCGTGTGTAATGAATAAAATGTAATTACGTAATTACTTACTTTACATTATTTTATCATACCGCGCCCCGGCGCAATACCGGGCAGCAAAAAAACCACCAAAGGGTGGGGAGTTCTTCAGCTTCACTTCGCGAAGCCTAGGGCTACCTGGTGGCCTGCATAACCATCGAAGATGCTCATACTTATTGCAGTTGACTGATTGAGCCGCTCCTATGAATTGTTGTTTCAGAGCATTTTTGTTTGGCGTAGCTTTCACCCAAGCTGCTTTCGGCGGCTGTTACAACGTTGTTGCCCCGAACGGGGTCGTTGTCTACTCCGGAGCAGATCCGCCATTTGATGTGTCTTACCCGCCGAAAGGCCGAGACTGGCTGCGGGTGGAGGCGGCTGGCGGAACTTTGATGATTGGCGCTGAGTGCGTGGATGTTCAGAAATTGGAAGAACAACGAGAACAGCGGAACAGGATGCGAGAAGCTGCTGAGCAGGCTAGGGTAGCGGCTGAAAAAAAGGCGAAGCAAGAGGCTGCTGCACGCGCGAAGCGAACTCTTGAAGAGCAAGCGAAGGCTCAGTCTGTAAGGCAACAGGCAATCGATCGCGCACAACTCACCACGTTGACCGAAGCCCAACGAGAAATGCCACTAAGCTACACCGTGCTTGACAGACAGATTGCGGATATGCCTATCAAGAGCCAAATAGAACTCCATGTGCAGCTATCTGGAAAAATTACAGAGGCTGGTGTTAGAGAGCTTTTGGAAAAGCTATATAGTGACGTAAATTCGTCAAGAGGGTTTAAATACCACAGCGGCGGCCCAACTCACGTTGGTATCTATGCCTATACGTCACGAGCACATTATGAATCTGGGGCAGGACAGTGGATCGCCATGTTAAGTCGGAACACGAAGGGCATTCCTGACATAGACATTCGAGTAAGGGAGGACATGATTGCCCAACTCACGGAAAAGCCGGAGGTTAGGAATGGATTGTCAGAGTTAACACGGAAAGAAATATCTTTGGAGCTTGTCCGGGCTACTGACCGAGCCGATGCCGATTCTCAGCGGATGTATCCTTCACAGCTTGATAAGCAGGCTGAAACCTATCACGCTCTTGGTGATAAATACCGCAAAGAAGTAGCTGATCGGTATGGAATCTCGGAAGCTGACATTGAAGATATCAAGGCAGAGTCTATCAAGAAAAACTGGCCGCTTCCCCCACGCCATTAAACGCCACGATTCGGCAAAACGAACAAATCCTGTTTTCAGGTTTCTGTCAGCACGCGCTGCACAACGCTCGTACCCACGCCGAGTGTCCTGCCGATCTTCACCTTGCCCATGCCATCGGCGCGTAGCTCCCGGATCTTTGCAGCGATCTCCGCTCCGTGCGGCGCGCGGCCTAGCCGCTTGCCGTTGGCCTTGGCGCGGGCGAGGCCTGCGTTCACCCGCTCGCGGATCATGGCGCGCTCGAACTCGCTGAAGACACCGAGCATCTGAAACATCGCCTTGCCGGCCGGCGTCGTGGTGTCGATGCCCTGCTGATGCAGGTAGAGGTCGATACCGTAGCCGTGGATATCCTCCAGGAAGGAAACCAGGTGCGGCAGACTCCGGCCCAGGCGGTCGACGCTCCAGGCTGCGATCACGTCGAAGCGACGGCGGGCGGCGTCCTTCAACAGCCGATCGAAGGCGGGGCGCCGGTCCCGGCCTTTGGCGCCGGAGATACCGGCGTCCTCGTACACCTCGGTGATGATCCATCCGGCACGCTCCGCGACGTGTTCCAGCTCCCGGCGCTGGTTCTCGGTGGTCTGGTCCAGGGTCGAGACCCGGAGGTACAGGGCGGCGCGTCTCGAACTGCCGTTCATGCGGATTTCCCTTGCTGAGGTATACGGAATAGACATCTTTATCGTATGACTTTGGCGGCGCGCCGGAAACCCCGATTTCTCGGGGCTCCGGGCCGGCGGTTTCGGAGGGGTTTTCCGTATGGGCTACCGGATCGCGAGCCGGGTGCCGTTGACCAGCTTGGCGCCCGGCACGGCACGCCCGGTGCCGATCGCTTCCTTGATCGCCGTCTTGTTGATCCTGGTTTCGGTGACGACTTCCTGGAACTCGGCCGGGATCGCCTCCGGATCGAACACGTCGACGGCGGGCGGGTTGTTCTGGATCGACAGGACGAACCACGGCGACGAAACCTTTTTCGTACCGATCACCTCCATTCCGGCCTTTAGATAGTCCCTGAGCCAGCGCGCCCGGTTTTCGAGCGCTCTCCGGCGCCGTGACATCCGCTCTTCCGCGGCCTTGATGGCTTCCGCCTCGGCTTCCATCTGCCGCAGGAATGCGGCGACATTCACGGCCTTTTGCTCGAACTCGCCTTCGATGGCTTCGAGCGTATCCGTTACGGTTCGCGGGTCGATCTCGTTGTCCGGATCGGTGAACACGTTCAGGGCTTCGAAGTAGTTCCGCTGGATTTCATAGAGCTTCAACATGGTTGTTTCTCCGGCAGGCGGCGGCCGGTTGCCCGGCCGCGCTGGTTGGCTCAGAACGGGCAATCGTCGACGGCCGCGGCGGCTTGGGCCTTGGCGTATTCCTCTGCGGCCCACCGTTCGAGCTTCACCAGCAGCCGCTCGAACTGTTCCGGCGTGAGGTCTTGGAAGCGGGGGACGCTCCAGGCCTTGCCAATCCACGTTTTCACCCGTTCCCGGTCCAGGCCGTAATCGCGGATCTGCGCCTCGAGCAGCTTGTGCTGTGACGCGCTGATCCGGCGCGGCGCCTCCCGTTCCTGCTCCGGGTGTTCGTCCTGCTGCATTTCCTCCGCCGGCGTCGGCTGATAACCGGCCAGTGCCATGATCCAGGAGAAGGCTAGGCGGCAAGCCTTCGCCGTGGCGCGCGTCTGCGCCATTGAGCGCCGCGCGTAGCGCGGGCGGTTCGCCCATACCGGCTTGCCGTACTTGTCCTTTTCATCATCCGCTCCGCATTCCGCGCTGGCCCGGCTGATGCAGGCGCCATCGGACATGCGGACGAGCTCCACGGTCGCGGTATAGATGCCGTCCTTCTCCACCGTCGAAACCTCCCGGGCCACGCACCCCAGCATGACGCCGAGGGTCGTCCAGCCCTCGCAGCGCACGTGCTGGCGGTCCTGGATCGTCACCGCCAGGTTTTGCCGGTCGATGATGTTTGCCAGCTCGGCGGCGAGCTCCGCCGCGCCCGACACCAGGGCGCCGGGCGTCGAGGCTTGAAGCGTCCCGAGCGACACCGGCGACGGCGCCACCGGAACGACGGCCGGGAAGGTTTCCGGGACATCCGCCGGCAAGAGCGGCGGAGTTTGCAGTTGGGTTTTCGTTGCCATGATCGTGACTCCTACAGGGGACCGGCACGGGGTACCAGCCCGCGCCGGTCTGGTTGTTACGCTACGGCTTCATGCGGCCAGGCGCGCCATCTCCTCGGCGAGGGTCCACAGCGCGCGGTTCAGCCGGACGTTTTCCGACACGCCCTTGACTTCGCGGGTCGTCGTGCGCCGGCCGTTGGCGTTGCGGCCGGACAAGCCGCCGCGGAGCAGGTTTTCTTGCACCCGGTTGAAGGTGCGCCAGAGGTCGGCGCCGCGGTCGCCGAAACGGCGCGCTTCGTTGATCTGATGCGGCTCGATGGGCGCGTTCTCGTCCGGGTCGTAGCGCAGTTGCAGCGCCGCGCTAGCGAAAGCCTGCTGATGCTCGGGCCTTAGCTCGATCCGCTTCATGACGTCCTTCGAGGCGTTCACATGCTCGAACTCATCGAGCACCCGGTAAACACCTTCGATGACATTGCCGACGACGTTGCCCGAATGGCGCACCCGGAAATCTTCGTGCGTCTCCCCGCAAATCAGCCCGTTGTGACACACGAAGCGGAAACAGCCGGCCAGCATCTGATAGCTCGACGTGCCGTCGTGCGAATTCACCAGGATGATTTCATTGGCTTCCTCGCCGTTGATCTGCCCTTGGTGGCGGAAGCGGAGCAGGTGCTTGGTGAAAGCTTCCTTGCCTTCGATACGGGTTTGCGCCTGGCAGGCCATGAACGGCTCGAAGCCTTCACGGCGAAGCCCGTTCACGACTTCGATGGTGGGAATGTAGGTGTACCGGCGAGAGCGCGATTCGTGCGCCGATGCGGCGAACACGGACGGCGCGGCGCGGATGATTTGCTCGTCGGTCAGCGGCCGATCCGAACGGACCAGACCGGAAACGCGCTTGAATGATGCGGCTAGAGTTGCCATGATCGTGACTCCTGCAGGTGGGACCGGCGCGGGGTACCAGCCCGCGCCGGTCTGGGTTGTTACGCTACGGCCTTCAACGCGGGATCCTCGGCGCCCGGTTCCGTTTTCGGAGCCGGGAACCGGAGGGTGTATTGCAGCCCGCACAAGTTCCTGAAATCCCGCACGCTCAGCGTTACCTGAGCCTCTGTTTCCCCGTTGCTGACGACCAGGATTACCCGATCCTGATCGGGGCATTCGCCCACGCTCAGCACGCCGTTTTCGATACCTTCGAACTGAAAGATGCGACGCATCGCCGTTACCTCTTGAATGAGTTAACTCATAAAAACGGCCGTGATTCAGCCCCCGGATAGCTATTCCGATGGCACCGCCCCGGCCGTGCGGCGGCTGCTGGTTTCTCCCTTTACCGTCCCGAGCCTACCAGCCAAAGAAGACGACTAAATTATAACTAAACTCATACTAAAGTCAAGAAAAAGCTAGAAAATTCTTTTACTTGACGACGCCCAAAACCACGCCGAAGACCACGCGCCCACGCCCGGAAACGGCGCCCACGAACCCGCCCCGACGGGCGGCAGCAACGAACCGGCGAACCCGACGGGGAACGCGAACAAGGGCAAGCCGCGCTCGACCGCGCAGCGGGCGGCCAGCAGCGAACCGCGCGAGCTGGGCGAGCCGAAGAACACCACGCACCCCGCCGAGGCCTGCGCCACCACCGCGAGAGTGCGCGCGACCAAACGCGCGCGGAGCGGAACGGAAACCGAACCGCCCGACCACCACGACACCGAACCGCCGGCGGACGCGAAGGCCTGCACGGCGGCCACGGCGGAAGCCGGGCCCGCGCCCACACCGCCCGGCCCGAACGCACACAGGCACGACACCCGCGCGGCAGGGACACCGCGCCCGGACGGAGCCAGTGCGCAGCCAAGGACGGCGGCATCCGCGCCCACGCAACAGCCAACGACCAGTGAACGCCCGGAAGCCACCAGCGAGCGGCACACCGCGCCGACCAGCGCGAAGGCCTGCGGCGGCAGCGAGCGCGAGCCAGCCACCGCCACGACGCCCGGAGCACTAGCCACGGGCGAACACCCCGGCCAGGCAAGCCAGCGGACGGAGCAGGCCACGGGCCACGGAAGCCGGCACCCCGGACGGCAGCGCCACCTTGACCGCACAGGCCGGGACGGGCAGACCCACCGCCGAGAAAACCTGCGAACCGGCGGAGCCCGGACGGGCGACCGCACGCCAGCCAAGCCGGGCAGACACCAGGCCAGCGAACAGCCCGGCAGACTGGGACGAGCGGACCGGAACGAACAGACACGCCGGCGCCGCCGAGAAGCAGCACGACGGCGAGAACACCCGCACCGCCCACACCAGCCGGCCGCAACGGCGGGCAACAACGGGCGCGGAGCGCCGGACGACGGGAACGGAAACGAAACCGGAACGAGCCATGACACACCCCACGAAGGCCGAACGCGCGGCGGAGACGCGCCCCACCAAGCCACCCGCCCCCACCGACCCCGGCGGGGACACCCCAAAAGAGAGAAAAACCGGAAAAAAGAGAGAAAACGCCTTCAGAACAGGCCGGGGCGAGCACGGCCGCAAGGGCAGGCGCGCCGTACTGCGAGGGTGGGGAACCGGTAGGTTTACTACGGAGAGGCGGACAGCGAGTTGCAGCGGACGTCGAGCGGCGCGACTGGCGTAGCGCACCCTTGCGGCCGCGCGCAGTCCCGGCTTACAAACCGGGCGTTTTCTCTCTTTTCCGGTTTTTTTTCACGGTTGGGGAAACCGTACCGACAGCGCGGCCAGGGATGGCCGCTCAAAGCCCCCTTGAGGGGGATGGGGGGTGTTTCAGACTGGCCGCGGCGCTTGTTCGAGCCGTAGCACAGCCGGAAGGCACGAGCACGGCGACCCGGAGCGTACCCGCGGAGGAGCCGCGCGCAGTGGCCGGAGGCAGAGCGGAGGCGAGTTCCCGTGTCTGGCGTCAGCCAGGCACGTAATCAGCGGGAGCCGAGCGAAGCTGGGCGAACACCGGTTGGGACAAGAACTGCAGGGATAGCGACTTCGGCCAAAAACTCAGACGTGAGTTGATCTTCACTACGGTCAGTCAACGTCAGGAAGTAAACGCGGAGACGTCGCCGCTTGGCGCGTAACAGGAGTCTGAAGAGTTGGGGAAAGCGACCTTACGGCTTTGGGTTGGCTCCATGCGTCGAGGAAACGCATCACCTCGACTCGTCCCGTCAGTAGTCGCGCCAACTGCTCGGCATCGTTGGCGGCATCCACTGGATCTCTTGCCAATGCTGCTCGGAGCGCGGCACGCAGCCAATCACTGCTTTTAGGTTCCGCCAGTACCCGTGCAATCTCGTCGGTCAGCGGCTCCATCAGAGGATCTCCCTAGTGACCGTCTCCCGGTACTCCGAAGGAGAGCTTGCAGGCAGTGAACTCGCACCTCCCTAGGGTTGTGACATAATCGCCTTCCTGATATCACACCTCATGATTCTCCGTTATCCTCATTGATATCAGTTCGCTTTTTAACGCGTCTGCCTCTCGTTTTCGTAACTTATAATGTTCTAAACGATGCCAATTAGTTTCGTTTTTGTCATCTTTCGCAAGGTGTTTGGTAAGTATTACCCTTACGTCAAGGAGGTACAAGAGTCAAGCATCGCATTTATTATCATAATACTTTTTTTATGGGTTTGCCGTAGGGCTGCTGAATTACTCTTTCCCACACAGCCCGGCGACTTGCCAGCAACAGTCCTCCATGTCGTAGATAGTGTTTCCTCGACCGCTGTCCTTATTGGTTGGTGTATCTGGGCAACACTAGGCTTGATATTTATCTGGCTATGCACACATCTTACAAGTTTCAGAGAAAAGTACCACAGCCATTGCAAAAATCTTTATGATAGCGTCGAGTAAATCCATATGTCAAGCACCCGCTTTTGTACATCATGCCAACGATTCCGTTTACGTCTTATCGTAATTGGCTTTGGCATGGTGACACCAGTGTCTCTTCTGTTTTTTTTACTGCCGAAAAGTCTTGATATCGAATCTGCTATTTTCTTTGCTAAATGGCTTTCCATACCCTGGTTTGCTTTTCTATACATCGTATATTTATGGCTCGTTACTCGCGCTACTACCGAGAGTCGGCTACAAGATCCATATCGCTTGATCTTCTTTTCTGATGAAAATTTCTTTACCCAATTCGCACTGGCTGGCACATCGCACCATAACTCAATTATAGTGAGCGGTGTGAAGCAAGAAAAGGACGCAACTAGGTTAGGTTTCGACTTTAGTACTGCTGTCAGTTTCGTAGCAGTCGTGTCGGGAACAATGAATATCGTCGTTCTCGCAACCAAATTTCTCGATTGGCTCTCTCCAACCAGTGAATTAATAATTCAGTGTCCGAATGGTAAATCGATAAAAATAATTGGCTCGAACAAGATCACAGCAGAACAATTGGCCGACTTTATAAGGCTTTGCCACAAATCTTCGTAACGTCCTACGTACGGCCGATGGGAATACAATTAGACTTTGGCGGCTTTGACCCAACATTTATTGGCGCTACAATTCGCCTTAGCAGCAGATCTTCTTGGAATGCGCTAGAGCAATTTAGAAGAAACCCAGAGAACGTACCACCCGTTTCGCACCTATCCGACGAAGAAAGATTTGAAGCACTGTCTATAACCTCAGTGTTGTCACATGAGGTACGACATTTCCACGACTTCTTTATCGCACCATATCATGCACAAATATTCCTAAGACGAATCCGTGCATTAGCAAATGTTTTGCAGACTATAGCTCATTTTAAGAGGGGCAATGCAAACATCATTTTTCTCCCAATAACACAATGGTGTAGACTAAATTACAGAGATAGAGAAAAAGTTATTAGGCAGATCAGGCCTCGTCGTTTACTGCGGCCGTGGCGCTCTGTAGATCTCCCCTTCATCGAAGGGGATTTTGATATTCCAAAAAGTCCTATTGAACTCAATGATATAGCTGTCGATAAGGCGCAAGAAGTTCTGATAAGGATAGCGAGTTTTCAGTTAGAAAAGATTGATGATTTTACATCAGACAATCACATCCCTATACAACCTTGGCAGGTACTCGAGATAACTGGGTTAATTACCCAGATACAAGATATTAAAAATACATATGGAGCGAGCGATGCAGATTTTTTTATAAAAAAAATAATGAGTCTTAAGGATAACCCATACGCCACAACCATTCGGCTGATAGCGGCCTTATGGCGCGGAGAAGACGAGCCATTTATTAAAATTGGTGCAATGGCAGTCTGGGCATTACTTGGCAGCTACAAAAAAGACCAATGGAGTGCTTGTCCTGGATATCGTTTCGAGCGAGTATCAAGGCTTGTAGCAAAAGATGGAAGCTGCAACATAAGAAGTGACAACGATTTAGTTAATTTGTTTAATAGATGGAGCAGAGAACTAAATTTATCTACCGTTGAAGAAGGTCTTGCTGAAACGCATGAGCTTTTTCATCATTTAGAAAAATCATTCTCGGAAATGCTCAAAAAAACGGGAATCAAGGATGCCATAGATTTCATACCAACATTTTTAGAAGGGATAATAAAGGCGAGCGATCATATGATTTTTAGTTTCAAGGAAAGCCCCCTAACATATACTGATCCTGTTAAGTACATAGGACACTATGACAAGTTTGTGAATCCGTTATTAAGAATAATATGCGAAGAGCCATACAGGCTTCAGGAGTCAATTGAGAAACTGGAAAACAGAGGATTCTTTGTTCATTGGGCAGAGAGGAAGAATAATAGAGACTACGTCATCTCCATGATTGAGCCTATAAAAGTGGGTCCACATACATTTATAGACATTAATGACGCAAGCAGGATGACGGACTATATTGGGATCTGTGACTACCTTTTTTCTGAAAAATTAAGAGGGCGCCAAGAAATTATACGAGCAGCCGAAGAATTTTTCCGAGAATGGCCGATCCGTCGACTTGAATTGAGAGCATATATGCTGTAACTAAGTTAAGATAATAAGGTGTAACAAAATTTTCGCGACATCCACAAGAACTGTGGATGAGCCTTCCGTCGAGCGGGCACACCGCCCGTGGAGCGGGAGCCAGGGAAGGCGGCAACAGGCGTGACAGCAGGATGCTGGCGCGACTGTTGCGGGTGGGGGAGGGACTCTCAGACGCCGGATCAGCTCACCGGTTCAAGATCGTCCTTGGATAGCGGCTTATAGCGCCTGCGTGCGGCATCCTCCATGCTGCGTTCCATGACCGCCCGCTGCCGCTCGATATCGAACATCTGGATGCCGTCCTCCAGGCTGATCTTCTTCTCATCAATCAGCCGGCAGATTCCAAGCCGGGTGGCATAGGCGCGGATCACCAGGTGGTCGTGCGGGAACCGTTTCAGCAAGGCGTCTATCTTGTCCCACGCAGCCTGGTCGTGGCAGTAGTTGTCGGCAGCGCTCTCGTCTCCGCCGGCCATAGTCAGCCCGGAGGCCAAAAGTATGGGGATAAGAATTTTTCTCATACCGACTCTAAGGTACCGCGGCATTTCGGAAAATTGGAGCAGCCCCAGAATCGGTCCCCGGCGCTGCCGCCGCGCTTGGCAGTACGCAACACCATAGGGTTTCCACAACGCGGACAGGACGGCGCGGCCGTCACACCGGAATCCTGGGCTGCTGCTGCCAGCAATGTTGGAGCGAGCGCATACGGCGCAGGATCGCGCCAACGGCTTTGATGTTCCGGGGAATGCCGCTGCACGGTCCGGACCAGATCGAGCAGTGCATGGCCATCGAGCAGGTTGAGCGGCTTACCCTTGGCGAATGCTCGAGCCTCCGCCGTAAAAGAACCGGATGTCACGAAAATCCCGCGGTCGGCATGCTCGGCCGTAACGATGCCGAAAAGCTCCCGCAGGTCTTTCACGCCGACCTTAAAGGTCTTCCATCGCTTGCATTGGACCAGGGTGGTTTCGCCACGCACTTTGAGAATCAAATCGATGCCGCCGTCAGCGCCGCCAAGGCCGTTTTCCTCCACGGCATAGCCTTTCCGCCGGAAAGCCTCACCGCACAGCATCTCGAATTCCCGCCAGGACATTGCCCGGATCGAGTCGAGGCCGGATTGCCGATCCAGCAGCTTGCGCCGGTGGACCGATTTGAAAAAGGAGGCGGTGGCTGGAATCAGGAAAAGGGAAGCGAACAAGCCGGCGTTGGCTTGCAGACTCTTGGCGATGGCCGCGAGGAACATGTTGTTGGCCGCGAATCCCTCCACCCAGTATTTCAGGGCGAGATAGACCACCCCGCCGACGAGTATGCTGGTCCACCACGGCAGCTCCGCCAGAAGGGCAAACAAGTCGTCGCCCTTTCTGCGCGCCATCACCTGAATCCCCAGTTGGTCAAAGCTCTCATTTCCTGCTCCTCTGCTTGATGTACCGGCTCATGTGGTTGGCCTCCATCCAAAGATAGAGGGTATTCGGCGAGCAGCCGACGATCCGCGCGATCGAGGTCTTGTGCACACCCTTCTGCAGCAGATCCTTGATCTCATCCTTCCGCTTATCCAGCTTCTTTTCGTCGCTTAGCCGGCCTTTAGGTCTCCCGAGCGGCAGGCCTTCCGCCTTCCGCCGCGCCAGGGCCTCGGTCGTCCGGGCCGAGATGAATTCCCGCTCGATCTCGGCGGCCAGGCCCAGCACCGTGGCCGTGATCCGGGCATGAAGGCTCCCGTCCATCACCATCCGGTTCTTGACCACGTGCACCGCGATCTCCTTCTCTGCGGCGTGCTGGAGGATCTCCAACACCTGGAGCGTCGAGCGGGCCAAACGTGAGATTTCAGCGACCAGTAGAACGTCACCTTTTTTCGCCTGGCCGAGCAGCTTGCCGAGGTCCCGGTCACGCCAGTTCTTCTTGCCGGTGACCGTATCGTCGAAGAAGGTCAGCGGCTCCAATGCGTTCTGTTTGGCGTACTCGATGACGCCGTGACGCTGGTTATCCAGGTCCTGGCGGTCGGTCGAGACGCGGATATATGCGTAGTTGGTCACATCAGCTCGGGGTTGTCCTGGGTAGAATTCTATCCTAAATAAACGGTCGTTTTTTTAGGATGACTTGGTTCTGTGTGGTCTATCCCCTGTCTCCCCCATAGCTTTGAACAAATTGCGCAGTGAAACGTGACGTTTTTTCGAGTTTTTCGGGGCCGCCGAGATGCAGTTTCTGAGGATCAAGAACCGCAACCGGAAACGGGCCGATGGGCGGTCTTGGGCGGAAGCGCGGGTCATCCGCAAGGCGCGGAAGTTCGGCCAGGTGATCGAGGACCGGCAAATTTCGGTCAAGCGGCCGGTACTGATCACCGGCGCTCATGCGTCCGGCAAGACGTACTGGCTTGAGCGTCTGAGGGAGAATGCGGGGCGGGTTTGGGCCAGCATCGACGTCGAACCGCTCCACTTAGGCGCGACCCGGCCGCTGTCGGCGTGGTCGGACGTGAAGCACCTGGAAATCTGGTGGGCTTCCCGCGAGAACACCGGCGATGACCGGCATTGGTCGAAGCTCAAGGCCTGGGAGCGGGTGGACATGCTTCCGGTGTATCTGGCGGAAACGGGCGCCGTGCTGTTCGTCGACGACGCTCACGGACTCAGCGGCCGGAAGCTCAAGGTGGTCCAGGAGTGCGTTCGCGCCGCGAAGGTCTGGGTCATGGCCGCGGCCGATGAAGGGCGGATCGCGCCGGGGCTGCGCAAGGATGTCATGGCGCTGGAGCCGCAGACATTCCGACTCGGGACCGAGGTCGCCTACGACGCAACGCCGCTCGTGATGTGGTTCCTGCTCGCCCTGTTCACGAGCCTGGGCTATTGGGAACTGGCGATGGCCATCGGCGGGCTCAAGCTGCTGGGAGGCGGCCGGCATGCGGCGAAACAAACCTGACCACTGCCCTGTTTTGCAGCTGGCTACGGCTGTCGGCTTGATGGTGGCGATGGCGGTTTGCCCGGGACCGGCACGCGCCTTCGATCTGCCGTGGCAACAGAAGAACGAGAAACCGCTTGCGCTGGTCGATGAACCGCCGCCGCAACGCGAGGAAGCCCCGCCGCCGCCCGAAATCCGGCCATTCGAGATCCCCACGCTCCGGGGGAACAAGCGGGATTTCCACTACACCCCGCCGGTCAAGCTCTCCAGGCAGATCGACGCGGACGCAGTGTTCCACATGGTGGTGAACTGTTTCCCCGAACGGCCGCAATGGGGCCTGGAAGTCAAGGCGGTCGCCGGGGCGCGCTACACCGAGAACAACACCATCAGCACCTTCGACACCGCCGGCCTATCGCGCTACTACGCAGGCATCGTCGCCGAAATGCCGCTCTATTCGGCGGAAGAGCAATTCCGCATCCGCGAGGCCGAGACCAAGCGGCGCGGCGAAGCCGCCGCGAACGTCGCGGCGTTGCTCAAGGCCCTGGCCGACCGGGACCGGGCGCTGCGCATGGTCGGGATCGGCGAAAAGGTCGAGGCCCGCAGCCAATACCGGGTGCACGAGGGCATCGCCCCGGCCGAGGAACAGATCGGCTACCTGAAGGACGTGGCCGGGAGTGTCGGCGATCTCGACGCCGCCAACGCCACCATCGTCGCCGCCCGCCTGGCGCTGGTGGGCCAGTGCCGGGACGAGGTGGCCGAGACGGTCAACGACTATTTGAAGGCCGTCACCCGATAGCCTGACCACAGGACTCCACCCTGAGGATGACGATATGAACGAACCCAACGATGACCTCGATCTCCTGACGCTCTCCTGCGAAGCGATCATGAACAACCCTGCAGTATCCGACTGGCTCAAGCGGGGACTGGCGTCAGCACTCGAACGCGACCCGGTGGACGCGCTGGCGGATGCCGAAATCTTGCTGGCGGTGCTGCGCCAGCGCTGCGACGCCGCGCTGTTTGCCAGCGAGTCCGTCGCCGATCTGGTGGATACGCTTCAGGAAGAGTTACGGAGGGATGGCGATGGATGCTGAGCAGTTCGGCAATGGCTGGGCGTTTTACAAGCGCGGCGGGGTACATGGCGGCGCGCCCGTCCCGACACTCGATGACCCGCTCGATCTCATCGAATGGCTGAATGGCTTCGCCGCGGCGCTGGCCGATGATGATCTCGACGGAGAGTATCCGAGCATCCAAGCGGCACTGCTCGATTGCGGCATCGAGGGCGAGCTCATCGAGGAACTGCTCGAAGCGGCCGAGGTGATCCACGATAGCGGCGAATGGTGCCGGTGGCCATCCGAGTGGCCGACCCGCGGACTTTGGCTGCCGATGGAAACCGCGAACGATGAAGTGGGTTAACCACATCGCCATCGCCGGCTCCGCCGCCGCCGTCTGGCGCCCCGAGCTGGTCCCGGTCGCGGTGCTCGGCTCGACCGCGCCCGACTGGATGGAGTGGGGCTTGCAGCGGCTCGGCCGGCGCGTGAAGCACCGGACGCTGACGCACTACGTCTCTTCCTGGCTGTTCGGCCTGGCTTTCGGGCTGCTGATCTGGGATTGGCACTACGCACTGACCGCCTTCGCCGCCGGCGGGCTCTCGCATGTGCTGTGCGATGCGCTCACCGTCCAGGGCGTACCGCTCGGCTGGTGGTCGGACCGGCGGTTTCATCTCTTCGGCGGCCGGTTCCGCACCGGGCAGATGGGCGAATACTGGTTCGCCGGCGGCTTCGTCCTGCTGTGCTTCGGTCTCGCTGTGCTCACCCGGCACTGGGGCGGCGGGGAGTATTCGCCGTTCTTCTTCGATTGGGCTGACTACTACCAGCGCGGGCTGATCGACGCGGCAGAGTGGAAAGCGAATCGGTTCAGGTGGCTATAAAACAGCATGATTGCCAGAAAAGATCGATATCCTTGGTCTCAACAACTTGGTCGACCTTCCAAACACATTGCGGTATCGGATAGAAGCAAGAGGGACAGAGTTTCACCATTACCTGCGTGAATGCTTTGCTCCTGAATGTCGTATCGTTGCGCATCCCGGCGGTTAAACCAGATATGTGCTCCGATAGAATGGGGCTTTGTTTGATCAAGATCATTCCCGAACAGAAGGCCGAAGGCGTGGCTGTACACGTCTAGATCATCCCGTGGGAACCAAGTGTCAGGGACGGCACGGTTTCGGACGAACCATTTGCGGCCACCCTGACCATGGCAAACCAAGATAGTCGGCCATGGTCCATGCTCGACTAACCGAATGGCTGTTGCTGGGATGCTCGTAGTGAAAGCCTTTCCTATCTCTATAATGACAGCGAAAGTCAATTCTCCGAATTGAAGGAGGTAAGGGCGCAGGATGTAGCCAGGCATGAGCAGGTCAGCGGCGAAAGCATCTGCCTCGCGTTCTAAAGGCGATCCGCCGCCGCCACGTCCTCCAATTTCTTCCGAACCGCAAACAAGGCTCCGTCCACGGTGGTAGCGCCAATGCCCAATCTCGTGGCCGATCGAGAAACGCTGACGGACACGAGCGCTAGCGGAATTGACAGTTATGATCGCGCGGTCTCCAGCCCCGACGATCCGAGCCTCGCATCCATCTAATATCCGGCGCTTCACGGTCGCGCCGACATGCCAAGCTATTGCTTCAAGGTCAATTTCCTCCGGCTCCGTGATTCCGAGTTCCTGGAGTAATTGTTCCGCGACCGTGAGTCGCGTCACCTTGGATTTCCTTCTTCGTCGATAAGCCCTAACTCGATCAGATCTTCAAACATCCCCTCAATGTCGTTCTCGCTCTGGATGCCTTCCCCTTTTCGAGCAGCAAGGGTCAGTTTTTGCTGAAGTTCCGGGTCCAGCGCGGTGAAGCTCTCGATCAGGGTACGTTTTTGGGCCATCGATAGCGCGATGACGTTGCCAGTGAGGTTCTGTTTCTTATGTACAGCGACGGACGCCCTTGCTTCGGAAAGCTTCGTCTTCGATGCGCGCAGTAATGCGCTATTGATCACGCTGCGAAGACGACCTATTTCTCCTGCCTGATCACCAAATTGCTCTTTCGCCTCGGCAATGACTTCTTCATTACTCAACTCAAGAATGTCTTGTACGAGGGTGTCGGCCAGACGGTCCAGCTGCTCCGACTCTTTTAGCTTTCGCATAGTCATGTTTGCCTACCCTCTGGAAAATTTTTGTCCACTCCTCTCCTCAGCCTCTTACGCACAGTGTTATAGGTTTTTTTGTCCCAGCCAGTGATTCCGCAAATTTCGTCAGGTTCGTAACCATCTTGAAGCCCCATCAGCAACATTTTCACATCCTCATCCTGCTCAAATATGGAAAATATTGCTTCAAGCTCACTTCTTGCCTCGACCGTTTCCAGTGTTGTCGGCCCTTCGTCCGGAAACGATAGAATCGGGTCATTGGCAGGATCGTTATCTACAGGCTCCTGTCTAGCGGCCTGGTTCGCCTTCCGTTTTTCATTAAAGGCGATGCTTCGCATGGTTTGCACCAAGAAAGCGAGCAACGAAACGTTTCTTGGGCACCTTCGATCTCCTGAAAGCGATTCTGTAACTGCCTCATTCAGCAAATCGCTACCATCCATATGACATCGCGAGGCATATCGCTTGCCGATCTTGCCAAGGCGAAGCAGGTCTGCATCCGTAAGCTTCCTAAGCTCTGATTGAATTTCAGATATGGATAGATGTTCATTTTCCGGTTCGGTGGCAAGTTCGACGTGCATGGTCTCTGTCGTACTCCTAGGCTGTACATGATGAGAATACTCACCAGAGAGATGCGCGCGGACAAAAAAGTTTTTTACCTTATGTCCGAGGCATGGTTGTTCGTGAGCATTCAACAGTAATTGGGACTTTCCAGAGATAAACCAGAGGAATAATGTATGATTAACATTTCATTTGAGATTAACGGCCGTAAGGTCAATCCAAACCAGCTATCGAACGCGTTGGATCGAGCAGTTCTTCAAGGTGTGCGTGACAAGCTGACTCGCGCAGTAGGCAATGTCCGCGATCCGAAGACCGGCAAGCATCCAAAGCTAAGGGTCAAGGGGCGCGGCCTCAATGATCTCGCCATCGAGGTCGAAGGATCGCCAGAGCTGATCGCCGAGGTCAAGCGTCGCCTGTCCCGAATTGGTTCATTGAATTGAATGATGAGGTACTGAAATGAGCAATAAAAATCAGCATGTTGTTCCCCATGGCGATGACTGGGCAGTACGTGGCGCCGGCAACAAGCGGGTCACCTCTGTGCATCCGACGCAGAGGGATGCCATCGAGCGCGGGAAGGAGATCGCGCAAAATCAGGGGTCGGAACTCCTGATTCATGGCGAGAATGGGCGTATCCGGGAAAAAAACTCCTACGGCAATGATCCGTTTCCGCCAAAAGGGTAAGAACTGCTACAAGCAGTAAAAAGCCCGGTCGCTTTCAATGCGACCGGGCACCTGCTTTTAGCCCAAGGGCTTCAGCAGATAGAGAAAAAATGCCAACGAGACCAGCTCGTGAAGAACTGCTGCCACGTCAACTTTCACATCCACCCGAACTTCTGGCTTTGGCCTTGATTTACGCATCTTCCTTGCTCCTTGCGTTGCCTTCTAGTCGTCATGACTAGTATTAGAAAGTTTAGCTACTCGGTGTCTGCTCCTTCAAATCCGGTAGCCCGTTCACGATCGTCATTGTTTCCAAGCTTACCCGGACGATGCGCTTGAGCAAGTTGACGATGTAGTGCGGGTCGTCGGACCAGTCATTCGGATCGTTCTTGATGCCGCTGGCTTTGTCGGTGGTCGCGGCGTAGCGTTCCATGATCCATTCGATGGCGGATTTGCCGTTGACGACATAATCGTAAGCTTCAAGCGGAATCTCCCGGAGCATGAGGTTGCCGTTATAGACGATGACGGTCTTATCCGGCTGGCCATTCTTCTTGCCGAACACCATCTTTTGTACGCGGTAGAAGCTGGCTGGGTCAAAGTCGAAGCCTTTCTTGTCCTCGGTTAGCGGCCATGGTTCTACGGTCTCGGAGTTCAGATGCCACTCGCCCAGCTCGCGGCCAGCTTTGCTGAAGGCCCAGAAGTCGGCGGCGAAGGGGATGCGCGGCAGCATCTTCTTGAGATCGGCGGCGAAGCGTTGCTTGTACTCTGGCGAATGCAGGATGCCGTAGACGTACCAGAACAGGTCTTCCTTGCTGATGGTGTAATCCTGGTAGTGGGAACGAAAGGTCTCCAGCGCCCAATGGGTGATGGCCTCGCGGCGGATATAGCCGTCGGCGTCCGGCTCCCCGCCATCATGCCCCGCGAACAGGTCGCCGTGCGACTCTCCGCGCTCGTCCTCCTCTTCTTTCTCGTACCAGTAAAGGGGGAAGCATTGAGCCCCACCATCAGTTTGAAGATCCATGATGCAATCGACAGCTAATGCAAGCTGGCCACGGCCAGGCCAGTTTTGCTTCACTACGATCATGGCATTCCACTGCCTCGGTGTCGGGAACAGTTTGGGCATCTGGTAGACGCGCTCATTGAAGCGGCGGTTGAAGTAAAGCCATTGCCTTGTGAAGGGGCGATACATGCTCGGTGTCAGCGATGCCGCCTCAAACTCATAGTGCTTGCCTCGCCGGAGGTCTTCTTTCAGATTGTGTGTCCAACTGATCCGTTTGGGATCAGTATCGATAACGCTCTCAATCTCCGGCCATTGGTCTTTTGGCTTGCCCTCGCACAACTTGGCGTAGTGTGCCCGGTCGGCGTTGAAAGCGCCGATCATGCGGCGCATGTTCGATTCTAGCGCGGTACGGCTCATGTTGTAGGCCCAGAAATCACGCTGAGTTTTTAGTCCATTGGAGTAGATACCGAAGATTGCTTTAGCAATGGTGTTTTCCTTGTCGCCAAGCGGCATGAATTTGTCGAAAGCCGGATCTCGCTGATTGATCCAATCTCCCTCGGCATTCGGCTTGAGGGTTTGCCAGTCGATGCCGTCGATGCTGCCGAAGGCTTCAATGCGGTCCAGTTTTTCCTCGCGGCTGAGGTAGTCGCCGATGTCGTGGTAGCGGAGTTCGCAAGGGCCGGTATGATCTGGATCCTTCACCATGAGGGTGATGGCAACCGGCGTGCGGGAGCCTGAGCCAAATATCTTGCCACCTTCCCGACGCGACTCCTCGCCGGAAGTTCGTTGATTGCCTCGTAGGTTGAGGACATAGAGGTGGCTGTAATCCTCGGTCAGGCACTGGCGCAGGCCGTCGGCCGCGTTGCCGTCAATGAATGACGCATTCGAGACAAAGGCGACGATGCCACGCTCCTGGACGCGGTCGGAGGCCCAGCGGATGGCACGGATGTAGGAGTCGTAAAGGCTATTCTTGTTTATCGCCGAAGAGTAGGCAGCGTAGGTTTCGCGTATACCGCTATCCAAGGATAGGTAGGAGACAGGATTGTCATTCACCGAATACGGCGGATTCCCCACGATCACCCGGATCGGCTGGTCCAACTGCCGCTCGGCGCGGGCGTTGTTTTCCGGCAGGATGAGCTTGTCGATCATGTCCCCCTCTTCCGTCATCTGGAAGGTGTCGGTCAGGATCATGCCCTCGAAGGGTTTGTATTCCCCGGTGGCGGCGTGATAGGCCGTCTCGATGTTGATGGTGGCGATGTAGTAGGCCAGGAGAACGATTTCGTTGGCGTGGAGTTCGTGCGCGTATTTGTGGCACAGCGCTTCCGGGCCGATGAGACCGGACTGGATCAACCGGACGAGAAAGGTGCCAGTGCCGGCGAAGGGATCGAGGATCTGCACCTCGCGGCTCCCGAGCGTCTGGCCGAAATGCTTCCATAGCGCGGTATCGGCACTCTTGAGGATGAAGTCGACCACCGGCACCGGGGTATAGACGATGCCCAGCCGTTCGGCCATGCGCGGGAAAGCATTGTGGAAGAAGGTGTCGTAGAGGTTGCGGATGATGTCTTGCTTGGACTTGTCGCTCTTGGCGAGGCTGATACGCTCGCGGACGTTGTCATAGAATTTGTCCAGTCCTTCGGTCTCAGAGGCCACCGCCGCCGTGTCGAGCTTCTTGACAATGCCTTGCAGCGCCTTGCCGACGGCGTTGTTTTCCGGGAAGTCGGTTTCGGCAAAGAGGGCCTGAAAGACCGGCAGCGTGAGGATGTGCTGGGCGAGCATTTCGATGGCCTCGTGCTCCGACACGGCCGGATTGAGCGTGTCCTGTAACCCTTTCAGGAAAGTGGCGAATTCCTGTGTCATGCCAGCGTCGGCGACGATCAGCGCCCTGATGCGGGCAATCAATCGCTCGGCCACGGCGCCGATGCTCTTGGCCCATTCGCTCCAGTATTCCCGGTCGCCCAATTTCTTCGGGATGGCGGCGTAGACGGCTTCGGAAATGTCGTCGATGGGCAGATCGGGAAAGTCTAGGGGCAGTTGTTCGCCGCTTCCGCTGCCATCGCTGCCGCCGCCACCTTTGCCGCCAGGGTCGGTGATGACTTTAATCTTGCGCCGGAACTCGGCCTCGTCTACCAGCGATTCATCATGCGCTCGTAGCGCTTTGATGACCTTCCAGATGCCCTTGAATTGCGGGTCGCTGTCGATGTAGCTGTTGTAATCCTTGACCTTTTGGGAAGGGATGCCCACCGGCAGGATGATGTAGCCGTAGCGCTTGCCCTCGGCTTTGCGCATGACGCGGCCGACTGATTGCACGATGTCTACGATAGATTCCCGGGTATCGAAGAAGACCACGGCGTCGAGGGCGGGTACATCGATGCCTTCAGACAGGCAGCGGGCATTGGAAAGAATCCGGCAGTGCCCTTCCCCGGGATGCTTTTTCAACCATTCAAGGGCGCTTTGCCGCCGGAGGGCATTCATGGTGCCGTCCACGTGGTCAAGATGGCAGCGGACCATGCCGCCGTCATCCTCACCGTGTTTCTCAAGGTAGAGTGAGACGAGCTGGCCGAAAACCTCGGTGGTCTGCTTGGAATCCTTGATGGATTTCGAGAAGGCCACGGCGCGGCGCATCGGCGCCGTGTCCTCGGACAGATCCTCCTGTCCCCCCTCTTCGTCTACGAGCACCAAGCCGCGCTTGGACAGACCTTTCCAGCTTCCAATAATCTTGGTGGCAAAGCGGATGTCGATGGCCTTCTTGTCGTCGATCTTGTAGGCGCTGTTGTAGGCATTGGCAAGAGCGGACATCTTGTCTTGCTCGACTGCCACGATCAGCACTTTGTATTCGGACAGCAGGTCCTTATCCACGGCCTTGCCGAAACCGAGCCGGTAGAACTCGGGACCGAAGGTGTCCTCATCGTCCATGGAGTACAGCACCGCGCTGTTTTCCTCGGCCTTGGTCTTGGAAGCTTCCGCGTAAATGCGCGGCGTAGCTGTCATGTACAGGCGTTTTTTGCCCCGGACACCCCGGGCAATATCGTTGTGGTGGACCGTGACGAAATCCGAAGGATCTTCTCCCGGCAGGCTCAGCCCGGTGGTGCGGTGCGCCTCATCGCAGACGATGAGGTCGAATTCCCCGAAGCCTTGGCGCTGAGCCTGCGACACGACCTGGATGGATTGGTAGGTGGAGAAGATCACGGTGCGCCGATCGGACGTGACTCCCCGGGCCGCTGCAGTCAGCTTCGCGGCATCCGTCGTCGCGGGATAGGCCAGATCATGGGTGCGCAGGTCTTCTTCGTCCTTGCCGACCTTGGTATCCGAACACACCACAAAGGCATGGATGGCTGGTTCGGCCTGTGCGGTCCACTCGCGCAAGGTTTGCGCCACGAGCGAAATGGAGGGCGCCAGAAACAGAATGCGGCCATCGGCCGGAATCAGTCGTTCTGCAAGGCGCAAAGAAGTGAAGGTCTTGCCCGTACCGCAGGCCATGATGAGCTTGCCGCGGTCATAGTTCTCAAAGCCATCGATGACTGCCGAGATGGCTTCAATTTGGTCTTGCCTCGCGATCTTCTTGGGCTTGAGGCGGATGTCAGAGACTCTGGAAAGACTGAATTGGCTCCAGTCAATCGGGCTTTCTTCAAGGTCTTTGAACCATAGGCGTGTGGTGGGGATGCTTTGATCCGCTAGCGCATCCTCGGCGTGCTTGCTCCATTTGTCCGTAGTGGACACGATCAGCCGATTAACGAAGCCGCGCTCACCATCCAGGGTAGGGAAACGCTTCCCGGAAGCCGTGAAGAACGAATCGATTTCGCCTTTTTGAATGGCGTGGTTCGGATCGTAGAACTTGCACTGGATCGCCCAGTAGTCGCCCGTGGCGCGTTCGCGGGCGACCAGATCAATGCCGACATCCGTACTCCATCGGTCCGGCCATTCAGCCCACAGCCAAACGTCGCTGAGCCGATCCGCGTACTGCGGATCGGTCACGAGGTAGTTGGCGATCAACCGTTCGAAAAGATGGCCCTTGCTGCGTTCGTCGCTCGCTATGGCGCGAAATTCGTTCAGGAGAACGTGGATGGTCGCCATGTTCAACGCCAGATGTTTTTAAAAGCTATCCGGCCAGCGCCGGGCGCCGTGATACACCGCCAGGATCTCAATGCGATCCTGGCG
>WBZQ01000546.1_pt1 | contig 29618 bp, 25 predicted proteins | sample 5204251 | NCBI WGS metagenome assembly WBZQ01 (sample SAMN12412402, study PRJNA552823) | activated sludge metagenome | isolation source: activated sludge from nitrification reactor of wastewater treatment plant... | place: USA: Virginia | collected 2017-09 | reverse complement strand
AGCCACGAGCCACGACGCCCTGGCGTGGGTGGACCTTCAGCCCCCGGCTGCAGAAGGGGCCGCGGTAAGATTTGTACATGACTCAACGAGGGCGATCCCGGTAAGATTTTCAGATGGCTTGACAGGGGAGGGAGGCGCGGGGGAAGAAGGTGATTTGACAGGTGTTGGGCCGGTGGCTATAAGCCACGGAAGGCCTTCATGATCTGCACATCCGACCCGGTCCAGGGGGCGGATGAGAAAGGAATCTATGACGTCTCCCGAGCAAGAGCAGGCCCATCGCGTGTTTATCCTGGCGCTACAACATGAGGCGATCAACTGTGGGCGCGCGGGATGTCCGGGGCCGGTGGAGGCTCTCGACCAGTCCCAGACACGCGATCGGGTCAAGACGTTTGAGCTGACATGTGAACGTTGCGGGTGGCACGCCAGCGTCACAGGGCGCGAACAGTTGACGCCGCTCTGGGACAATGCCTCACTGGAGCTGATGGCAGATGAACATTTGATGCATCAACAGCCTGTATGTCCCTATGATGACACGCCGGTCGTATTCATCTCCATGCCGAATCCTCGTCGGAAGGCGAAGTACCGGGTGGCCTGTTTTTATTGCGGCCGACACACCGAAATGGATTGGCCTCCGCCTGAGAGCAAGCGGTAGCGACGAGTCTTGAATGGAGGCGGGCGAAGGGCTAGACGAAGTAGCGGCCGGTGTCGAAGTGGTACTCAGCGTTGTCGACGAGCTGCAGAATGTTGTGCGTATAGGTTCCGGTGTCATCCTGCGCCGCCAGGTCCAGCTCGGGACCGTCCTCGATCGACGTTCCGTCCGCATCCGTAATCACTCGCACCATCGGACGTTCCGCGTTGGCTTTGTCCTGCGCGGGCTTGGTCACCACCGCCAGGGGGCCGGAGTCGAGACGCACGAGGCTGCCGATGGGAATAATACCCACGCAGTTCACGAACAGTTTGAGCAGCACGGGATCGAACGATTGCCCGCTCTTCCCGAACATGAATTTGAGCACGTTCGCGGGGGACATCGGCTCCCTGCGGTAGACGCGCGACGAGGTCATCGCATCGTAGCAGTCGGTGATGGTGATGATCCGGCTGGCGACGGTTTGACTCCAGGGCACCTTGAGTTTGGGGTAGCCCGAAAAATCGTAGTTCATATGATGTTCGAATGAGGCCGAGGCCATACGTGCGGGCACATTGTTGATGCCGCGTGCCTTCACCAGGGTGAACACGCCTTCAATGGGGTGCGAGCGCATGATGGCCCATTCGTCCTGCGTGAACTCACCGGGTTTGTTCAAGACATCCAGCGAAATAGCGCATTTGCCGACGTCGTGAAACAACGCCGACAAACCCAGGTCGGCCAGATCCACCTTCGGGTATCCGGCCCGGTTGCCCAGGGCCATCGCCAGCAGCGACACGTTCACGGAGTGGTTATGCGTATATTGATCGTGGCAGCGGAGGTTGGTCAGCCCGAGGATCGTGGATTCATCCTGCATCATCAGCTCGACGATGTTCTGAATTGCGCGTTTCGCCTGCTTGAAGCTGACCGTCCCGCCGGCGCGCGTATTTTTCGTGAGATCGCCGAGCGCAGAGGCCGCCTTGGCATACCGACCTTTCGCGATGGCTTTTCGCTTGTCCTTCGAATGTTCCTGGCCGCCTGCCGAGGCTCCACTCCGCGTCCCACCCTCGCCGGCTCCGGCCTCGGCGTCGTTCGAGGGCTGCAGCTGAAGTGCTCGAGGTTCCTCCAGTTCGATCCCGTTGACGCCTGCGGTCTGGAGCGCCTCCTGCAAATCAGCCAGCGTATGTTTGTCGGGATCGAGGCTGACAAAGAGATACGCGAATTCGCGATAATCTTTGGATTCGGCCGTGGAGGCGAATGACACTCCGCCGATATGCCACTTGTTCAACGCCTCGATGATGCTCGCAAAGACAGCCATCTGCTGCGAGCTCATTTTCAGGTGGCTGTCTCCGAGAAACAGAAAATCATTTTGCAACCGAAGTGCTACGGGGTGGTCTGCCGCCAATGTTTTCACCAGCGTCAACATGGAGTCGACGGGTTTGTCCAGCGCGGCATTAGTGCGTCCATGAATGCGGGAGGTCTTGATCAAGACGTTCAACTGGGTCACCAGCTGAATGCCCAGCATGGCCAGTTGTTGATCGAGGATATCGCCGGCCTCGGACCCCTTGGCGATCTTGTTCGCGAGTGACCGTTCATGGGTGAGGATCGGATGCGCGTTGTCCGGGATCGGGGCGGGATTCATGGAGGAAGGGGAGTCGGTCACAGGGGGCCTCTCAATTAGGAATTCGCTGCGCTGGGAATCTCGTGACGGTGCTGGCGATTCGCGGCCGAGATGGCCGCGGTGCAAGCCTGCCTGACGGCGGCGCCGCCTTTTTTCTGTCCGAGCTCCAGGGCCGCCAGAGCGACGGGAGTCGCCAATTTCCCAAGGATGTCGGCTGCCAGTAACGCCAGCTCTTCTTTCTTTTTTCGGTTCGTCCAGGACCACTCCGTCAGCAGTCCCTGCCAGTAGGGCACGGCTTCATCAGCGGCCGTCTGTTTGAGGGCTTGATAGATGGCGCGTTTTTCCGCCGGTGACCGATCATAGAAATCGTCGGCTGTCAGGAACGGCGACCAGGCTGAAAATGGGGCGGTATATTGGCCGCCGGTGAGTACTTTCATCGCGGTCAGACGAACCGTTTCATCGCTGTCGCTCAAAAGGGCGACCAGCTTCACACCATTGCCCGATGGGCGAAGGGGCGACAGAATGCGCAGGGCTTCGCGGCGCACCGAGGCCTCGGGGTGGCGCAGCGCCTTTTCGACACTGTCGGCGAAACGAGGGTCATTCCATCGGTAGAGCAGGGTGAGCAGGTTCCGTACGAACGTCGGGCGTTTATCGCTCAGACCGCGGATGATCGGTTCGGCATGGTCCCGGGCCACAGTCTGCAGGACCTCCATCACCACCGCCTGATGCGCCGGTGTATCGAGGGTCGCCAGCACCGAGCAGAGTCCCGGGATCGCCTCGACGTTCATCATGAGCAGGAGCGTGTTCAGCCCTTCCGTCTTGGCCTGAGGATCGCGATTCAAATGAACCCCGATGGCTTTCAAGCGTTCAGGGCGAGCCAGGCCACTGAACAATCCAGCGACCTGCTGTTTGTGACTCTCCGAAAGATCCGGCCGAACCGTTTCCGCCTCCTGCAACATCGTCAACACGGTTTCGAGCAACGTCCATTGACCTGCTCGAATCAGCGTCTCCAACACGTGATCCCATACCTCGAAGAGTTTCGTCAGGAGCACAGGGGACGGTTCGGAGGCCAGCACCGCCGAGAGGATGTCGAGAATATAGGCCGTGGCATCACGGGCGGTTTCACGCTGGATCTCTTGTGTCAATGCCTCATGCTCTTCGTCGGAGACGTCATACCCCACGACATTGGCCTGGAAGCGACGGGTGCGGCTTGCGTTGCCGCCGGTGACATTCCCGTTCGCCGGTTCCGCAGATCCGCCCGCCCCGTCTTTTTCAGCGGACTTCGCCGCGCGCTCGTGATCGAGCAGCTCGCGCAACGAGCCGACAGGCATACTCATGTATCCCTGGGTTTGAAGTTCGAGCTCATCGAGTCCGAGACCGGATGCGCGCACGAGTTCTTCTGCGGTCACTAGGGTAATGGTTTCAAGATTTTTGGCCCACAACCGCGTCACAATGTCGTCGTCCTCTTCGTGGTCGGCGGTGGCGTCGGCCGGTGTGGCCTCCTCGGCGGGCATGCCCCAGAGCGCTTCCAGAAAGAACGCGAGGTCGTCACGAGTGAGTCCTTGATGGAAGCTCAGCTCACGGATTCCATCCGAGTACATTTTGAACGCAAAACTATCGCCGGTTGCGTCGCGCTCGGGTTCGTAGACTACTTCGTCCTGGAAGAAGAGTTGATTGCGTTGGACCAGCAGCGTCAGGCGCGTGTGCTGCGCCAGATGGCGAGTGAGGTCATCGTAAAATTGTTGGAAGAATCGCTGCGCGACAGGGTTCTTGGTGCCGTATGTACGAGCCGATTTGGCCGCCTTATCGAGCAGCTTCAACAATTGCTTGATGGCAGCGACTTGTGGATCGGTGCCGGCTTTCACGAAGGGCGCAAGGGGAAGGCCTTCTCCGAGCGGGGCTGTAGGTTCCATATGTGTCAGTCGTACCGTGAGGTGCATGATCCGTCAAGAAAATAGCCGATCTCCGCATGCCTCCCATCGCCATTGCGCCGGCTTGCTGGACCCAGTAGAATTCCTTGGTGACTGCCACGATTCCCTCTCCACTCATTCTGTGCTTCGGTGATAGCCTCACGGCCGGGTATCAAACGCCCAGTCCGGCGCATCCGTCCGGACAGGACTCGCCCTATGGGCACGTCTTGCAGGAATATCTCGGCGCGCGAGGCCGCGTAGAGGTCAGCGGAATCTGTGGAGAAACAACCGGTGAAATGGTGCTGCGTTTCCGCAGGGCAGTCCTTGAACGCTGCCCTCAGATGGTGATTATTCTCGGGGGCACGAATGATCTGGGGTGGAATGCCGATCCCGCGGAGATCATGCGGAATCTGACCAAAATGTATGAATTGGCGAGAGCCTCATCGATCGTGCCTGTTCCTGTGACCGTCCCCTCCATTCGAGTCGACTTGGGCGGGGAGAATCCCGATGCCGCCGCATGGGTGGCTGAACATATTCAGCGGCGTCAGCGGTTGAATGTCATGATTGCAGACTATGCGGAAAGCAAAGGCCTGCGGCATGTCGATCTGTTCACGGCAACGGCCGAACCGGAGTCGTTCATGCTGGCGCAGTCCTATTCGAATGACGGGCTGCATCTGACCAGCAGCGGCTACCGTGCCTTTGGCCGTCTCGTGTATGAGCAGGTCTTTGCCGCTGATCCCGCCGTTTCAGGCGACGCCCCCTCCAGCCTGTCCCGACCATGATCGCCGAGGTCACGGATCACAACTTCGTGCGCACGGTAGAGCAAGCCCCCATGCCGGTCCTCGTGGAGTTCTGGCAGCCTGGTTGCGGGCACTGTCTCGCACTCCTCTCGCAACTACAACTGTTGCAGAATGAGGTGGGGGCAGTTGTGAAGATCGTGAAGATGAACGTGCAGGAGAATTTTCAGATTCCTGCCGAACTCGAGATCAGTTCGTTACCGGCCCTGGCCTTATTCGACCGGGGAGCCTTCGTGCGGTTTATCGGTGGGATCGGGAAGAAGGAGGAGATTCGAAAACAGCTGCTCACATCTATTAACATTTAGCATCCGACATGAAGCCGCTTGCCACGCCATCGGTCGGCGGCCATGGGGCACGATCCGGTTAGAGGATTCGCCAGGTTCGCCCGTCGTGTTCAATCATCCGTTCCGCTTCCACCGGGCCCCAGGTCCCGGCCTGGTACTCAGGCAACCAGCGCAGCTTCTGTTGCGCCCAGCCATCGAGAATTTTTGTGACCCAGTCCCATGACGCTTCCACCGCGTCGCGCCGCATGAAGCGCGAGGCGTCTCCTGCCATTACGTCGAGCAACAACCGTTCATAGGCTTCGGGAGAGGGGCAGCCGAACACGTCGCTATACTGAAAATCCATCTCCACGGGATGTGTCTGGGCTCGCGTGCCAGGGACACGCGAGATGATGCGCAGCGATAGTCCCTCATCCGGCTGAATGCGCAAGGTCAAGACGTTGGCCGGTTGCGGAGTCGAGGGATTGGCATTAAAGAGAATCTGCGGAATATCTTTGAATTGCACGGCGACTTCGCTGGCCCGTTTCGGGAGCGCTTTCCCGGTGCGAAGATAGAAAGGCACGCCCGACCAGCGCCAGTTTTCGACGAAGGCTTTCACCGCGACAAATGTTTCCGTAGTCGAATTCGGATTGACGCCTTTTTCCCGCCGATATCCCGGCACGGGCTGGTTATGCGCGATACCCTCGGCATACTGCGCCCGCACCGTATACTGCTCGACATCTTTGCCGACGATGGGCCGGAGGCAACGCAGCACTTCCATCTTGGCGTTGCGCACCACGTTGGGGTCGAGCGAATAGGGCGGCTCCATGGCTACCAGGCAGAGCAACTGCAGCAAGTGGTTCTGAATCATGTCCCGCAGCGCGCCGGCTTCTTCGTAGTAGCTGGCTCTCGTCCCCACGCCTTCCGATTCACTGACGGTGATTTGGACGTGGTCGATATATTTATGGTTCCAGATCGGCTCGAAAATACTATTGGCAAACCGGACCACCATGAGATTCTGAACTGTCTCTTTGCCCAGATAGTGATCGATCCGGAAAATCTGGGATTCATCGAATACTTTGCCGGTCACTTCATTGATTTGCTGCGCTGAACCCAGGTCGCGTCCGACAGGTTTTTCGACGATGATCCGCGAATAGGGCGAGGCGGTGGGCGCTGAGGTGGCCAGGCCCGCTTGGGCTAATCCTTCACAGACCGACGCGAACGAGCTGGGTGGAATGCTCAGATAAAAAATACGATTGCCGGGGAGCTGCATCGCCCGCTCCACCTCCTCGGCCTTGGCGCGGAGTGTGGCGTAGGTCTGTGCATCTTCATTTTCTCCCTGGATATAAAACAGATGGTTTTTGAATGTGGCCCAGGTGTCCTCCGCCAGCGCCTGTCGGGAATGTTTGCCGATCCCTTCCTTGACGAGATTGCGGAATTCGTCATCGGTCATGGGCTTGCGACCAAGGCCGATGACCGCATACTTGGCCGGCAGGAGCCCGTCGAGTAACAAATTATAGACGGCCGGAATCAGCCGGCGGCGGGCGAGGTCGCCGGAGCCGCCGAAAATGACGAGGGTACAGGGCTCGACGGGAGGAACGGATTCCGGAACAGGCTTGCACCCCAGGGGAGTCGTGGGCGAGGACATGGTCTCGATATTCCTTTGGTGAAGGTCAGCGCCGGACGCTATGCCCGCCGAAGGCGTTGCGCAACGCGGCTAGCATTTTTTCGGCGAACGATTCCTCCTGCCGCGACCGGAAGCGGGTGAACAGCGCCGCGGTTAGGGTCGGCACAGGCACATCCTTATCGATGGCGTCCTGGATCATCCAGCGGCCTTCACCGGAGTCCTGCACATAACCCTTCAACTGTTCGAGCTTAGGATCCTGTTTCAGTGCGCCGACCGCCAGTTCCAGCAGCCAGGAGCGGACTACGCTGCCATGCATCCAGACATCGGCGATCTTCCCCAGATCCAGGCGATACTCGCTTTTCGCCATGAGTTCGAACCCCTCAGCGTATCCTTGCATCATGCTGTACTCGATGCCGTTGTGCACCATCTTGACGTAGTGACCCGCGCCGTGCCCGCCCATGTGCGCCCAGCCCTGTTCGGGTGCCAGTGTCGTGAAAATGGGCGTCAGTCGCTGAACCGGTTCGTTCTCGCCGCCGATCATGAGGCAATATCCGACGTTTAGTCCCCAAATCCCGCCGCTGGTGCCGACATCGACATAATGGATGCCCTTTTTCTGCAATTCGACGGCGCGTCGCGTATCGTCATGGAAGCGGGTGTTGCCGCCGTCGATAATGGTATCGCCCGGCTGCAGCAGCGCGCTGACTGCCTGGATCGTCTCTTCCGTCGGAGCTCCTGAGGGCACCATGATCCACACGGCGCGGGGGGCGGTGAGTTTGGAGACGAGGTCGCTCAGGGAGGAGGCGCCCACGCAGCCCTTGCCTTCGGCCTGCTTCACGACAGCAGGCGCGCGATCATACGCCACGACGCGGTGACGGCCCTGCTGCAGGCGCGTCACCATGTTCATGCCCATTTTGCCGAGTCCGACGAATCCAAGTTCCATAGGTCATCCTCTCTGGTGAAGACCGGTATGTGATGACTGGTGCGGAGTCGGCCAAGGACGGAATGCCGCGCCAGTGGTTCGGTGAAGTCCCGATGCTATCACGGCCGGAAGCCCGTGCCAGCGATGCCGCCTTGGCACGGGGTGACGGCGCCCTGTTAATCCACGCGGGGTGGAAGGGGAATATCGTGGAACAGGATCTCGGCAAACCGTCGGCCCGCCATCAACCGGTCGTGAAGGGTGGCCGCGCTCAGGAACTGTGCGGCGACTTCTCCGAGGGCCGGATCGCGAGACGCCAGAAACCGGAGAGTGTCCACCGGCGCGGTAAACCAGAGTCCTCGCGTTCGAAAAAATGCGGACACGCATGCCTCGAAAAACAACTGCAGCAGATATTGCGCGGTATTCGGTTTGTCGCGCAGGTCCTCGGCCTTTCCGAGCCAATGCAGGCACTCGGCTTTCAGTCGGATGCGTTCGTGAATCGAGGCCGTCGGCGGACCCTGCCGAAAACGTTGCGCCGCTTTGGCGATCAGTTGTGCGGCAATGTCTTCATGGTCGTACAGCACTCGTCCCTTGCGAAGCAGGGGGGCGAGACGAGGAGAAAACGCCAGATCTTCGGCGACGGTGTTATGTTCGCCGTAACGAATATCGACCAGCCGGTCTGCCACGCGGATCATTTCCTGTCCGTCGGCCGGCCCCTTCACCAGGACGATGAGATCGATATCACTGTGTGCGGTCACGGCACGCCGGGCCCCGGATCCGACGAGAATAATGCCAACCAGGTCGCCGCCTCGTTTCGCGCGGACATATTTCACCGCGCCGGCAAGGGCGTCATCGTAGCCGGGGGGTGTCACGGCCGGAGGCATCTCTGGTGGTTCGGGAATATCGAGTAGCTCAGCTTTCAGTTCGTCCGAGGAAGGGAGCGCCGGGGACGACTGAGGTGAGGAGGTGGCCAGGTGTGATTCCATATCCATCCTTCGACGCGGTCAGGCGGCCTGCGCACGTCGTATCTGTTGCTCGAGCGTGCCGAGCCACGCGTTGAACGGCTGCTCGGCATCGACAACAATCTCAAGCTTTCCATTAGGGAATTTGCGGACGATGCCGGGACATTCCGGCGAGAGGGAAATTTCCACCCACTCGCGATTGAGTCCGAGGGCATCCGTGACGTCGAGAATGCGGCTGATCTGTTGAAACGACACTGCGTGAAGCGACACTCATTCCTCTCTGCGCGGATCGCGTGTGGGCATTGTAGGAGGGGGGACGGAGCCTGTCAATGTGAGGCGCCCGCCTGATTGTTGAGCAGGCGTGCGAAATGGTCGGCCGCCCGCTCGATGTCCTCGGCCGATACGTCGAGATGAGTCACCGCGCGGCAAGTGGAGCCGCCGACGGCGTTGATCAGCACGCCCTCCTGCTTGAGGGCTGCCACGAAGGCCGGGATGGAAAATTTTGTGCTGTGCACGTCGAAGAACAGGATGTTTGTCTCGACCCGAGATGGATCAATGGTCACAGCCGGGATTTGCTGCAGCCGGGCCGCGAGCCGTTTGGCGTTGGCATGGTCTTCACTGAGTCGGGCAATGTGATGTTCCAAGGCGTAGAGGCCCCCCGCGGCGAGAATGCCGGACTGGCGCATGGCGCCTCCGTACATGCGGCGAAATCGCCGAAGGCGCTCCATCACGCCTGGATCATCGGTCGCAATCAACGAGCCTGCCGGCGCGCCGAGTCCTTTGGAGAGGCAGAAGGTCACCGTTTCGAAATGTCGCGCATATTCCGCGGCCGGCACGCCCGATGCCACGACTGCATTGAAGAGGCGAGCCCCGTCGAGATGCATCGGTAGTCCATGAGTAGTGGCGACAGCGCGAATGGCCTGAATGGTCGGAAGCGGGTAGACGGTCCCGCCTCCGGCATTGTGCGTGGTCTCGAGGCAGATCAGCGCGGTCTGGATGCTGTAGGGGTCTTTCGGGCGGATGGCGGCCTGCACTTGTTCAGCCGTCATGAGCCCGTGCGCGCCGGACACCCAATGGAGTTGCACCCCGGCCAATGCCGCCGCCGCGCCCTGCTCGTAACGAATGATATGCGCCTGACCTTCAACAATCACTTCACGTCCAGGCTCGGCCTGCGCCCGCACAGACAATTGGTTGCCCAGCGTGCCGGATGGCACGAAGAGTGCGGCGCGTTTCCCGACGAGCGCGGCACCGACCTCTTGGAGGCGATTGACGGTGGGATCTTCACCATAAATGTCATCCCCCACGTCGGCACGGGCCATGGCGTCACGCATGGCCGGGGAGGGTTTGGTGACCGTGTCGCTCCGGAGATCGATCATGGATGTGCCTCTGTCTGAAGGTGGATCGCGATTCATCAGGACGAACCGCAGGCGCATTCTAGCAAAATTTCTTCTTGCCGGTGTACGTAGGCCTGCTACACTGGGGCCCGATTCGGAGCCCCATGGAGAGATGGCATCGGTCAGTGATCCGGTTTGTGCAGGCGGAGCCGCAAGAAGTGCGGCCGTTGGCCTGGTCCTTCGGATATTTCTTTTGCCTCCTCTGCGGCTATTACATTCTTCGCCCCGTGCGCGATGAGATGGCGATTCAGGGCGGGGTGCATAACCTTCCCTGGATGATGACGGGCACGTTCGTCACCTTGCTGGCCGTCACACCCCTGTTCGGGTGGTTGTCCGCGCGGTATTCCCGCTATCGATTGCTCCTCGCCGTCTATCTCTTCTTTATCGCCAATCTGCTCGGCCTGTACGTCTTGATGACGGGCGGTCAGTACATCGAATGGGTTGCGCGCGGGTTTTTTATCTGGCTTTCGGTGTTCAACCTGTTCGTCGTGTCGGTGTTCTGGAGTTTCATGGCCGACCTGTTCACGCCGGCGCAAGGGGCGCGCCTCTTCGGGATGATTGCGGCAGGCGGCAGCACCGGCGCCTTGTTCGGCCCGCTCATTACGACCGGACTCACCTATGTCTTTCCCGTTCCGGTGCTGATGCTGGCATCGACCGCCTTCCTTCTGGCCTGCATCGGATGCATCTACCAATTGGAATTGTGGAGCCGCAGCCGATCCCTGTTTCATCGGGAGAACAGCGGCGCCCCATTGGGCGGCGGCTTTCTGGCCGGTGTCCGCCTCGTGTGGTCGTCGCCATATCTGCTCGGTATCTGTGGCTACCTCACCTTTTTGACGATGACCGCGACCTTCCTCTATTTCGAGCAGGTGCGTCTCGTGGCGCAACAGTTCGACACCCCGGAAGCGCGCACGCGCCTCTTCTCCCTGCTGGACTTTGCCACTAACATCCTGACGTGGCTGACGCAGCTGCTGATTACCAACCGCGTGGTGGCCCGGTTTGGGTTGTCGGCGGCCTTGTTGTTTCTGCCGGCGGTCAGCCTGCTCGGGTTTCTGGGCATCGCCCTGTGGCCTGGATTGGTGGTGTACGTGAGCTTTTCCGTACTGCGGCGCGTGGGGGAATATGCGCTTTCCAAACCGGCGCGTGAGGTGCTGTTTACGGTGGTCAGTCGTGAAGAAAAGTACAAGGCGAAGAATTTTATCGATACGGCAATCTCGCGGGCCGGTGACGCCTCGACCGGTTGGCTGGTCTCCGGCCTGAAGGCGCTGAGCGTCACGACCGCACAGATCTCCTGGGTGTTGGTTCCTCTCATGTTGCTCTGGGCCTGGCTGGGTCGATGGTTGGCGGCGCAACAGCGCAAACAGGTTGGGCCGTAATAGGTATGCCCCCGGTCGGAGGATGAACGGTGTGTGTCGTCCGGTCTCTGTGGAGTACCTTAGCCCAGGCCGAGATCTCGGAGGCGGCCGAATCCTGGTTTGCCGACATAGCAATGGTTGCGAGCCTGCGCCTCTCGGTCCTCTTCACGGACGGACATCCCTTCTTGTTCGGCGCGGCTGGCAACCGCACATCTTTTCTATGAGACAGAGTGTGCGATTCTGCACGTCTCGCTCGCTGGAATTATGCACGGAGCCAGTTTGTCGGCAGCATCGATACGATGTTCCGAATCTATCTTCAACCAATCACTCTCGTGGAACGGGGGCACTCCTGCTGGTCATTCGTGTGATGCCGGCACTCATACAGGCGAATGACGCTTGCAGGCAGGAATATTGCTTAGTGCCCAGGCAGACCACCGTGTTCGTTCCTGCTTGGTGATGATGATTCATCGTCGATATCACGCGTTGCTTGAAGTGTCCAATGTGCTGAACTCACAGCGTGAGATGGGCAGCCTATGGCAAGCTTGCACGGAGCGAATCAAGGACGTCGTGCCGTGGGAACGCGCTGGCGTCCTCCTCTATGCGCCGGATGAAGACGGGTTTCGGTTTCATGCGTTGGAGACTGCCATGCCGAAACGTTTGCTGGAGCAAGGCGCCATCATCCCGCGTATCGGCAGTGCGGTGGGGTGGGTGTATGAACATCGCGAAGTCCATGTGCGGCCCTATCTCCAGCACCAACAAGTTTTTTTCGAAGATCATTTGTATGCCGAAGAAGGCCTCGGTCGAATGGTGAACCTCCCGCTACTTGCGCGTGGAACATGTCTGGGGAGTCTGAATATCGGGAGTGTGGCCTCCGGAGAACCTGAGGTCGAGACAGTAGACTTTTTGCGGCAAATTGCGACTCAGGTTGCGTTGGCCATCGAAAACATCCAAGCCTACGAGCAGGTGGCGCGGATGGGCCGACAGCTGACCAAGCAACACGCGTATCGGACTCAGGACATCACATCGCGGAGTAATCCTGGATCGCTGGTCGGCAACAGTGGGCCTTTGCACAAGGTGCTGGCGCAAATTCAGGCTGTGGCAGCCACCTCCACGACGGTATTGGTGACCGGAGAGACCGGGACCGGCAAAGAACTGGTGGCTCGAGCCATCCATGAACGCAGTGTGCGACGTACGAAACCCTTCGTGCGGCTCAATTGCGCGGCATTGCCGAGCGGCCTGGTGGAAAGTGAATTGTTCGGGCATGAGCGAGGGGCCTTCACGGGAGCAGTCCAGCGACATCAGGGCCGGTTCGAACTCGCCCACGGAGGAACGCTGTTTTTGGATGAAATCGGGGAGATGCCCCTGGATGTCCAGGCCAAGCTTCTTCGAGTCCTCGAAGATCATCTGGTCGATCGGGTAGGAGCGGCGCGATCGATACCTGTGGATGTGCGGCTCATCGCGGCGACAAATGTGGATTTGGCCGAAGCTGTGGAACAGAAACGTTTCAGAGCGGATCTCTACTATCGCCTGAAGGTATTTCCGATCGCACTACCTCCGCTTCGTGACCGGAAGGAAGACATTCCGCTGCTGGCGCAGCATTTTCTCGACATCTGCGCGGTCAGACTCAATCGTGCGGACCTGACCTTCAGTGAAACGGCTTCCGCACGGTTGGTTCAACATGAGTGGCCGGGGAATATTCGGGAACTGCAGAACGTCATTGAGCGCGCCGTGATTCTCGCGCCGACTGATCGTATCGAGATCGATGAGCGCTTCGTCGCCTCCTCATCGAGACCCACGCCGAACATGGATCGCCCGCTTACCTTGCACGATGCTGAGCGCGATCTCATTCTTCGTGTGCTGGAGCAAGCCGCCTGGCGAATTTATGGTCCTCTTGGAGCGGCGACTCGACTGGGAATGAATCCCAGTACCCTGCGCAGTCGAATGAAAAAAATGGCGCTGTCACGACCTACGGCTCCTCCGTCTCTGGAACCTCTTCACCAGTCCTAGCCGCAAGCCGTCATCGAACACCTTCACATATCGGCGACGGGCCTCGGTCCCTTGTGTCGCTCTGTTCAACATTCTCTCGTTTTGGAATGGGTTCGTTCCTGTCGAACAATGCGGTCGGTGAGGAATGGCGCACGCATGGATCTTCTGGAGAACCTCGCGAACGGTCGCGATTTCCCGCGAAACGCCGCGATGGATTCTCGCGGCCTGATGCCCAGCTGGTGTCTGTTCGAACAGGGGGGCGCCTCGAAGTAGCGGGAATGCGGTGGTTTCTTGTGAGGCGCTTTCCGATCACCAGTGGCATTCGCTTTGCTATGTACCCCGCTTGGCAAGACGTAACGCGGGGAGACGGAATATGCGGGTATGCGGATGGCGTGGCAGACTCGGAACGGTTGGCTGTCTATTCCTGACGGGCTTCATCGGTGTACTCGGCTGTCAGGGTTCGTGGCCTGTTGCAGGATCGACGCCGTTTCCCAGCAATAGCCAGTTTATGGAGGGGTGGACGACCTATCTCCACTGCCGGCTGAGTCAGGAACCAGACGATATCCGAAGAGACTTAGAAGAGTTGAGCCGTATGGCCTACAGGGTAGCCACGCAGAGCCGGCCATCCGCCTTTCTGCCTGCCTCGATACGAGGGCTTGTGATGAACCCGCCATCACGATTGGCTGTCGACCCTCAGGCGATGATGGTGGCCTGTGCGCAGCATGGCGGTGAGGTGGCACATGGTGTCGGTCGACCCGAGCTGGCGGTGGAATTGTTCACGGTGGTGTTGGCGGCTCTACGAGAGCAAGTCTATGCCTACCATCCGAAGGATAGCGGCGATCGCGCATTCATCAATCGGGAATAAATATCCCCGGCATCCGAGATGGCTTCGTACGTTTGGAGAGAGGCACGGATGGGCTGGTGATCCTGCGTGAATGGCATTGCAAGATCCACCACTTCGGCGGCTTTAGGTAAAGGAGAGCAGCCTCATGACGGCAAACTATGATTTTGATCTCTTGTGCATCGGCAGCGGTCCCGCGGGCCAACGGGCTGCGATTCAAGCCGCCAAACTCGGGAAACGGGCAGCGGTCGTGGAGAAGCGTCCCTCGATGGGAGGCGTCTGCCTGGATATGGGGACGATTCCCAGCAAGACCTTTCGCGAGGCGGTGTGGTCCCTGTCGCAGGGCGCGGGTGGACTGAATGGTGCCTCCACGTCTCGTCGTGATGGCGAGAACATGCGTCGCCTTCCTGTGGAAGCGCTCCTCCACCGGATGCAAACGGTCGGCCGCCGCGAATCACTGGTGATCGAGCAGCAGCTGTTCCGAAACGAGGTGCACATGATCAGAGGAGAGGCCTCGTTTGTCGATTCGCATACGGTGCTGGTGACCGTTGGTGAGGGGCGCCGGACCGTCACCGCAGAGAATATCGTGATTGCTGTGGGAACCTATCCGGCTTCGCCCCCCGGTGTGCCGTCTGATGGGGACCTGATTCTCACGAGCGATGATCTCGTGCGACTGCAGAGGCTCCCGAAGAAGCTCGTCGTTGTCGGTGGGGGGATCATCGGAATCGAGTATGCGTCGATGTTCGCTGCGCTTCACAGTCAAGTGATCCTGGTGGATAAGCGCGACCGGCTGTTAGAGTTTTTGGACCGTGAGAGCGTCGACGAGCTGATGCAGCAAATGAGAAGGCAGCGAGTCACGTTTCGCTTGGGAGAAGCCGTTGAGCGGCTGGACGTCACGACCGGAAATCCGCGGCAGGCGGTTGTCCATCTGGAGTCGGGGAAAATGATCGTCGCCGACCAAGTGCTGTTTTCGGTCGGTCGGCTCGGTGCCACGAGTCGCCTGAATCTCGATGCCGTGGGGCTCAAGCCCGATGATCGCGGACGGCTGACCGTGGACCGGCAGTTCCGAACCGCGGTGCCGCATATCTTCGCCGTGGGCGACGTGATCGGTTACCCGAGTTTGGCATCCACCTCATTTCTACAGGGACGGCTGGCGGCGTCCTACGCCTTCGGCGTCGATCCCGGACCGATGATTGAACACCTGCCGATCGGAATCTACGCCATCCCGGAGGTCTCGGCGATTGGACCTCCGGAACATGAATTGACGCGGAAGAAGGTGCCCTATGAAACCGGCATCGCGCGATACGGAGAGATTGCACGGGGGCAGATTCTCGGTGACGACAGCGGGTTTCTCAAGTTGCTGTTCCATCGTGAGGATCAGCGTCTCCTCGGCATTCACGCCGTGGGCGCCGGCGCCACGGAATTGATCCATATCGGGCAGGCGGTCTTGGAGTTGGGCGGAGGACTCCAATACTTTTTGCGGTCGGTGTTCAATTATCCGACGTTGGCCGAATGTTACAAAGTCGCGGCGCTGAATGCCTTCAACAAGTTGGTCGTGTGTCGGTAGCGAAACATGCAGGTCGAGATGGCCATGAGATGGGAAGTCCTCGTTGCCCAGCAAGTGTTCCGTGCCGACTCACGGGGCATGCTGGGAGACAGGAAGAAGGGATCGTGATGCATCACAACATGCTCTGCGCGCTCGTGCTCATGTCGCTGGGGGGAGGTCCTGCCATGGCGCAGGACCAGTTGCTTGGATTGCCGCACACCCTCCTGACCGGTCCCTCCGATTCGCCGGATGCGACAAAGAGGCCGAGGAGCTCCTGGGAGAGCTGGCTCAATCATGGCGAACCTCACAGGACGGCGGAGTCGCCTATCCCGCCTGGGGGCCCTGATCTCGGAGCGCCGACGGCCCCTCGCGCTCCCTCTATCGCGCCGGCATCTGAGCCTTTCGGGCAGGAACCAGGACGAATTCCGTCACAGCGGAGATCGAATAGAAACGCGGAACAGGTTGAGGCAGTGCCCGGCGACGAGAGACGATAACTCCAACATCATGAGCATGGGCCCGGCTGGATTCGTCGGCATGCGGTTGGCCGATTCGAATCGAAATCTCTTCACACGCTGCTCACGATGTTTAAGCGTGCGCGATGTGTAGGTGGACAAATAGGAGTCATGACCGGCCACTACCGAATAGTAGGCAATACACGCATCGTTCGCCAGGACAGCACACAGAGCGACCCACGATCAAGGAGAAGCCATGATGCACGTCACGCAAGGCAGGATGACGAATCCCGTTCGTGCTCTTCAGGGATACGGCCAATCGGTCTGGTTGGACGACATTCGACGAAGTGTCCTCACAAGCGGGGCATTGCAACGTCTCATACTCGAAGAAGGCGTGACGGGCCTCACATCAAACCCGGCGATCTTCAAACACGCCATCAGCGAAAGCTCGGACTATGCCGACGCTTTGAGCATCTTTCGGCGTGAAGCAGGTCTGGATGCGAAGGGATGTTATGAACGGTTGGCCATCGAGGATATTCAGTCCGCGGCGGATCTCCTGCAGCCGGTGTATGCCCGCACGAAGCGGCGCGACGGGTATGTAAGCCTGGAGGTCTCGCCGCATGTGGCTCATGACAGGCAGGCCACGCTCGAAGAGGCGCAGCGACTGTGGGACTCTGTCGGGCGCGATAACCTGATGATCAAAATTCCGGCCACGTCGGCCGGACTCCTCGCTATCCCGCCGCTGATCGGGATGGGAATCAACGTCAATGTGACCCTTCTCTTCGCGCTAGACACCTACGTGTCGGTCGCCGAGGCGTACCTGACCGGTTTAGAAGAGTTGGCCAGGCGGGGCGGTGATCTCGGAAGCGTCGCGAGCGTGGCCAGTTTTTTCATCAGCCGCATAGACACGGCGGCTGACGCGGAAATTGCTGCGTATCTGGACAAGGCGACCGGCGGAGAGGCGCGGGCGACACTCAAGAGCCTGCAGGGAAAAATTGCCGTGGCGAATGCCAAATTGGCCTACCAGCGGTATCAGGCCATCTTCTCGGGCAGTCGCTGGCAAGCACTTGCGAGGCAAGGGGCCAGGACCCAACGGCTGCTCTGGGCGAGTACGGGAACCAAGAATCCACAGTATCGCGACGTGCAGTATGTCGAAGAGCTGATTGGTCCCGAGACGGTCAATACAATACCGCCCCCGACGCTTGATGCCTTTCGTGATCATGGGCGTCCGGAAAACCGGCTGACGGAGGACCTCGATGATGCAGAAGCGGTGCTACTTGCGTGGGCGCAGGCAGGACTGTCAATGAAAGCGATCACCGACCGGCTGTTGGAAGAAGGACTCCAGTTGTTCCGGGACGCGTATGACCAACTGCTGATGGCCATCGAATCTCAAGCCAGGTTGGGCGACTCTTTGCAACTCAAGGGCTGTTCATATTCCCTGCCGGCGGATGTGGCCGACGCAGTACAGTCTTCCCTTCGAGAATGGAAGGATGCTGAGAAGGTCGAACGCCTGTGGGATCGTGATCCGTCCCTTTGGACCGGCCGGGACGAGGATCGGTGGCTCGGGTGGTTGGATATCACGGATCAACAGTTGGCGCAGATTCCTCTGCTCACCGGCCTGGCCGGAGAAACGTTGCCTCGAGGGTTCACGCATGTCCTGTTGTTGGGAATGGGTGGATCGAGTCTCTGTCCCGACGTGCTGACGCGGATGTTTGGCAAGCAGGCGGGGTACCCGGAACTTCACGTGCTTGATTCAACGGATCCGGCTCAGATCAGGACGATAGAAAAACGGATCCAACTTGCCAGTACCCTGTTTATCGTTTCGAGCAAGTCAGGGACTACTCTTGAGCCGATGATGCTGAAAGCCTACTTTTTTGACCGGGTTCAGCGGCTTGTCGGAACCAAGGCCGCTGTCCGGCAATTTCTTGCGATTACGGATCCTGGTTCTCCATTGCAACAAGCTGCCGAGGCTGATGATGTTCGGCACCTCTACTTCGGAGTACCCACGATCGGAGGGCGCTACTCGGCGCTGTCGAATTTCGGCATGGTACCGGCCGCGGTCATGGGGCTCGATATTGTTCAGATTCTTGAAAATGCGGAGGAAATGGTGGAAGCCTGTTTCCCTTGTGTCCCGGTCGAGGAGAACCCTGGGTTGGTGCTCGGCACGATCCTCGGGGTGCTCGGCAAACAGGGCCGCGATAAGGTGACGATGGTGTCCTCTCCAGAGCTAGCCTCATTCGGCGCCTGGCTTGAACAACTCCTGGCTGAGTCGACTGGCAAAGGGGGCAAGGGACTCATTCCGGTCGATCGTGAGGCGGTAGGCGATCCCGCGGTTTACGGACTGGATCGCCTGTTCGTGTATCTCCGATGGCAGGCTGCACCCGACCAGGGGCAAGACGTGGCTGTCACTCGGCTCGAGTCGGCGGGCCATCCGGTCATCCGCATTGCAGTGAGCGACCGCTATGATGTGGGACAGGAATTTTTCCGCTGGGAGTTTGCCACGGCAGTGGCAGGGGCCATCATGGATCTTAATCCTTTCGACCAGCCGGATGTGGAGGCGAGTAAATTAGCCACCAGGCAGTTGACGGCAAAGGTTCAGCGAACCGGGGCGCTTCCGCCGGAAACTCCGATTCTCGAAGAGCGTGGACTCCAACTATTTGCCGATCCGGCGTATGCCCTCACGCTCCAGGCTGTCTCCGGTTCGACCCCGTCCCTGGCGCAGTATCTAGCAGGCCATCTCAATCGGCTTACGGCCGGTGATTACTTTGCCTTGTTGGCCTATCTCGAGGTGGATCCCAGGTATGAGGCGGAACTCCAGGCGCTGCGGCTGAGGGTGCGGGATATCAAACATGTCGCGACGTGCATGGGGTTCGGTCCGCGGTTTCTTCATTCCACCGGACAGGCCTATAAGGGAGGGCCCAATACCGGACTGTTTCTCCAAGTCACCTGCGAAGATGCGGCAGACCTTCCTGTGCCGGGACAGCCGTATACGTTCGGTATCGTCAAGGCGGCGCAGGCGCGGGGGGATTTTCAGGTTTTGGCGGAGCGACGAAGGCGGGTGTTGCGTGTGCATCTGGGAACCAATGTTCAGGAAGGACTGGCGATGCTCAGGGCAGTGATGGAAGAAGTCTTGGTGTGAGATGAATGGCGTCGTGCTGCAGACCGACGGCGTAACCCCCATCATCGTGTTGGTAAGGCGAGAAGAACGGTATTTCTTCAATACACTTCCGTGCCTGCCGAGCTCGCTTTGACTCACAAAAAAATCGCATGGTATAGTCCGGCGCGGATCGTTCAAGGCCTGTGATGATGCAGTCCTGACGATGCCCTGCGCCCTGTGGCCATTCACCGGACGCCCACTCACCAGATTTACCAATTGGGGACATGATGGTTGAAGTTCCAGTTAAACTCTACCTCGATAAAGTATTGAAGACGGCTCGGGAAGCAGTGCGCCCGACTTCGCTCCTCTCCGGCCCCGTACGAGACAAGGCGTTGCGTGGTATGGCGGCGGCCATTGCGGAAGCGGAAGAGTCCATCCTCGCGGCGAACGAAACGGATGTGGACGCGGTCGGAAAGTCGATGACCGGATATGAAAACCGGGAACGTGTGCGCGATGCCGTGGCCCGAATCCGTATGACGGCCGACGACGTGAAAGCGCTCGTAGATCGGTTGCATCACATTGCGGATCTGCCGGACCCGCTCGGTGAAGTGCTGGGGCGCCACGAGGAACCGAACGGTCTTCAAGTGAGCCGGGTGCGGGTTCCGATCGGGGTGATCGGCATCGTGTCGGAGCTGTCACCGCTGGAAACGATCGATGCGCTGGCCCTCTGCCTGAAGTCAGGCAACGTTTGTGTCTTCCGCGGCTCTCCGGATTGGACCCATACGCAGCAGGTGATTGCGGCCGGTCTTGCGACGGGCATGTATGACGCGGGCATCCCCAAAGGCGCCTGTACGATTATCGACCGTCCTGAAAAAGAGGCGGCCCTGGAACTGATTAAGTCCGGCAAGGCGTTGGATGCGATCATCCCGCGTGGCGGCGCCGGTCTGCGGAAGGTGGTGCAGGAGCAGGCCAAGATGCCGATCCTCTGTCACGACGGCGGGATTACGCACGTGTATATCGACGATGACGTGGAGATCCCGCTTGCACAGAATATTGTCGTGAACTCCAAAGTGCAGAATCCCTCGGCGCCCAACTCGGTGGATACGCTGCTGGTGCATCAGGGGATTGCGCGCCCGCTGTTGTCTGCGCTGATCCTTCGCTTGCTGGATGAATTCAAAATCGATATTTACGGCTGCCCCAAGACTGTGTCGTTGATGGGCCAGATGCTCATGACGGGGCATAAGGCGGTCAAGCCGGCGCAGGAGACGGACTGGAACAAGCAATTTCAGGGGCCCACTATGGCCATCAAGATGGTGCCGGGTTTTGAGGAGGCGTTGGCGCATATTGCGCAGCATGGTCCCAGCCACACCTGCGTCATCGTCACGAAGTCGTATGAGTCCGCCATGCGGTTCAGCAAAGAAGTGGATGCGGGGTCGGTCCTGGTCAATGCCTCCTCCCGATTGAATGCCGGGGACAGTCTGGGGTTCGGTGCGGATATCGGCTTGAGTTCGGCGCGCCACCACGCGCGAGGGCCGATCGGACTCAATCAACTGACCTGTGAAAAATACGTCGTGTTCGGCAGCGGGCAACTCCGGCATCCGCATCCCGTTCCGTTGGCCTATGAAGATGCCATCATGCTCAAGCGGCCGTAACGCATCGATCGTGATGGCCCTCCCGGCGAGAGGACCCTGTGCCTGGTGATCGGAACGAGGAGATGCTCAGGGCCCTCCGCGAGCACTTGGCCTGGTGGGGACTCCGGCACATCGAATCCGATGCCGCATATTTTTCATGGCAACGGGAGGTTTTCAGCCCAGAAGACCTGGCCGCGCTGCACCGGTCTATTGAAGCCAAGCGCGCGGCGACCGGTGGATCGTCCGCGGAGATTGCCTTCTATGATTTGACGGCCCAGTCTCGATTCATTCCCGCCCTCTACAGTCAACGCTACGAATATAATCTCGAAGTCGGCTCCCGAATCCCGGCTCACCTCAAGGGCGCGCAGACCATTCTCGATGCCGGATGCGGTATCGGCCTCCTGACGACCTTCTATGCGCAGCGCTGTCCCGGTGCGACGGTGGTGGGGATCGATCGTTCGCCTGCCTCCATCACCCTTGCGCGACAGCGGGCGCAAGCATTGGGATTGAACAATCTGCGGTTCGAGTGCCTGGACATGGATCAGTACGAGCTGAGCGGCTGCTATGATTTGATCGTCGCCACGCATGCGCTGCTCCAGGCCGAACAGGATCCCGGGCTTCCCAGTTCCGACTGGCAGGATTTCACGCGAGCGTTGGATGCCGGAGCCCAATCGGATTTTGAACAGCGGACCGGGGTGGGGAGGCGGTTGGATCGGCTTCGCGGCGTGCTGGCGGCAACAGGTCGAATGATTCTGTTTGAAAAGACCAGGCAACTCGCGCGGCGTATTCCCTTTCAGCGGGCGTTGGCGGCCAGAGGGCTTATGCCGCTTCGATCGCCTGAACCGATTCGGTATCGTTCCATCGAAGAGGTGACCGACGATGGCCCACTATATGTGACGGGTTTGGTGTCCTCGTCGGACCTCCTGGCGTGGGATGAGGCCCCGGAGCCGGATGATGCTCCCCCACTTGATGTGGAACAGCTGCGGTCCGTTCGAGTAGACCGCGATCAACCGCTGTACGAAAACCATGGGGCCTCGGCGCAGCAGGCGTGGGGCAATCTTCCCGCGAAACAGGTGGTGGAGCAGGTGACTAGAAAAGAAACGGATGGACGGCAGTTGCACGTGGAGTGGGGAGGAGCCGGTGAGTTCGTCTATCTCTATTGCGCCAATACGTTCGATCAGCGGCAACTCGTCGTGGTTGAGCAGGCTCGGGCCGCCATGGTGCACACCTACTACCGGGAAATTGTCGGCGAGCCGTTCACGAGCGAAGGAAGGATTGTGAGATGAACGATCCGCATCAACATGCCGACGCTGCTCTCCATGTGCCGTTAGAAGTGGTGGGACTCGTGCCGGCCGCCGGAATGGCCAAACGCCTGCAGCCGTTTCCGTGCAGCAAGGAAGTGTTTCCGGTCGGGTTCGTAGTAGATGAGAAGAGTGGAATGCCACGTCCGAAAGTGGCGGCCCAGTATCTGCTGGAAAAGTTCAAGGCGGCCGGCATCACGAAGGCCTTCCTCGTGATCAAAGACGGCAAATGGGATATCCCCAATTATTTTCGAGAAGGCGACCTGGTCGGTCTGTCGCTGGCCTATGTCGTGATTGCCGGATCGTTGGGACCGCCGGACACCATCGATCGCGCCTATCCCTTTATCGAACAGAAACGCGTGGCGTTTGGCTTTCCGGATATTCTGTTCGGGCCTGACGATGCCTACAGGCAGTTGATCGCGGCGCAGGAGCGAACCGGTGCGGATGTGGTCTTAGGGCTACATCGGGTGTATGACCATCGCGTCTGGGACATGGTGGACTGCAACGCCGACGGCCTCGTGCGGAATATCGTGATGAAACCGGTGACGACGACGTTGATCTACGGCTGGTGTTGCGCGGTCTGGACACCGGCCTTTTCGGAATTTCTCCACCGCTTTCTGCGCGCGGAGGAGACTCACCGCAATTTGGCGCAATTGGCCAATACCGCCCATGATCTGGGCGGAGATTTAGCCGTAGGGGTGGTCTTGCAGGCCGCTTTGAAAGCAGGGCTGCTGTTGCAGACCGTGATCTTCCCTCACGATACCTATATCGATATCGGCACGCCGGAAGACCTGGCCAAAGCGGTGCGGGAGTTCAACAGGCCTGAGGCGTAACTTCGACACTTACGGATAGGCTGCCAGGAGCTGTTCGGCGATCATTGACAAAGGAATGGTTCCAGGAATCCTCGTAGATCACCACCTGGCAACTGTTTCTAACACCATTTCCGGCCAAGATTTCAGGGCCTGAGAACGCGAGGGCGTTCGGATAATGTTCTTACGGTTGCTCCCTTTGGGGGAGGATGCATGGTGCCGGAGAACAATCCTTTCCCTCGTGGCCCCCGAACGATTCGCGACGCCGCTTCTCCCATCGTTCAGTCTCCATGAAAGAGCTTCCGGCACTCCAGGAGGAGATAGACCGGCCGCGTATGTTTCTCTTTCTTATCGGGAACATGGCCGATCGCGGCCCCGGTCACGATCATCCCCGGAGGACACTGCCAATCATGACTGCCCACCAGCCCCCCTAATCCAAACGCGTCAGGCACTCTGGGGCTGACCAGGATGGAGGCCGGATCTTTTCCCTTCGATCCGTTTTCGTGGATATCTGCCGCAGTTGCATGTTCGAGGCCTACCTGGAGGAGGCTCTCTCGAAGCTGCAACTTGTTGTAGACTTCGTGCAGACCCATGACGAGCCGATTCATCGGCGCCGTGGTTTCGAAGAGTGTGCCGTCTTTCTCGTAGTTGAACAGAAACTTGCTCTTCTCCGAACGAGATCCGACTGTGCCGTCTGCTTGTAATTCCCGGCAGGAAAACCGGAAGGATTCCCACGTGCGATTGTTCACTTCCTCGATAGAGAGCCCGTGTAGTACACCATCCGAAAACATCTCCAGACAGGAGACGAACGGGCTTTCGACCACCTTATCCTTCGCATAATCCAGATCGTTGCAGGCTGTCCACACGGAGCCGATGAGTCCCGGATACGGCAGATTCTTCGGCACGCAGCCGGCGATGACATAGGTCCGGAAATCGTTCCATGTATATTGGGGATTGTGATCATCCAACGGGTTGGAGGCGATGGAATACCCGCTTCCCGGTCGAACGGCTGCGGTGCCGGCCCATAGGGAGGTGACCGGCAGAAGAAGCGTGGCACTCGCCATAATCAGGAACGCTGCGCGTAGTGCCGCGGTTCGTGAGGTCATCGGATATTTCTCCTTCCTGTGCAACAAAGAATTGGTGAAGACATGGCGCCGGGAATCGTGGGGCGCCCGTGATTCCTGGCATCCTTTCACGGCGCTGGGCGGGGATTTAGCCGTGGGGGTGGTCCTGCAGGCCGCGCTCAAAGCAGGGCTGCTGTTGCAGACCGTGATCTTCCCTCACGATACCTATATCGATATCGGCACACCGGAAGACCTGGCCAAAGCGGTGCGTCAGTGCAACAGGCCTGAGGCGTAACTTCGACGCTTACGGATAGGCCGCCAGGAGCTGTTCGGCAATCCGAAGGCGATCCTGATCCTCCTGTTTCTTGCACTGTCTCCGACAAGCCGCGCAGAACCGCAGGCGACCGGCAATCGAGCTGATGTCGCGGTCTCTGTTATAGAAAAACGGACAATCGGCCGGTCCTACGCCGGGGAGATGAGGCAGGAGGTCCGCCACCACGGCAGCCGCCAGGTGAGCCATCATCCGTTCGACCGTAAATTCAGGACCGGTCAACTGATCGAGCAGGTCGAATGTGGACACGATGGACAGACGTTCGGCCTTTCCCGGTTCGAGCGGCCAATAGTAGAGATTTTTCTTTTTCCCGCTCTTGAGCGGAAAATTGATCATGCAAACCAGTCGATCCAAGCCCAGTTCCTTTGGCTTGTTTTTCAGCCGCGCATAGAGGGTTTCGGCAACCACGTAGGCCTGATCCTCATCCTGTTCACGTCGCCAGGTGCCGATCGGCGCAGGGAATGAGACGGTTTGAAACGAATAGACATCCTGCACTGTTGTGAGGCGATCGCAAATGTCCGGCAAGTGAGGAATCATGCGATGCGCATTCCACATGCCGATCTTGATCCGGTCCTGCATGGCGCGTCTGCGCTGTCGTTCCGAAATGGTCCGGGTGCGTTCATACTCGGCAGCCGGTCTTGGAACACAAATCCGTTGGGCCGGGTTGCGCGCAAACACGACCGGCACGGCCCAATCGATGGCTTCTCCGGAAATCGAATAATTGACCGACACCCGTGCCTCACGCGCTGCATCGCCGATGGACTGGCCCATGGCCAGCGCCCAATAGAAGTGGCGGGAAAAGGATGTTGCCGACACGTCCAGCACAGGATATTGGTTGGCAACGACGGCCGGGACGCCGCCGGCGATCAAGGCCTGCGCCACCCCCCGGCTGAAATCTTCGCGTCCACCCTGTCCGGTCTCGCAGGCATTCAAACACACCAGACGAATGCCGCGCCGGCAGACAATCTGCCTGAGCGTGGTTGAATCCAGTGCCTGCACGCCGCCTTCGGCATTCTCAAATAACAGATACCCGCAGTCGTCCTGCTCTCGATATTCGCCATGTCCGATGAAGTGCAGAATGTCGAACGGTGCGGCGGCGCTTTCGAGCGTGCGATGCAACAACTCGGGCGTGGCATCGAGCAGGAGTTCGACCTCCGCCAGTTTCGCATCGAGGAGCCGCCGGAATCCGCTACGAATCACGTCCGTTTCTTCCTCGACGGACAGCGCGCCTAATCCCAACGGCTGGGCGACGACCACCAGGATGCGCATCGGGCCGCTGCGAGCCGGTATCCGTTCGGCAGGAATGGATGTGAGCACGTTGCGTGTGAAATTCACTTCCTCCAGCGCCAGGAACGTCCGGCGATCGGGATCGTAGATGAATTCCCATGCCTGCCTGGCGAGCCAATGATTGTCCGAGGTAAAGATCAGATTGAGCCGTTGCGTAACCTGTTCAGACCGGGCCGCATCGTAGAGCCTGCGGACCTGGTCCGGAAAGAGCGCATTAAACAACGAACCGCCGAATTTCTGAAGGTCTTTCTCGTCGGGCAGTTGAGGATAACGGGGATCGCCGTCGATATAGCCGTGAATGTGCTGTTGCATGGCCTCGATGGCTTGCCACTGCGCGTCAGCCGGCCTCTGTTTGCCGCGGACTGTGGCGGCATCTGTGCCGGTCCCGATGTGTACGGTTTCCATCACCCGTGCATTCCGGAAGGTGGCGATGAGCGTGGCGACCGCGTCCTTCGGGTCAGGATCGATGAGGGCGAGCTGGAACACATCGTCAGGCTCGACGCTCGGCGTCAGGGAGACAATGGGCGGAACTGCCTTGAAGGCAGGAGTTGCAGCGACAGTCGGAGAGAGCGTCACCGGTTGTTGAAGTGCAGGGCTGGCCGCGATGGTGGGCCGCGCTTCGGCGCGAACGGCGCCCCGCCGTTTGCCGGAGGGCAGGTCGTGCTCAATGTCGATCGGTGCGGCGGGCTGGGCCTCCCCGCGCAGGGCGCGGACCAAAAAATCTACCGTGCCCGGATCGTCGAAGAAGTTCACATGGTTCACCGCTTTCTGCTGCGTCAGGTTTCCGCCCAACCCGAAGCATCCCACGCGATCACCCGGTATCATGCCCCCTCCGCCGCTACCGGCATCCACCCGCCAGCCGCCTTCGGTCGGAACGACCAGATCGTTGGCCGTCGGAAAGAAGAGGTCGGCTCCCGCATCGACGATTCGCTGCAGCACCCCCGCGTCCGGTTCGTAATTGGCGACCAGAGCCGAGTAGGCCTCGTTGGGAGGGTTTGGGGTGGCCTGCAACGCCTGGATGATGTCGCCCTTATTGTCCATCGAGGCCAGGCCCGGCAACCCGCCGACGAGCCGGCGCGCGATCCAGGAGAGGGCTTCGCTGACAAATTCGACGCCGGTGGTGAAAGGATTGGCGGGAAATAATTCCAGGACGTTGGAGAGCCAGTTCGTGTACTGGGTGACATGATCCGGTGAGGCGAGGGGAGTGCCTTCGTTCGGGCTGGCGACGAGCACGGCCCGGCCGATCACGAATCGGTCTGCCAGCGAGCCGAATAGGCTCCGGCGTTCCACCAAATGCCGCAGGACCAGGCCTCCGCGAGAGTGCGTGATCACGTCGAAGGTCGTCGGGCGGGCGGGGAGCGCTTCGAGCAACATCTGCACGTTGTCTTGCGGCGTGCGACTCAGGGTGAAGTGATCGAATCCATAGATGCGATTGCCGTACACCGCCTGCAGTTCTTCGAAAAATGTCCTGCCGTTGCTGCCTTGCGTCTGCGCCAGCGAGCGAAAGGCAGCTTTGGTGCTGGAGAAGGTCCCATGAATGAATAGCAGATTCCGTTCCGACGCGCTCAACGTCTGCAAGTCTGCGGCAGGCAAGCCCGGTTCTGCGCCGAGACTGTCGGCGGTTAGGGACAGCCATCCCTCCCGTTGTTTTTTCAGTTTCCACGTGGCGGTTTCCCACAGCAGCGCGAGTTTCGAGAGCGCAAAGTCGGCAATTTTTCCCGCCACTTTGAGCACCACGGCCTTGATGGCCGCGCTGATGAATCCGCGGCGGCCGCCCGCTTCGGCGATGGGCGCGGCCGGCACCGGGATCGAGAACCGATAGATTCTCTTCCCGCCTCGTCGAGTCCCTCGCCGGGCCGGTTCCGTCGGCATATGGAAGCGGATGGCTCCGGAGGCGTATCGCGTCATCACGATATAGGCGTCGTCAGGAGCGCCTTCGACATCCAGCGTGAGAGGGGCCGGAGCCGCCTCGCCTCGTCTGGCCTTCGGCGTTGCGGTGAGAGTTTGCTCGACTTCCCAGCGCTTGGTCGCGGTGAGGTTGGCCACAAAGGGGTCAGGTACCTCTCCCGCTGCTCGTCGTCCTCCACGGGCCTGTTCCGTCGTACGAACGTCCCAGCCTTCTGATGTCGACCAGCTCACTGTGCCGGATTTTTTGTGTGCCATGATGTGCTCCTGCTGATGTCGTGCGGATCGATCACGTCTGATGATGACGTGGATTGTTCGCCGCGCTTATCCCATAACCGGGGCGATCAGGCAAGAGGGTCGTTGAGACGGATGGCGAAATACACACCAGCGGCGGCAGGTCGCCGGAGAGGCCGGGAGGATAGTGCGATCCAGGGTGGGCTGTTCAGAAGCCGAGTGCTTTTTCCAAATCCGCCTGCTCTTTTTTGAAGGTCTTCTTGCGGCCTTCCTCAGCCTGCGCCTGGCGCTGTTCGGTCTGCTTCTGGACGGTCTCGGCCTGCTTGTCGTCGCCGGCCATCGCGTAGAACTCCGCCGCGATCTCGCCTTCACCTTTGGCTTCGTGACGCTTCGCCAGCATCCGCGCCTTCTCGCGTATTTTTTTGACGCCGTCCGAACGATCGGCCTGCTCGTAGTAGGACATTGCGAGACGGAGAAGCTTTCGACCGTCCTCGGCGACGAGGGTGTCGCCGCGTTGGGCGGCACGCGTGCGAATCCGGTCTTCTCCCGTTTTGGCGTAATAGGCCCAATCGCGCGCTCGCCCCAGCTCATGCAGGGAATCCTTGGTGACGGAGGCAAACCGTTTCTCTTCCTCGGCCAGGGCTTTCTCGACGTTCCTGGAGGCGTGGGCGCGCATCGCCTGTTCCTGTGCCTTGTCGTTCTGCTGCGAGAAATAATCGATGGCATGGCTCACGGTGCTGATGTCGTCCGGTTTGGCCTCGACCAGTTTGCGTTGCATGCGGCCCGCGTCGGCCGGCGCATTCGCGCGAACGTACCACTCAAAGGCGTCTTGCAGGCGAGCCTTCTTTTCGTCGTCGGCGCCGATCGCCTTGGCCGTGCGTTGCTTCAACCCTGCATGGCGCGTACCGTCGCTGACGCAGTCGCCGTCCAGTTTCACCGCCGCGGCATAGGCCTCGCGCAGTTGGCCGGCCCGTTCCAGATCCTCCGCCTTCTTCAAGTGCGCGTCTGCCGCTGCTTGCAGCGCCTTCTCTGCGCAGAGGGAGTCTGCCCAAGCCGGCGTGCCCCAGAAGCCGAGCGCGAGGGCGAATACCAGACATGGAGATGTGATTCGAGTCACGACTGCCTCCTTAGCGTCCCATCATCCCTTTGAGCATATCCATGCCCATGCCGCCCATATCCAGCTTTTCGAAGCCTTTGGGAATTTCGAACAGCTCGGCCGGTTGTTTGCCGATCTGAATGTTGGTCTGTTCCATCTTGAAGCGCGCCTTCTGCCCCTTCTCGACTGCCAGGGCATCGATCTTGGCCAGAATGCCTTCTTTCGTGGTCCACATGAACCCGCCCATCTTCGTGCCGTCGTTGCCGGTCATGATGATCTTACTTTTGTTCATGACGACGCCGTTGACGGTTTCTTCTCCCAATGCCGTCTGTTCAATCTGGTAGCCGGAGAGATCGGATTTATCCTGCCCCTGTTTGTTGTCCGGCGCTTCCATGTACATTTTTTCTTCGGGCATGACCGTCCAGCTGACATGTTTGTCATGGCGGGTGATCATCGTCATCGCGGCGCCGCCTTGTGACATCTCGCGGCGTTCTTTGGTCGGTGTTGAATAGATACGGCTTTTGGTGGCGCCATCTTCAGACTCGATGATCTGGTCGGCCGAGTATTCAACGTTCGTGCG
>WBZQ01000544.1_pt1 | contig 29687 bp, 27 predicted proteins | sample 5204251 | NCBI WGS metagenome assembly WBZQ01 (sample SAMN12412402, study PRJNA552823) | activated sludge metagenome | isolation source: activated sludge from nitrification reactor of wastewater treatment plant... | place: USA: Virginia | collected 2017-09 | reverse complement strand
GGAGTGGTCCACGAGCACAGTTCCCGCCGCCATCGCCTCGGCGGCACCGTCGGGTCCCAGCACCACCTGCTCGACATCCGGCGAGTCCGAGACGCAGACGAACACGATGTCGGCACCGTCGGCCGCCTGCGCGGGTGTCGCTGCCGCGCGCGCTCCCAACGCCAGCAGGTCGACGTCGCGGCCGGGCGATCGGTTCCAGACGCTCAGCTCATGCCCGGCGCGCACGAGATGGGCGGCCATCGCGCCGCCCATGGTTCCGAGTCCCAGCCATGCAAGTCTCATGCTGGAATCGTAAAGCAGTCACAGTCCGCGATCGGCACGAAACCAAGGTGTCGGGTGTCTGGCACCGTTCACCCATTGGTCTTTGGTCGAAACAGAGGTGTCGGGTGTCTGACACCGGACACCTATGTGACTAAGCGAACGAAAGGGCCTCACGGATTGGGGAGGGCACCATGATGAGCGGGCATGCGCGCTGCATGATCTCCTTGCACTCCACCCACCAGTCGCGGGTGATCTCGATCACGCGGTCCTTGTCGAACTTCGGGCGCTTGAAGGCGATCCGGGGAAGCGCGTACGGGGCGGCTGAGGCGTAGGCAGACATCAGGGTGTTCCTTCTCCTCGGGACGAGGACGAATACAGCGGGGGGCACCCTTTGTATCGGCACCACCTTGCGATCACGTGAGTTCCGCAGGGGGATCCGGTGAGGGTCAGCTGTGCGTTTGCTGATCCACCGCCTCGGTCACCGCCAACATCGACGCGATCCAAACGAGCGTCTGGGGGCCGCGATCGCCGCCGGCGATGTTGGCACGCGCGGTCGCGAGGCACTCCGCGACGCGTGCGAGGGTCGGGCCTGCGCCGTCCGGATCGGGTTCACGGCACGCGCTCTCGGCCATCTCCAAATACCAATCCGAACCGGTTGCGTCGCCACCGATCTGCGCGTTCAGCGCAGCCATCGCGAGACTGAAGATCCGCGCGAGCGCACCGTCGATCTCCAAACGCCGCCCGCGCACCGGGCGCGACGCTGCCAGCGGCGCTTCGCCTGCCAGCATGCGCGCCGCGCTGGCGCCCATCACGTTGCGCACGCCGGCGTCGTCCAACCCGGCCGCGCGCGCCACGCGGGCCGCCGCGTAGGCGCCCGGCAGCGGCCGCCCGTAGGGCGGGTCGGAGGCGAACATGATGCGCTCGGGTGCCACCCGCGCGAACAGCTCGGAGAGGTCCAGCGGGCTGAATACCGATGTGTCGAAGAACGCAGCGGGATGGTCCGCCAAGCGGGTGGCGAAGATCGCCATGTCGGCGATGCCGGCGTGCGCCAGGATCAGCGTGGCCGGCGCCGCCAGGGCGAGGTCGCACAGCTCGGTCGCGACCGGTGCCATCCCGCGCCCGGCGTGGATCAGGATCGGCACCCCGCGCTCGTACGCGAGCCGGAACACGTCGCCGATCGCCGAGTGGGCGAAGTCGAAGCCCTGCGCGCGCGGATGCAGCTTGATGCCGCGCGCGCCACGTGCCAGGCAGCGCTCGATCTCAGCGACCGGCTCCTGCGCCGGGTCGACACGGCAGAAGGGGACGAGCCGCCCCTCCGACGCCGCCGCCCACTCCAGCACGCGATCGTTGGGCACGCGGTAGGCCGGGTGCCGGTCCGGGTCGTGCAACGGGAAGACGCAGGCGCGCTGCACCCCGCCGTCGTCCATGATCGCGAGCAACTTCGCCGGCGAGAGCTCCATGCCATCCTCGTCGCGGCCAAGGTGCGTGTGGACGTCGATCAGCTCGGTGTCCGCCGGCACCAGCCGGCGAAGCTCAGCGGCGAACGGCTGCAGGGACGGATGCACGAGCCAAGCGTAGCGACGGCCGACGGCACCTGCCGATGGTCGCGTGATGCGGGAATTCACGGCCGGGGGCCCGGGCGACCGAACGTTCGTTCGGTACACTCCATCGGTGGCCCGCAACTCATCCGGATCCATCCGTGTACTTGGTGCACGCGAACACAACCTCAAGGACGTGTCGCTCGAACTGCCGCGCGACGCGCTGGTGGTGATCACCGGCCTGTCCGGCAGCGGCAAGTCCAGCCTGGCGTTCGACACGCTGTACGCGGAAGGGCAGCGTCGCTACGTCGAGAGCCTGTCGGCCTACGCGCGCCAGTTCCTCGGGCAGATGGACAAGCCGGACGTCGACACCATCGAAGGTTTGTCGCCGGCCATCTCGATCGACCAGAAGACCACCAGCCGCAACCCGCGCTCCACGGTCGCCACGGTCACGGAGATCTACGACTACCTGCGCCTGCTGTTCGCGCGCGTGGGCGAGCCGCACTGCCCGATCTGTGGCCGCACCATCGCCGGGCAGAGCGCCGAGCAGATCGCCGATCGCGTGCTGGAGCTCGAGGAGGGTGTGCGCTTCCAGGTGCTGGCGCCGATCGTGCGGGGACGCAAAGGCGAGCACCGCGACGTGCTCGACCACGTCAAGGCGGAGGGCTTCGCCCGCGTGTCGGTGGACGGTGAGACCTATCTGGTGGACGAGGTGCCGGCGCTCGACAAGAAGCGCAACCATACGATCGAGGTCGTGGTCGACCGGTTGGTGATGAAGCACGACCTGCGCCGGCGACTGAACGAGGCGGTCGAGACCGCTGTCACGCTGGCCGACGGGTTGGTGCGGATCGAGGAGGTTGGTGGCGAGGGGCGCTCGTGGACGTACTCCGAGCGCTTCGCCTGCCCGGATCACGGCGCCTCGCTCACCGAGCTGGCGCCGCGCACGTTCTCGTTCAACGCTCCGCAGGGGGCGTGCGAGGCCTGCACCGGCTTGGGCTTCACGCAGGAGGTCGACCCCGGGCTGGCCGTCGATCCCGAGCGCACGCTGCGCGACGGGGCCCTGCTGCCCTGGGCCGACCGCACCACCGACTACTACGACCTCTTGCTGCAATCGGTGGCCGACACCTACGAAATCGACCTCGACGTGCCGTTCGGCGACCTGCCGGACGACCAGCGCACGCTGATCCTCGACGGCCCCGGCGGCCGCGAGCGGCTGCGCATCGCGCGCTCACGCAAGCGCCGTCGCAGCGGCTTCACGTCCAGTACCACCTGGTTCGAAGGCCTCATCCCGCAGCTGCGCCGCCAGTACGCGCAGACCGGCTCCATCCAGATCCGCCAGCGCATCGAGGAGTTCATGTCGCTGGTGCCGTGCCACAAGTGCGGCGGCGCACGCCTCAAGCCCGAGGTGCTGGCGGTCACCGTGGCCGGACAGTCGATCCACGAGGTGTGCGAGCTGTCGGTTTCCGACGCGCTGCGCTTCTTCGACGAGGTGGAGCTCACCAAGACCCAGGCGTTCATCGCTCAGCGCGTCATCCAGGAGGTGCGCGAACGCTTGCGCTTCCTCGACTCGGTGGGCGTGGGCTACCTCACGCTGTCGCGCGCGGCCGGCACGTTGTCGGGCGGTGAGGCGCAGCGCATCCGGCTGGCCACGCAGATCGGCGCCGGGCTCGTGGGCGTGCTCTACATCCTGGACGAACCGTCCATCGGGCTGCACCAGCGCGACAACCGCAAGCTCACCGCGACGCTGGAGCGGCTGCGCGACCAGGGCAACACGGTCATCGTGGTCGAGCACGACGAGGAGATGATGCGCTCGGCCGACCACATCATCGACATGGGCCCCGGCGCCGGCGAGCACGGTGGCCGGGTGGTGGCCGAGGGCACGATCGAGCAGGTCAAGGCCGCGCCGGAGTCCGCCACCGGCGCGTTCCTCTCCGGGCGGCGCTCCATCCCGGCACCGGCCAGACGCCGCAAGGCGCAGGGCTGGTTGACGGTGCGCGGCGCGCGCGAGAACAACCTCACCGGCATCGACGCGAAGATCCCGGTTGGCGCCTTCACCTGTGTGACCGGCGTATCGGGGTCCGGCAAGTCGACGCTGGTGAACGAGATCGTGCTGAAGGCGCTGGCCGGCAAGCTGAACCGCAAGCCCCAACGGCCCGGGCGCCACGACGCCATCGAGGGGCTCGAGCACTTCGACAAGGTCATCGCGATCGACCAGTCGCCCATCGGCCGCACGCCGCGCTCCAACCCGGCCACCTACACCGGGCTGTTCGACCACATCCGTGAGCTGTTCTCCAAGACCCAGGATGCGCGCAGCCGTGGCTATGCCCCCGGGCGTTTCAGCTTCAACGTCAAGGGCGGGCGCTGCGAGGCGTGCAAGGGCGACGGCACCATCACCATCGAGATGCACTTCCTGCCGGACGTCTACGTGCCGTGCGAGGTGTGCGACGGCAAGCGCTACAACCGCGAGACCCTCGGCGTCTTCTACAAGGGCAAGAACATCCACGACGTGCTCGAGATGAGCGTGGAGGACGCCCTGGAGTTCTTCTCGCCGGTGCCCCGCATCGCCCGCCGCCTGCAGACGCTGCACGACGTAGGACTCGACTACATGCGCCTGGGGCAGGCGGCCACCACGCTGTCCGGCGGCGAGGCGCAACGCGTGAAGCTCTCCAGCGAGCTGTCGAAGGTCGCCACGGGGCGCACGCTCTACGTGCTCGACGAGCCCACCACGGGCCTGCACTTCGCCGACATCGAGAAGCTGCTGCAGGTGCTGCAGCGGCTAGCCGACACGGGCAACACCGTGCTGGTGATTGAGCACAACCTCGACGTCATCAAGTGCGCCGACTGGCTGGTCGACCTGGGGCCGGAGGGCGGCTCGGGCGGCGGGCGCATCGTGGCGGAGGGCACGCCCGAGCAGGTGGCCGCCACGCCGGGTTCCTTCACCGGCGAGCACCTGCAGGGGCTGGTCGCGAAGCCGCGCCAACGGGCAAAGGCGAAGGCCGTGGCCGCCGCGACCTAGCGATCGGCGTCATGCTTCTCGTCGTTGCCGCCGCCCGAATCCCCCACAGGTGACCGGGGCTGACGAGCGACGACATCTCCGCGTGGCTCAGGCCGGGCGCTGTCGAGACCGCGATTCGCGCTCAAGGAGTTGTGGCGTTGCGAATCACGCGGGTCGCGACGCCGATGTGGCGCGCCCGACCGGTGGAGCGTGGGCGGCTGCGTCCGGCAATGATCGGCCCGAAAGGTTGGCGTGCGGGCGAGCGCTGTCGCCCGGCCGGGACGACATCACCCCGCGGCCGGCGCCTCCTCACCGGCGCGCGACGCCGGCAGCAGACGGTCCAGCCAGGCGGGCAGCCACCAGTTCCACCGGCCGGCGATCGCCATGAAGGCCGGCACGAGCACGATGCGCACGAGCGTGGCGTCGATCAGCACGGCCACCGCCATGCCCAGCGCCGCCTCCTTCACCGGCACCAGGCGGTTGGTCACGAACGACAGGAACACCGCCACCATGATCGCGGCCGCGGCGGTGATGATGCGTCCGCTGCGCCCCACACCCCAGGCGATCGCCTCCCGCTGATCGCCGCCGGCGTCCAAGCGCTCCCGGATGCGTGTGAGCAGGAACACCTCGTAGTCCATGGACAGGCCGAAGAGCATGGAGAACAGGAACGGCGGAACCCAGGCGGTCACGTGCCCGAGCGGCCTGACGCCGATGGCACCGGCCAGCCACCCCCACTGGAACACCGCCACGAGCACCCCGTAGGCGGCGAGCGCCGACAGCAGGGTCATCGCCACCGCCTTGAGCGGCAACACGATCGACCGGAACAGCACGACCAGCACCAGGAACGTCAACGCCATCACGATGGCGATGACGATGGGCAGCGCGTTCGACACGGCCTCGATGAAGTCGAGGTTCTGTGCCGGGCCACCGCCGACCAGCACGTGCCCGCCGCTGCCCGCGAGCGCAGCGGGCAGGATCGTGTGGCGCATTCGCTCCACCAACGCCTGTGACCGCTCGTCGTCCTCGTGGAACCGCGAGATCGTCTCGAACAGCGAGTACGACCCATCGTCCGAGCGTCGGGGCGCGGTGGTTGCCACCACGCTGCGATCCCTCCCGAGCTCGCTGCGCAGACGCGCCACCAGCGCGTCGGGTTCGGTGACGTCACCGTGCTCCACCAGCACGCGGATCGGTGCCACTGCCCCGGGTCCGGCGACGCCGGCGATCACCCGTGCGGCCTGGATCGACGGCATCTCGGCGGGAATGGCACTTGAGCCGCTGGAGCCCATCCGCAGGTCGAAGGTGGGCACGGCGAGCACGATGAGCGCCGCCACACCGGTCACGAGGAATGTCCAGGGGCGGCGCATCACCAGCCGCGCCCAGCGCTCCAACCCCTCGCCGCGCAGCCGGCCGACGGTGCGCGGCGCGATCGTGCGTGGAGTGAGGCGACGGCCCAGGATGGCCAGCGCGGCCGGCACGAGCGTGAGCGCAGTCGCCACCGCAAACGCCACCACGGTGGTCGCGCCGATGGCGAAGGCGGTGAAGATCGGCACGCCGACCGCGAGCATGCCGGACAGCGCCACAACGACGGTGAGCCCGCTGAAGAACACCGCGCGGCCCGACGTGGCCACCGTGTGCATGACCGCCGCTGCCACGTCGTCGCCGGCGGCCAACTGCTCGCGGAAGCGCATGACGATGAACAGCGAGTAGTCGATCGACACGCCGATGCCGACGAGCGGCACGATGTTCTTGACGTAGATCGTGAGGTCGAGTCCCTTCGCCGCGAACCACAGCGCGCCGAGCGTGGCGACCATCGCAACGGCGCTGGCGATCAACGGGATCAGGGACGACAGCACCGATCCCATGACCAGCAGGAGGATGGCGAGCACCACCGGCACCTGCACCATCTCGGCGCGCTGCAGGTCGGCCTCGTTGACCGCATCGAAGTCGCGGAACACCGCTGCTCCACCGGTGACCCGCACGGTCGCATCTGCGCTGCCGGCCGCACGCAGGCCGGCGAGGAGCGGGTCGATCTCCTGCAGCACTTCGTCGAGACTCTTCGTGAGGCCGATCAGCACAACGCCCGCGCGGCCCCCCGGCGCGACCCTGAGCTCGCCCACGGAGCCGACCAGCGGCTGCGCCGCCAACGCGACCACGCGCACGCGATCGGCGGCCTTCCGCAGCACCGGTGCCGTCCGTTCGGGCGGGGCGTTCACCTGGATGACGGCGGTGAGCCCCGAGGGGAACTCGCCGCTGAAGTGCCGGCGGGTGAGGGCAGGCAGCTCGCGTGAGTCGGAGCCGCCGATCTCGAATCCACCGGGTGTGAGCACCTCGTCGAGTCGCGGAGCGAAGACCCCGAGTGCGATCGCCAGCACGGCCCAGATCGCCACGATGAGGTGCCGCCGGCGTACACACGCCCGGCCGAGGCGGGCGAAGAGCCCACGGTCGGGCGGATGTGCAATCTGGGTCAGCGGATCTCCCGTTTCGGCGGCGGCGACAGGCTAACGGCCCGGGACGATGCGTGGGTGCCGGCCCACCGGGCTTACAATCGGACGCAATGGAGGATCGGATGAGGGCCGACGCAGTGGATGCGGCGATGGCCGCCCACGCGGCGCGCGCGGTGACGGTGGCCGCGGAGGGCTTCGGCGTGTCGCTCGACGGGCGGGCGGCGAGCATCGACGCCCTCGAGGCGCTGCTGGGTCGCTATGCGCGCGACCTTCCCCGGGGCCCCCTGAAGCTCGTGCGTCGCCGCCCCTCGTCGGAGGCGGTGGGCGACGTGGTGCGGATGTTCGGCGCCTACCTGGGCGAGGTCATGCGTGCCGAGCTCGGTGGAGCCTGGCACCTGCGCCACGACGCCGAGGGCCGTGAGGTGGCCGAGCTCCACCTGCCGGGCGGGGTGTGCGTGTCGCCTCCCGACATCGTGCATCGACGCATGACGGTCGGTGGCGAGTACGACGTGGCGCACTGGTACGGCGTTGTGTGCGAGCGCGTGGCCGCCGCCGCGCCTGCGGCCGACTGACCCGGCCGCAGCGACTACGATGGCGCTATGACCGACGACGAGTTCCAGCGCCTGCTCGACTACATCCGCATCCCCAGCGTCAGCGCCGTTGCGGCGCACGCCGACGACATGCACCTGGCCGCCGAGTTCATCGCCCACGAGGTGCGTCGCGCGGGCGGCACCACCGCGATGCACAGCTCCGGCGGCCAGCCCTTCATCGTCGGCGAGGTCCCGGCCAGCGAGGGCCACGACGGCGCCCGCCACGTGCTGATCTACGGCCACTACGACGTGCAGCCGCCCGGAGACCCCGAGCGGTGGCTCACGCCGCCGTTCATGCCGACGGTCCGCGACGGTTACCTCTACGGCCGCGGTGCCAGCGACAACAAGGGCAACTTCTTCCAGATCATGTGTGCGGTGCAACGGCTGCGGGCGCAGGGTGCGCTGCCGGTGAATGTCACGTTCCTCATCGACGGCGAGGAGGAGTCGGGCGGCGACTCGGCCATCCGCTGGATCGAGGAGCTGGACGTGCTGCCCGACGTCGCGGTCATCTGGGACGGGGATCAGGTGGCCCTGGGGCGCCCCGCGGTGCAGACCGGCGTGCGGGGGCTCTGTTACCGCAAGGTGACGGTGACCTGCGGTGAACTCGACGGCCACAGCGGGATCTACGGCGGTGCCGCGATGAACGCGATTCACGTGTTGATGGACGTGCTGGACGCGGTCCGGCCGCGCGACGGCTCGTTGCCGGAGGAGCTGTGGGTGGGCGTGTCGCCGGTGCCCGATCGGGAGCGCGCGGCATGGTCGGCGCTGCCGGCGGGAGCGCAGATGCTGGCCGACGCCGGGCTCGTGCCGGCCGACCCGGATGCTGCAGCCGACTTCAACGAGCGCACGCTCGCAGGACCCTCGGTCGACGTGCACTCGGTCTGGGCGGGCGACGCCGATGCGGTCAAGACGGTGATCCCGTCGGTGGCCCATGCGATGGTCTCGCTGCGGGTGGCACCAGGGCAGGATGCGGCGCACGTCGGTGCGGTGTTCAGCGAGCTTCTGCGATCGGCTGCGCCGGCGGCGGCCACGGTCACCGTCGAGAACCGCGGCGACGCGGCCCCCGGCCTGATGGATCCCGACCACCCGATGATGCTGGCCGCCGCGCGCGGCCTGGCGGCGGGCGCGGGCGCGCCGGTCACCCCGGTTCGCAGTGGTGGCACGCTGCCCGTGTTCGCGGCGCTGACCAGCCGGGAGATCCCCACGGTGATGACCGGATTCGCGCTTCCCGACGACGCCATCCACTCGCCGAACGAGCGCATGCTGGTCGCCAACCTGGGGACGGGTGTCCGTGCCGGCATGGCCATGCTTCAGGCGATGGCCGAGTAGGCTGGCCGCAAGCCAGTTCACATTCAGGAGGGCACGCGTGGCACAGCAGCTGTGGGGCGGCGAGACCAAGAAGGCCGTCGCCAACTTCCAGATCTCCGGAGAGCCGGTTCCCGTCGAGATCGTCCAGTGGCTCGGTCGCATCAAGGGTGCGGCGGCCACGGTCAACGCGGAGCTCGGGAAGCTCGACAAGCGCAGCGCGGCGAAGATCGCCCGCGCCGCCGCCGCGGTCGCCGCCGGCAAGCACGACGACCAGTTCCCGGTCGATGTCTTCCAGACCGGCTCCGGCACCTCGACCAACATGAACGCCAACGAGGTCATCGCCAAGCTCGCCGGCGAGGGCATCCACCCGAACGACCACGTCAACATGGGGCAGAGCTCCAACGACGTGTTTCCGTCCGCCGTGCATTTGGCCGCGCTCGAGGCTGCGGCGCACAGGCTGCTGCCGGCGCTCGACCACCTGGCGGGTGAGCTCGAGAAGAAGGCCCGTGAGTACAAGGACCTGGTCAAGACCGGCCGTACCCACCTGATGGACGCCGTGCCGGTCACCCTCGGCGCGGAGTTCGCCGGGTTCGCCGCGCAGGTCCGCCAGGGCCACGCCCGCGTGACCGACGCGCTGCCGCGCCTCGGTCAGATCCCGCTCGGCGGCACCGCCACCGGCACCGGCCTCAACACCCACCCGCAGTTCGCGGCGAAGGTGCGCCGTCTGCTGGCGAAGGAGACCCGCCTGGTGATCTCGGCGCCTGCCGACCCCTTCGAGGCGCAGGGCAACCGCGACGGCCTCGTCGAGATGTCGGGTGCGCTCAAGGTCGTGGCCGTGTCGCTGATGAAGATCGCCAACGACCTGCGCTGGATGGGCTCGGGCCCGCGCGCCGGTCTGGCCGAGATCTTCCTGCCCGAGCTGCAGAAGGGTTCGTCGATCATGCCGGGCAAGGTGAACCCGGTCATCCCCGAGGTCATCTGCCAGGTCGGCTGCCAGGTCATCGGCAACGACGCGGCGATCACGATCGGCGGGCTGTCGGGCAACTTCGAGCTGAACGTGATGATCCCGTTGATGGGCCGCAACCTGCTGCAGTCCATCAACCTGCTCACCACCTCGAGCACGGCGTTCGCGGACAAGTGCATCGCCGGCATCGAAGCGAACCTGGCGCGGCTGGACGAGTACGCCCAGTCGAACGTGCAGGTCACCACGGCACTCAACGAGATCATCGGCTACGAGAAGGGCACCGCCATCGTGAAGGCGGCGACCGCAAGCGGCCGCCCCATCCGCGAGGTCGCCCTGGAGCAGGGTGTCGACAGGTCGGTGCTCGACAAGGCGCTCGACCTGCGCAAGATCGCACGGGGCAACAAGGCCCGCTAGTCAGCTCGTCCGGCGCCGCAGTGTGCGGCGCCGGACGGAGCCCAATCGGGCACGGCGCACCTCGGGGAACTACCCTAGGGCGTTGTGACCGAACCTGCGCTCCATATCGACCGCCTCGCAAAGCGGTACGCCACCGGCACCGAGGCGCTCAAGGGCGTGTCGCTCACCATCGCCCCGGGTGAGTTCTTCGGCCTGCTGGGACCGAACGGCGCCGGCAAGTCGACGCTGATCCACTGCACCACCGGGCTCGCCCGGCCGACCGACGGAGCGATCCGCATCTTCGGTCATGACGCCGTGGACCACTACCAGCGGGCCCGCCTGGCCGTCGGCCTGGCGCCGCAGGAGCTCAACCTCGACTGGTTCCTCACCGCCGAGGAGACCCTCGACTTCCACGGCGCCTATTTCGGTATGCCGAAGCGGGCGCGCCGGGAACGCACGGCCGAGCTGCTCGACGCCTTCCAGCTCACCGGCAAGCGCGACGAGCGCACCCGGTCGCTCTCGGGCGGGATGAAGCGCCGCCTCGTGCTCGCTCGCGCCCTGATGCACCGTCCGCCGCTCCTGATCCTCGACGAGCCGACCGCCGGCGTCGACGTGGAGCTGCGCCTGGAGCTGTGGCAGTACGTGCGGCGGATCAACGAAGAGGGCACCACGGTCCTCTTGACCACGCACTACCTGGAGGAGGCCGAGGAGCTGTGCGACCACGTCGCCTTCATCAACGACGGCGACATCGTCGCCCAGGGAACCATGAGCGAGATCACCGCCACCTATGGCGTGGCCTCGCTCGAGGACGCCTACCTGCGCCTGGTCGGGCGCAGTGAGCTCTCGCGCGCCAAGATCGCCGAGGTGGAGGTGTGAGCCTGGCCGGTGCGCAGAAGCTGGACGCGCCCGGTCCGGCTCCCGCGCACGCGGGGCGGATGAGCCCGCGACAGATCTGGCGGGCCGCGCTGGTGCGGCGTGAGGTCAACCGGTTCTGGAAGATCAAGCGCCAGACCATCGCGGCGCCGCTGCTCGAGACGTTCCTCTACATCTCGGTCTTCGGTGGGGCGTTGGGCTCACGGATCGGCACGCTCCACGGGCACGACTACATCGAGTTCGTGGTGCCGGGCCTCATCATGATGGCCTGGGCGATCAACGCGTTCAGCAACAACTCGTCGTCGATCCTGCAGCAGAAGTTCCAGAAGGCGATCGACGACCAGCTCTCCTCGCCGGCCTCACCGACCGACCTGCTGCTGGGGTTCAGCCTCGGCGGGTTCCTGCGCGGCATGCTCATCGCCACCCTCACGTTCATCACCGCGCGGGTGCTCATCGACCTCCCGGTCACGCACCCGCTCGTGCTGGTCGCGGGGCTCATGCTCGTCGGCTTCTTTTTCGCCCAGATCGGCGTGCTCGTGGGGGTGCGGGCCGAGCAGTTCGACGACGTCGCCCTCTACCAGACCTTCGTGCTGACGCCGCTGATCTTCCTGGGCGGGGTGTTCTACTCGGCGAGCCTGCTGCCGGAGCCGTACCAGACGCTCACCCACTTCAACCCGATCTACTACATGATCAACCTCGTGCGCTACGGCTTCCTGGGCTACTCGGACGCGCCCATCGCGCTGTCGCTCGGCGTGCTGGCCGCCGTCTGTGCGGCACTGTTCCTGCTCAACCGCCACCTGTTCGAGCGGGGTTACAAGCTGCGCGCGTAAGCTCGAGCGCGGGGCACGCCGCGGCCCGCGGCGCAACACCGCGAGCCGCGCCGCGAACGACGTCAGGTGCCGTAGACGCGACCGTCCAGGTCGTCGGCACCGACGCCCGCCGTCTGCCCGGCGCCGTGCACGTCGTCCACGTAGGCGCGTGCGGCGTCCTGCACGATCTGGAAGACGTTTGCCTTCGGCTGCACGAACGGCGGTGCGAACGGCAGCTGGCCGATGAGGTCGGTCGAGACCAGCACCTGGCCGTCGGTCTGCGCACCGGCGGCGATGCCGATGGTCGGCACGCCCACCGCCGCCGTGATCGCGGTGGCAAGCTCGGCGGGTACGGCCTCGATCACGATGGCGTAGCAGCCGGCGGCCTCCAGGGCGCGCGCCTCCCGTGTGATGCGCGCAGCCTCCTCGGGGGTCTTGCCCTCCTTGCGGAAGATCTCGGCCGTCTGGGGCAACAGGCCCACGTGGCCCATCACCGGGATGCCCGCCGCGATGATCGCCTCCACCTCGGCGACCTTGGGGCCTTCCAGCTTGACGCTGTCGGCGCCGGCCTCCACCAGCGCCTGCGCTGAGGCCACCGCCTCGTCCGGCGTGTCGTCGGAGCCGGCCGGCATGTCGCCCACCACGTGGGTGTTGACGGCGCCCGTGCGCACCGCCCGTACGTGGTGACACATCATCGCCAGCGTCGCCTCCCGCGTGTTCGGGAAGCCCAGCTCCACCATGGCCAGGGAGTCGCCGACGAGGATCAGATCGAGGCCGACCTGGTCGAGCGCGAACGCCGTCGGATAGTCGTACGCCGTGAGCATCGCCAGACGCCGCACGCCCTTGGTGGCACGCACCTCCTGCGGGGTGATCACTTGATGCCCTCCCAATTCACCGGGACGGTGGCGGGGATGGGGGAGGAGCTCTCGGTACGCGGACGGTTGTGCTGGTCGACGTGGACGACGACCGGCGCGAAGCCGTCGAGGTCGGCCTCGGTGTACTCGCCGTAGGTCATGACGATCACCAGGTCGCCAGGATGTGCGAGGCGGGCGGCGGCGCCGTTCAGGCACATGTCCCCGCCACCGGCCGGGCCGACGATCGCGTAGGTCTCGAAGCGCGCGCCGGTGTTGATGTTCACGACGAAGACCTGCTCGAAGGGCTTGATGTCCGCCAGATCCAGCAGATCCGTGTCGATGGTGATGCTGCCCTCGTAGTTGAGGTTCGCATCGGTCACGGTGGCGCGGTGGATCTTGCTCTTGAGCATGCGGCGGGTGCGTGGTGGCGTCACGGGTGCCTCCATCAGTGGGTGATGAGTCGATGGTTGTCGATGAGACGAGCGGGGCCGACGCGCGCTGCGACACACATCAGCGCCGGTCCGTCGAGGGTGTCCGGCACGGCGAACGTGTCGGGGTGGACGATGGTTGCGTAGTCGGGCGCGCAGCGCGGTTCGCCGGCGAGCACCGCGAGCGCGGTCGCCTCGATCGCCCGCGGGTCGCGCACGCCGCTGTCGACGACAGCCTGCGCGGCGTCGAGCGACCGGCGCAGCACGAGCGCCGCGGCACGATCCTCGGGGCCGAGGTAGACGTTGCGGCTCGACATGGCCAGCCCGTCCGGCTCGCGCACGATCGGGCCGATCACGAACTCGACGTCGTCGAGGTCGAGGTCGCGCATCATGCGTCGCACCACGGCGACCTGCTGGGCGTCCTTCTGGCCGAACACCACCCGGTCGGGGCGCACGATGTTGAGCAGCTTGGCGACCACCGTGGCCACGCCGGCGAAGTGGTCGGGCCGCGTCGCGCCCTCCAACGTGCGGGTGGGGCCGCCAACGGCGACGGTGGTGGCGAACCCGTCGGGGTAGATCTCCGCCACGTCGGGTGCGAAGACGAGCAGCGCTCCGGCCGAGCCGGCCAGGGCCAGATCGCGCGACTCGTGCCGCGGATAGGCGGAGAGGTCCTCGGTGGGGGCGAACTGCGTGGGGTTGACGAAGAGGCTCACGACCACGGCGTGGTCCGCTTCCCCGGCCAGTCGCATCAACGACAGGTGGCCCTCGTGGAAGGCACCCATGGTGGGCACGAAACCGATCGAGCGCCCCGTCGCACGCAGTGCGCCGACCGCGGCGCGCAGGTCCGCACGGGTCCTGACGACGGTGATCTGCGGGGTGTGGGTGAGGGTTTCCATGCCGTCCAATTCGGGTGATCTGGATGCAGGCACGGACGAGCCGCCACGATTGGTTCGGGCGCCTCGTGAGTGATTCCGCTCCAGTTCCCAGTCGGGATACCAGGCTGACTCGCTCTGTACGGCGAGTTTACCCCACACACCACCCGTTCATGCAAGGTCTGGAGCAATTCGTGAGGTGCACAACAATGTTGCAAAAACCGCTCATATGGACCGTGCCGCGGGCCGATACCCTCCGGATGGGCCGGGACCGGCCGGGTGCCGTCGCCGCAACCCGCCAGCCCATCCGGTGAGGAGGGTAATCTCGTATCCGATGTCGTCCCGCGCCGCTCAGCTCGCCGACTACCACCGCGCCGAGGTGCTCGCCTGCACGCGGTGCGCACTGCACGAGACGCGCACGCAGGTGGTCGCCGGCTCGGGCGACCCCGACGCCACGGTGATGTTCGTCGGCGAGGCTCCCGGCTACCACGAGGACAAGCAGGGCATCCCGTTCGTCGGTGCCGCGGGCAAGCTGCTCGACCGCCTGCTGGCGGGCATCGGGATGACGCGCGAGGACGTGTTCGTCGCGAACGTCCTCAAGTGCCGACCTCCCGGCAACCGCGACCCGCTGCAGAGCGAGATCGAGTCGTGCGAGCGCCACCTCTTTCAGCAGGTCGGGATCATCCAGCCGAGGCTCATCTGCACCCTCGGCAACTTCGCCACCAAGCTCATCTCCGGACGCCCCGACGGCATCAGCCGGGTGCACGGGTGCGAACTGCCGCTCGAGATCGGCGGGCAGAACGTCGTGCTCTACCCGCTCTTCCACCCGGCCGCCGCCCTCTACACGCCGGCGATGCTGGAGACGCTGGAGCACGACTTCCGGCGCATCCCCGAGCTCGCCGGCATCGCCGGTGCGCTTCCGGCCCCCGCACCGCGCGTCGTCGAGGAGGACCTCGCACCCGATCCGGTGATGGCGACGCAGGGGGCGCCCACGGTCACCGTGACGGCGGCCCCGGAACTCGAACCGGCCGAGCCGGAGCAGCTCGGATTGTTCTGATCACGCTGGCGTCCGACTCCGCGGACCGCACGGCGCAGGTCGGCCGGGCGATCGCGAACGTGGTGCGCGGCGGCGATGTGGTGGCGCTCGTCGGCGATCTCGGCGCCGGCAAGACCACCCTGGTGCGTGGCGCCGCACGCGCCCTGGGCGTGACCGACCACGTGACGAGCCCCACGTTCACCCTGGCACAGACCTACGCCGGCCGCCTGCCGATCGCCCACCTGGACGGCTACCGGCTGGGACAGGTGGACGAGGAGGAGGCGGAACTCGCGCTGGCGGCGGCCGGCCCCGGCGCGGTGGTGTTCCTGGAGTGGCCCCAGGCACTGGGCGACACGTTCGGCGCCCCGGCGATCACGGTCACGATCGATCACGCCGGCGGCGACAGCCGCACCATCGCGATCGAGGTGGCCGATCCGGCCCAGCGCGATGCGTTGGCAGCGGCGCTGGCGGCGGTGGGGGCGTGATCACGCTCGCGCTCGACACGGCGACGCCGTCGCCGAGCCTGGCGGTGCTGCGCGGCCAGACACCCATCGCCGAGCGGTCCCTCACGGCGCAGGAGGGGGCCGGCCGGCGGGTGGCGGAGGAGATCCATGCCGTGCTCGGGCAGGCGGGGCTTGCGGTGGGCGACCTGGAGCGCATCGTCGTGGGCGTCGGTCCCGGCGGATTCACCGGGCTTCGGATCGGGATGGCGACGGCGCTTGCGCTGGGTCAAGCGCTGGCGATTCCCGTGCTGGGTGTGTGCTCGCTCGAGACGCTCGCGCTGGGAATGGCATCGGTGGCGCCCGGTGCGGTGCTCGTGCCCACCATCGACGCACGCCGGCGCGAGGTCTTCGCTGCCGCCTATCGCGTCACCCCGGCGGGTCTGGATGAGCTCATTGCGCCGGCGGCCGTGGGGACCGAGGGCTTCGACGCGCTGCTCGGGCGCCTGGGAGGGGTGCGTGCGGTGGTGGCGGGCGACGGGGTACACCGCGTCGCCGCGATGCTGCGTGAGCGGGCGACGATCGCGCCCGACGGCGAGGCCCATGACGTACGGGCGGCACTTGCCGTGACGCGGGTGGGGCAAGGCGGCGAGCGGCCGGTGCGCCCGCTGTACCTGCGGCTGCCGGATGCGGAGGTCAACCGCCGGCTCCGCGAGGCCGCGCGCGAATGACCGGCCAGGCGGGCGAGCGCCTGCGGGTGCGGCGTATGCGGCCTGCCGACCTCGACGAGGTCATGGAGATCGAGCGTCTGTCCTATCCGGTGCCGTGGCCACGGCGCATGGTGGATGCCGAACTCACCCGGCGGGACGGCATCTGCCTGGTCGCCGAGCTGGCGTCGGGCGTGGTCGGCTACATCCTCGTCGCCCTGCAGTTCGACGTCTGGCACATCCTCAACGTCACGGTCGGACCCCCGTATCGCGGCAGGCGCATCGGACAATCGCTCATCACCGCCGCTATGCGCCTCGGCGCCGGCAAGGGGCACACCGGCTACACCCTCGAGGTGCGCGTTTCCAACGTCGCGGCGATCCGCCTGTACGAGCGCATGGGCTTCACCCGGCATGGCGTCAGGCGCCGCTACTACAGTGACAACGGAGAGGACGCCCTCGTGATGTGGTTGCTGCCTCCAGACGACTCATGACCGACCCGCCACTCATCCTCGCGATCGAGACCTCCTGCGACGAAACCGCCGCCGCGATCGTGCGCGGACGCGCGGTGCTGGCGAGCGTGGTGGCGAGCCAGGCCGAGCTGCACACGCCCTACGGGGGCGTGGTTCCCGAGGTCGCCGCGCGCCACCATCTCGGAACGGTCAATGCCGTGGTGGACGAGGCGCTCGCCCGCGCGGGCTTCACGCTCGGTGACATCGAGCTGGTCGCCGTCACCCAGCGCCCCGGCCTGATCGGCGCCCTTCTGATCGGGGTGGCGACCGCCAAGGCGCTGGCCTACGCCATGGGCGTGCCGCTCGTGATGGTCGACCACCTGCACGGCCACATCTGCGCGGCGTGGCTCGCCCCCCTCGCGCTCGATCCGCCCTTCGTGAGCCTGGTGGCCTCGGGCGGTCACACTCGCCTGGACCTGGTGCGCGACTACGCGAGCCCGCGGCTGCTGGGGCAGACGCGGGACGATGCTGCCGGCGAAGCGATCGACAAGGGCGCTCGATTGCTGGGGCTCGGCTACCCTGGCGGCCCGGCGCTCGAGCGGCTGGCGGCGCGCGGGAACCCTGAGGCGTATCGCTTTCCGGTGGGCCTCGGCGGCGACGCCGAGCGCGACTTCTCGTTCGCCGGTGTCAAGACCGCGCTGCTGTACGCGGTGCGGGAATTGGGCGAGGGCCTGGACGGGGTGCGCGCCGACGTTGCCGCGTCGTACCAGGATGCGGTGATGCGACCGCTGGCGTCGCGGCTCGTCGCCGCGGCCCTGGAACACGACGTGCCGGCCGTGGCGATCGGCGGCGGTGTTGCCGCGAACGGGCGACTTCGTGAGATGGTCACGCACATGGCCGCCCCGCACGGGCTGACAGTCGCATTTCCCGATCGCGCGCTCTGCACGGACAATGCAGCCATGATCGGAGCCGCCGCACAGTTCACGGCGCCAGTTCCGTGGCCGCGGTTCCTGTCGCTGGATGCGGTGGCGACCGCGCCGCCCGGGGGGATCGCGGCATGAGCGCCGCAGGTCGCTCATGGCTGCGCCGCGCCGGGCTCGTGACCGCCGGGGCGCTCGCGACCACCACGCCCGTGCTGATGGCCGACGAGGCGTCGGACGGCTCGACCGAAGCGACGCAGCGCGCACTGGCCGCTGCCGCAGCGTGGGGCGACCTGCTCGACGGTCAAACCGCTCCCCAATCGGTGTCGCCATCGCCCACGGAGTCGGCGATCGTGATCCTGGAGGGCGCAGCGCTCGCCCGTCGTCCCGCCGCAGACCGGGCGCTCGCGCGAACCGTGCTCGAACGGCAGCAGCAGGACTTTGCGACCGCCCTGGCCGCGATGGGCGGCCGGGTGAACTTCCGCTACACCAACGTGGTGAACGGCATGGGGGTGCGCGTGCCGACCGGCAGGCTCCCGCTCGTCGCCGCCCTCCCTGGCGTGACCTCGGTCACGCCGGTGCGCTACCTCGCACCGGCCCAGACCGCCGCTGCCGTGCCGCAGCCGCTGCCGCTGCCCACCACGACGCCCACCGCGCCCACTCCCGGTGCCGCGAGTCCGCCGCAGACGATCGCGCTGATCGATGCCGGCATCCAGCCGCTGCACCCGCTGCTCGGCGGCGCCATCGGGCCTGATCGGCTCATCATCGGTGGCGAGGACTACGTGAACGGCCGCGCGGCTCCCCTTGCGAGCGAGGGCGCCCGCGAGGCCGAGGCCCACGGGACCGAGGTGGCCGGGATCGTGCTCAGTGCCGCCGCGCTCACCGGCCTGCCGCCCGAGCGTGTGCCGCGGCTGCGTGCGTACCGGGTGGTGGCGCGTGAGAAGGTCGACGGTCGCGTGCGCGCCCTGGCCCGCTCCGATCGCGTCCTGGCCGCGCTGGATCGCGCGGTCGACCCGGATGGCAACGGCGACCTGGGCGATCACGCCGCGGTCATCCTGCTGGGACTGTCCGGCAGCGCCGCCAGCGGGGCCGCCGACCCGTTGGCCCAGGCAGCCGAGGGCGCCGACGACGCCGGGTCGCTGGTGGTCGCTCCGGCAGGTAACGATGGACCCTCGCCCCTGGACGGGCTCGGGACCGTCGCCGGCCTTGCGGCGTCCGACAAGGTGCTGACGGTGGGAGGCCTTGCCGCCGCCACGACCCCGCGCACCGCGACGCTCCATCTGGACGTCGGGCCGGCGAGCGCCACGCTGGCCGATCTGCCGCTGCTGGGCCCGGCGCCTCCGGCCGGGTCGCTGCCCACGATCGTCCTTGCGAGCAGCGACGGCCTCGTGACCGGCACCCTCGCCCGTGACTACGCCGACGCACGTGGCCAGAGCCGGGTGCGCGGTGCCCTGGTCGTGGTGGGGCGCGGGGGTGGGACCCTCCAGCAGAAGGCCCGGGCCGCCGCCCAGGCCGGTGCGGGGGCCTTGGCGGTGTGGGATCAGGACGGTGCCGCCCGCTTCCCCGGCATCCACGGCGACGGCGAGCTGGCTCTGCCGATCGTGGGGCTGGGACGGGTGCAGGGCCAGCTGCTGATGGACCGTCCCGGCATCCCCGCCACCATCGTCCCGGCCGCGACGAAGCCCAGTGGCGCGCTGGTGGCGTCGTTCTCGTCGCGTGGGCCGGCGATCGACGGAGCAGTCGAGCCCGACCTCATCGCTCCGGCGGTCGACGTGCCCACGGCCTATCCGGGCGAGGGCGCAGAGCAGCTCACGGCGCGAATGAGCGGTACGAGCGCCGCCGCCGCGCAGGTCGCGGCGATGGCCTTGCGCGTGCGCGTGGACAACCCGGCGCTCGACCCGGCGGCGGTCCGCAGCCTGCTGGAGCAATCGGCGCAGGCGATCCCGGGTGTGAGCCCCGCGGACCAGGGAGCCGGGATCGCCGCGATGCCGGTGTCGCGCCCGCTTGCGTTCGAACCCGGTTTGGTCGGCGGCCGGCGCGCCGCCAAGGGCGCGACGCGCCTGAGCGTCGTGCTTCACGAGATCGAAGGCGGCAAGCGATCGGTGCGTCTCGCGGTGACCGATGTCGCCGGCGTGGTCGTCACGCCCCCGGGCGAGCCGATCGTGCTGGAGGCCGGCGGCCGCGTGAAGGCCGCGTTCACCGTCCCCGCAGGGCCGGGAGAGTTCCGGGGCTTCCTGAACGCGGTCGGCGAGGACAACGCGATCCTGGGGCGCACCCCGGTGCTGCTCACGCGCGCACCGGTCCACCCAGTCGGGATCGCGGTGGCGCCGCTGTCGGCACGAGGCTCAGGCGCGCAGGTGCGCATCACCGTCGGCGGCAGCGCGAAGCGGGCAGGTGCGGTGCACGGCCTGCGGATCTCGCTCGTGCCGTCGGCCGGCGGTGCGCCGATCGGCCTGACCGGCGCGAAGATCGATGGCGAGTGGCCCATCGGCTCCTACCGCTTCGTGTTGCGGGCAGATGCCGGAGGGACGCCCATCCCGGCCGGGCGGTACCGCGTGCGCGTGACGGCGGTCGGACCGGACGGCCGGCCGCTGCGTGCCATCACGCGGCCCATCGCGTTCAGGTAGCCCGCGGCGACCTCGCCGCCCTTGCTGCCGAGCCCGGCGGGGAATAGCTTGTTGCACGACGTCACAAGTGTGACCAGCCCGCCGTTCACCATCACCGTCAGGATGCTCCGTGGCGCAGGATCGTCTCACCCTCGGCGTCGCCGCCCGCCTGTCTCGTTACCTCCAGGTACTGACGCAGGCGAAGAAGATGGGAAAGAACTCCATCTCCTCCCAGGCGATCTCCGAGTACACCAATGTGAACCCCACCCAGATCCGGCGCGACCTGTCCGGCTTCGGCAAGTTCGGGAAGCGTGGCGTGGGATACGACATCGACATCCTGATCGCCCAGATCCGCAAGATCCTGCGGACATCCGGTCAGCACAACATCGCCCTGTTCGGAGCCGGGAACCTGGGCCTGGCCATCGCCAGCTCCGGCGTGTTCGCCGACCACGGATTCCGCATCTCGGCGATCTTCGACGTCGACCCGGACAAGGTCGGCCTGCGGGTCGGCGACCTGAGCGTGCGCCACTACTCGGAGCTGCACCAGGTGGTTGCGGAGGATGACGGGATCATGGTGGGCGTGCTGGCCGTGCCGAGCCACGCCGCGCAGATGGTGGCCGACGACCTCGTGGCGTCGGGCGTGAAGATCATCTTCAACTACTCGGACGCGTTGCTGTCGGTGCCGTCGGACGTGACCGTCCACACCTCCAGCCCCGCCGTCGAGCTGCTGTACGCGCTGTACTTCTACCTCACCTGAGGCGCGGGCAGCTCCAGCCGGTGGCGATCGCCGTCGGACTGGAACCCCATCCGCGCGAGGAACTGGCGGTGCTCGTCGCTGCCGGCGGTGGTCTGCAGCGTGCGGTAGCCGAGGGCACGCAGGTGCTGTGTCTCGTGGCGGTAGAGAAACGTCCCGACCTTCAGGTCGCGGTACGCCGGGGTGACGTAGTCGAGCACCACGGTGCCGCTCCCCGAGGGATCCGGGCCCATCAGCGCGACGATCCCCGCCGGCACCATGTCGCGCAGCACCAGCAGCACGTGATCGCTGCCCGCGACCTTCGCGACGGCCGACGGTTGCGTGCGCTCCACGTCCCGACCGTAGAACCGGAGGAATTGCTGGACGTAGGGGGCGTCAGGCGCCATTTCCACGACTGCGAACGCCTCGTGCACGCGCGTGCGCATCTTCCACAGGTGATAGATGTTGATGCCGACCACCGCGAGGTTGAGCGCGGCGACCGGGTAGGCGCGGATGAGCACGCCGTAGACGGTGAAAAAGATCGCACCGGCAAGGTTGATCCAGCGCAGGCGCACGATCGAGCGCATCATCAGCGACACCGTGACCAGCACGGAGGCCACATAGCCCAGGATTTGGAGTGCGATGTCCCTGCTCATCCCGCGGTTCCGTTGTGGGTGCAATGGTCATTACGCATGACCGCTGATACCTTCAAAACATGCATGGCAAGGACGTCCACGGAGTGCATTTCAGTTCGCAGGTTGTCGCAGGGTCGCGGCTGGTGCTGATCGGCGTGGGAGCGATGATCGCAGGCGCGCTCATCGACCGCGCGATCTATGAGCATGCCGGTCGTGGCGACGACCTGCCGGCGCTGTTCATGTACTCGGCCGCCCGCCGCACGCTCACCACGGCCGGGGGCGTGCTCATCGCACTCGGCGTGCGGGACCTCGTGACCGAGTAGCGACTGGCAGACTCCGAGCATGAGCTCGGGGAACAGCGGCCGTGACGGCGGACGAATCGCGTATGCCGACCTCGACGACGATCCGCTGATCGCCGCCCTGGACGCCGCGGCGGCGGCGCCGCACGATGCCGCTGCGGCGCGGCGGCTCGGTGCCCTGCTCTTCGCGGAGCCGGCAGCGCTGCCACAGGCGATCGCCGACCGCGTGCTGCGCTCAACCGGGCCGTTTGCGCGGCTTGCATCACGCGGGCTGCCGGCCGGTGACCCGCGCCGTGCCCGCGCGGCCACGGAGCTCGCCGAGCTCGGGCGCCACGCCCGGGTCGACGCGGTACGCCATCTGGAATCACACGGCGTGGCCGACGTCACCGGCCCGGCCGACGATGGTGGAGCCACGATGCCGGCGTCGGCCGCCACGCTGCGCGCTCGCCTGTCGGCGGCGGATGATTGGGGTGCGCTCGTCGACGAGCTCGCCACGTTTGCGTCCACCGAGGGTGTGGGCCCGCTGGCGGTGCACCGCGTGCTGCGATGGGAGCACGACGGGCTGATCGGCATCCCACACCCTGACCCGGTGGCCGAGCGCGACCTGGTGGGCGGCGAGGACCTGCGCCTGCAGCTGGCGCGTTCGCTTGCCGCCTTCGTGGCCGGCACGCCGGCGGTGGACGCGCTGCTCTACGGACCGCCGGGCACGGGCAAGTCGACGGCGGTGCGCGCGCTCGCGAACGCCCACGCTGCGGACGGGCTGCGCCTGATCCAGCTCGACCGGCGCGACCTCGGCTCGCTGCGGCAGCTGTTCGACGCCGTCGAGGGTGGGCCGCGCTGCCTGGTGCTGATCGACGACCTCGTGTTCGACGAGCACGATCGCACTGACCGGGAGCTGCGCGGTGCGCTGGAGGGGGATGTCGCGGCGCGCCCGGCCAACGTCGTGGTGTGGGCCACCTCGAACCGGATGCGCCTGCTGCATGAGACCAGGCAGGAACGCGAGAGCGACCTGGAGGGCGAGCTGGGACGTGGCGAGCGCTCGGCGCTGGCCACACGCTTCGGGCTGCGGGTTGCGTTTCCGAGCGTGCGCATCGAGGAGTTCGTCGCCATCGCCAGGGCCCTCGTGGAGCGGCGAATGGGTGCGGCGCCGGCTGGTCTGGAGGCCGCGGCGCGCCGCTTCGCGGTCGATCGAGGGCAGACGCCGCGCGCCGCCCGGCAGTTCGCCGACCTCGTGGCCGCCGGAGTCATCGCCTCACCTGCGTGAGATTCCGACGGTGGTTGCTACACTCGCCGCGTGTCCGACGATCACGGTCATGACAACGCGGGGCTCCTGAGCGGCGTCCGCGAGCGATTCGACACGTCGACGGACTTCACCCTCGGCCTGGAGGAGGAGTACCAGCTGCTCGATCCGGGCACGCTGGCACTGGCCAACCGCTTCGAGGAGCTCGTGGGTGCCGCCGGTACGGAGCTGGCCGATCGCCTGGCCGGCGAGCTCATTGCGAGCGAAGTCGAGTACCGCACGGTCAAGCACGACACGTTTGCGTCCGCCGCGCGTGATCTGGTCGAAGGGCGCCTTGCCACCATCGCGCTGGCGGAGCGACTCGGCATCGGCATCGGCGTGAGCGGGGTTCACCCGTTCAGCACGTGGCCGGATCAGCGCTTGATCGACACGCCGCACTACCGCCTGCTCGACGAAACGCTCGGGTACGTGGCCTGGACCAACAACACCTGGTCGATCCACCTGCACTGCGGCGTGCGCGGCGCCGATCGGGCGATGGCGGTGTGCACCGCGATGCGCAGCGTGCTGCCCGAGCTGCTGGCCCTGTCGGCGAACAGCCCCATCTTCTGGGGGCGCCCGACGCGGCTGCGCTCCACTCGCACCCAGGTGTTCGTGCGCAGCTTCCCGCGCTGCGGCGTGCCGGATGCGTTTCGCTCGTGGGATGAGTACGCCGAGTTCGTCGCGCTGCTCGAGCGCACCGGGTCGATTCGCGAGGCAACCCAGATCTGGTGGAGCGTGCGGCCGCACCATAACTTCGGCACGCTCGAGATCCGTGTGTGCGACGGGCAGACCGAGATGTCCCACGGCCTGGCGGTCACCGCCCTGGCCCTGGCCTGCATCGCCCGGTTCTGCCGCGCCTACGACGAAGGTGAGCGACTGCCTGCCCATCCCAACCGCCTGCTCGAGGAGAACCTCTGGCGGGCGATCCGCTGGGGCATCGAGGGTGAGCTGATCGACCTCAACCGCGGCAACGTCCGCCCGACCGCGGTCGCCCTCGAAGGACTGCTGGACTGGGTCTCCCCGGTGGTCGGTGCGCTTGGCCTCCAACCCTTCCTGGCGACCGTCCCGCGAATGCTCAGCGAGGGCAACGGCGCGATGTTCCAGCTGCGCCGGCTGGAGGAGCTGGGCGACGTCCGCGCAGTGCAGGCCGAGATCGTGGAGCGCACACGGCAGTCGGCAAAGGAGCTGATCGCAGCATTCCCGCAAGTGGAGGTGGCACGGTGAACGAAGACGAGACCCACGAGCACGATCGCGAGCCGCAGACGCCCGAGGCGCTCATCCAGGAGATGGCGCGTCGGCTGGCCGAAACCCCCGTGCGAGACCTGCTGCTGCAGACCATGGCGACGTTCGCCGACCTGGCGGGCGTGCGCCTCGGCTACGGACCGGAGGGGCAGGCGCGCCGCGACCTGCCACAGGCGCGCCTCGCCATCGAGACGCTGCGGGCGCTGATCGGCGTGGCCGAGGAGCAAGTGGGCGCCGCGCAGGTGCGACCGTTCCGGGAGCCGCTCGCGCAGCTGCAGATGCTCTATGCCCAGGAGGTCGAGGCCGCGCAGCGAGCTGCCGCGGACCCGGCGCCCGGGCCTGCAGCGCCCGCCGCGGACTCCGGCATCTGGACGCCCGGCACGGAGGACGGGTCCGGCGAACCGCGCCTCTGGACGCCAGGCGACGGCTGAGGCGTCAGGCGGCCCGGGGGACCGGGAATCGTTCGAGATCCTGCAGCACGAGCGCCAGCGCACCGGCGAGTCGTCCCATCGGTCCCGATCGCATGCACGGCACGATGGTCAGATCCTGGATCGCGGTGTGAATCGCCGAGCGATCCAGCGCCTCGCGCAGGGCAGGCTCGAAGTGGGTCCACGCGGTTGCGAGCGCGCCGCCCACCACGATGATCGTGGGGTTCATGAGGTTGCAGACCGATCCGACGACGGTACCGAGCTGCGAACCGGCATCACGCAGAATGCGTCGGCACATGGGGTCGCCGCCGGACGCCCGCGCCACCACCTGGTCGATGTCGATCGGCTCGGGCAGCTGCTCGTTCACCGCATCGGTGATCGCGCCCACGGCGGCCACGAGCTCCAGGCAGCCCCGGTTGCCGCAACGACACACCGGGCCGTCGGGGATGACCGGCGTGTGCCCGATCTCGCCGGCGGTGCCGCGCGCGCCCCGATGCAGCCGGCCGTTCACGATGAGGCCGGCGCCGATGCCCTCCGACAATTCCAGGTAGATGGCGTCGCTGTGGCCGGCGGCGGCCCCGGAGGTCCACTCCGCCAAGGCATTCAGGTTGGCGTCGTTCTCGAGGGTGAACGGGACGCCCAGCCTGGCCGCCAGCTGGGTCTCCAGCCCCGGACCGACGATCGACGGGATCCCTGACTGCTGGCCCACTGCTCGGGTCGACTGTTCGATGGGTGCAGGGATGCCCATGGCGGCGCCCACGATGGCGGCACGATCCACGCCGGCCTCGACGATGAGCGTGTCGACGAGCGTCACGATGTGATCGACCAGCGAGGCCAGGGGTGCGGACCGGGCCTCGATTGCCTGCGTCCGCACCGCGAGCTGATTGTGGCCAAGGTCGAACACCGCTGCCGCCAGCGTGGTCGGGGACAGGTCGATGGCGAGCACGACGCCGGCGCTCGGGTTGAGCGTGAGGGGGGTTCCCGGCCGTCCGGAGCCCGGATTCACATCTGGGGAAACGGGCGCTTCTCGGACGATGTTCTGACGAATGAGGTCGGAGACGACCGTCGACACGGTCGACCGCGAAAGACCGGTGCGACGTGCCACCTCGGCGCGCGAAACCCTTCCGCCTTGGCGAAGTGAGGCGAGTACCGCGTCACGGTTGCGACGTCGCAACGCCTCGAGCGATCCCGGGGACGACTGGTCCATGTGGGCACCATACGTACGAGCTTCGGACAATGCAAAGAACTTCTTGTCGTCGTTTTGACTGAGACCTTGACAAACACCGTGGCGACTGAGAGGGTCGCGACAATTGGCACAACCCACCGGGCGTTGCGACGCGTCCCTGGGTGCAACGCAAGGGGGATCACGTGAAAATCGCATCAACGGCCGGACGCATCTCCGTCGCGGCCCTTGCTGCCGGCGCGGTGGCCTTCGGCCTCGCAGCCTGTGGCAGCAGCTCGAGCTCGACCTCGAGCAGTGGCGGGAGCGGAAGCGCGGCGAAGAAGATCGCCCTGCTTTTGCCCGAGTCGAAGACCACCCGCTACGACCAGCAGGACAAGCCGCTGTTCGAGGCCAAGCTCAAGGAGCTCTGCCCGGACTGCACGCTCGACTACCAGAACGCCGACCAGGACGCTGCCAAGCAGCAGACCCAGGCCGAGGCCGAGATCTCCAAGGGCGTCGACGTGCTCGTGCTCGACCCGGTCGACGGCAAGGCCGCCGCGGCGGTCGTCGCCAAGGCGAAGGCCGCGAACATCCCGGTGCTGTCCTACGACCGCCTGATCCTCGGTGGGGCGCCCGACCTGTACGTCTCGTTCGACAACGAGCAGGTCGGCAAGCTGCAGGGCGAGGCGCTGGCCGCCAAGCTCAAGGAGGACGGCAACGCGGCGGGCCCGATCGTGAAGATCAACGGCTCGCCCACCGACAACAACGCCACGCTCTTCAAGAAGGGCTCCAATGACGCCCTGAAGGCCGCCGGCGTCGAGATCAAGGTCGAGTACGACACGCCCGACTGGAGCCCGGACAAGGCCCAGACCTTCATGGAGCAGCAGATCACGAAGCTCGGCAAGACCGGCTTCAAGGGCGTGTACGCCGCCAACGACGGTACCGGCGGTGGCGCGATCGCAGCCATGAAGGGCGCCGGCATCGACGTCAAGACGATCCCGACCACCGGTCAGGACGCCGAGCTCGCCGCCATCCAGCGCATCCTCGCGGGTGAGCAGTACATGACGGTCTACAAGGCCATCAAGCAGCAGGCTGAGGCCTCGGCGACCGCCGCGATCGACCTTGCCAACGGCAAGAAGCCGTCCAACGCAACCGGTTCGGTCAACAACGGCGAGGTCGACGTGCCGTCGATCCTGCTGACCCCGGTCTCGGTGACCAAGGACAACGTCAAGGACACGGTCGTGGCCGACGGGTTCTACACCGTCGACCAGATCTGCACCGCCGACTACAAGGACGCCTGCACGGCTGCCGGCATCTCGTAGTCTTTCGCGAAACCCAACCGGGGCGGGACATGCCCCCCACGCTGTTCATGTCCCGCCCCGAACGGGTTCGCACCCAGATCAAGAACCGGATCCGCAGCTGAGGAGGTGTGACGTGAGCGCCCCGGTGCTCGAGATGCATGGGATCGTCAAGCGGTTCGGTGCCGTTCACGCGCTCACCGACGTCGATTTCTCCGTGTCCCCAGGCGAGGTGGTCGGCCTCGTCGGCGACAACGGTGCGGGCAAGTCCACGTTGATCAAGGCGATCTCCGGGGCGCAGCCGTGCGACGAGGGTGTGATCAGCTTCGAGGGACAGGAGGTCACGATCAGCCGGCCGTCGACATCGGCGGCGCTCGGCATCGCGACCGTGTACCAGGACCTCGCGTTGTGCGACAACCTCGACGTGGTGGGCAACCTGTTCCTCGGTCAGGAGCCGCTGAACGGCGGCATCGCGCTCGACGAGGTGAACATGGAGCGGCAGGCGGTGGAGCTGCTCGACGAGATGCGGGTCAAGACGTTGCGCAGCGTGCGCACGCCGGTGTCGTCGCTGTCCGGTGGCCAGCGGCAGTCGGTGGCGATCGCCCGATCGTTGCTCGGCCGGCCGAAGGTGGTGCTGCTCGACGAACCGACCGCGGCCCTTGGGGTTGCGCAGACCAAGCAGGTGCTCGACCTGATCAAGCGTCTGCGCGACCGCGGCATGGGCGTCGTGGTCATCAGTCACAACCTGGCCAACGTGTTCGAGGTCTGCGACCGCATCGTCGTCCTGTACCTCGGGCGCGTCGTCGCAGACTTCAACGCCAAGGAGACGACGCGCGAAGAGGTCGTGGGCGCAATCACCGGACTCGGACTGCCGAAAGGTGAGGCGGCCGAGGTTGCCAAACGGGCGGAGAAGGAAGCCGAAGGAGGCATCGCGTGAGTACCGCCGATCACATCGCCGAGCGCGACCGCGACTCCGACCGCGGTGTCCTCCAGACGTACCTCGACAAGCTCAAGGGCGGCGACCTGGGAATGCTCCCGGTCATCGCCGGCCTGGTGATCATCTGGACGGTGTTCTCATTCAAGGAGAGCGCCTTCCTCTCAGCCGCGAACCTCAGCAACCTCGCCCTGCAGATCTCGTGGATCGGCATCATCTCGATCGGCGTCGTCTGGGTGCTCCTGCTCGGCGAAATCGACCTGGCCGCGGGATCCATCTCGGGGCTGGCCGCGGCGGTCGCGACCGTGTGGAACCTCGATCACGGGACGCCAGGATGGCTGTCGCTGGTCCTGGGATTGGCGATGGGCGCAGCCGCGGGGCTGCTGCAAGGCTCCATCATCACGTTCCTCCGGGTGCCGTCGTTCATCGTCTCGCTCGCCGGGCTCATCGGTTGGCAGGGGCTCCTGCTGTATGTGCTGGGCTCGAAGGGCTCGCGGAACATCACCGACAAGCTGACCCTGCACCTGAACGACACGTTCATCTCGTCGCCGTGGGCCTGGATCATCGCCGTCGTGCTGCTGGGCGTCTTCGTCGGGTCCGCACTGTGGGGACGTGCCCAGCGCCAGCGTGCCGGTCTGCGCGCGGAGTCTCCCGTGCTGCTCGTGGTGCGGCTCGCCGTCGTGGCCGCTGCGACGCTGGCCGCCATCGCGGTGTTCACCGCCGATCGTGGGCTTCCCCTCGCGATCGTGATCTTCGTCGGCCTCGTCGTGATCATGGACCTCGTCGCGCGACGCACGACCTTCGGCCGCCACGTCTACGCAGTCGGGGGGAACAAGGAAGCGTCGCGCCGCGCCGGAATCCGGGTCGACCGCATCCGGCTGATCGTGTTCGTCATGTCCGGTCTCTTCGCCGCCGCCGGCGGACTGATGGCCGCCTCGCGGCTGACGTCCGTGCAGCAGGGCTCCGGCGGGGGCTCGACCCTGCTCACCGCGATCGCCGCGGCGGTCATCGGCGGAGTGAGTCTGTTCGGTGGGCGCGGATCGATGTACGGCGCCCTGCTGGGCGGCCTGGTGCTCGGCTCGCTCGCAAACGGCATCGCGCTGCTCGGGCTGCCGTCGTCGTCCGAGTACATGATCACCGCGGCAGTCCTCTTGGCCGCCGTCATCGTCGACGCGCTTGCGCGCCGGGGG
>WBZQ01000542.1_pt1 | contig 29723 bp, 30 predicted proteins | sample 5204251 | NCBI WGS metagenome assembly WBZQ01 (sample SAMN12412402, study PRJNA552823) | activated sludge metagenome | isolation source: activated sludge from nitrification reactor of wastewater treatment plant... | place: USA: Virginia | collected 2017-09 | reverse complement strand
CTTGTGGGTGACGGTGAAGGATCGACTCGCGCCGGCGGAATCGGTACGGGCGGCGCTGATGTTCGTGGCGCGCGGCGAGGCGCCGCTCGGCATCGTCTACGCCACCGACGCGCGCGGCGTGCGAGGCGTGAAGGTGTTGGGAGAATTCGCAGCGGACACGCACCCGCCGATTCACTACCCGGCCGCCGTGCTCGCGCAGTCGGAAGCAGCTGACGCCGCGCGCGCCTTCGTGGAGGCGCTCGCCGTGTGGGGGTACGTCTTCGTGCCGATCCAGGAGGGCTACATCAGGACCGGGCCTGTGCAGGCGCTCATCGTGATCCGAGCCCTGCTGCAGACCTCGGCGTTCCTGTTCCTCTTCCAGTTCGGCATGCACCTCATCGCCCGCGGCCGGCGCACCCTCTTCATCTGGACCCTCGCGAGCACGGTGGGGTGGCTGGCACTGATCATCGTCACGGCGGTGGCCGCGAAGAACACCGGCTGGGGTGTGGGGCAGTGGGAGCGGTCGCTGGAGGCGCTCGCGCGCCACGCACTGCTGTTGCCGGCCGCGTTCCTGGCGGCGCTCGGCCTGTGGCGCCAGCGGGGCGAGCTGTCCGACGTCGGCCTCGGTGGCATCAAGGGATACGCGGCCGCCATGGCCGGCGGCCTGGTCGCGTACGCGATCCTCGCGGGCATCGTGGTGGACCATGCGTTCTGGCAGCCGGGGCTCGCGACCGCCGACGCCGATCGCTTCGGCGCGTTCGGCATCCAGCTGTCGCTCGCGCGGGCGGCCGTCGGGCTGATACTCGCCGTGCTGGCGGTGAAGCTGCTCGAGATCTTCGAGGTGGAGGCAAAGCAGCAACTTGAAGCGGTGCAGCGCGCGCGGGCGGTTGCCGAGGAGCGGGCGCGCTTCGGCCGCGACCTGCACGACGGCACCATCCAGTCGCTTTACGCGGCCGGGCTGCACCTCGAGTCGGTGGCGATCGTGTCGTCGGAGGAGCACACCAAGCAGCAGGTCCGCGCGGTGGTGGAGGGACTGAACGAGACCATCGGCGGCATCCGCACCTACATCTCCGGCCTGCGGTCCGATCAGGACGACGCGGTGATGATCGCGGTGGAGATGCAGGAACAGGCCCGGCAGTTCGGCGAGAACGCCGGCGTCGAGGTGAGCTTCACCGCGCAGGGCATGGCGCGTGCCGGGATCCTTCCCGACGAAACCCATCAGCACCTTGAGCAGGTGCTGCGCGAGGCGCTGTCCAACGCCGCCCGCCACGGTCGCGCCGAGCACATCGACGTCGAGTTGAAGTTCCTGCCCGACGAGTTGGACCTCGTCGTCAGCGACGACGGCATCGGCATACCTGCCGAACCGACGCACACGGGCGAAGGGCTCCGTAACATGCGGGAGCGGGCACGCCGGCTTGGTGGGCGTGCGGTGATCGAGCGGGGTGCGGTGCGCGGCACGCGGGTGGCAATTGCAATCCCGCTCGACTTCGACGCGCACGAGGAGTCCGAAAGCGAACCACAGGGAGTGCTGAGATGAGCGTGACAGACGTGATCCGTGTGCTGATCGTGGACGACCACGCGGTCGTGCGCATCGGCCTGCGGTCGCTGCTCGCCCACACGAGCGGCTTCCGCGTGGTCGGCGAGGCCGCCACGGTGGCCGAGTCGATCGCGATGAGCGAGCAGGCGCGCCCCGACGTGGTCCTCATGGACGTGCGCCTGCCGGACGGCAGCGGGGTCGACGCCTGCCGCGAGATCAAGCGCCTGCATCCCGACATACGTGTGGTGATGCTCACCTCCTACTCCGACGAGGAGGCGATCGTCGGTTCGGTGATGGCCGGGGCCAACGGCTATCTGCTCAAGCAGGCCGACTCCGACCAGCTCACGCGTGCGATCCGGGAGGCCGCCGACGGCGCCTCGTCGCTCGACCCGCGTGCCGCCGGTGCGCTGCTGAACCAGTTCCGCGAGCTTTCGGCGAAGCAGGCCGAGGCGGAACTCGCCGGTCTGACCGACCGTGAGCGGCGGATGCTGGCCCTGATCGCCGAGGGCTATACGAACCGCGCCATCGGCGAGGTGCTGCACCTCTCCGAGAAGACGGTGCGCAACCACGTGAGCCAGCTCCTGCGCAAGCTCGGCTTCCAGCGGCGCTCACAGGCGGCCGCCTGGGCCGGGCAGCGGCGTCTGGAACTGCCGCCCGAGTGAGCGGTGACGCGCGGCCCGGCGTGCCGATCGACCTGGCCGAGGGCGCCGGGAGGGCCGTGCTGTGGGGCCTTGCGACCGACGACCTGAACGTCAACCTGGTGGCGTGGCCGGCAGGCGAGGGGGTCGGTGCGCACGTGAACGACGCGCGCGACGTGCTGCTGGTGGTGGTGGCCGGTGCGCTGACGGTCACCATCGACGGCACGCCCGAGCCGGTTGACGCGGGAAGCTGCGTCGTGATCCCGAAGGGAGCGCATCGGACCATCGTCGCCGGCGCCGATGGTGCGCGATACCTGACGGTCCATCGCCGCCGGCCCGGGATCCAGGTGGGCTGATGCCACCCGTCACGGCAGGAATCACGCCCCGGCCGTAGAATCCGCTCGACGCTCATACTCCCTGCAGAGGATGCGTCATGTCTCGACCGGCTCGCGTGCTGGTTCTCGCCAATCAAAAGGGTGGGGTCGCCAAGACGACGACCACGCTCAACCTCGGGGTCGCGCTGAAGGAGCGCGGCGCCCGCGTACTGGCGCTGGACCTCGACCCCCAGAGCAACCTGTCCATGAGTCAGGGCATCGATGTGGAGCACCTGCCCATGACGATGTTCGACGTGCTCGTGAAGGGTCTGCCGTTCAGGGACATCATCCAGGCGCGCGAAATCGACGTGGCCCCGGCGGGCATCGAGCTGGCGGGAGCGGAGCTGGCGCTGTCGGCCATGATCGGCCGCGAGCGACAGCTGGAGCGCGCAATCAAGCCGTACCTCGATCTGTACGACTACATCCTCATCGACACGCCGCCGTCGCTCGGCCTGCTGACCATCAACGCGATGGTGGCCGCCGACGGTGTGATCGTGCCGGTGCAGTGCGAGTACCTGTCGCTACGCGGCCTTGCCCAGCTCAACCAGACGTTGATGCAGGTGCGCGAGCACCTCAACCCCCGCGTCCACATCGCCGGTATCGTGCCCACCATGTACGACGGGCGCATCGTCCACTGCCGCGAGGCGGTCATGTTGCTGGAGGAGAGCTTCGGCGACGTGGTGTTCCAAACGCGCATCGGCAAGACCGTCAAGTTCGCCGAGGCGCCGGTGGTGGGCAAGAGCGTCATCGCCTACGATCGTCAGGGGCAGGCTGCGCGCTGGTACAAGCGCCTGGCCGAGGAAGTGATCGCCCGTGACCCACGCAACCATCAGAAGGTAGCTGCATGAGCGACAAGCGCTCCAGCATGCGCGAAGGACCGCTGAGCGAGCTGTTTCGCCCGACCACCGACACGCCGCCATCGCCCGCCGAACCCGGCGAAGAGTCGGCGCCGGCCTGGGGTCGCGACGCGCCCACCGTCGGTGCCGAGCGCTCGAACTATCTGGCGGTGATCAAGTGCGTCGGCGTCGGTGGTGCCGGCGTCAACGCGATCGATCGGATGATCGAAGCCGGCATTCGCGGCGTCGAGTTCATCGCGGTCAACACCGATCGCCAGTCGCTCGACACGACCGAGGCGGACGTGCGCATCCCGGTCGGCCTGGAGCTCACCAAGGGGCGTGGTACCGGCGGCAACGCGACGCTCGGCGAGCAGTCGCTGCGCGAGAGCGAGGAGCAGCTTCGCCGTGCGCTTCGCGGTGCCGACCTGGTGTTCATCGCGGCCGGCGAGGGTGGGGGCACCGGCACCGGTGGCGCACCGATCGTGGCCAAGCTGGCGCGCGAGATGGGTGCGCTCACCATCGCGGTCGTGACACGGCCGTTCGGCTTCGAGGGATCGCGCCGTGGCCAGATGGCCGACGCCGGCATCGCCGCGCTGCGTGACCAGGCCGACACGATCATCGTGATTCAGAACGACCGGCTGCTGTCGGTGCTCGACCGCGGCGTGAGCATGGTCAACGCGTTCCGCGTCTGCGACGACCTGCTGCGTCAGGGCGTGCAGGGCATCACCGACCTCATCACACTGCCCGGCCTCATCAACCTCGACTTCGCCGACGTGCGCACGGTCATCCGCGGCGCCGGTACTGCACTGCTTGGCATCGGCTACGCCAGCGGCGCGACCCGAGCGGAGGAGGCGGCGCTGGCCGCCATCAGCTCGCCGCTGCTGGAGACGCCCATCGACGGCGCCCGCGGCATCCTGCTCGGCATCACCGGCGGCCCCGACCTGTCGCTGTCGGAGATCAGTCGCGCCGCGAAGGTGGTGTCCGACGCGGCCGACCCCGAGGCGAACATCATCTTCGGTGCGACCGTGGATCCGGAGCTCGCGGGCAAGGTCTGGGTCACCGTCGTGGCGGCCGGCTTCACCGGCCGCAGGGCGGCTGCGCCTCGCGGCGGTGAGGTCGTGCGCCCGTCGTTCGGTGGCAGCACAGACACGCGTCCCGCCGAGCCGGCCTCGCCGGCCGCCGGCTCGCTGCCGATCTTCCCGCCCATCGCCGCGGTGCCGGTCACCGAGGCCGAGCGCGGCGACGAGGCATCGGACGCGTCGACGATCCTGTTCGATCAGGAGGCGGCAGCCGCCGCTTCGCGGGCCGACGACGCTCACCCGGCGCCCCCGATCGACACGGCGCCGGAGCCGGCAGCCGAGAGCTCGCCTCCGGAGGATGCGGCGGCCGCAGCGCCGACGACCGTCGCTGTGCCGGACACCCCCCCGGTCGCCGAGGCGCCGCCCAGTGCGCCGGCGGGCACCGTGCCGCTCTTCCCGCCGCTTCCCAGCGAACCCGCCTTCCAGGCCGAGACCGCCGACCCGTCGGAGCCGCCCGAGTCGCCGGACTTCTCCGCGGTCGCCGAAGAGGATCGGGAGACCGCGCTCGAGGAGGCCGCAGCGAAGGACGACCTGCCGCCCGGAGTGCGCGAGCTGTTCGGTCAGCGCAGCGATGACATGACCACGCAGCTGTTCCGTCGCCCAGCGGAGGACGACGAGCCCGACACGCCGTGAGCCACGGCGGCCCGGCCTGCGTCGGGGTCGTCGCCGCAGGGCATCGTGAGACCGCGCGGGCAGGTGCGTCGCTGCTGGCTGCCGGAGGCAACGCCGTCGACGCCGCGTGCGCGGCGGCCGCGGCCGCCGCCATCGCCGAGAGCCCGCTGACCGGCCCCGGCGCCGGTGGGTTCTTGCTCGCCCGACGTGCCGACGGCGTCGCCACCGTGCTGGACTTCTTCGTCGCCGCGCCCGGGCTCGGAGCCCATGGCCGCCGCCTCACGCCCGACATGCTCCATTCGTTCACCGTCCCGTTTGGCGACGCGGAGCAGGAGTTCCACATCGGGCCGGCATCCGTGGCGGTACCGGGCATGGTCCACGGCCTCGCCCGCGCCGTGACCACCCTGGGCGCACGCTCGCTGGGCGAGGTGCTGGCCCCCGCCGCCGCCCTGGCGCGCGACGGGGTGGTCGTGACGCCGGAGGTCGAGTACCTGCACCTGATCCTGGCGGCGATGCTCAGGCATACGCCCGCGAGCGAGCGCATCTTCGCTCCCCGGGATCGTCCCCTCCGTGCCGGCGAGCGCTTCGCGATTCCCGAGCTGGCCGACACCTACGCCGAGATCGCCGCCAACGGCGCCAATACCATGCGCGACGGCGCCCTCGCACGGGCGATACGCGACCACCTCGACGGCTGCGGCGGGCTCATCACCGCCGAGGACCTTGCGACCTACGACGTCATCGAGCGGGAGCCGCTGCACGTGCGCCGCGGCGGCGACGAGGTCATCTCCAACCCGCCGCCGTCGGCCGGAGGCGTGCTGATCCTGGCGGCGCTCGCGGCCATCGATCCCCTGCTCACGGGCGACGACATCGGCTTCTACCGCTCGCTCGTCGACGCCGGCGTGCACGCCAACGCGATGCGCGATGACGCATTCCTCGGCGGCCTGCACGCGCCCGGGTTCGCCGAGGCGCTCCTCGGGCGCCCGTCGCGCAAGCCCACCGGTACCACTAACGTGGCGGTCATCGATGCCGACGGCAACATGGCGTGCCTGTCGTCGTCGTGCGGCTCGGGGAGTGGGGTGGTGGTGCCCGGCACCGGCATCCTCCTGAACAACATGATGGGCGAGACCGATCTGAATCCAGCCGGGTTCGGGCTGGCACCACCGGGAAGACGCATGACCTCGATGATGGCGCCGACGATCGTGACCCGTGGAGGCCATCCCGCGCTCGCGCTCGGGTCGGCGGGCTCGAATCGCCTACGTTCGGCGATCCTGCAGACCCTGGTCGCGGTGATCGATCGGGATCTCGACGTGCACCGCGCCGTCGATCTGCCGCGGGTACATCCCGAAGGCGACGGCGTGGACGTTGAGTTCGGCGTGCCCGACGACGCCTGCACGGCACTCGCGGCCGCCGGCTACCGGCTGCGGCGCTGGCAGGCGCGTAACCTGTTCTTCGGCGGCGTCTCGGCGGTCACCGCGCGGGACGGGGTGCTGGATGGTGCGGGCGATCCGCGGCGCGGAGGAGCGGCGGCGGGCGTGACACGACACGGCGAGGTGATCGATCTGTGAGCGACGAGGCGACGCGGTACCCGGTGCAGGTGGCCGGCATCGACTACGAGCTCGAGCCGCAGCCCGTCCGGGCCAGCCTGTCCGATTCTCCGGCAGCCCTCTGGGGCTTCCAGGTCCATGTGCTGCGGGACGGCGCGCTGGTGGGCATCAAGACGTGCTTCGTCGGGCGCGTGCGCGTCCACACGAAGGCCCCGGCGGCCGTGGACGGGCCCATGGCCGCGCTGCTGCCCATCCTGCACGAGGTGGCAGTGGGGAAGATCACCGAACGGCTCGCGGAGGGCGAGGCCGGCGACGAAATCGTGTTCGCCTGAGACGCAGGTCGTGCGTCGGTCGCACTGTGGAGAGTGACGACCGCCCGTTCCCACCGACGTACCCGTGCCCTCTTGCGGTATGCGCGTGCCCTGCGGGCCCGGTCGAAGGTGCTGACCCTGCCAAAGGGTCAGCTTCGCGGTTGTGCCGGTGTCGGGCCGGGCAGGAAGCCGGCGCTGCGGAGCGCGTCCTGACCCTCGGCCGCTGCCAGCCTCGCGACCAGATCCTCGGCCGCTGCCCGCCGCTTCGTCGCGCTGACCACGGCCGCCATGTAGACGATCGTCGGCTGTGCCTCGAGGGGAATCGCGATCGAGGTCACCGCCGTGGCGGCCGTCCGTGCGTCGGTGACGTACACGATCCCCGCATCCGCCTCGCCGAGGCGCACCTTGGCGACGACTCCCGTCACCGCGTCCTCGTTCGAGACGACGTTCTTCAGGGCCGCGGTGAGATTCAGGGAGCGAAGCGCGCTGCGCGCGTACCGTCCGACGGGCACCGACTCCTGGGCGAGCACCAGCTTCACCCCGGGGCGGGCGATGTCCTTGGGCGAGGCGATATGCGCGGGGTTCGCCTTGGGCACGATGATCGTGAGCGCGTTCGATGCGATGGGCGTGGCACGGTCGGCCAGCCTGGCGGCGACCAGCCTGTCGACGAACGTCCGGTCGGCTGCGACGAACACGTCGATGGGCGCGCCCTGCTCGATCTGCGCGGCGATCTGGTCAGAGCCCGCGAAGCTCATCTTCGCGTCGGGCTGGAGCGCCGGCAGCACCGACTTCAGCGACGCCGCCGCACCGACGGTGATCGGCCCGTCACCCGACCTGCCACAGCCGGCGAGGGCCACCGCGGCAGCTGCGACCACCGCAACCGGTCGGAGGGCCATACCTAGGTATCTCCTATGCATTCGGCTAGACTACCTGCCGTGACGCGAACGCACTACTCAGCAAGCGAGGCAGCACGGGCGCTCGGCATCAGCATCGACACGCTGCGGCGCTGGGATCGCGCGGGACGGATCCGTACCGAGCGCGATGCCGCGAACCGCCGCATCGTGCCGGCCGACGAGGTCGCACGCCTGGCCGGCGACCACGCGGGCGAGGGACTCAGCGCGCGCAATCGGTTTCGTGGCACGGTGCGGCAGGTGGAGTACGACGGGTTCCTGGCCCGGGTGGAGATCCAGATAACCGAGCCCGCCCGGGTGGTGGCGATCATCACCCGTGAGGCCGCCGAGGAGCTTGCGCTCGCACCGGGGTCGGCGGCGACCGCCATCGTGAAGTCCACCTCGGTGATGATCGACGCATGAGGCGGCGCGTCGAGCCCTTCGGGCTGGTGCTGGTCGTGGCAGCCTGCGTCGCCGGGCTCTTCCTGGCGCTGCCCCTCATCGCGATCTTCCTGCGCACCTCGCCGACCACGCTGCTCGAGCGCCTCGGCGATCCAGTGGCGCGCGACGCGATCCTCGTCACCCTCATCGCCAGCCTCGTGGCACAGGCCCTCGTGCTGGCGGTGGGCACGCCGGCCGCCTACCTGCTCGCCACGAGGCGCTTTCGTGGACGATCGCTCGCCATCACGCTGGCCGAGCTGCCGCTCGTGCTGCCACCCGCGGTCGCGGGCATCGGCCTGCTGGCCGCATTCGGCCGCAACGGCCTGGTGGGCGGGACGCTCGACGGGTGGGGCGTGTCGATCAGCTATACCCAAGCGGCCGTCGTCCTCGCCGTGGCGTACGTCTCGAGCCCCTTCTACCTCCGTCAGGCGATCAGTGCGTTCGAGTCGGTCGACCCGCGTTTGGTGGACGCCTCCCGCACGCTCGGCGCCTCGAACGCGCGCACCTTTCGGCGGGTGGTGGTGCCCCTCGCGGCGCGCGGGCTTGGTGCCGGGGCGGCCCTGGCCTTCGCGCGTGGCGTCGGTGAGTTCGGTGCCACCATCATGTTCGCCGGCAGCCTGCAGGGCGTGACGCAGACGATGCCGCTCGCCATCTACGCCGAGCTGGCGAATGACTTCGATCTTGCCCTCGCACTCGGAGCGCTGCTCGTGATCCTGAGCGGAGCGATCCTGCTCTCAGTCCGACTCCTGGCCACATGGACCACCTCGAACTCGACATCGACCTCGCGCTCCGCGACTTCCGGCTCCAGCTGACGGTCGACACCGGGCCGGGCGTCTTCGCGCTCGTCGGGCCGTCGGGAGCGGGGAAGACGACGCTGCTGCGGGCCGTCGCCGGTCTCGCGCGCCCCGATCGCGGCACCATCCGGCTGGCCGGCCGGACGCTCTTCGACGCCGCCGCCGGCATCGACGTCGCCGCCCAGGATCGGCGGGTGGGCATCGTGTTTCAGGACTACGCCCTCTTTCCCCACATGACCGTGGCGCAGAACGTCGCCTATGGTCGCGGCCGCTCAGAGGGACTGCTGGCGCGGTTCGGCATCGCCCATCTGGCCGGCGAGCGCCCAGGGCGTCTGTCGGGCGGTGAGCGCCAACGCGTGGCGCTGGCGCGCGCGCTTGCCACCGAGCCCGACGTGTTGCTCCTCGACGAGCCGCTGACCGCCCTCGACCGGGCAACGCGATCTGCCGTGCGCGGTGAGCTTGCCGCACTCCTCACGGGACTCGGCGTGCCCACCGTTCTCGTCACGCACGATTTCGATGACGCCGCCGTGCTCGCCGGGCAGGTCGGTGTGCTGGTCGAGGGGCGGCTTCGTCAGGTTGGCACGCCGGGCGAGCTCCTGGCGGCCCCGGCCGACGCGTTCGTGGCGAGCTTTGCCGGACTCAACCTCCTGCGCGGCCAGGCGCGGCCGGGCGACGACGATCTCACCGAGGTGATCCTCGCCGACGGTCAGCGCATCTGGTCGGCCGACGCGGCGCACGGCGCCGTGGCGGTGGCCATCGCTCCCTGGGAGATCTCGGTGGGATCGGTCGGGGGAACGCCCGATTCGGCGCGCAACCACATCACCGCCACCGTGACGTCGCTCGTCGTTCTCGCAAACCGGGTTCGCGTTCAGGTGGGGCCCGTGGTCGCCGAGATCACCGGTGCCGCGGCCGCCGGGCTTGGCCTCGCGTTGGGTGAGCCGGCGGTTGCGACCTTCAAGGCCACCGCAACACGCCTCATCGTCGAACGCTCAGCGCCCTGAGGCCGAGAAGTGCTGGTAGTCCTTCGCCCCGCTCCAGGTGCCGCCCCAGCCCCATCCCACCGCGGCGAACGCGCGTACCAGCGTCCCTCCGGCGATTGCCATGCCGGGTCGCGCCCGGCGTGAGACGTAGGGGACACTCGCCCTGTGAGACGTCCCACCGCGCGTGACGTACGGGTTCTCGATGGGGTTGATGTCGATGGCCGTGCCGAAGGCGTGGTTGGACCAGCGCTTGGTGCCGTCCACGTAGCGGCAGTTGAACGCGCTGGTGTTGTCCGCTTCGATCGACTTGAAGTCGCTGCCGCCGAATCGCTCGATCGGCACCATCCAGCGGATCGGGAACTTCTTGGCGTAGAGCGTTCGCATCGCCGTCACGACATCGCCGGCGACGTCGGCCCGCACCACCAGGCGACCGGTGCGTACGCGGCCGGTGAAGTCGTAGTGGGTCACACGCACCATGCGCAGCCGGTCAAGGCCCACCGGGCAGCCCGGCCGCCACACGCTCGGCGTCATCGCCGCCCGCTCCGCGTTCGTGAGCGGCCTGACCGACGACTGGAATCCGGCGGCCAGGCCGGCCGGCGTCGTGGCGAGCGTTGCCAGGACTGCGATGGTGGTGATCTGGCGCGAGGTCATGCGGCGTGCGTGCGGCGATGGGCGAGCGGGTGGCGCACCAGGTGGAGGCTGGCGAGACCGGCCCACGGACCGTAGCGGGCGAGCAGCTCCTCGGTGTCGGCCACGGTCGGGGTGCGCCCGAGCAGGTTGCCGCACAGTCGCATGAGCCCCAGGTCGCCGGCGATGCCGTAGGCGTAGCTGCCCAGGCCGCGCAACCCGACGACGCCGACCGACCACGGCCCGATGAGCCGCTCACGGGCAAGGCGCGCGACGGCTTCGTGATCCGGGCGCGTGCGCAGGCCGTCGAGGTCGAGCGTGCGCGCCGCTCGGGCCAGCGCGCTTGCCCGCTGGGGGGCCAGACCGTCGCGCACGAACTGCGCGGCGGACGACGCACGCAGCTCGTCGCCGCAGAGGGGCAGCGGCAGACCCTGGTGCGTCGTTCCCAGCCGGCGGGTGATGCGGGCCTCGATGCGCCACGCCTCCCTGCCGGGGATGAGCTGGCCGGCAAACGCATGCACAAGCGCCTGGGCGACCGTGGAGCGGGCAGGACGCATACCGCGCCTGCCGGTGACGACGGCGCCGAGGAGCGCGTCGTCGGCCGCCAGGGTGAGGAACGCACCGTGGTCGTCATCGATCGCGAGAGCGAATCGGAGCTCGGTGAGCGCGGCATCCTGGTCGGCGGCATCGATACGTGCGACGACCGCTCCGTCCGGCCGCTGCCAGACCCGCGCGCCGGCAGGTGCGCCGGCTGCTCGGAACACGAGCGACACACCGCCCCTGTCGCGGTGGACGGACGGGCCCGGCGCATTGCCGAACGTCTGCGCAAGCGAGTAGGGCCCGGCGGGCCTCAGCACATGGTCAGCCACTGGGCCACCATACCCGCCGGCGGGACCGTCGCCGCGTACACTAATTGGGTTGGTGTATCCTCGTGGCGTGGCAGCGCGTCGGCTGATCGGATACGTCCGTGTGGGACCCATGGAGCCGCGCGCGGAACGACCGGAGCTGGACGCACAGCGCGATGCCCTGCGCCGCGCCTGCGACGAGCGTGGCTGGACCCTGGTGGGCGTCGAGGAAGAGGTTCGCTCCGGGCGGCTGCGGCGCCGTCCCGGCCTGCGCGGGGCGCTGGCCGCCTGTCGGGCCGGGCAGGCCGATGGTGTGATCGTGGCGCGGCTCGACCGCCTGACCTACGATCTCGCACACCTGGCCGCACTGATTCGCGAGGCGGTACGCGACGGGTTCGCCATCGTCTCGCTCGAACCGGCGGTTGACCTGGACAGCGCGCACGGCGCCGTGGTGGGTGCGGTGCTCGCCGAGGCGGCCGGCTGGACCCCCCGCAGCATCGTGCGACGTGCCGAAGTGCTTGCGCGGCGCAAGGGTCAGGACGCGCTGGTCGCACGGCGTCCGGGGCGGCCGACCTCGACCCCGGCCGAACTCGCGACGCGGATCCGGGCGATGCGTGAGCGGGGCCTGACGCTGCAGGCGATCTGCGACACGCTCAACCGGGAGGGTGTGCCGACGCCGCGGGGCGGTGCGCTGTGGCGGCCCACGTCGCTGCGATCGATCCTGTCGCCGCGCCCGGTGCGCAGCCGCGACGGCTAGGACGACGTCGCCCACTCCGCTCGTGCACCGACCACCGACGGACGTGCCTCGATCCGGGTGCGATGGGCACTCAGGTTCGGGTGGGCGGCGACGGACGGCACGAGATCCGCCAGCTCGATTGCCACCAGCTGGTACAGCAGCAGATCGGCCCCGGTGAAGCGACCTGCGACGAGGTGGTCGCGGTGTGCGAGTTCGCGCTCGATGAACTCGAGTGCCCCGGCAAGGTCACTCGCGGCGCCCACGCGAATGGTGGCGGCGATGTCGGGTTCCACGCCCACCACGGTGCCACGCCGTGCGCCGATGGTCTGGACGGTGTTGGCGAGGTAGGCGACCCAGCGGAAGCAATCGGCGCGCTGCGGGGTGGCGGGCGCGGGGGTCAACGGGCTATCGGGATACCGATCGCCGAGCCAGAGGATGATCGCGGCGTCACCGTCGACGCGCGCGTCGCCGTCCACGAGCGCAGGCAGGCGTTGGGAACGTGCCCCCGCGGCGGGTCCGGGGTCGTCGGTGCGTACCAGCTCGTAGGGTGCGCCGGCCTCGATCAGCGCCGCGCGCACCGCGGTGGCCGGCCGCGCCGGGGAGCACTGGAGCCTCATACGATGCCCTCCCACGCCACCACGCGAGCGATGGAGTCGCGCTGCATCAGGCGCTCGAACCACGCCTGCGTATGCGGGCGCACGAAGCCGGGGCGCACCATGTGGCGGGTCCACGGCACAAGCATCCACAGGAAGGCGTCGGCGGAGGTGAAGTGCTCGCCGACGAGGTACTCACGGCCGTCGAGCCACTGCTCGATCTCATCGAGTCGCTCGGTGACCGTCCGCTCGGCGACGTGGCGCACCCTACCCACCATCAACCGGTCCGGCGAGAAGCGCTGTGGGTAGATCACCTGGTAGAGCGGCGCCTGGAGGTCGGCGGTCAGGAACATGAGCCAGCGGTACCACGCGGCACGCAGGGGATCGTCCGGCGGCGGCGCCAGGGCCGCAGCCGGAAAGCGCTCGGAGAGATGCATCACCACCGCCGCCGACTCGGTCACCACCGTGTCGCCGTCCACCAGCGCCGGCACCTTGCCGTGGGGCGAGCTCGCCACGAACTCCGGGGGGCCTGGCGGCGCGCGGGTGATGGGCACGAAGCGGTACCGCGCGCCGGCCTCCTCGAGGCAGATGCGCGGCGCGGTCGATGCCGACGCCGGAATGCCGAAGAGCGTGATCACGCCTCGGGGCCGGCCCGACCGCCGAAGGGCAGCGCGACCACCGCGGCGGGCGCAGCGCTGCCCGCAACCATGACGGCCGCGCCGTCGGATGCCTCGGTGCGCAGCGTCGCGAGGGCGATCGTGCCCAGCACGGGATGCCGGGCCACGCTCGTGAGCGTGCCCACGGCGCGGCCGTCCAACGACACCGCGGCTCCCGGCACGGCCGGCGCCTCCAGGCGCAGGCCTGCGAGCCGTCGCTTCACGCCGCCGCGGTACTCGATGCGCGCCACCGTCTCCTGCCCGAGGAAGCACCCCTTGTGGAACGAGACGGCCGTGGTCTGGAGGCCGGCCTCGTGCACGAGGGTGCGGTCGGTGATGTCGCGACCGAAGCGCGGTACGCCGGCGGCGATGCGCATTGCCTCGATGAGGTCCGGCTGGAGCGCGGACCCTGCGGAGCCCGCCAGGATGCGCTCGCCGTCGCCGATGGCGTCGACCGTGCCGGGCACCAGGCCGGGCAGGGTGAGGTCGGCGCCGATCGGCGCCGCATCCGCGGCCGCGTACGTGACCACCTCCACGGGCTCCGGGCCGAGCACCTCCACATCCTCGGAGAAGTGGTACTCGTCCAGCAGCTCCCACAGCCGGTCGCCGCTGTCGGCGTCGGTGAGCAGGGTGAACCCGTCGGCCGCCGTTCGCGCAACGCGCAGGTCGACCCGGATATGTCCGGTGGCATCGAGCAGCAGCGCCCGGCAGGCCGTGCCGATCCCGAGGCCCGCGATGTCGTTGGACAGCAGGCCCTGCAGAAAGCTCGCGCTGTCGGGCCCTTCCACCCACACGACGGTGCCCGCCCTGGCCGGTGCGGCGCTCACGCCGGCGGGGCCGCGTCGCCGGTCTGCTGCAGCGCCAGGCCGATGATCGTCTCGACGATCGCCAGGCGCGCCGCTTCGGAGCGCTCTTCCAGCAAGCGCTGCTTCGTGCCGTTCGGGAGCTGGATGGTGCCGGCGATGCGATATGACAGCGGCACGGTGGGGTCGGCCGGGGGGTCGGTGGGCGACCCGGAGAGGTGTTGCGCCAGCGTGCGGAAGCGGTCGGTCACGCGATCGATGACATCGGTCGCGAGCGCCGGATCGTCGTCGGGAAGCGCCGCCACCTCGGCGGTGAGGTAGGGCTCGCCATCGGTCTGGGCGACGATCTCGATGCGTTCGCCGCCCCGGACGACGATGTTCAACCGGCCGTCGGCAAAGCGGCGCAGCACACCGTCGACGGTGGCGGTACACGCGTATTTGGCGATGCCGTCGTCGGTGGCCAGCGGCAGCGCGAACGGGCGCCCCTCCAGCGTGCAGTCGGCGAGCAGGGCGCGGTAGCGGGGCTCGAAGATGTGCAGGGGGATGCGCTCGCCGGGCAGCAGCACGAGGTTGAGGGGGAAGAGACCGAGGTTGGTGGTTGCAGTCGTCATGGTTGTGGTCCTGCACGGACTATACGATCAGTCGCACGATGAGCACCACACCGCTGCCACCTGGACTGGTTCGCCCCGCCCTGGCGGCGGTGGATCCCTACGAGCCCGGGCGCCCCATCGGCGCCGTGCGGCTGGAAACCGGGTTGCAGGAGGTCATCAAGCTGGCCTCCAACGAGGGTCCGTTCCCACCGTTTCCCGATGCGCTTGCGGCCATCGCGGCGGTGGCACCGAATCAGCGGCTCTACCCGGATCCGGGAGCCTGGGCGCTGCGCGATGCGCTGTTCGAGCACACCAAGGTGCCGTCGGAGGCGATCCAGCCGGGCAACGGGGTGGACAGCCTCATCAAGCTCCTGTGTCTGACCCTGCTCGATCCCGGCGACAATCTCGTGATGGGCTGGCCGTCGTTCCCGTCGTGGCGCCAGGGCGCGCTGATGATGGGCGGCGAGGCGGTCTTGGTGCCGCTCACCGCCGCAGGCGCCTACGACCTCGACGGGCTGCTCGACGCCATCGGCCCGCGCACGAAGATGGTCGTGGTGGTGAGCCCCAACAATCCGACCGGCGCCGCCGTCAGCGCCGACGACCTCACCGCGTTTCTCGATCGCGTGCCGTCGCACGTGCTGCCGGTGCTCGACGAGGCGTACTTCGAGTACCTCGACGGCCACGGCCACAACGGCGCCCGGGAGTTCCTGAGCGGCCGGCAGATGGTCGTCACCCGTACCTTCAGCAAGATCTTCGGCCTGGCCGGCCTCCGCATCGGCTACATGTTCGCCGCTCCCGAGCTCATCGCCGCCGTCGCGCGCGTGCGCAACGTCTTCGACGTCAACAACGTGGCCAAGGCGGCCGCTGCGGCGAGCATGGGGCAGGCCGCGTCGCTCCTGCCCGACCGCGTCGCGCAGACGCTCACGGAGCGTGCGCGCGTCGCCGAACGCCTCGTGGCACTCGGCACCCCGCCGCTGCCCTCCGACGGCAACTTCCTGTTCATGGACCTCGGCGATCCCGTGCGCGCGAACGGCGCCTTCGAAGCGTTGCTCTCGCGCGGCATCATCATCCGCCCCACGCGCGGTTTCGGCGCGCCCAGCGGCATCCGGGTCACCATCGGTGCGCCGGCGGAAAACGATCGGTTCCTGTCCGAGCTCGCCGCCGTGCTGCCGACGTTGCCGCCCCCACCGGAGCGATGACGACGGCCGAGCTGGTGGCCGGCGTCAAGGCCGGCTCGCGCCGCGCGATCGGGCGGGCGATCACCCGGGTCGAGAACGGCGGCGACGGGGGCCGGGAGCTGCTGAAGGCGATCTACCCGGACACCGGCGGCGCGGTGCGCCTGGGGCTCACCGGTCCGCCCGGTGTGGGCAAGAGCACGCTCATCGCCGCCCTGGTGCGCGAGCGCCGTGCGGCGGAGCAGACGGTGGGGGTCATCAGCGTCGACCCGACCAGCCCGTTCACGCACGGCGCAGTGCTGGGCGATCGCATCCGCCTGGTGGACCACTTCACCGACCCGGGTGTGTTTATCCGCTCGATGGCCAGCCGTGGCCGGCTGGGCGGCGTCTCGGACGGCACCGCGGGCGCGATGGCGGTGCTGGAGGTCGCGGGCTTCGATCTGGTCATCGTCGAGACCGTCGGCGCCGGGCAGAACGAGGTCGACGTACAGGCGCTCACCGACACCGTCCTGCTGGTGCTGATGCCCGGCAGCGGTGACGGTGTTCAGGCCATCAAGGCCGGGGTCATGGAGATTCCGGACATCGTGGTCATCAACAAGGCCGACCACCCCGCGGCGCAGGTGCTGCGGTCCGAGCTGGACGCCGCGATGCGGCTTGTGCCGCACGATGGCTGGCAGGTGCCGATCGTCGAGACGCAGGCACACGTCGGTCTCGGCCTCGGGGATCTGTGGGCCGCCGTCACGGCCCATCGTGACTGGCTCGGTGCCGAGGGCCTGGCCGCCCGCCGTCGCGACGGCGTGGCGCGCCAGCTGCGTGCGCGGGCGCTCGCGCGGGTGGCACGGCGGATCGACCGGGCGTGGAACGGGGCCGAGCGCGCCGCCGTCGCGGACGCGGTTGCCCGGCGCGAGCTCGACCCGGAGACGGCGGTCGACCGGCTCCTGGACGAGATCGAGGACGCACCCCCTGCCTAGTGCTGCAGCGGTGCTCCGGTGTCGACCACCTCGAAGTCGGCGCCAGAGAGTCGACCGAGCCCGTGCAGATCGTCGTCGTCCCAGTGCGCGCTCGGCGCCCCGGTGAGATACCAGGGCGAACCGTTGTCGGCGAGGATCATGCCGTAGCGCTTGAGGGCGGTCAGCACGATGCGCGACTGCGGTCCAAAGCGCGTGATGTCGACCGACGCCTTCAGGCGCACGCGCAGTCCCATGGGCGGCAGCGACGGATCGTCTGAGCTGCCGGCCTGATGGCGGGCGGGGAACACGAAGGCGGTGCGGGTGCGCGGTGCGGTGAAGCGGATGGCATGGTCGATCCGTCCGCGCTTGACCTCGTCGTAGCGGACCAGGCCCGGGAAGATGGGCAGCCCGGCGGCGTCGGCACTGGTCCATCCGACGGGTCGCAGCTTGTTCGACTTCAGGTTGAAGACGGCGCCGGAGCCGGCCCGCCACACGCCGCTCACCCGCCGCGCGGCGAACAGCTCGTAGAGCAGGCAGCGCCCCCGGTCGATGATGAGGATATGGCGATCGCTACCCTGCTCGATCGCCGGACGCGCGGGGATCGGGTATTTCACCCGGTCCGACTCGGCCGCGTACTGGAACTTCACGCTCACGCGCCTCTGGGTGGAGCGCACCACGTTGAACGGGATGCCATAGCGGCCGGCGTTGCTGAAGTCGGGATGCAGGCTGGCGCCCGAGCCGATCGTGTCGATCAGGGTGCCGCTGTTGGCGGCCACGGGAAGGCCGGACACGTCGCGGTTCCAGGCGTTGTCGGTCGGGAAGATCGGGCACTTCGGCGCCAGCGGCGAACGCAGCGCCTGTGCGCCGGCCGGCAGAACCAGCGCGGCCGCCAGCGCGACCGTGCCGACGGTGTAGGCCGAACGGCGTGCCATGGTCAGCTGGCGAGCGTCCGGGCGAGCCGGGTGATGAGCCGCACCCCGTAACCCGTCGCGGCGCCATTCAGCGTTGCGGTGCCGGCGATGTCGAGATGGCACCATGGCACGTCCTCGGTGAACTCGCGCAGGAACATGGCGGCGTACACGCCGCCGGCCTGGCGCTTCTTCGCGGCGTTGGACAGATCGGCGACCGGGCTCTTGATGAGCGGCCGGTAGCGCTCGTGCAACGGCAGCGGCCAGGCCAGGTCGCCCGTGGCCTCGGCGGCCGCGAAGACCTGGTCCACCCACTCGCGCTCCGACCCGAACAGGCCGGCGTAGACCTCGCCGAGCGCGACGACCATCGCTCCGGTGAGCGTGGCCAGGTCGAGCATGCGGGTGGCGCCGTTGCGGGCGGCATAGGTGAGCGCGTCGGCCAGGATCAGGCGCCCCTCGGCGTCGGTGTTGACCACCTCGATGGTCTTGCCGTTCATGGCGGTCACCACGTCGCCCGGCTTGATCGCGGCGGCGTCGGGCATGTTCTCGGCCGACGGCACCACGGTCAGCACCTCGAGCGGCAGGCCGAGCTGGGCTATGGCGGCGATCGACTCGATGGCCGCGGCGCCGCCGCCCATGTCGGTCTTCATCTCCTCCATGCCGGCGGCCGGCTTGATGGAGATGCCGCCGGTGTCGAACGTGACGGCCTTGCCGACGAGGCCCAGCACCTCGCTGGTGGTGCGCTTGGCCGGCTTCCAGCGCATGACGATCAGCTGGGCGGGGTTCACCGATCCCTGGGCGACGCACAGGAGGGCGCCGGCGCCGAGCTTCTCGAGCTCCTTCGGGCCGAGCACCGTGCAGGTGAGCCCGGGGGTGGCCTTGGCCAGTGCGACAGCATAGGCGGCGAGCGCCTGAGGCGGGAGGTGGTTGCCTGGCGTGTTGACCAGGTCCCGGGCGGCCGTGACGCGCGCGGCGACGGTCTGGAGTGCCGTGAGCTCCCGGGCGGCCGGTCCGCCGCCGCTGAGTGCGACCCCGCTGAGCGTGGTGGCGTCGTCATCGGCGGTCGAGCGGAAGCGGTCGAAGCGGTATGCGCCGTCGATCATGCCGTTGAGCACTGCGTCGGCGTCGTCGGCTCCGATGTCGGCCGGCAGGGCGAGGGTCACCTTCGCCGTCTTGACCCGTGCCGCCGCCTTGGCGATGGCGCCGCCTGCGCGCACCCAGTCATCCCGCGTGGCGCCGTCGCCGGTGCCCACCACGATCACGCGCGCCGGGCCGGTGCCGGCGCCGTGGAACACCGCGGTCTCGCCGGGCGCGCCGGTGATCTCACCCTCCGCGATGGCCCGGCCGATCGCGCCGCCGAGCGCGGCGTCGGCATCCGCAGCGACGGCGGCGAGCACCGGTGGCTTGGCGGTGAGAACCACGAGCGGGGTACGACCGCCGAGCGGGTTGGCTTTGGTGCGGGATATTTTCATGTGCAACCAGATGTCGAGGGTGGTCCGGAGACAATAGATCCTCGCACCCGGAAATGAATGGCAGGCTCGTATAATCCCCGCACCTGAGCCTGGAGGAATCGTGGAACGACCCATCCGCATCGTGATCGCCAAGCCTGGCCTGGACGGTCATGACCGAGGCGCGAAGATCATCGCGCGCAGTCTGCGCGATGCCGGGATGGAAGTCGTCTACACGGGCCTGCACCAGACGCCCGACCAGGTGGTGGCCACGGTGGTGCAGGAGGACGCCGACGCGGTGGGGCTGTCGATCCTGTCGGGCGCGCACATGACCCTCGTGCCGCGCATCATGGAGCTGCTGAAGGCCGAGGGCGCGGGCGACGTGCTCGTGCTGGTGGGGGGCACGATCCCGGCCGACGACATCCCGGAGCTCACGCGGCTCGGCGTCGCTGCCGTCTACACCCCCGGAGCGCCGGTGCAGGAGATGGTCGACTTCCTGAACGGCGCGTTCACCGCCGCCGCGTGACGCGCCAGCGCGGCTTGTGACACCCCGCCGCGCGGGCGTCCTGCTGTGCGTCGTCTCGGCGATGGCGTACGGCGCCACCGGGATCTTCGGCAAGCTGGCGCTGGAACATGGCCTGTCGGTGGCCGGGATGCTCGCGGCGCGGTTTCTCATCGCCGCGGTGTTGCTGTGGGCGATCGTCGCAGGGATGGGCGCGGGCGTGCGACCGTCCCGCCGTGGCCTGGTGGTGGGGGTGGGCCTGGGAATGGTGGTCTATGCCGCCCAGTCCGGCTTCTACTTCTGGTCGCTCACCCGCCTGGACGCCGCGTTCACGATCCTGCTGGTGCAGGTCGCGCCCGCGCTCGTGGCGCTCGGCGCGGTCATCTTCGGCCGCGAGCGCCTGACGCGCACCCTGCTCGTCTGCCTGCCGATCGCCTTCGTGGGTACGGCGCTCATCGCGACGGGTGCGCGGGTCGGCTCCTACGACGGCGTCGGCGTGTTCCTGGCGCTGTGTTGCGCGGTGGCCTACGCCGCCTACATGCTGCTGTCGCACGCCACGATGGAGCGCGTGCACCCCGTGACGCTGGCGGCGTCGGTCTGCACCGGTGCCGCCATCGCCTTCGCGGTGGCGGCGACGGCGACGGACGCGCTGCCGCGCACGGGCGGAGCCGGCTGGGCGCTCATCCTGGCGATGGCGCTGGTGTCGACGGTGGTCGCCATCACCTTCCTCGCGATGGGTACCGCCAGGGTGGGTCCGTCGACCGCGGTGCTGCTGCAGACCGTGGAGCCGCTGACGGCCACCGTCCTCGCGCTGGCAATCCTGGACGAACGGCTGGAGCCGGTGCAGTGGCTCGGCGCCGTGCTCATCCTGGGCGCCGTCACGGCGCTCGCGGGTGGGTGGCAGTGGATCGTCACACGGGGTCGCTCGGGATGAACCGCCCGCAAGGCGGGCTGGAATGCCCCGGGTCGGGCCGCCGGGCCCGTGGTAGGTTGTCGCCGTTCGTGCGGCGGGCCGCCTGCTGGATCAGGATGGGTCACGAGCCGCGATAGGGGAACCCGGAAGGAGCCTGCACGCTCGTGAAGATCGCAGTCTGCGTCAAAGAGGTCCCGGACACGTCCGTCGAGAAGCGCATCGATCCGTCGACCATGCGCCTCGCCCGTGATGCCGGAGACCGCACGCTCAACTCATTCGACCTCAACGCCATCGAGCAGGCCATGCGCCTGAAGGAAGCGGCCGGCGACGGCGAGGTCGTGCTCGTCTCCATGGGCCCGGCCCGCGCGGTCGAGTCCATCCGCAAGGGCCTGGCCATGGGCGCCGACCGCGCCGTGCTGGTGTCCGACGACGCCGCGGCAGGGTCCGACCTGGTGGCCACCAGCTACGTGCTGGCCAAGGCGCTCGAGCGCGAGAACCCCGACCTCATCCTGTTCGGTCAGCAGGCCTCCGACGGCGACGGCGCCGTGATGTGGGCCGCGGTGGCCGACCGGCTGCGCCTGCCGGTGGTTTCGCAGATCTCTGAGCTCACGGTCGCGGGCGGCACCGCGACGGCCAAGCGCCAGACCGAGAACGGCTACGACACGATCAGCACGTCGCTGCCGGCGGTGCTCGCCGTCTCGGACGCCATCAACGAGCCGCGCTACCCGTCGCTCAAGGGCATCATGGGCGCCAAGAAGAAGCCACAGGACGTCCTCGCTCTCGGCGACGTGGGCGCCGAGGCCGCGCGCGCCGGTACGGCCGGTTCCAAGACGGCGGTGGCGGCCCTGAACGCGCCGCCCTCGCGCGGCGACACGCAGAAGATCGAAGACGACGGTTCGGCAGCCGAGAAGGTCGTCGCGTTCCTGATCGAAAGGAAGCTGGTATGAGCACGCTCGTCTTCCTCGAGCACACCGGTGAGAGCGGTACGAAGGGCGCCCTGGGCGTGCTTTCCAAGGCCGCCGCGCTCGACCCCGACACCTCGGCCGTGGTGATCGGTGCCGGTGCGGGCGCCGTCGCCGCGCAAGCCGCCAAGTACGGCGCGGCCAAGGTCTTCGTGGTAGACGACGCCGGCGTCGCCTCGCCACTGCCTCAGCCGCGCGTCGACGTGATCGCGTCGCTGGTGAAGGAGCACGGCTTCGACACCGTGCTGTTCGCCGCCTCCGTGCTGGCCGCCGATGTGGCCGGTGGCCTGGCCGCTCGCCTCGACGCCGGACTCAACTGGGACCTCGTCGACATCAGCGGTTCGGGCGAGGGCCTCACCGGTAAGCGCCCGGCCCTCGGCGACAGCGTGTACGTGGACGTCACCTGGACCTCGTCGCCGCGTCTGGCGCTCTTTCGCTCCGGCTCGTTCGAGGCCACCGAGACCGCGGGTGCGGGCGAGGTGGTGAGCGTCAGCCCCAGCCTGGAAGACTTCTCCGCCAAGGCCACGCTGGTGTCGCAGGACCAGGAGGAATCGTCCGGTCCGTCCATCGAGGAGGCCGAGATCCTGGTCTGCGGTGGGCGGGGCGTCGGCAACCCCGAGGGCTTCGGCCAGCTTGAAGAGCTCGCCAAGGCGCTGGGCGGCGCGGTCGCCTCCACCCGCGCGGTGGTGGACTCGGGCTGGTACCCCTACGCCACGCAGATCGGCCAGACCGGCAAGAGCGTGGCGCCGAAGCTCTACATCGGTGCCGGCGTGTCGGGCGCGATTCAGCACAAGGTCGGCATGCAGTCGTCGCAGACGATCGTGGCGATCAACAAGGACGCCACGGCCCCGATCTTCGACTTTTCCGACTTCGGCGTGGTCGGCGACCTGAACGAGGTGGTCCCGAAGCTCACCGCAGCGGTGGTGGCCCGCAAGGGCTGACATCGGTCCACCGTAAGTTTGCGTATGACGGGGCGCCTTGCGGCGCCCCGTCGTCGTTCAGGTGCGGGACCCGGCGTTCGCGGTGCTTCACCGACGCGATCAGTAGATGTCGTTTGCCGTGTTGTAGACGTTGAACTTGCCGGTGGGGGTGACCAACCAGGAGCCGGCGATGCGCTTCTTGACCTTCAGCGACTTGTCGTCGTAGATGATCACTTCGCCCTTCTTGTCCCAGTTGGACACCCACACCTCGGTGCCCGCCCTGTTGTACTCGAAGTGCACCCCCCGGCCCCAGGATGCAGCCTCGAAGCACTTGTGCAGCTTGCCCTTCGCCTTGTCGTAGACGCAGATCGTGCGGGCCGACTTGGGATCGGTGGAGAGGGTTGTGTCGGTCCACACCCAGGGCGAGTTCTTGTGTGTCTTCAGGAAGAGGGTGCCGCCTCCGGTGGGCAGCTTGACCTCGCGGACGACCTTCCATGCGATGTCCGGTCGCTTCGCCGGGTCGGCGCCGAAGATGGTCAGCTTGCCTTCGCCGATGTGGGTGGTCGCCATCACCCAGCCGAACTTCGGATCCTGCCAGTTGGCACCGCGACCCGGGTGCGGCTTGACGCCGGTGTCGATGCGAGCAACGAACTTCTCGTTCTTGACATCGAGCACCACCACCTGGTTTTTCATGTTGGCCGCGATGACGAAGTACTGGCCCGTGTGGTCGAACCCACCGTCGTGCAGGTAGCGCTGCGCCTCGATCTTCTTCGTGATCGGGAAGTCGGGCTTGCTGTAGTCGACGACGGCCACGAAGCCGGCCTCCTTGAGCGCCACGAACCACACCGGCGCGTCGTGCGAGGCGGCGATGGCGGCCACGCGCACCTCCTTGAGCTTCTCCTTGGTGTCGAAGGTCTCCTGCGGCACCGGTACGACCGCCTTGGGCTCGAGGGTCAAGCCGTCGTAGACGACGTACTGCACCGGCCAGTAGCAGCCTTCGATCACGAACTTGTCTTCGAAGCCCTTGTACTTGCTGCCGTCGACGCTGCGCGCGTCGATGCAGCCCTTGGCCTCCGCGACGGTCTTCGGCGTGGGGAACCAGAGATCGATCAGCGAGACCTTCCCGTCGCGGCCAATGGCGTAGAAGTAGCGTCCCGACTTGCTGGAGCGGAGGATGTGGACGGCGTAGCCGGTGTCGAGCAACGCGACCCGTTCCTTGGTCTTCGAATCGAAGATGGCGACCTTCCCGGCATCGCGCAGGATGATCCCGGTGTAGTCCTGCCAGTCCCGTGTGGTCTGGGGCTTGGTCGGACGAGCGGCAACCGGGACGATGAGCTTCCAGCTGGCCCGTGCAGCCGCGAGGTCCAGCCCGGGCGGCTCGGGTGCCGCCATCTGGAGATACCGGGCCATCAGCTTCACGTCGTTGTCGCTCAGGAAGCCGGCCTTGCCCCAGGGCGGCATGCCACCGGGAAGTCCGTTGGTGATGATGGCCTCGAGCGCGGGCGTGCCGCGCTTCTGCATCGTGGCCGGGTCGAGGGCGGGACCGGTGGCACCGGCGCGCAGCGTGCCGTGACAGCCTGCGCACTGCTTGAAGAAGATGCCCGAGGCCTGGGTGAACTGCGCGTCGTCGAGCGCGACGCCCGCCGGTGGTGGCGGGGCCGGCGTCTGCGTGCTCGTCGACGGGGTGGAGGGGGTGGTCGCCGTGGACGGGGTGTTCGCGGACTTCTCGCCGTCACCGCAAGCAGCGAATGCGGCGACGACCGCGAATACGCCAACCGTGACCACCAGCCTGGCAAACCGTCGAGGGGACTGAGCGGGGAGGATCATGGCGGCTCTCCTTGTTGGCCGCCGCCGCGCGCGGCGGTCTGTGCTGAAGCTATTCCGCCGCTATCGAAGTTTCTACACGACGGTTGTGCAAAATGTCCCATGGCGACGGGAGACGTGTCCCTGGCGGGGGTTCCGCACGTCGCGAGCGCTGGTATGCGGCGATCCCTGCCGCGGTGGAGATGCCGCCGCCGCCGTGTGGGATGGGGCCACGCGTCGCTGACGCCGACTTCGGCTGCGCCCACCCGACGGCCCGCCCGAGGTCGTCTGGCTCATCGCGCGGACGGTTGGACGCTCATCGTCGCGAGCAGTCGCGGCACCGCAGGCTCACCCGCCGTGTGGCCGAGGGCTGCGCACCCCTGGTGGTCGCCGCGCCGGCGTGGCAGCCGGGCGCGCGGGCGGCTGACCGCTCAGCCGACCAGGCCGAGCACCGTCTCACCGTAGCGCTCGAGCTTTGCCGCGCCCACGCCCGAGATCTCGGCGAGCTCCTGCAGCGACTGCGGTGCGCGCTCGGCGATGGCGGCCAGCGTCCTGTCGGGAAAGATCACGTAGGCGGGGACGGCCTGCGCCTGCGCCTCCTGCGATCGCCACGTCCGCAGCCGCTCGAAGTGCGCCTGTGCCACTGCGTCGAGGTCGGCGGCGACGGCCGTCGGCCGCGCCCCTGCGCCGCGGCGTGGCGCCACGGTCTCCCGCCGCACCGCCAGCGTCCCCTCGCCCCGCAGCATCGCCCCGGCCCGCTCGGTGAGGCGCAGGCTGCCGTGCTGGTCGGTGGCGTCGATCATGCCCGCAGCCACCAGTGCGCGTGCCACCGCGCTCCAGTCATGGAGGGTGCGGTCGGCACCGATGCCCCACGTCGACAGTCGATCGTGTCCGAAGCGGGTGACCTTCTCGGTGGGCTGGGCGCGCAGCACGTCGGTGATGTGGCCGGCGCCGAACCGCTGACCTGTGCGGTAGACGCACGACAGGAACTTGCGCGCGTCCTCGGTGGCGTCACGGGTCGCCGGTGGCGCCAGACAGTTGTCGCAGCTGCCGCACCCGCCGTCGTGCTGCTCGCCGAACCAGCCGAGCAGGGCCTGGCGGCGGCAGCCGGTGGCCTCGCAGTAGCCCACGAGCGCGTTCAGCTTCTGCAGCTCCAGCAGCCGCCGTTCGGCGGTGGTGTCGCCCAGCTCGATCAGCCGCCGCTGGTTGACGATGTCGCCCAGCCCATAGGCCATCCATGCCTCGGCCGGTTGCCCGTCACGGCCGGCGCGGCCGGTCTCCTGGTAGTAGCCCTCGATCGACTTGGGCATGTCGGCGTGCGCGACGAAGCGCACGTCCGGCTTGTCGATGCCCATGCCGAACGCGATCGTCGCCACCATCACCACGCCGTCCTCCTGCAGGAAGCGGCGCTGGTTGCGTTCCCGGTCGATCGTCTCCATACCGGCGTGGTAGGGCAGCGCGTCGCGGCCGGCCGCGACGAGCGTCTGGGCGATCTGCTCCACGCGCTTGCGCGAGTACGCGTACACGATGCCGCTCTCGCCGCGATGCTCGGACAGAAACGCCAGCAGCTGCTTCGTGCTCCCGGTCTTCAACTCCACGCGGTAGCGGATGTTGGGCCGGTCGAACGAGCTCACGAAGATGCGCGCGTCCGTGAGCGCCAGGTGCTGCACGATGTCGGCGCGGGTTGGGGCGTCGGCCGTTGCGGTGAGCGCGATGCGGGGTACGTCCGGCCAGCGCTCGTGCAGCACGGTCAGCTGGCGGTACTCGGGGCGGAAGTCGTGGCCCCACTGCGACACGCAGTGTGCCTCGTCGATCGCGAACAGGTTGACCTGCGCCGCGTCGATCAGCTCGAGGCAGCGCGGGGTGAGCAGCCGCTCGGGAGCGACATAGAGCAGCTTCAGCCCACCGTGGGCGAAGGCGGCCTCGACGTCGCGCGCGGTGGCCGGATCGAGGGCGGAGTTCAGGGCCGCCGCGGGCACGCCGAACTGACGGAGTGCCTCCACCTGATCCTGCATCAGCGCGATCAGCGGGGAGACGACCACCGCGCATCCGTCACGGCGCAGCGCCGGGATCTGGTAGCACAGCGACTTGCCGCCTCCGGTGGGCATGAGCACCAGCGCATCGCCGCCCGCGCCGACGTGATCCACGATCTCCCGCTGCTGACCCCGGAACTCGTCGTAGCCGAAGACGCGACGCAGCAGCTCGCCGGCGTCGGTCATTTCAGATCGGCGACCGCCGCGAGAATCGCCTCGCCGTATGCGTCGCAGCGAGACGGGGTGATCACGCGACGCAGGTCGTCCATCGACGTCGGTCGCCGGACGACCAGCGAGGTGATGTCCGGGTCGGTGAGCACGCGGATTGCGGGTACACCGAGCTCGGCGGCGAACGCGGTGCGCCAACGGTAGAGGGTGCGCTTCGCCTCTTCGCGTGCCCTGGCCGAGGTGGACGGTTTCGGCGTGGCACGCGCACGCGGCGTCGCGGTGCCGGCAGCGCCTGCCGGCTTCGCCGGCCCGCCTCGGCGCTTGGGCATGGGGGCCTCGGGCAGCTCCTCGTGCCGGGCGAACGCGACCGAGCGAGCGCCGCCCTGCACCGCCGCGGCCAGCGGTGTGTGGACGATGCCGCCGTTCTCGTCGTAGCGGAGGATGCCGGCGGCCAGGAGCTGGCGCAGCACCGCATCCCACTGGGCGCGGGAAAGCTGCGGGCCGCGCTTCCAGGCCGCGAGTTTGTCGTGGCGATGGGTGACGACCGTCTCCGTACGCTCGCCCCGCAACACGCTCACCAGGTGCTTCATGCCGAAGCGCTCGCCGGTTTCGGCGACCGCGTTCACGGCATGCCGTGCGTCCTCGGCGCCCAGCAGGCCCGGTGGCGGCTGCAGGCAGTTGTCGCAGTTGCCGCACGGGTCGGGCACGGCATCGTGGCCGAGCCATCCGGCGATGAGCTGACGCCTGCAGCCGCTCCACTCGGTGTAGCCCTGCAGGGCATCGATCGCGGCCAGGCGCGCCACGTCGCGCTCGGCCGTTGCGCGCGCGCGCGCGAAGTCGGCAGGCGCGGTGAGCAACGTCGCGGCGGTTCCGTCGGGTATCCGGGTGGCGACGTCGGCGATGTAGGCATCGAGCGACTCGGGAGCGTCGAGGTGGACGATCCACCTGGCGGCGCCTTCATCGACGGCGATGGCGACCGTCGCGCGCCCGTCGATTCCGGGCGGGCCGTCGGTGTTGACCGTCTGGCGCCCGGCCCCGTGGAGCACCGCGGTCGCATCGCCGGCGCGCGTGGCGCTGCACACCACCACGCCGGCGGCACCGGGGTGCGCGGCCGCGGCCGCCGTGAGCAGTTGTTCAAGTTCCTTGTCGACGCGCTCCGTCACGTCCAATCTGATCGTCTGTGGGAGCGCGGGCGTGTCGATAACCGTCATGTCCCTAGCGTGACAGACAGCCGCACACATATGTGTGACCCGGCCAACCCAATATCGCAACCGTCGTCAAGTACGCATCCGTCACGGGAGCGTCGGCGCACGCCGATCGCGCTCGGGCGACCGCCGGACGCCCGAGTCGCTACAATGAGCGGTCGTTCACTCGAAGAGGTCGCGCGGAGAGCCAGCATGAAGACGGAGATCCACCCCGAATACGTCATCGCCGAGGTGAGCTGCACCTGCGGCAATACCTTCACCACGCGCTCCACCAAGCCGGAGATCCGGGTGGAGATCTGCAGCAACTGCCACCCGTTCTACACGGGCCGTCAGAAGCTGGTGGACTCGGGTGGGCGCGTCGAGCGGTTCCAGCGCAAGCTCGCCCGGCGTCACAAGGCCGACTGAACTGCCGACGACGGCGCCAGGCCACGGCGGCGTCACCAACCGGCTGTCGCCGCCGCGTGCACGACGGCACACGCCCCTGACGCTCCTGGTGCTCGCGGTGGTGACCGGACGCCTCGGCGGCCAGGCGGTGCTGGAGGGCGTGATGATGCGCGGGCCGCAGCGATGGACGGTGGCGGTGCGTCGCCCGGACAACCGCATCGCGGTGATGGTGCAATCCGCCGACGCGGTCGCGATGCACAGCGGGCTCGCCCGGTTGCCCGTCGTCCGCGGAATGGTCGTGGCGTGGGAGGCGCTGGCGCTGGGCATTCGGGCGCTGGCGGAGTCGGCCAAGGTCGTGTCCGGCGAGGACGAGTCGCCCAGCCGCGGCGCGGTCTCGCGCGCGGGCATCGGCATCACGATCATCGTGGCGCTCGCGGTGGCGATCGCGCTCTTCTTCCTGGTCCCCCTGGCCATCACCCGATCGCTCCTCGACGTGCGCTCCGGGCCGTCCTTCTGGCTCCTCGAGGGCGGTATCAGGGCGGCGGTGCTGGTGGCGTACCTCTGGCTCCTGTCGTTCGTGCCGGACATGCGCCGCCTGATGCAGTACCACGCCGCCGAGCACATGGCGATCCACGCCTACGAGTCGGGCGCCCGCATCGAGCCGGCCGCGGTGGCCACGCAGCCGCGCCATCACATGCGCTGCGGGACCGCGTTCCTGCTGGTGGTCATGGTCATCGCCATCCTCGTGTTCGCCGCCGTCGGCGATCGCGCCACCTGGTTGCTGGCGGTCTCGCGCATCGTCGGCATCCCGTTGATCGCCGGTCTCGCGTACGAGGTTGTACGCGTCACCGCCCGCCATCCCACCGCGGCGTTGTCGCGACTCGTCGCGCTGCCCGGGCTCGTGCTGCAACGCCTCACCACGCGCACGCCGGAGCACGAACATCTCGAGGTGGCGTGTGTGGCGTTGCGACGGCTGATCGCATCGGACCAGTCGATGACCGACACCGAGTCGAACGTTGAGGTGCTTGCATGAGCGATGACGTCGTCACGCGCCTCGTGGCGCAGGTCGAGGCCACCCGTGCCGAGCTGGAGGCGGCAATGGCCGATCCGGACCTCGTGAACGACCGCGTGCGCTACGCGGACGTCAACCGACGCTGGAGCAACCTCGGCAGCGCGTTCGCGCTGGCCGCCGAGTACCGCGACGCGAGCAACCGAGCCGGCGAGGCCGAGGAGATGCTGGCGGAGGGCGACGACGACGACATGCGCGCGCTGCTCAAGGAGGCGCGCGAAGAGATGGAGGTGCTCGGGCCGCGGCTCCGCGAAGCGATGGTCGAGCCGGACCCCAACGACGACCGCGACGTGATCCTCGAGATCCGCGCGGCCGCAGGTGGGGAGGAGGCGGCCCTGTTCGCCCGCGACCTGCTTGACATCTACGGCAAGTACGCTCAGAGCCTGGGCTACCGCACCGAGCTGATGGAGTCGAGCCC
>WBZQ01000540.1_pt1 | contig 29861 bp, 30 predicted proteins | sample 5204251 | NCBI WGS metagenome assembly WBZQ01 (sample SAMN12412402, study PRJNA552823) | activated sludge metagenome | isolation source: activated sludge from nitrification reactor of wastewater treatment plant... | place: USA: Virginia | collected 2017-09 | reverse complement strand
CGACTACGTGCGCTCCCTGCCCGCCGGTGAGCTCCTTCACGCGTGCGGCGATCTCCTCGTTGTCGCGGGAGGCGATCGTCTCGGTGGCACCCAAGGCGGTGGCCATGGCGAGCCGGTCGGCGTGGTGGCCGGTGCAGATGATGTTGGCGCAGTCGAGGGCATGCGCGGCGTGCACCGCCGACAGGCCGACTGCCCCGTCGCCGATCACCACCACGTTCTGCCCGGCAGTCGTGCGGGCGCTCACCAGCCCGTGCATTCCCGTGGACATCACGTCGACCAGGGGCAGCAGCGACATCTCGTGGCCCGGCGCAGACAGCGCCTCCGGCATCTTCACGAGCGTCGCGTCGGCGTACGGCACGCGCACGAACTCTGACTGCCCGCCCTGCACGTCGCCGCCGTGCTGCCAGATGCGCCCGGCCCAGCCGAACAGCGACCACTTCTCGCACGACGACGCCAGGTCCTCGTTGCAGTAGGTGCATGAGCCGTCGAGAATGCTGCACGAACACAGCACGCGATCGCCGACGGCAAAGCGCGTGCACTCCGGGCCGACGGCGACGATCGTGCCGATGAACTCGTGGCCGATACGCTGCCCGTGCAGGAACCCAAAGGCCTCGCCGGCGTTGTAGATGTGCAGGTCGGAGCCGCAGATGGCCGCAAGGCTCACCTGCACCAGCGCGTCGGTGGGCTGCTCGATCGTGGGATCGGGGACCGTGTCGACCCGCACGTCGTTGGTGCCATGGAACGTCACTGCCCGCATGTCATTGCCTCCCGGTCGTTGGCGTACAAGAACCTGCCCCGCGATCCCGCATCGGTCGGTGTCAGACCGTCATGCCCGCTCGGACGAACAGGTCGGCGGGCTCCATCATCAGGCCCACCCAGAAGGGCCCGAACAGCGCGTACTTGGCGCTGGCCTCGTCGAAGCGCATGTCGTACACCACCTGCTTGATCGCGAGCGGATCGTCACTGAGCAGCGTGACGCCCCACTCCCAGTCGTCCCAGCCGGTGGCGCCGGTGATCAGCTGCAGGACCTTGGCCTGGTGCTCGCGGCCGGAGCGGGCGTGGCCGCCCATCAGCCGCCGGCGCTCGTCGAACGGCAGGTCGAACCAGTTGGCGCCGACCTCGCGCTTCTTCGACATGGGGTAGAAGCACAGGAACTTGCGCATGGGCATGCGCGGATGGAGCTTGTGCTCACGGTAGACGACCATCCGCTCGTGCCAGGCGGCCATCTCGGCATCGATGTCGGCCACGCCCTTGGCCGTGAGCCGCTCGCGCTCCATCTCCTCGGTGCTCATGTACTCGGAGACCTCGGTGACCGACACGAACGAGTCGAGCCGTTCGAACGGCCCGTTGAGTATCTGCTTCACGACGATGTCGAGGGCGGTGAGGTCGGGCGAGACGAGCATCAGGCCGATGTCCGCGCGCCCGCCGAGCACCGAGAAGCCGCGCACGTAGTTCGGCTCGCTGTCGCAGAAGCGCTCGACGGCGTCCAGGGCGGCCGCGGCGGATGCGCCCGGCGTGACGCGCAGGAACAGGTGGATCACACCCCAGCCCGCCGACGGCGAGACGGGTGCATCCACGGGGTTGGGAGAGACGGCGGTTTCACTCATGGTTGTCGGAGGCTACCGCGTGCTCGCCGTCCGCCCCCGAGACGTTTGACCCGAAGCCGACGGTTCGTTGGAACGACGTGACCTTGGCGACGACCCCGCTACCGTCCGAACCGCCAAACGGTGTCGCCGGTCGCCACGTACAGGGTGCCGTCGCCGCCCTCGCCGAACGTCCGCACGCCGAACTGCGGCACCGTCACGCCCAGCGCGCTGGTGATCTCGCGCCGGTCGCCCGGTGTGGGCCCGGCCCGCATGCTCCAGATCTGCGACGAGCAGTAGTCGCTGAACAGATAGCGCCCGTCGAGGTCGGGGATGCTCGGTCCGCGGTAGACGAAGCCGCCCGTGATGGAGCAGCCTGGACCGTGCGGGTAGGTGGTCACCGGGCCGACCAAACGCCCCGGGCCAAGCCTGGTCGACGAGAACTTGCTGCGCCCCTCGAACCGCTTCCAGCCGAAGTTCACGCCGCGGGCCTTGCCCTTGGGCACGAAGTCCACCTCTTCGACGGAGTTCTGGCCGACGTCGCCGATCCACAGGTCGCCGCGGGTGCGGTCGAACGAGAACCGCCACGGGTTGCGAAGCCCGATCGCGTAGATCTCCGGCGGGATGCCGGCCTTGGTGCGGTACGGGTTGGTGCGTGGAATGCGGTACGGCAGGCGTCCCTGCGTGCCGTCCACGTCGATGCGCAGCAGCTTGCCGAGGCGGGTCCTCATGTTCTGGGCACGGTTCTCCGGGTCGCCGCCGCTGCCGCCGTCACCCATGCCGATGTAGAGGTAGCCATCCGGCCCGAAGGCCAGGTTGCCGCCGTTGTGGTTGGCGTACGGCTGGGGGATGCGCATGAGCCGCCGGCCGGTGGTCAGGCTCACGGTGTTCGCGCCCGGTGCGGCGCGGAACTGGGAGACGATGGTCGCCCCGCTGCTGTCGGTGAAGTTGACGTAGAACTTGCCGTTCGTCGCGAACTTGGGGTGGAAGGCCAGGCCCAGCAGCCCCTGCTCGCCGCCGTTGCGCACGCGCCCGGAGATGTCGAGGAACGGGGTGGGGACCGTCGCGCCGCTGCGCACGATCCGAACGACGCCGCGCTGCTCGACCACGAACACGCGCTCGTCGCCCCGGGGCGCCGTGACCGTGGTGACGTCGGCGAAGCCCCCGGTGACGCGGGTGAGGCTCGCTCCGGAGGCCTGGCCGGCGGTGGCGGCCACAGCCAGGCCGATGGTGATGGTGATGGTGAGGGCGCGGGATGACTTCATCGCGGCAGCCTAACGATGGCGTCAGCGCCGTGTGTCGCGCGCAGGTCGTATGGCGACCTCGCGCACGGTGACGCGCTCGTGGGGGTTGCGCGTGGCGAACCAGACGGCGATCGCGGCAAGTGCCGGAACCGTGCCGGGAATCTGATCGGTGACGCCCAGGAGCAGCCCCCATGCCAGCGATGCCGCGCCGGTGGCAGCGGCCGCCGCGAGCCGTCGCGCCGTCTCACCCGGAAACAGCATTCCGGCGAGCGCCGGGGAGAGGATGTCGAGCCACCCATAGAGCGAGCCGCCGAACGTCGCATCCTGCAGTGCGGGCAGCGGCGTGCCGGCCGCGGTCGGGGGCTGCACGGCGTGCAGGTTCGCGGTGCTGCGCGCCACCTGGCCGCGGAAGACAAGATAGCTGTCGACGATCGCCAGCACGATCAGTCCGGCCACGATCGCGCGTTGGGGCGTCGCCGCGGCGATCACTGTGGCGATCGTGAGGCAGGCGCCGGCGATCAGCAGCACCCCGGCCGCGTCGCCGATCAGGCCGTCGACCCGCCACGCGACGATCCATGCCGGCGGGGCGAGGAGGATCGTGGTCGACGGCTGCCAGCCCACGGCCGCGGCGCACGCCATCGCGGCCAGCGGTGCGCCGAACGTCGCGAGACCTGCGACGGCCTCGGTGGTCCATCCGCCGCGCCTGGTGGCCAGCACACCGATCGCAAATACGGCGACCGGAACGGCGATCCCGACCAGTCGCGACGCGCCCAGATACCACCGGCGACGCCACCCCGCTGCGACGACGACTCCTTGGAACACGCACAGGACTGCGAAGGTCCAGTCGTAGGGAAGACCCACCGCGACAAAGGTTAGTCGGGACGGGGCGAGCGATGGGCGACCCCGTCCGGGCGCGGTGCCGCCCGCGCCGTCGCACCGCCTACGGTGAGGTGACGGTCCCAGCCTCCGCGACGACCAGGGCCACGGCCGATCCCCGAGCGGCCTGGGCGCCGGCGGACGGCTGCTGGGCCAGGACGGTGCCCGGCGCGGCGGTGGACTGCTGGCGCGTGAGCGTGCCCACCACGAGGCCCGCCTGGGTGAGTGCGGTGGTGGCTGCGTCGACGGTCTGCCCGATCACTCCCGGTACCTGCACGTCGCCGCTCGGGGCGCCGGGCAGGGTCTGCGTCTGGGTCTGCGTCGGTACGCCGCCGGCTTGGCCGCTGCTCACCGATACTGTGACGGCGGTGCCCGGCGCCGCCGGCGACCCGGGCGCCGGGGACTGCTGCACCACGGTTCCGGCGGGCGCGGCGTTCGGCACCTGCGTGAAGGTTGCGGTGAATCCCAGCTGTATGAGGGTCGTCTGTGCCTGCTGCTGCGTCTGACCCAGTACGGACGGGACGGTGCCGGCCGAGGCGCTGCCGTTCACGAACAGCACGACGCTGCTGCCGGTGGCGACCTCCTTGCCGGCCGGCGGGTCGGTGCGCACCGCTTGGCCGATCGGCACCGTGGCGCTCGACTCCTGGGTGATCGTGGGCTTCAGCTGGGCATCCACGAGCCGTTGCTGGGCCGTCGCTGCGGGCAGGCCCGCCACGCCGGGCACGCTCACGTTGTCGCCACGCAGGGCGAAGTAGGCCAGGGTGCCCGCGATGGCGATCCCGATCAACGCAAGCGCCGGCCAGGGCGATCGCGGGGCGGTGCGTGCCATCGGCGTCGGGGGGTCGGCCGCAGCCGCGTCGATCCGCGTGAGTTCAGTGCCCTCCGGCTGTGGGCCGCGTAGGGCTTGCAGGTCGCGCTGCAGCTCGTCGGCGGTGGCGTAGCGCGTGCCGATGTCCGGCGAGATCGCGCGCCCCACGACCCCGGCGAGCTGGCGGTCCACGTCCTGACGCAGGCGGATGAGCGACTGGGCGGGTGCGCCGTCACCGGCCGCGTGCGCCTGCCCGGTGAGCATCGCGAACAGCATGGCTCCCAGGGCGTAGGTGTCGTCCAGCAGCGTCGCCGGCCGGGAGGGATCGGACTCGGGCGCGCGCGAGCGCGGGTCCGGTTCGCCGATGGCCCTGGGCGCCACCACGACGGATCCGTCGGCGCGAACGCCGACGGTGTCGGGCGTCAGGGTGCCGACGGCGACGCCGCGCGCGTGCACGGTGGCGGTGGCGCGCAGGGCGCCGATGGCCGTGTCGACGGCCGCCCATTGATCATCCCAGCGGCCGGCCGCGGTGATCTCCGCCAACGATCGCGTGCGCCCGTCAGCGCTCATCCAGTTCCCCCGGTTCGGCCATGTGCACACCGATTGTGCCGGAGCCGGCGGATACCTGCGTGACGGTCGTCAGGAGCCGGGTGGCCGCGGCAACCGGTTAGGCGGCAAGCACCGGCTCGATGGCCGGCTGCAGCACGCGGCTGACCGAAACGGGCAGCAGGCGCACGAAGGCGTTGAGCTCGGCCGATGGGGCGCCGGTCTTGATGCCCTGGGCCAGACGATCCAGCACCGCGAGCTCGCGCGGGCCGATCTCGGCCGCGACGGGCTCCAGTGCCTCGACGAACTTCGCCTGAAGGTCGTCGTCCAGCACCGAGATGGAGGTCATCAGTTCGTTCGGAAGCTCACTCGCCATGCCGACCATTATCGCACACGCAACAGGTCTTGCGCCGAGGGAAGAGGGATTGCGCGCGGCTCGCAGAACCGGACTGAAGGAGCCTTTCCAGGGGGAATCATGATCGTGATCGCAGCGGTGGTGGGGGCGGTACTGGCAGCCATGATCTGCCGTGTCGGCCACGGAATGGGAGCGACCAACGACGCTGCGTCGAACCTGCTGCGTATCGCCGGTGGGACGGGGCTGTTTGCGATGGCCGCCACGATCGCCGCCGACCGCATGTGGCTCGGCGTCGCCGCCGCACTGCTGGGCGCGGTGTTCGTCGCGATCGGCGGCATCGACATACTGCGCCACGAGATGCGCCACGGCGCCGAGGGCGCCACTCCCGCCGTCGCCGGGCGAACGCTTGCGCGCGACGGCGACACCATGGAGATGCCGGTCATCATGCGCGACGCCGCCTGAGCTTGCCCTCCCGGCGCTGGCCGTGGGTGGCGGGACTCATCCTCGTCGCCACCGTCGGTCAGCTGCTCGTGGCGACGCTGGCGCCCGACCTGCCGCAGTTCGCCGGGAAGGCGTTCCTCGGTCGCCTGGTCACCTACCCGGTGCTGATGCTCATCGCGCCGGCCGCGTGGTGGCTGGTCGCCCGGGCGCGTGGGAGGTCGCCCGCCATCCCCTGGGGCGCGGTGGCGCTGATCATGACCCCCTTCCTGATCGATGTCACCGGCAACACGCTGGACCTGTACGACGCCGTCTGGTGGTGGGACGACGCCAACCACTTCGTCAACTGGGCGTTCCTCTGTGCGGGCATCGGCCTGATGCTCCGCACCGATCCGCGGTTGCGGGGCCGGCTGCTGGTGCTCGCGGTGACCGGCGTCGGCGCGATCCTCGCCATCGGGTGGGAGGTGGGCGAGTACTACGCGTTCATCCGGGGCGGCACGGAGCTGGCGACGGCCTACACCGACACGCTGGGCGACGAGGTGCTCGGCACGCTGGGCGCGCTGCTTGCCGGGCTCATCCTGGCGCGCCTCGGAGCCGAGCGCGACCCGCCGCCTACTTCGCCAGCAGCACCTTGACGTCGTGCACCATGTCGGCGGGTTTCACCGACGACACCGGGTAGTAGACGGCGCGGTTGCCGGCCTTGTCGACCATCCACACCACGCCGCTGTGCTCGACGAGCGCCGGATTGTCGAAGTTGCGCTCGGCGGCAACGGCCCATGACTTCCAGATCGGTTCGAGCTGTATCCGCGTGCCCATGAGGTAGTCCATCTGCCCGGTCACCTGGTGATCCTTCAGGAACTGCCGCACCGAGGCGGGCGTGTCACCCTCCGGATCGACCGACACCGCCACCAGCGCCACCTTGGCGCCGTCGCTGCCGAGCTCCTTCTTGGTCAGCCGCATGCTGTCGGTGATGAGCTGGCAGATGTCGGGGCAGTGCGTGTAGATGAAGGTGACCAGCACCACCCTGCCCTTGAAGTCGGCCATCCTCACACGCGTGCCGTCGACGCTGCGAAGGCCGAGCTCGGGCGCCGGCTTGAGCGGCAGCACCGTGCCACCCAGGAACTCGTCGCGCGTGGGCTGCGCGACCGAAGCGTCGCCGCCGTCCGTGGCGGACGTGCTGCCGCCGCAGCCGGTGAGGATGAGCACGGCTGCGACGGCGGCGATCGTCAGGAGGCGCATCACGGTTCCAGCAGCTCCGCCGGATGGGCGACGCGCACGTGCGAACCGATCTCCGCCAGGCCGGCCGCGATCTGCGCAGCGCAGCCGGGGTTCGCGACGGCCACCACCGGGGCGCCGGCCTGGTCGATGGCGCGCGCCTTCGCCAGGCGCAGCGTGGCCGACATCTCCGGCTGGGTGAGCCCGTACACGCCGGCGGCCCCGCAGCAGCGGCCCGCATCCTGCACCTCCACGCACTCCGCGCCGCCCTCCGTCAGCAGGCTGCGCAGCTGCGGGCCGATGCCCTGCGCGTGTAGGTGGTGGCAGGCGTCGTGCACGGTCACCCGCCCGAGGTCGCGCCGGGGCGGTTGCAGCTCCATCTCGATCAGGTCGCGCACCTTGGCCGCGACCCGCCGGGCGCGCTGCGCCCACGCCGTGTCGTCGGCCAGGAGCTCCGCGTAGCCCTTCATGTGCGCGCTGCAGCCGGCGCTGTTGACCACGACCACGTCGGCGTGCTCGAACTCGGCGATGCGCTCGCGGGCCATCCGGCGGGCGATGTCGGGGCGGCCCCCGTGGGCGGCGAGGGCGCCGCAGCACCCGCCCGGCATCGGCGCGGTGGCCCGGTAGCCCGAGGCGGCCAGCAGCGCGAGCGTCGCCCGGTGCACCGGGCGGAATGCGACGTTCATGACGCAGCCGGTGAGCAGTGCCGCGTTGGGTCCGTCGCCCGTTGCCGCCGGCAGCGGTAGGCGAAGCTCGCGCAGCGACACCCGTGGGGTGCCGGCGGTGAGGCGCGCGGGCAGCAGACGATCGATGCGCAGTAGCTGGGTGAGGCCGAGCCCGGCCGCCATGGCGCGCACCGCCCAGCGGTGGCCGAGCACGAACGACAGCCCGGCGCTCTTGAGCCAGCGGGTCCGCGGCGGTCGCAGCGGCTCGACCATGGCGCGGGCCGCCTCGATCATCCGCCCGAACGGCACCCCGCTGGGGCAGGCCGCCTCGCAGGCGCGGCAGGCGAGGCACTCGTCCATCATGCGGATGAAGGCGTCGTCGATCCGTGCACCCTCGTCCACCACCGCCCGCATGGCGGCGATGCGACCGCGCGGGGAGGCGGTCTCCTTTCCGGTCACGCGGAAGGTCGGGCAGTGGGGCAGGCACAGGCCACAGGCCACGCACTGGCCGATGTCGCGCGAGGTCGGAGCGCTGGCGCTCACGCACCCACCGGGCGGTGTGCCGGGCTCAGGATGCCCGCAGGGTCGAAGGCCGTCCACATGCGCTGCATGATCGCGCCTGCGGAGGGCTGCGGGCCCCACGGATCGTCGCGGAAGGCTTCGGGTGCGTCGACGACCACCGCGTGGCCGCCCAGCTCCTGCGCCCAGGCCCGCAACTCGGCGACCATCCCCGGGTCTTCGATCGCGACGCTGCAGGCGCCCACGCCACACTCGGCGACGTACGGCAGCCCGCGCGCCTCCAGGTGGGTGACCATGGCGCCGACCTGTGCCGGGGGCACCCCCACCTGCACGAGGGCGCTGCCGTGCGGCTCCGGGGGTGCCTCGGCGGGCGTGAACCCGGCGGGCGCGATCACGTCGGCGTTCACTCCCACGAGTTCCACGCTGAGCGTGCCGCCCGACAGCAGCACGGCGGCGGGACGCCGCACGTCGCGCAGCAGCGTGCGGGCGCTCGTGCGCCGCTCGGACAGCGTGCCGTGCAGCGCGAACCAGGCGCGGGCGGCGGGCAGCGGAGTGAGCTTCAGGGTGACCTGGGCGATCACGCCCAGCGTGCCGCGTGACGCGGTCAGCAGGCGCGGCAGGTCGTAGCCGGCGACGCCCTTCACCGTCGGTCCGCCACCACGCACGACGCGGCCGTCGCCGGTGACGAACACGACCTCGAGCACCGAGTCGCGCACCGGCCCGTAGCGCAGCCGCCGCCGGCCGCTGGCGCCCGCCGCGACGGTGCCGCCCACTGTCGCGCCCTCGCGCAGGTCGGCCTGCGGCCACCACTGGCCGGCCTCCGCCAGGTGTTCGGCCAGGGCGGCCGTGGACGTGCCGGCCATCGCGTTGATCGTCAGCTCGGCCGGGATGTGCTCCACGATGCCGGTCAGGCTGCCGGTGCGCAGCGGCACGCCCGTGTCGACCACGAGTCCACTTCGCGATTTCGTGCCGCCGCCGATCGGTGTGACGGTCCGCCCGGCGGCGGCGGCGTCGCGCAGCGCCTCTGCCAGGTCGTCGACGGTGGCGGGCGTCAGACCCACATTCCGTCCTGAAGGTCGGCGTGGTCGCCGCCCACCAGCTCGCCGCAGCGGCTGCCGAGCGGCAGCACCTTGGCGGGGTTGATGCGCCCGGACGGGTCGAAGGCCGTGCGCACGCAGGCCTGGGCCTCGAGGTCCACGCTGTTGTAGGTGAGCGGCATGAAGTCCCGCTTCTCCAAGCCGATGCCGTGCTCGCCCGACAGCACCCCGCCCGCGGCCACGCAGACCCTGATGATCTCCTCGCCGGCCCGCATGACGCGTGCGGTCTGCTCGGTGTCGCGCCGATCGAAGGCGATGAGCGGGTGCAGGTTGCCGTCGCCGGCATGGAAGACGTTCACGATCACCAGGTCGTGCCGGCGGCCGATCGCGCCGATCGCCTCCAGCACCTCCACCAGCTTGGTGCGCGGCACCACGCAGTCGTGCAGGTAGTAGTTCGGCGCGATGCGGGCCATGGCGCCGAACGCGCTCTTGCGTGCCTTCCACAGCAGGTCGCGCTCGGCGTCGTCACCGGCGGTGCGGATGGTGCGCACGCCGTGGGCGCGCGCCACCTGCTCCACGATGCCGGCCTCGTGATCGACCTGGGCGGACGTGCCGTCCACCTCCACCAGCACGACCGCGGCGGCGTCCGTGGGCATCCCGGCGTGCGTGAACGCCTCGGCCGCCTGGATCATGCCGTGGTCCATCATCTCGATCGCGGCCGGCACCACTCCTGCGGCGATGATCGCGCTGACGGTCTCGCCGCCCTCCCGCACCGTCGTGAAGTCGAGCAGCATGGTGCGCACCGAGTGCGGGTCGCGCATCAGGCGCACGCAGATGCGCGTGGCGATGCCGGTGGTGCCCTCCGCGCCCACGAACACGCCACGCAGATCCAGGCCCGGCTGATCGGGAGCGAGGCTGCCGAGCATCACCACCTCACCGTCGAACAGCACCGCTTCCACCGCGATGATGTGCGCGCAGGTCACGCCGTAGGCCAGGCAGTGCGGACCGCCGGCGTTGGTCCCGACGTTGCCGCCGATCGAACAGGCCTGCTGGCTGGAGGGGTCGGGTGCGTAATGCAGGCCCAGGTGGCTCACGGCCCTGGTGATGTCGAGGTTCAGTACCCCTGGCTCCACCCACGCGCAGGGTGTCTCCTCGTCGATCGCGAGGATGCGGTTCATTCGCGACAGGGCGATCACCATCGCATCGTCCAGTGGCACCGCGGCGCCGGCCAGCCCCGTCCCGGAACCACGGGGCACCACCCGCAGGCCGAGCTCATGGGCGACGCGCATGCAGGCCGCAACCTCGGCGGTCGACTCGGGCAGCGCCACGAGGCCGCACTCGCCCACCTGCACCGATCCGTCGCGGGCGTAGAGGCCGCGTTCCAGCGGGTGGTCGATCACGCGATCCGGCCCCAGCAGGTCGCGCAATCGCGCGATCGCAGCAGTGCGGGGTGAGGTTGCTTGAGGGGCCGTGGTCACGACCTCGCGAGCCTAACCGATGCCGCTCGACCGTCAACCTCCGCTGCCCGCCGGGCGACCTGCGATGATCTGTCAAGCGGTCGATGCCGTTGTCGGCCACCAGAACAAAGGGACGGATCATGGCAATTGGTGCTCGACTGGCGATCGCAATCGCCGCCCCGGTGCTCGCGATCGGCATCGCCGGCTGCGGGGGCAGCGGCACGGTGTCCAAGGGCGAGTTCAAGGATGCGCTCGTCAAGCAGGCGAACCTGTCGGACACGGTTGCCCAGTGCATCACGGACGACGTGTTCGCCAAGCTCGACAACGATCAGCTCGTGAAGATCAAGAAGAGCACGGACGGCAAGGACATCACCGCCGAGGAGAAGAAGGTCATCACCGACGCGGCCGTCAAGTGCGTGAGCGCCGGCGGGACCACCACCGCGAAGTGATCTGCGACGGCGCGCAGTCGTGGCAGACTGCGCGCCGAATCGCCGTCCGGGAGGTCCAACGATGAAGATCCGCGCCGCCGTGCTGGAGGAGTTCGGCGCCCCGCTGGTCATCGACGAGGTCGATCTGGTCGAGCCGCTGGCCGGTGAGGTGCTCGTGCGCCTCGTGGCGTGCGGCGTGTGTCACACCGACGCCTACACGGCCTCCGGGGTGGACCCCACCGGCTACGCGCCGTGCGTGCTCGGCCATGAGGGTGCCGGCGTCGTGGAGCGGGTCGGCGAGGGCGTCACGATGGTCCGGCCCGGCGACCATGTGGTCACCCTGTTCGCCCCCGAGTGCGGCGAGTGCATCCACTGCCGCAGCCCCCGCACCAACCGCTGCATCGTGATCCGCGACCAGCAGAACGCCGGCTACCTGCCCGACGGCACCACGCGGCTCTTTCGCGGAGGCGAGCCGCTGCGCCACTTCATGGGGTGCTCCACGTTCGCCGAGTACACCGTGATGCCCGAGATCGCGCTTGCCGTGGTCAACCCCGACGCCCCCCTGGACGTGTGCGCGCCGTTCGCGTGCGGCCTGTCCACGGGTATGGGCGCCGCGCTGTACACCGCTCAGGTGGAGCCTGGCGCGACGTGCGCGGTGTTCGGCTGCGGCCTGGTGGGCCTGGGTGCGGTGATCGGCGCCAAGCTGGCCGGCGCCGAGCGCATCATCGCGCTGGACCTGTCACAGGAGCGACTGGACCAGGCGCGACACCACGGCGCCACCGAGACGCGGGTCGCCGACGCAGACTCCGTGGAGTGGATCCGCGAGCAGACCGGCGGCTACGGCGCCGATTACACGTTCGAGGCCACCGGCAACGTGGCCGTCATGCGCCAGGCCGTGGAGTCCGCGCGCGAAGCCTGGGGCCTTGCCACCATGTGCGGGGTCGCCGGCCGTGGCGAGCTGCTGGAGATCATTCCCCGCTTTCTCATCACCGGCCGCCGCGTGACCGGGTCGTCGTTCGGGGGCGTCAAGGGCAGGACGCAGCTGCCCGGTCTCGTGCAACGATGGCTGGACGGCGAATACGACGCGGCAGGGCTCGTGTCGCACAAGCTGAGCCTCGACCAGGTCAACCACGGGTTCGACCTGATGCACCACCAGGACGGGATCCGGAGCGTGATCGAGTTCAAATGATCATCGAACGTGTCGAAGACGCGAAGTGGCTGGCCAACACCTACCTGGTCGCCGAGGGGCCCGGGGGCAAGGGTGTGCTGATCGACGGCAACGGCGTGGCCGAGCCGCTGCTGGAACAGGTGGAACGCGATCGCATCCAGATCACGCACATCCTCCTGACCCACCATCACGAAGATCACGTGCTCGAGAACGCCCGCTACCGGGAGCGCTTTCCGGATGCACCGTTCGTGGGGCACCAGGGCACGGCGGACGTGCTGGGCGAAGGGTCGGTCGACCTCGTCCTCGCCGACGGCGAAGCGCTCACCACCGGCGACCTGACGTTCCGTGCCATCGACACTCCCGGTCACTGCCAGGGCCACTTCGCCTACTTGCTCAACGACAAGGACTGCTTCACCGCCGACGTGCTCTTCCGCCGGACGCTCGGAGGGCATGCCCGGCCGGGTGGCAACTTCCCGCAGCTCAAGCACTCCACCATGGAGGTGCTGATGAAGCTGCCGCACGACGTGCGCGTGCACCCGGGCCACAAGGAGCCGACAACGATCGGCGAGGAGTGGGAGAGCAACGTGTTCATCCGGCTGTGGCGGGGCCTCGACCCTGAGGGCACCGAGACGGTGACCGTGAAGGACATGGGCGAAGGGCAGCTCCTGGTGTGGGCGCCGGACTACGACGGCGGCAACAAGGCGCTCGTGCGCTTCCCCGACGGCACCGAGGGCATCTACTTCGGCTCGCGGGTCACGCGCAGCGACGCGGGACGCTAGGTTCGCGCCATGGCAAACGCATACACCCTCAGCATCGACATCGATGCCACCCCCGACGTGACCTGGTCCGTGGTGGGCGACAAGACCGGCGTGCCCCGCTGGTTCACCAAGTACGTGGAGTGCACCATCGACGGCGACGTTCGGACGCTACGCAACGCCGACGGTGGCGAGCTGGTGGAGCGGATCCTCGAGTGGGACGACGGGGCACGGCGGTACCGCTACACCGTGATCGCCGGGCCGCCCCTTGCCAGCCACGAGGCCGGCTTCCAGGTGCTCGCGCGGGGTGATGGCGGCAGCACCGTGATGTGGGATACGAGCGCCACGTTCCTCGACGCGTCGATCGACACCGAGACGCGCCTCGGGGCGGCGCAACGTGATGGCCTGGAGCGGCTGAAGGCCATCTGCGAGGCCGGGGGCTGATCGCCCGCCGCTTGGCACCGTTTCGCGCCGCCGGTAGCGTCCGGTCGCAGCCACCCGAGGAGCAGCGATGAGCACCCACGACGTGATGACGCGCCACCTCGACGCCTTCCAGGCCGGAGACGTCGACGCCGTGATGGCCGACTATGCCGACGACGCGGTCATGATCTCGCCCAACGGCGTGCGCCGGGGAGCGGCGGAGATCCGCGAGGCCTTCGCCGGGTTCTTCGCCGGGCTCTTCGCCCCCGGCACCTACACCTTCACGACGGACCTCACGACCGCCGAGGGTGAGACCGCCTTCATGCTGTGGCACGCCGAGTGCACGGGCGCGACGATTCCGATCGGCACCGACACGCTCGTGATCCGCGATGGCAAGATCGTGGCCCAGACCGTCGCGCTCAAGGTCGAGCCCGCCGGGTGACCGCAGGCACTCCGGCGTCCGATCGGCCGGGCGAGAGCGACGCGGTGGCACGTGAGGGGATCGACCCTGCCGATCTGGCAGCGTTTGCTCGGATCCTGGCCGCGGTCGCGGCCTTGCCACCGGACCATCCCGACGCCGTTGCCGTGCGCCAAGCGGTGGCCGGGCTCTACAAGTCGGTCAAGAAGCGCCGGCGGCGCGATGCGCGCGCGGCGATCCTCGCCAACGACGACGCCGTCACCTCCCGGACCGCAACCGCCGCGCCCGGTCGCATCGACGACGAGACCAAGGGGCTGCCGCTGGTCTCGACGGCCAAGGGCGCCACGGCCGGCACACTGCTCCAGCCACGTGCCTGCTATGTGTGCAAGACCCGCTACACGGTCGTCGACGCCTTCTACCACCAGCTGTGTCCCGAGTGTGCGGCCAGGCACCACGAGCGGCGCGACCAGCGCACCGACCTCACCGGGCGTCGTGCGCTGCTCACCGGCGGGCGCGCCAAGATCGGCATGTACATCGCCCTGCGCCTGCTGCGCGACGGAGCACGCCTCACGATCACCACGCGCTTTCCCAACGACGCCACCCGGCGCTTCACGGCGATGCCCGACAGCGCCGAGTGGATCGACCGGCTGTCGATCGTCGGCATCGACCTGCGCCACCCGGCCCAGGTGGTGGCGCTTGCCGACGCGGTAGCAGCCGACGGGCCGCTCGACATCCTGATCAACAACGCCGCCCAGACCGTGCGCCGCTCGGCCGAGTCGTACGCGCTGCTTCGTACCGCCGAGGCCGAGCCGTTGCCGCCCGGGCCGCGGCCGCCCGTGCGCACGTTCGGACCGACCATGGACCAGCACCCCGCAGCACTCACCGAGGGCGTGACCGGCTGGACCCCGGCGGCCGACGAGGTCGCCGCCCTGGCCCTCGAGGCCCGCTCGGCGGCGTTCGAGCTGATCGACGCGAACCGCGCCATCGACGCCGGCGGCCTGCTGCCCGACCTGGCCCACACCAACAGCTGGGTGCAGCGGGTGGACGAGGTGGACGCCATGGAGCTGCTCGAGGTGCAGCTCTGCAACTCGGTGGCGCCGTTCATCCTGATCAGCCGACTGCGCCCGTCGCTGGCCGCGTCGCCCGCCCGGCGCAAGTACGTGGTGAACGTCTCGGCCATGGAGGGGCAGTTCAGCCGCGGCTACAAGGGGCCGGGCCACCCCCACACCAATATGGCGAAGGCGGCGCTCAACATGCTCACCCGCACGAGCGCGCAGGACATGCTCGAACAGGACCGCATCCTGATGACGGCGGTCGACACCGGCTGGATCACCGACGAGCGGCCCCACCCCCAGAAGCAGCGCCTGGCCGCGGCCGGCTTCCACGCCCCGCTCGACCTGGTGGACGGCGCCGCGCGCGTCTACGACCCGATCGTGCGCGGCGAGGCCGGCGAAGACCTGTTCGGCTGCTTCCTCAAGGACTACGAGCGGTCCCCGTGGTGATCGTCACCGGTCGGGCCCGTTGGACGGCCGCTTGGCGAGATACCAGAGCCGTGCGCCGGGTCCCAGACCGGGCGCGATGGTGAAAACCGGCGTCGCCTCGGCGCGCAGCCCGTCGTAAAAGGCCACTTCGCTCGGGTACCGGCCAGGCCCGGCGGCGCGCGCGCGCCGTTCGATGTCGTCGCTCGTGAGCACCCAGGCGATGCCGCGGGTGCGCAGGGCGGCGATCGCCCGCAACGGATCGGCCGGCCGGCCCGGCTGGGGCGTGCGGAAGGTGGTCAGACGGTAGCCCGGGCGTATGCCGCCCGCGCGCCGGAGGGCCTGTGCGGTGGCCGCGTCGAGCAGCGGCGGGGTGAGCGGGTCGGCCGCCACCGCCGCGTCGGCCGGGATGGTGGCCTCGATCTTGGGCAGCGCCGTGAGGCGCTGCTCCGGCCGGCCGGTGCGTTCGACGTGACGGGCCAGGCCGACGGCGGGCTGCCCGAGGAGCGCGATGGCGAGCCCACCCATCACGACCCGGCGAAGGCGGGCGTCGCGCAGGCGTCCGGCGAGCACCTGGGCGCCCAGCCCCGCGGCGATGGCCAGGGTCGGCAGGATCGGCAGCAGGTAGCGGTCGAAGTTGGCGTGCCAGGTCGAGATCAGCAGGTAGGTCGCGATCGTGGCCGGCCACAGGATCCAGTCCGCGGCACCCCGCCGGCGCAGCCCGACGACGATGCCGACGAGCACGAGTACCAGCGCCACCACGCCGAGCGCCGTGGTGAGGTTGGGCGCGACGTTCGCGACAACGCCCGGGCGCGTGGCCTCGAAGCCCAGCCAGCCGTCGCGCTGAATCGCGCTCTGGCGGATGAAGTCGCCGACGAACGTCGGGGCGTCCAGCAGCGCGTACGGCGTGCCCAGCACGAAGGCGCCCGAGGCCACCGCCCCGGCCAGGCCCATGCGACGCAGGCGTGCGATCCGCCTGCCACCGCCCGCCGCCCAGCCTGCCGCCAGCGCGACCACCACCCACACGCCCGCGCTGTACTTGAGCGAGGTCGCCAGCCCCAGCAGCGCCGCCGCCACCACCAGGTCGCGCCGGCGGCCGCCTTCGACGGCGAGCACCAGTCGCCACAGGCCGAGCGTCGCGACCGCCGCCATGGCCATGTCGGTCACCGCCAGCTGGCTGGAGTCGACGGCAAGCGGTGAGATCGCGACCAGTGCGCCGGCGGCGAGGGCACACAGGCGCCCGCCGACTCGCCGGCCGAGCAGAATCGTCGCCACCACCAGGCCCACACCGGCGAGCACCGACAGCACCCGACCGGTGAGGATGTAGGCGCTCGGGTCGGCTGCGTAGGCCGCGGTGCCGGCGGCGTCGAGGCCCGGCGGGTGATCGATCCACGGGCGGGCGACACCCACGACGCCTGCCACCGCCATGAGGTACGCGCTCGGGTAGAGAAACCAGTGCGGGTTCAGGTCGCCGCTCGTCAGCATGTGCAGCGCCTTGGGGACGACGGTGTGCTCGTCGGGTGAGCGCATGGCCGCACCGGGTAACCCGGCACGCAGGTGGATCACCCGAACGGCGAGGGCCAGCGCCGCGAGCACGAGGGCCGCGAGCCGTGCAGGGGAGCCGAACTGTGCGCGCAGCCGGCCCACGGTGTGGGGGCTATACCAGGGGACTGCGGTAGATCAGGAAGAACACCGCGATGTACTGGCAGGCGGCCGCGACGACGGTGAGCAGGTGGAACACCTCGTGGTAGCCGAACACCCGGGGCGCCGGGTTCGGCCAGTGCGCGGCGTAGAACACCCCGCCGATCGAGTAGAGCACGCCGCCGCACAGCAGCAGCACCAGCGCAGCCATGCCGGCGTTGGTGAGGATGTCGCCGATCGCGAACATCGCCGCCCAGCCGACGCCGACGTAGAGCGGCACGGCCAGCCAGCGCGCACCATGGGGGCGCGCAACCTTCACCCCGATGCCCACGAGGCACGCTCCCCAAACCATCCCGAGCATCCACCAGCGCGTGGAACCGGACAGCGCGAGCAGCGCGAAGGGGGTGTAGGTGCCGCCGATGAACAGAAAGATCATGGCGTGATCGAGCCGACGCATGAGCTGCCAGCCCCGCTCGGTCCAGCGATGGCGATGGTAGAGCGCGCTCGTGCCGAATGCCGCCGCCATCGACGTGCAGTAGATCGATGCGCCCAGCGCCGCGCGGCCGCTCTGGGCCGCCGCCAGCGCGATCATCGTGCCGGCGAGCACCGGCGACAGCAGGAACGCGATCAGGTGGATCCACCCGCGGGCCCGTGGGCGCGTGTCGGCAGGCACTGCGACGGTGGCGGCGACGAGCATCACCCGATGCTACCGGTGGTGGGCCCCGGCCAGGGCCGCCGCGTGTTCGCCCGCGGCGATCGCCGAGATCACGTCGCCGCCCTGTGCGCCGATGAACCCGTCGATCTCGGCCAGCCAGCGTGCCGGCCGCGCCGCCTGGTCCACGGACTCGACGTCGACGAGCGACCAAGCCCGGGTGAGCCGAACCACCTGCAGCGGGGTGATGGTTGCACCCGCGTCGACCAGGTGCAGCGGTTCGATGAGCGCCGCGGCGCACGCCCGGCTCAGCGCATCGTCGTCCAACGGCCACCAGGGGTCGTCGGCCCGGGGGCTGCAGTAGACCTCGCAGACGACCACTGAGCGGTCCGATGGCGACATGCGGGGACTCCAGTTGCGCATCTCGGCCAGCCGGGCGAACGGCACATCGGGGCGGTCCACCTGGATCCACGCCTCGTCAGTGACCGACGGCTGCGCGACTGTCAGCGCCACGATCGCCGCTGCGCGTGCCGGCAGCGGTTCGCGGACGTCGGCGGGCGCGGCGGGTGTGACGAGCCCGGCTGCGACCGCCGGCGCGATGCCGGCGATGACACGCCGTGTGTGCAGGGTCAACGGACGGCCGTCGAGCCCGTACACCGACACCGACTCCACGCGTCCGGCGCGCACGTTGATCGACTCGATGGCGGTCCGCAGGTGCACGGCGCCGCCGCCCGCCACGACCGCCTGGGCCATCGCGTCCATGAGCCGGCCGACCCCGCCGGCCGCGAACCAGAACCCGGCCGGTGCGTACTGTTCCACCAGCAGCTTGTGTGCCCGCGCCGCCGTGATGCGCTCCAGGGGCATGCCATCGACCTTCTCGAGGTAGCGGCGCATGGCCGAATCGACAAGCTCGCGCCCGAATGCCTGCTGCAGAAGATCGGCCGCGGCGGGGCCGCCGTCGACGGTGCGCGGGGGGGCACCGACCCCCTGATCGCGCTGGTCGAGATACCGGCCGCGGCTCACACGGCCGTCACGCACGCACGCGACGGGCCGATCGACCCAGACGAGATCCGGCCCCAGCAGCTCGCGCAGCCACGACTCGCGGGCGGTGTCGTGTACGAACAGGATGTGCCCGCCCAGGTCGAACGCACACCCGTCTCGCGTCACGGTGCGGCTCATTCCGCCGGGTTCACCGCCGAGGTCGACCACCGCGACACGGGCGCCGGCCCGCGTGAGGGCCAGCGCTGCGCCGAGGCCCGCCGGGCCGGCGCCGAGCACGATCGCGTCGAAGTCCACGGTCGAAACGTACCGTTCTGCTCCGAAGGATCACCGGTAAGCAATTGGCCAAGCTGTCGCCGTTGACGACGGTTCGGCTGCCCCAGCCGTCAAACTGCTTCGGCCATGAACTTCAACGCGTTCTCGCGCAGCCGGTTCCGTCCACTGGCCCTGACCGTCGCGGTCGCGGTGGTGCTCGCGGACTCGTCCGTGGTGATCCTTGCGCTTCCGGACATCCTCGTGGAGTACGACCTCTCGATCGCGCGCGTCGCCTGGGTGCTGACGGCGTTCAACCTGGTGCTCGCCCTGTGCGCCGTGCCTGCCGCCTACGCAGCTCGCCGGTCTCCGAGGATGGTCCTCGCCACGGGCGTCGTGGTGTTCGCAGCGGCATCGGCCGTCTGCGCCCTGGCGACGAGCTTCGACATGCTGCTCGTGGCGCGCTGCGTGCAGGCCGTTGGTGGGGCCGCCGTCGTGTGCGCCGCACTCGAGGCGCTGCCGAGCCTCATGGCGGGCGAGGCCGCGGCCACCCATGCCTGGGCCGTTGCCGGGGCGATCGGGATGGCGTTCGGGCCGGCGCTCGGCGGGGCGCTCACGCAGCTGCTGTCGTGGCGGGCCATCTTCTTCGCGCAAGTTCCCGTGATCGGCGTGCTGGCACTGGCGGTGGCGCTTCAGATCCCGCGCACGCTCGGGCCTGCGGGACGTCCGCGCCTGGCGCCGAACCTGGCGCTGGCGCTCGTGTCAGCCGCGCTCACAGCGGCGCTCTTCCTGCTGGTGCTCCTGCTCATCAACGGCTGGGGCCTTGCTCCCCTCGCCGCGGCGCTGACGGTGACGGCCATGCCGGTGGCTGCGATGACCGCCGGACGCACCCGGCTGCTGCGCGGCTCGGCCCTGGCGCGCGCCGCCTCGGGCGCTCTCGCGATTGCGCTCGGCCTGGCGGCCCTCGGGCTCATGCCGCGCAACAGCGTCGTGTGGACGATCCTGCCGCAGCTGTTCATCGGCGTCGGCCTGGGCCTGACCGTCGGTGCGTTGACGGAGGTGGCGCTGCAGGGGCGCTCGCCGCAGGCCATCCACGGCGGCTGGACCGTTGCAGCCCGGCACCTGGGCGTGGTGGCGGGGATCGTCGTGCTGACCCCGGTGTTCGTCGCCGACTTCGACCACCAGCAGGTGCGCGCACGGGAGGCGGTGCTGTCGATCACGCTCGACGCACCGGTCGACCCGGTCACGAAGCTCACGCTCATGCGCCGCGGTGTCGTGGCCGTGGATGACGCGCAGGGTCGCATTCCGGACCTCGACCCCGTCTTCGCGTCCGTCCCGCCACGGCCCGACGATCGTGCCGACGTCGCACGGCTCAAAGCCCGGCTCGACGGGCAGCTGCGCCGCGCCTCGACCTCGGCCGTCATGCGCTCGTTCCTGCTGAGTGCGGCCTTCGCGCTCCTGGCGCTGTTGCCGATCGTGACCGCGCGGCGGAGGGTGGCGCTGTGATCGCCGGCTCGCCGGGACGGCGAATGGTGGCGAGCGTGGCCGCGGCCGGGCTCGTGCTCGTAGGCGGTTATGCCGCGCTCGGCGGCGGCCGCTACTCGCCGGTGCGCCCGGCGGATCCGTGTGCCCAGCGGCAGTGGCGCGACCCCGAGGGCGCGCGGGCGGTCATCGAACAGGTGGCGCTCTCGGCGCTCGACGGCGCGGCGTGCGACCTGGGCGTGTCGCGCGAGCGTCTGGCCCTTGCCCTCGCCGACGACGATGAGCTCGCCGCATTCGCACGTGAGCGGGCCGTCGATGACGCCCGGTTACAGCAGGTGCTGCGCTCTGGTCTGCAGCGGGCGATCACCGACGGGCTGCGGGCCGGAGCGATCTCCCCGGTGGCAGCGCTCATCATCGGCGAGGGCATCGATCGCATCCCGTACGACCGCCTCATCTCAGCCTATCGATCTGGGGATCTGGACTGGATCGGCGCCCTGCTTGGGTGACGAAAACTCCGTAATCTCCCGCAAGTCGCGACGCCGGGCGCGCGATATGCTCGCCGACGTGCGTCTGGCCGCCTTCATCGTCGCGATGGTGCTCATCCTCGTCGGAGGGCTCTCCGAGCTGCGACAGGAGATCATCGAAGCCAAGCGCACCCAAGCCGCGGCGCTCGAATGGGTGTGGATCATCCTGCCGGTGGTGTTCCTGGCACTCGTCGTCATCCTCGCCGCCGAGGCCGGGTTGCGCGTATGAGCACCCAGACGGTGCGGATCGAGAAGCGTCCCGGCCTGTCCGGGCTGCTTGCCGAGTACATCCGGCTCACCAAGCCGCGGGTCATCTCGCTGCTGCTCGTCACCACGTTCCTCGCAATGATCATGGCCCAGAAGGGCTGGCCGTCCGGCACCAAGGTGCTGTGGACCATGATCGGCGGATACCTCTCCGCCGGCGGCGCCAACGCCATCAACCAGTGGTTCGACCGCGACATCGACGCGAGCATGGGGCGCACCTCGGACCGGCCGATCCCGTCGGGCCGCATCGGGGCCACGCACGCGCTCATCTATGCCGTCACGATCAGCATCGTCAGCGCGCTGGTCCTCGGCTTCGGCGTGAACTGGGTGGCGGCGGCGTTCGCAATGCTGGGCCTGGTGCTCTACGTCGCGCTGTACACGGTGTTCCTCAAGCGCAAGACGGTGCAGAACATCGTCATCGGCGGGGCGGCGGGCGCCATCCCCCCGGTGGTCGGGTGGGCGGCGGTCGACGGCAGCGCCGGCCTGGGTGCGCTGATCCTGTTCGCGATCGTCTTCTACTGGACGCCGCCGCACTTCTGGGCGCTGGCCGTACTGCTCGAGCGTGACTACGCCGAGGTGGGCGTGCCCATGCTGCCGGTCGTGCGCGGCCTCGAGAAGACGGCCGAACAGGTGTTGTGGTGGTCGCTCGTGATGGTGGGAGTGAGCCTGCTGCCGGTGGTCGCCGGCATCTCCGGAGTGGTCTACCTGGTGACCGCCCTCGTGTTGGGCGGGCTGTTCACCGCGTCGGCCGTGCAGCTGCAGCGGCGACCGGAGCGCAAGACGGCGGCCAGCACGTTCCACTATTCGATGCTGTACCTCGCCCTGCTGTTCGTGGGGCTCGCGGTCGACGCCGCACTCTAGAGTCCCGGGAATGTCACGGCGGCGGGGCGGTGGCGACCCTGAGCGCCGCGAGAACTTCTTCCTGACCCCACTGGGGATCGTCTTCACGACCGTCGTGATCGACCTCGTGGGGTTCGGAATCGTGGTGCCGATCCTGCCCCTGTGGGCCGAGGATCTCGGTGCCAGCCCCACGGTGATCGGCGTGCTTTCGGCCGTGTACTCGGCGATGCAGTTCATCTTCGCACCGCTGCTGGGACGCCTGTCCGATCGCTACGGCCGCCGGCCGGTGATCATCCTGGCGCTCATCGGCAGCGCGCTCTCGTCGCTGCTGATCGGCATCGCCAACTCCCTGGTGTTGCTGTTCGTGGCGCGCATCCTCAACGGCATCTCCGGCGCCTCATACTCGACGGCTCAGGCCTACGTGGCCGACATCACCACCAAGGAGGAGCGCGCCAAGGGTATGGGGCTCATCGGCGCGGCTTTCGGCATCGGCTTCATCATCGGCCCCGGCATCGGCGGGCTGTGCGCGCTCGTCGACCGGCGCCTGCCGTTCTTCGTATCCGCCGCGGTCGCGGCCCTGAACGCGTGGCTGGCCTACCGGCGGCTGCCCGAGACCGAGCGGGTGCCCGCGGCGGCCGGGTCGCGGTGGCATTTCCTGCGCAGCGCCCTCGGGCGCCGGCAGATCGCGCCGTTCGTGCTCATCACGTTCCTGGGGACGTTCGCGTTCGTCGGGATGGAGACCACGTTCTCGTTGCTGGGTCGCCGGCGCTTCGACTTCGACCTCACCAAGGCGAGCCTCCTGTTCGCGTTCATCGGCGTGGTCGCGGCGGTGATCCAGGGCGGGGCCATCGGCCCCCTGGTCGCGCGCTACGGCGAGCGCACCGTGATGTACGCCGGCATGGTCATCACCGGAGCCGCCCTCGCGCTGCTGGCGGTCACGACCAACGTCTACGCCCTCTTTCCCGTCGCGGCCCTGCTCGCCGGATCCGGCTTGGTGTTTCCCACGACCACGGCGCTGGTGTCGAAGGCCGCCGGCGAGGACGAACAGGGCAGCATGCTGGGGGTGCTGGCGTCGGCCAGCGGCCTTGCGCGGGCCGTCGGCCCGGTGGCGGCCGGCGCATTGTTCGACTGGCGCATCCCCGCTCCGTACCTCCTGGGCGCAGGGCTGTTCGCGGTGAGCCTCGCGGTCGCACTCGGTACGCGACCGCGGGCTGTCGAGACTCCCTGAAGGCGGCGTCAGCGGCGGACGTCGAGCACGATGCGCGGGGGGTTGGCAAGGCGAAACACCCGGTAGGTGCGTCGGGCCTTCAGGCCCACCACCACGGTGGTCACCGCCTCGAAGTCACCTGAGACCGTGGTCTGACGCACGTTCGGCAAACGCGGCGTGAGCTCGCCGGGGTGCCCCGACGTCGCCCTGCGGGCCGGCGTGAACGAGATCTCCAGGAACCGGCTCCCTGCGATCGTGACGGGCAGGCCCGAGGGATCCTTCACCGGGTGGGCGACATACTGCGCGCGCCAGGCCGGTGTGCCGATGGAGAACCGCCACACCACCCGATCGAAGGTCGGATGCGCGGCGGCGGTCACCGACCTCAGCACGGCCTGCTTTGTCGTCGTCTGGATGTTGAGCGTCCCGGCCCCGTGCTGCGGGCCGGTGCCGCCGAAGGGTGGCAGCGCGGTGGCGGTGCCGCAGGCGAGCAGTGCCAGGGCCGACCCGATCGCGAGCGACGGTGGGTAGCGCATTCGATTTCCTCCCGTGTCGTGGGTGAGGGTTGTCCCACCCGACTGATCAGAGGCCGTGACGCACCTGTTTGATACCGGAAGAACTCCTGACCGAGGGACCCTTGACCCGCCTCATTTGGGGCAAATGAACGGGGAAATTGCGTGCTGTCCGGCTGTGCCGCTCATGGTAGGTTGCCCGACGTGTCCGAATCGACTTCATCTCCGCGTAGTAACCACGCCCTCCCGCTCGGGATTCTCGGTGTGGTCATCGGTGGGATCTGCGTACTGATCTCACAGGTGTTCGACTGGCTGCCCGAAAAGGCGAGCCTCGAGTCGGATCGCGTTGACGCCCTGATCTGGTGGTGCATCTGGGTCAGCATCGGTGTCTTCACCGTCGTGATCTCGGTGCTGCTGTACTCCATCTGGAAGTTCCGCGCACCGCACGACGAGGACCTCGACGGGGCGCCGATCCACGGCCATACCGGCCTCGAGATCATCTGGACGGTCATCCCCACCGTGATCATCGGCATCACCGCCGTCTGGGCGGCGATCGCCGTCACGCGGAACGAGAAGCTCGTGGCCTCGCCGGGACCGTTGACCATCGACGTGGTGGGCAAGCAGTTCGCGTGGGAGTTCACCTACCCCGAACTGGGCGTCACCACCGGCGTCCTGAAGGTCCCGGCCGAACAGCAGGTGATGCTGCGGTTGACCTCCGAGGACACGATTCACAGCTTCTTCGTCTACGAGACGCGCGTGAAGGGCGATGCCGTGCCCGGCATCATCAACGACCGCGTGCGGTTCACCATGAAGCCCGGAACGGCAGGCAAGTCATATCCGATCGTCTGCACCGAACTGTGCGGCGCCGGACACGGAATCATGCGTGCACGCATGGACGTGCTTTCGAAGGCCGACTACGCAGCCTGGTCGACGAAGGCAAAGCAAGACGCAGCGGCCGCGAAGGGATAGGGGAGCATGGCGACTCACGTGACATCGAGCGGTACCCCGATCGGTCACGGTGCCGGCGGCGGCCACGCGCACCACTCCGACTACCGCTCCCTGCGCCACTGGTGGACGCGGATCTTCTGGTGGACCGTGGGCGGCGTGGCGCTCGGCTTCGTCGTGCCGTTCGTGCTGCGGCTCCTATTCGGCATGACCCCCCTGTGGGAGCCGCAGGTCTACGTCGCCACCATCGCGCTCTTCTCGGCCCTGGGATTCATCGCCGGCGCCGGCTGCTTCGACTGGTGGTGGCACTGGCTCACCGGCAAGAAGGTCGACTACGACGACCACAGCTTCCATGGTGCGACCAGCTGGCGTGATTACTTCCGCCTGAACACCGACCACAAGGTGATCGGCGCCCAGTATCTGGGCATCATCTTCTTCTTCATGGTGGTCGCCGGCAGCCTTGCCGAGCTGGTACGCACCGAGCTCGCGCAGCCCGGCTCGCAGATCACCGACGGCGAGGGCTTCAACAGCTTCTTCACCGGTCACGCGGCGCTGATGATCTTCCTCGTGCTGATCCCCGCGTTCGCCGGGCTCGCCAACTTCGCGCTGCCGATCATGATCGGCGCCAAGGACATGGCGTTCCCGAAGTTCAACGCGCTGTCGGTGTGGATGCTGCCCCCGGCCGGCATCCTCATCCTGCTCGGCGTGATGATGGGCGGCTACTCGAGCGGCTGGACCGCCTACGCGCCGCTGTCGGTGCAGGGCGGCACCGGCACCACCCTGTTCGAGGTGGGCGTCCAGTTCGCCGGTTTCTCGTCGATCTTCACGGCTGTCAACTTCCTGGTCACGATCATCACCATGCGGGCGCCGGGCATGACGATCTGGCGCATGCCGTTGCTGGTGTGGGCGAACGCCACGACTTCGGCCCTCGTGGTCTTCGGCACCCCGTTCGTGGCCGCGTCGCAGTTCATGACGCTGTTCGACCGCGTCATGGGCACGCACTTCTTCGACTGGACGCAGGGCGGCGACGTCGTCAGCTACCAGCACATCTTCTGGTTCTACAGCCACCCGGCCGTCTACATCATGCTGATCCCCGGGTTCGGCATCATCAGCGAGGTCGTCGCGACCTTTTCACGCAAACCGATCTTCGGCTATCGGGCGATCGCGTTCTCGACGGTGGCCATCGCCGTGCTCGGCTTCGGCGTGTGGGCGCACCACATGTTCGTCTCCGGCATGTCGCCGTGGCTACGCATTCCGATGATGGCGACCACCATGCTCATCGCCATCCCGACCGGCGTGAAGGTCTTCGGCTGGCTCGGCACGCTCTGGCGCGGGCGCATCCACATGAACGCCCCCATGTACTGGGCGCTGGGCTTCCTCAGCACGTTCGTGGTGGGTGGTCTGTCCGGAGTGTTCATCGCCATCCTCCCGGTCGACATCTTCGCCACCGACACGTACTACGTCGTCGCCCACATCCACTACGTGTTCTTCGGCGGCAGCATCTTCACGATCTTCGCCGGCGTCTACTACTGGCTCCCCAAGATGACCGGACGGATGTACGACGAGGCGCTCGCCAAGTGGCACTTCTGGCTCACGTTCGTCGGCTTCAACGCCACCTTCCTGCCGATGCACTGGCTCGGGCTCATGGGCATGCCACGGCGTGTGGCCGACTACGACCCGCGCTTCGCGGACCTCAACATGTTCATCAGCGCCGCGTCGATCCTGATGGTCGTCGGCACGGTGATCTTCTTCTACAACGTCGTGCAGACCGTCCGGTCGGGCCCGAAGGCACCCTGGAACCCCTGGCGTGGCCGCACGATGGAGTGGCTCGTCTCCTCGCCGCCGCCGCTGTTCAACTTCGACGCCGTGCCGCAGGTCGTCGGCGGGCCCTACCAGTACGGCCACGAGGGCGCGCGGCACGCGATCATCTACGCTCCGGAAGAGGTCGGCGGTGGCGAGATCCACGAGACCGAGCGCCCGAACATCGTGGTGGTCGCACGCGATACGGTCGCCAGCGGCCCGGTGCTCGATGCGATCCGCCAGCTCGACCACTCCGGTCACTGGCGCTTCACGCTCGTCACCCCCGCTGCCGAGGGTGCGGACATGGCGGGTCTCGAGCGACGCCAGCGATTGGCGATCGCCGTGCTGGAGCGCTCCGGCGTCCACGTGACCGGCACGGTCGTCACCGGTGAGCCGGTCGCGGCCATCGCCGCGGCCGCCAAGGCCGAGCACGCCCACGAGATCCTGTTCGCGACCTACCCGCTCGGGACGTCCGACTGGCTGCGCCACGACGTCGTCGACCGGGTGCGTAAGGCGACGGGCGTCGCCGTGTCGCATATCTCGGTTTCGCCCGACGAGGCCCTCGACACTGTGGGTGAGCGCGATCTGCCGCACGTCCTGGTGATCGCTCCCAAGGGCGTCGACGCCGCACTGCTCGCCGCTGTGCGCGAGCGGGTCGACAGAGAGCCGGCGCGCGTCACCATCACCGTGCCGGCCGCGGTGCCGTCTCCCGATTGGGGCCCGGCCGCGACCGAGCGCCGTGCCCAGGCGATCGCCGCCGTGCACGACGCCGTCGGGGAGCTCCAGAGGTCCGGCGTGTCGGCCAAGGGCGAGGTCTGGGACGGCACGCTGGTCGACGCCGCACGCGCCATCGCCAAGGCGGACAAGCCCGACGAGGTGCTCGTGGCCGGCCAGGTCAGCGCCGACGAGCTCGACGCAATCGATGACGTGGCGCGCAATGCCACCGTCACCACGCTGACGGGAGGTGCCCGCTGATGGCGACCGACGCGCACACCCTCCCGGCGGTCGACCGCTCCGGGACCTCGCCGCTGTCGCGGATGAACTCCGGCATCCTCGGTATGGCCATCTTCATCGGTTCCGAGATCATGGTGTTCGCCGCGTTCTTCACGGCCTACTTCATCGCGCGGTCGAACGCCTCGCAGTGGCCGCCGGTGTTCGAGGGGCGCCCCGAGCTGGAGCACCTGCCCCGGCTCATCACGGGCGTCAACACCGCGATCCTGGTGTTCTCGAGTTTCACGCTCTGGTGGGCGGAGCGGCGTCTGGCGCACGACGACCGCCGCGGGTTCATCCGCGGCCTGATGCTCACGATCATGCTCGGTGCCACGTTCCTCGTCGTGCAGATCAACGAGTACGCCCACCTCGGCATGACTCCGCAGGACACGATCTTCGGCACCGTGTTCTACTGCCTCACCGGGTTGCACGGTCTGCACGTGTTCGTCGGCCTCTGCGTGCTGAGCTTCGCGCTGACCCGCGCACGGAAGCAGAACGAGTTCCGGCACGGGGCGGCCAACGCGCCGCTCGTGGCGGGATCCATCTACTGGCACTTCGTCGACGTGGTCTGGATCTTCCTCTACGTCGTGGTCTATCTCATCTGATGGCGAGGCACATGTCCACGTTCCAACGTCGTTCACTTGCTGCGGTGGTCGCCCTGGCCGGCGCCATGTCCCTCAGCGCCTGCGGTGCCGGTACCAGCGGCGCGGACTACGCCAACGGCAAGACGCAGTTCACCCAGAAGTGCGGCGGATGCCACGCCATGGCCGCCGCCGGTACCAAGGGTGTCATCGGCCCGAACCTGGATGACGCGTTCCGCCAGTCGCGTTCGGAGGGCTTCAAGGCCAGCACGTTCGAAGGGGTCGTCAGGTACTGGATCGCCAACCCTGAGCAGCGGTCCACCCCGAAGATGACGCCGAACCTCGTCACCGGCAAGGACGCCGACGACGTGGCGGCCTACGTCGCGGTCTCGGCCGGTGCTCCGGACGCCAATGGCAAGTACGCCGACAGCGCGGTGCGGCCGCCGGCTGCCGCGAAGTAGAAAGCGGGCGACTCACGGTGTGCGAAGGGCCCTGCGGGGCCCTTCGTCGTTACCGCGATCCGCCGCTACTTGAACAGCGGCAACCGTGCGGCGTCCACGCCCGGGATGATGCGCCCGGCCTCGATGCCGAGCCACCCTTCGAGGATGGACGCGTACATCGTGCGAAACTGCGTGGTGACCCGCAGGTTGTCGTCCTCGTCGAGCACCGCCAGGCCGGGGAACTCGCTGCGCACGCCGCCGTTGGCGTGGTTGCCGATCAGCATGCACAGGCCGCCGGCGCCGTGGTCGGTGCCGTTGGAGTCGTTGTCCTCGACGCGCCGGCCGAACTCGCTCCAGACCATCGTCATCACTCGGTCCGACAGCCCGCGCGCGTCCAGATCGGCCTGCCAGGCCGCGAGCGAGGTGCCGAGCGAGGTGAGCAGCTCGTTGTGATCCTCGGGCTGGTTGTTGTGGGTGTCGTACCCGCCCTGGCTGAGCGCGGCGACGCGCGTGCCGAACCCGGCGCCCAGCAGGCGCGCCAGGTTGCGCAACCCCTTGCCGAAGTTGTCGTCGGAGTAGGCGACCGGCGGTGGCGGCACGTTGTCGCCCTGGGCGCGCAATGGCGCGAGCTGGTCGTACACGCCGATGGAGTTGCGCATCGCGGCCTGGGCGGCCTGGCGGGCGCGTGACTTCGCGCCGGCCACCGCCAGACGATACGGGGTGATGGCGGCGGCGCCGTTGTCGCCCCACACCCCGGGGATGTAGAACGAGAAGTCGCCGGGATCGAAGATGGTGGCGACGGGCGCGGACTTGGACTGCAGGATCGGATCCATCCCCCAGCCGAGGCTGATGGCCTGCAGCGGGTTGGTGCTCGTGCCGAGCACGTCGATGGTGCGCCCGAGCCAGCCGCTGAGGTCGCGGCCCTCGCCCACCACGCCGGTGCGCCAGTAGATCTGGGATGCGAAGTGGGACTGGTCGGACGGCGTGTAGTCCACGGCGGGAAGCACGGCCACCTTGCCCTGGTCGAACAGCTGCTTCAGGCCGGTGAGGGCTGGATGCCAGCCGAAGTCCGGGTAGCCCGTCACCGGCAGCGCGCGGGCCGCCGGGATGCCGACGCGGCTGCGGTAGGTCGCGTACTTGGGGTCGGCGAGCGGGATGAACGTGTTGAGGCCGTCGTTCCCCCCGTCGAGGTAGATGGACACGAGGATGCGGGCGTTCGGATCTGCCGCCGCCTGCGCCTGCGCCGCCTCGAACATGCCGCGCGCGCCGAACTTCGGTAGGGCGGCGGTGGCGATGGCGAGGCCGCTCGCGCCGATGAGCGCCTG